>JABAOC010010666.1_pt4 | contig 64769 bp, 51 predicted proteins | sample 7062161 | NCBI WGS metagenome assembly JABAOC01 (sample SAMN14538625, study PRJNA623070) | marine sediment metagenome | biome: marine biome [ENVO:00000428]; feature: marine pelagic biome [ENVO:01000023]; material: deep marine sediment [ENVO:00002113] | place: India: Gulf of Khambhat ... | reverse complement strand
AAGAATCCTCTCTCCATGATCGTAAGGATGAACTGCCTCCAGACAAATTTGTAAACGATGATCCAACATATCAGAAATCAGACTCATCACATTCATAGCCATGCCGACTCTGAACGTTATTGGTAAATTAAAACTCTCGAAAGAATATTTGACAGGGCGGGAAAAATTTCGAAAGCTCATTCCAATTCTCAGATCCTGGAAACCAAAATAATAAAGCGTCCCAAAATCAAAAGCCACTGTGCCTTTTTGATTCTTGGCATTTTTTACAGTATCGAAAGCCACTGCTTCACTGGACCATTCGACGATATCTGCGTCACCAAGATCCTGGTATACATACTTAACTTGTCCTCCAACCAGAAACTTGTCAGTAAGTTGCCGGCTGTATGCTAAACCAGTTGCCCATTGATTTACATTAAAAGTGCCATCTAAGTAAAATCCCCGCGGGCTGGAATCGTCTGGAATCGTTCGTTCAAAGGAACCATTGTCCATCACTAAAAAGCTGGCTCCAAAAGTGCCGTAATTTTGTGTTCCATAAACAGCGGCGATAGCATATTGTTTCATATCAACCAACCATTGCGTATGGTTCAGGCTTACCGCACCACCTTTAATCTTTGCAATGCCGGCAGGATTCCAAAATAGGTTAGAAGCGTCGTTTTCCATACATGTAAAAGCACTGCCCATCCCCACTGGTCGGGCACCTACATCTATGTTTAAAAATGTCATTGTCGATTGTGCAAGTTTTTTAAATTTGGGCTTTAAGTCAGGGAAGGGTGTCTGGGCTGATGATGGTGTCCAGAAAGTTGTCAAAATTATGATGCTCAGTAAATAGATCCCCTTTTTCATCTTTTATCTCCCATCAAATAAATTGAATTGTCATTTCGAGTGGAGAGAGAAATCTGTTCAGCGCAAAAAACTTGCTATTATATGTCAGGTGCGTCAATAGATTTCTATCCGGCAGTTGGCGCATCGGAATGACACTTATGAAATGACCAGATCTATAATTTGAATGAGAAGCACAGAATAAACATTTTGTGTAAAGTCTACTTTTATTACCTTTCTTTAACTCACCGAATCACAACAAATTTACCAGCTTTAGTTTGGCTAATTGGTATATTATCATTATCTCGACACTGGTCTATTGCAAAGATATAAACTCCAGAAGCAAGTGTTTGATCTGTCGATGTTCGCATTTCCCAGGCTTCATAAGAACTTGGCGGGAATTTATAATTATGATGAATGGTGGCGACCAGGTCACCGCTTTGAGTAAATATACGAATTCTGCAAGCAGCGGGTAAACCGACAAAGCGTATGATATTTTCATCACGATTGTATAGCTTTTCAATGGCTTTGCTATGATATGGATTAGGAACGACATAAACACTATCTAACTTTTTGGGCGGCTTTTCAAATGGTGCTACTGATCCTCGTAGTGGATCGCCTGAAGTTGGATTGATTCGGGCAATGAAATGGCTACTCTCAACTCGGGCTGCATTAATAACAGTGACATAGTACCAATAATGTTGCGTCGGCACAACTTTTTCATCGATCCATGTCGTTACTATCTCAGCACTGTATTCTACACCTGCACCTGGATGTTCTCCTCCACATTGAAAGACTAAGGGATAAATAGCTGTATCTAATGGCGCTTCAACAGAAAAGTCTTTTGGTAATCGGCGATAAACCCGATAGGCTATTGCATTTGGTACTTCCGACCATTCAACTTTGCAGCCACCTATCGCCGAGTTAAGCCTGATCTCCTCTGGCCATGGCGGAGAAGAGGGGATCTTTTCAGCAATGCTTTCAATGGTAAACTCATAACTTCCATCTGCTTTCTGAAACAGTTCTTTCACCGCTTTGGTATTATTAAAAAGTGAATCACGTCCGCTACGAAGAACCATATTTTTGTATTTCGTTTCTTCAGCCGTTGGATTCTTATAGCGGTCTTTCCACCAGTCGCCTAACTCAATAGCCTTTTGCCAACTAATGGATCCAATGGTATAGCAGAAAAGAATCCTAACACTATCTCCAATATTTTCGAACTGATAGGGACCAAATACTAAGGTTCCCATCTGGACAGGTTCTTCTGTTGTATAAGAATAGCCTCTAAGCCAATTTTCTGTTTGAGAATTTTTCCATGCCGACCAATCCAGTGGTGGAATGATATGATCGGTTTGTTCAAGAATCTCATAAAGTCCTCGATATCCCAATGATTGGTTGGCTGTAGTAAGCACAGTGTGCTCTCCAGAAGATTTTCTATAAGAATAGTGGGATCGATGTGGCTGACTCATGTCATTGATTGGATCCCCAGGTCCCTTATCGGCATGAAGAACAGCCATCCCCGGGTAATATGGGTTGAGAAAAACACCAGAGGTGAAAACAAGGGGATCGCCTTCGTCATCAAATGGTTGGTGATTAAGTCCGGCATCGCCATCCCAGGCATATAGTGTCCGTAACGTATCCTCATATCCGTCTCCATCAATATCCTCGGCATGCGTATAATCAATCCAGTCATCATTGCCAGAGTGCGCTCCATCAGATTCAGGAACGACTCTCGTTTCCGTTAGTTGCGGCCATAATGTAATACCCAAAAAACAATCCTTCAACGTATTATTAGGATAGGTAATAGGCGTCAGGTCTTGATAAAAACTTCCGGTTTCACCAGTATTTTTAAAAATATATTCAACAATCGCAAAATCAGTATATTCAGGATTTCCAAATATGTACGCACGTTCAGTAACAGTAATCCCGATAGAAGTATTACATACGGAAGTTGCCATTTGGTCACACAACAAAGAAGGATCTATATCATCATAAATAGGATCCCAATACCGTAATTCCTCCTCGATGGCTATTACAGGCTCACCATTTACCTCTATTGAAGGAGGTAAATATTTCCAATACCGTTTATGGCCTCCCTGAACAGGAACAGTACTATGCTCCAAATCAAAAGTAAACCAAGAAATCGCATCGACTGCAAAATAAGAAAATAAACTATCACCGATCACCCATGGGTAATCCGGATGAGAAAAACCTAAAGGATAATAGGCATTTGCATGAAAATCTTTTGCAGCGATAATAATCCCCCCTCCTCTGGCACATCTTGTATCCCAGTCGTCTGATTCGTAGACTGTCAACTCTCGCGGATATAACATTCGTTCGGTTCTATCAGCAAAAGCGACATTGACACCGATCTCAAAATTACCGAGACCAATATCCAGTCGGTGTTGACCCTGACCGAATGCTACCCTGCCTATCCCCAATACCAATGACAGCATTATAAAACACATAAGTATCCAAACTGTCCGATTTTTCATTATCCCTCCTCATCATCAGTTAATCTCAAAACGAATCCCCAACCAAATTTGCCTGGGATTCAGGTACATACACCATATCGTGCCATGCTGACCATAACCGGCTTTATTCATCAAGGGTTGATTTCCAATGATTTCTCCAACTAAATCAGGTCTTTCACCCGGCTTATCCCCTGCTTCTTTCACTGCATCGAGGTACTGATTTAAAGAAGCATCATTCTCATAAAAAATGCCGCGAAACATATTTTTGGTGTTCAGCAAATTATAGACTTCAACATATAAGACAGGAGTTATAAACTTATCAAATTCAAATCGCTTGTTAAACGCCATGTTCAATGCCCAGTGCGGTTTCCAGCGGATGTTGTCTCTGGGTTCATATACTCCAGTTAATTGAAAAGGATTGTAGGACTCTGCCGGCTGTTGACGCCACCAGAGTAGAAAATTAAGATTCATATCCGCTAAAGGATGAAAACCTAAAACTCTTGGTCCAAATAGACCTGGTGTGTGAATATCCAAACCAAAATTAAACCGTGATTCGGGTGCCCTTTTAACATTCTCTTCTCTGTAATCCCATGGTTCAGGTCTTTGAGTGGTATCCTCATAAAATATTTCGTATCCAAATACACCTCGTGTGTAAGCCTCATAGTTAAAATTAAGCCATGCTGTCCAAAACCGCCCGACTCGTTTTTCAAGTCTTAATTCGAAACCCTGGCTGCTTAAGTATCGAGCGGGCATGTCAATTCTATAATCTGGCTCCGCCAAAACTGGTTCTTCAACACGAGGTTTGCCATCCATTCCGACTCTATCTATTATTAAATTGCTCACATCTTTGTAATATCCAGAAGTCGCAATTCGGAATATATCAAATACATTATGCTCATAACCAATTTCATATTGAACCGATTTTATATAGGGCAGTTCAGGCGTTCCGAACTGAGACATACCATTACCCTCTAGAGCCGCACCGCGCCTGAAATATCGATATTGACGATCAAAAGGTGGATCTTGATAATAATGTCCCCAGTTGAAAAAGATTTTAGCGTCTTCGCCAATTGGATGAGATATCTTTAACCGAGGTGTAAGTGCCAGTTTTAACGGTGGATTATATCGAGGACCTGACATATTACTGTCCGGGTGTACTGCACTAACAGTACTCCAGTGCCAATCCCATGGATGATTTACAATATCTAACCATTCATCGGGAACACGCAAATCACCACGCACACCTAGATCGAGTACCATGCCTTGAAATTCCAGCTTGTCCGATGCCCAGAAGGCAAATGTTTGGGGGAAAACATGCCACTTCCAGATATCATCCCTATCCGGAGGACTCAACCAATTCTCTTCCTTTTTAATATCATAATATGTATATTGCAAACCGATGTTGATCTGATTGATTTTGTCAATCTGGCTTGTCAAATTTGCCTTCAAAGTTATATCTCGAGCATAGTTTTGCTCACACGATCCGTCAGTACTCCCCATAGTCATGCCCAGTGGATCTGAAAACTCAATTGGCCAGAAACCAATTGGTGCCATTGCATAAGGTCCACCAAGTGTCACGGTATAATCTGGATCTTCTGGATCCACAAAAGTTTTAGTTGCTGTGGTATCTCTCAGATAGGAACTGGGACCGGCAAAGGAACGGAAGTAGTTAGCCATCAGTTTCACCTCGTAGAATGTACGAGAACTAAGTGTATGCGTAAAGGTTAGACCATATTGATTGTAAAAACGTGTTGATGTTGCCATGTGACCTGTATAAGGCCAACCAAAACCAGCCCTTGCCACTTGTTCCACCCCTTCCATTTGATATCGCACTTGATCAGACGCCTTAGGATCGATCTCACTTAAATCACGTACATCCTCACTACGGTACTTGTCATGCGTGTTCGCACCTATTGACTCGATGTATCGAAAGTTAAACGAAAGCTTCATGTTGGGGGTGAGGTGCGTAGTAACTTTTGCCATGGCATTCTGATCAAAAAAATGATCGATTGGACCTGGATAAACATAATAATTTTTTTCCCGTCGATAGGATGCAAAGAGAGAGGTATTTTTCAAAAAAGGAATAGGACCGCCAAATGTTGTGCTTAAAACTAAATCTGATTTATGTCCGTACTTAGTGGCTTCATCCCGCATCACCCATCGGTAGTATTCCTTTAACATCTCGGGACGATTCTTAAAACCTCCATAGGGTCCCCTACTCGGCACCATAAAGGCTCGCATGTCCCATTCCGAATCAGACCATCCTTCTAAAAAATATTTATCCCAGTAGTCTTTCAATGGCAGTCCAAAATGTTTCCGCGCAGGGATAGACTGTCGATAATCAAAGGTTCCAAAATACTTTTTTCCTCCCTCCTTGGTTACCAGAGTAATTATCCCTGCGCTGGCATTTCCGTAAGCTACATCAAAACCACCGGCATTGATTTCTACCTGCTCAAGCTCGTCAGGATTAAACCGGGTATAGATCTGGTCATCGATATTATCACGGGTCTCCATCCCATCAACTGTTAAACTGACATAATTCTGCCTTTGCCCGCGTATGAATAGACCACGCATATCGACACTTCGTATACCGAGCTGTTTGTCTAAAACTTCCTTAAAATTGCTGACTGGCAGAGCTTTAATTTCTGATCCCTGTAAAATGGTTTGGCTGCTGGCAACATCGGTCTGGATAACTGGTCGCCCAGCAATTACAACCACTTCTTTACCTTCTATAGCTGTTTGGTTCAGGTTAAAATTTAGAGTTGTAGTTAGTCCAATCTGAACAAGGACTTCTTGCTGCCGAAGCGTCTCATATCCCATCATCGTTGCAATAACGGTGTATTTTCCAGGGGGAACATTTAAAATAAAATATTCTCCATTAGCATTAGCAGCCGCTCCCATCGTTGTGCCTTCGATTAAGACATTTACTCCAGCTAAAGGTTGTTTAGTTTCGGTGTCATAAATCCTACCAGAAATTTTTCCAGTAGTCGCCGCCGAAATAGAATTTTCTCCGATAAAGATAAAAATCAAAAGCAGGATCAGAAAAATCAATGGCATTAATTTTAGGTTTATTTGCATGAATTTCTTCCTTCTTAGCTAAAATTCATCTTTATCTCTGATAATTTTTGTAAAAACAAAAGCAGCACATGATGAAAAATAGAACAAAGAAACAAAATCAAAAGAACAAAATCACCTTGAACATGTAAATTTAAAAATGCTTCAAATTTATTATTTGGATTCCAATTATAACAATAACACGTACCTTAAGACTTATGTTTGATTAAAATCCCTTTACTAATAAGCTCAGATATGGATAAAATTCCTCTAATTAGGATAGAATATTTCCATCAAAAGTTAAAAATTAAGTCGTACTTCTGACTACTAATTCTGGTTTGAGAACAATTTGTTTTGTCTCCACGATTTCTTCTGAATCAAGTCTGTCAAGGAGGATCTGTGCTGCTATTTCACCGATTTGATAGGAGGCATGTCGAATGGTTGTAAGTGGAGGAAACAAATGTCTCGCAATTTCAGTATCATTGTAACCAACCAATGCAATATCCTGAGGTATACGTAAGCCTGCTTCGAAAATTGCCCTTAATGCACCAATTGCCAGTTTGTCATCCCATACAAATATGGCGGTTGAACTATCATTGTTCGCTATTAATTCCTTTATAACCCTATGGCAGGACTCGATGTTTGGCTTACAGGTCACAACATTCAAAGTACTTGAAGGTAACCCACTCTCACTAATGGCTTTTTTACATCCAGCGATCCTTTCTTTTCCGCTGGAAGCTGCTGGTTTTGCACATATATAAGTAATTTTTTTGTGACCTGTTCGAATGAGATGATTTACTGCCAAATAGGCTCCATGGACATTGTCATTCATCACATAATCACAATTCAGGGCATCAGTATGACGCCCAACAAATACAAAGGGAATCGGACTCGTTTCTAATTCTTGAATGTATCTATTATCCTCTTGTACAGGGTATATTATCATACCATCTACACGCTTACTTCTAAGAAGCCGTAGATAATCAAGCTCCTTATCTGCATCACCAAGACTATGACACAATATTATACTATAGCCATTATCACGACACTCATCGGCAATACCCTGTACGACCTCAGGGTAAAAGGGATCCAGGTTGTCGGGAACAATGATACCGACAGTATGTGTTTTCTTGGTTACTAAGCTCTTTGCAAGACTATTGGGAGTATAACCAAGCTCATGGGCGATTTTCAAAATGCGCTCTTTGGTCTCTCTGCCTATATCATATTTATCATTAAGAGCCCGGGAGACAGTCATAACGGAAACACCAGCCTTTTTAGCAATGTCTTTCAATGTGACAGCCATTCAGCTAAATTCCCCATGATAGATACTTATTTTTCAAATTGCTTTCGGAATGCTCACTAAGGACAACTGTTAACGATCACGTTATCGTTCACGTGATCGTTAACATTAATATACAAAATTAAATTTAATTTGTCAAGTGTTTTTTTAATTTTTTTTAATAAATCATATTTTCAGCTAAACTGAAAATTGATGTTTGGCTCAGGTGAGAAGCATAATCTGAATTTCCAACGAATAAAAAAGATTAGATGAGATTGTTTTAAAAGATAGCTATTGTAATTAAACTGGTATAAGCCAGCTTTCATAGCTCCCCCAAACAGTGTTCTGACGTCCTGGCCAGATAGATAATAAATTTTTAGGGAAACCCTTTCGGACCGAGGTATCTGGTAGATTATAACAGTTGTTGAATTAAGAGCATTTGGATAATTCTGTTTTGACTATTTCGGAAAATTCCAACATCTTGGATTCGCAGTCAAGTTCAATGTCCACGGACAAAATTTCTTGATCGGGATTGATAATCAGGGGGAGGAAAAGCTCTTCATTTTCGCACCTCAAATTCCATAAATTTTCATAATTTTGAAACGCGTGGGATAATTTATATAATCCTTTCGGGGGCATCCAACTGTCATGTATATTGCCAATTATGATTCCAGTATAGTCTAGGTTGGAGGCATATTATTTTCCCACCATGCAAGCTCATTGCCCCATAGAGCTGTTGCCAGAATATCTGTATCCCTGTTACCGTCTATATTTGTTGGCAAGTAGATAAAATAAGCTGTTAACAATTTGATGCTTAATCAAATAGGAAGCCTTGATAAGATTCCATATTATATAAAATAATTAAGGATTACAGCTATTCTAATTTTAACATAGTCTTCTCTATTAGCTGGTCATTAAAAATTACTCTATATATATAGATCCCATTAGCCACACTTTTGCCAAAATTATCTCTGCCGTCCCATGTAATTTGATGACAGCCTGGACTTTGTTTTTCATTTAATAAATTCTTTGTCTCTTGACCTAATAAATTAAAAATAATTATTTTTACATTTCCTGGTTGAGAGATTTCATAAGAAATTACTGTGGATGGATTAAATGGATTTGGATAGTTTTCAACGAATTTAATAGTGGCGGGGCTATACTCTTTTCCAGAAACAGCCAACTCCGTAATCGCATTCTCAAGGCTGTAATTATTAATTTGTAATCTCCTAAGTAATAGCAATTCAACAGAACCTCTTCTGCCTATTATTCTAAAGTTTAGATTAATGAATTCTCCATTAATTTGCATGGGATTGGCGATATAGGCCCCCATCTTAATAACATTGTTTTCGGAATGATATAATAGTTCGAAATTACCTGCAGCCTCTGATTTTGTTATATTTATGAATTCTATTGTATTCTCTGGATATTCTATAATTGCATCCAATGACAGCAATGAATCTTCAAATAATTTGATTGGAATAGAAATCATGTCTCCCGGTTCTGCTATTATATTGGACAACCATTCGAATTCACTTTGTTTGGATTTTTTAAAGTTATCTTGATCCCAACCTCCAGCTACATCACCTAATAGAATTCCTATAAAATCTTGATCTTGTTGATTAGAAATCAAATTTTGATAAATTCTTTCATCAGGTATAAATGTCCATTCTCCCACTTGATCATCAGGAAGTTGCGGTAATCCCACAACATATCGAGCTATTAGAGCAGCATCATAGGCTAATATTTGATCATCTTGATCAACATTAGCAGCTATCTGACTATTTTCACTTAAAGTGTCCAACCCTACTGCATGACGTAAAGTTAGCGCCGCGTTATACATTGTAATTACATTGTTTTCTGATCTAGTGAGTTTGTCTTTGTTCGGGTGAACTTCATAATATTCATTTCCCGAAAGATCATTAAATTCATAAAAACCGTCTGTATCAGTATTGAATGAAGAAGAGTTTCCTCCTGATAAATCAACAACTACTTCATTGATTGGATTATTATTAGCGTAATATAAAATACGTCCTGCGATAGAATAAGATACAGGGTTGAAAATATTTTTTAAAATGTTAAAAAATGTAACAGCCATTATATGATATCCGTCATCATTGGGGTGTACATAATCAGACATATAGTCTTGAGTCCAATTTTCATTTGATTTAAATGATTCATTTTGCCCCACATAATAAATACTAAAGCCTTCATTCCGTTTTTGATTAAATAATTGTTTGATCAAAAGATTAAGTTCATCTGTCCTTTGAGGTCTGTTTTCCCATGAATCAAACCTTGGAATCAAGCTGCAGAGTAATATTATTGTCCGTGAATTATGGTTATATATCTTATCGAGAATACGTTCTATTTCAATTATAGTGCTTTCGTTTGATTCCCCACGACTAATATCGTTGGTGCCGATATGCAATAATACAATATTTGGCGAACTAGCGTTAAGCCAGGAATTAATCTCAGCATCTATCTCATCTGCAGTCCGACCACTATGCCCTTCATGCCAGGGATAAAAACCAGATCTATCATTTATTGACCCTACCATTTCAAAATCTATTCCATCTTCAAGTAGAAGATGGGCTAAATCATCTCTATAACCAGAAGGAAATCCATGATTGCCTTGAGTAATTGAATTTCCTAAAGGCATAATTCTGTACGGAACAGAGGCAATGGGTGCTAACGCTGCACTAATATCGTTCTCAATAGTTAAACCTGTACGCCACTTCCCATCAACCTCCCCCGAATAATACATGTATAACTTGTTATCATGGAATAATACCCACGGTGTATCCAAATCATGACTATCCCAACCTGAAGAGGACGTATATAATACTACTTTCACGAATTCTCTATCACCAGGCAAGAAGTATGGATTAGGACATCGGTAGAGACAAAGACGTGCATATTCGCGAGAGGAATTGTAACTAGGGATAATTATGTAATAATAAAAACCATATTTAAATGGTAAAACACAAAATTGATTGTACCTGAAGTCACTAGGATCACCGGAAGTTTCAAATATGGGCTTACTCTGATATGGTGTCCAGTGGATCAAATCTGAAGAGGTTGCGCAAGATACCTCACGTTGGGTCGAAACCAATGTATTATACCATAGAATATAAGTGTCTTCAACCTTGATTATTCCCCAGCCCTTGGTAACATTATGTGCCCAACTAGGATCATTGAATACAGGATTGCCACTATATTTGGTCCAGTTTACCCCATCTGTACTCGTTGCGAGTCCGATCTGTATGACTCTGTTGCCTTCTCCTGTATAAAGCATTTTGTACTCATTAGGACCTATTTTGATTACTATCGGACACCATATACGATCATTATCCCAGGCACCAGAAGTCTGGGTAAGGATAATACCTTGATCCGTCCAATCTAATCCATTAGAACTGGTAGCCAGACCTATTCGTCGTGTTCGTAGCGAACCGCCACCACTAACAGTGTAATACATCTTCCAATCAGTATCATCGATCAAAACAGATGCAAAGGCACCATCCAAAGGGTCCTGGGTGTTAATATTCGCTTCTGATAGTATAGGATTGTCAGAATACCTAGTCCATTCCTCTTCTTGCAAGTTCCCATTCAGTGAAGCTGGAACAAAACTACTGCCTCTCCTGAGCGCTGTTAAACCACTATCATCGATCAGTGGCTTCGTCTGAGCCACAAGACCTACAACCGATATGAGATTTAAAGTCAAGGTCGCTATCAAAGTTATTATCTTGTTTTTCATCTAAATTCCTCCTAAAAGGGCTTACTGCTAATTTAGGGTAAAACTTGGCTACTTAATTGAGTATTAAAAGTTTTTTAGTTTCTATATAATCATCTGCTAATAACTGATAAATATAAATCCCAACGCCAACCTTATCGCCCTTCTGATTTGTCCCATCCCATTTAACTCTATAAAGTCCAGCTTTTTGCTGTTCCTTAATTAATGTCCTCACCTCCTGATCCAATAGGCTAAAAATCTTTAGTGAAATCCATCCAGACCGGGGTATTTGATAATTTATAATAGTTTCTGAATTAAAGGGATTGGGATAGTTTTGTTCTAACAAAAAGCTCACTGGTAATTCATTTTTTTACCGATAGTAAGTTGTACCTCTGCTTTCATTATTACATTACAATGTAATAGACCTTACACAAGAAAAGCTACCGTTGATTACCAAACCCGGATCACTCGAGCTAGTGGAGTAATTCCACGTGCTTATTTCAGATGGCGAGATGCAGATCTTCCATATGTTGCTTCCATTCCAAAAGCCAGAAATTATCAATGTTTCCGCAGGACCATTAAAAGTTTTCCACACTAAATCTTCCTGATAATGGACTTCAAAGGAATTACTTACCTCAAGATCAAGCTTAACTACTCCCCACTGATAGACCGGCACATCTGCTTTGTATGTCACGGTAATCAGAACATCCGCAGCGGACATAGACACCGTAATTTTGGCCTTTTTTACATCGGTAATCTTGTCCGTGTCGCCTGTCCACCGGTCGAAGACATGGCTAACAGGAGGCGGGTTAGCGGAAATGTTTACAAAGGGGCCTGATATATAGTTGCCGTCAACTGATCCATTGTTAATGGTTAGGTGGAACCGCTGCGTCCAATCGGATCCAGTAATCGTGATTATCTGGCAAGCCGCAACATTTGTTTGGGTAGCGGTCGAACCATCAACGGATGCAACAACAACATCGACAGTAGTGTGTGATCCAGGACCGAAATGCAGAACGGCATCGTCTTGTCCCAAGTAACCATTGTTGCTACGAGATTCCTTCATTCCCAGAATGGTTTCGCCAACCTGTCCTGTGGGATAAATGCGGGTCTTCGCGCAGAAAGCGCCGGTCTAGCTCTGCGGAGATATCATTCGTACCTTTAGCCAATTTCCAGAGTCAAGATCGTTGCGAATCAGCCAGTTTCGAGAGCGCTTATATCCGACAGCAAAGTCGAGATCACCGTAATCGTCAATGTCCGCAAAACCAATAGTGCGAGGATCGTCGATATCGGAGACAGGTATAGTGGGATCGACGGTGAAGTTACCGGTACCGTCATTGAGGTAGCAAATGTCATTGCCGGCAAACACTAGATCTAAATCAATATCGTTATTTAAATCTGCAAAGCCACCCATATAACCTTCGATGTTAGAGAAGCTTCTATTGAAAGTGAATGTACCGTTTCCATTGTTTCGGAAGATGTTGCTGATGGCAGGAAACTTTGCTCCGCTATATGTAGTACCATTAATCAGGTCATAATCACTATCGTTGTCCAAGTCTGCAAAGCATGCACCATGCGGACCACCATCGAAATCATTGATACCACGAAAGGCACTTCCCTCAGCAAAAATGTTTCCATCAATATTACGGAAGAAGAGGTTTGCCAAAGGAACATCGAACAACATCGTGATGTAAAGATCGGGGCGACCATCGCTTTCGGCATTCGCAAAAATTGCCGCGTGACCACCAGTCTGGTCCGATCCAGTAGGACCACCTGTACCAGACGATATGGTGATATCTGTAAATTAAGCTCAGCAGGAGCATTTGTCTCTAAAGTTTGATCATCTCTCAAAGTAATATTACCTTCAACGTCCTTTGATTTCATCGGATAATGATACTTCATGTTGGCCTTTAATCCCATGAGCACCACGCTAAAACTGGGCACTAAACTCGTATCGACAGAACCCTCATTCCAATAACTGGTGTTAAGACCATACTCTAATTGCGTATTGCCGTCCTCGTCCGTAATCCAGGTGATCATTGCTAATCTATCAATGATGCCACCCACGCTTATCTCCGAAATTACCGGCTTGGTCTCATCTGGTCGGACTTATACCATCAGAATTTTCGAAATATTATTGAGTGTACTCTAAAAACCGATTCCATCGCTCAAATAATACAAATTCATTACATAAAAACAATAGGTTATAAAAGCGATGGAATCGGTATATCACCTTTTTAGACTGGGCTCATTATTAAAAAAAAATAACTTTAATTCTATTTCCACTGCTTAGATTTTCCATTTTCTAGGTTAGTATATATTAGCAAAACATAAAAGTTGAGCAAACTTTACACGCATTAAATTTTAAGATATTGAAATATTCAGTAAATACTATTCTTTACAAAATTATGAATATCTATATATAATCTTGAGGATATTTCTGTGATAATCTTTCCTGTCCAGGTTTTAATTTTAATAGTAAAATGCTCTTTATTACTTTCATTAGACATCGTCTTTTTGACTAAAAATAAATTTTTGAATTAAAATTATTCATATTTCAGTCCGTTGATAATTCTGGCATCAACCCAGCAAACGTCGAAGTTCCCGTTTCTATAGCTGCCAAAAAAGAAATATTTTCTATCGGGCGAAATATATGAAAAAGAATCCTATTTGCTCGAGTTGATTTTACTGCCCATATTCTTTGGCTTGGTCTAGGAACTATCTTTTTTCCGGAAACTGATGTACAAATTGACATCTCCAAATCCCCCTGGACGATTTGAAAAAAATATCAAATAGCTATTGTCTTGAAAGACAAAGGGTATCGCTTAAGTATACTCCGTATTTATGGAATCTCCCAAGTTTTCGGATTCTGAATTTTTAAATCTGTCCCGTCTGAAATTAGCAGTTCAACGATCTCTTCGTGCTCTTGGGATGCTGCGATAGGCAGAGATCTCGTAGCATATCGGTTCCTCTCATTGATATTCATACCTGTTAAGATCACAATCGTCGCCAATTTCCTAAGATCTCCTGCCGTGACCGAGCGCAGCAGGATGCCGCCGTTATCATTTTTCGTCGTTATATCCACACTTTTCCTATCAACAACTCAACCAGTGATTTATCCCCATTGGAAGCAGCCTTTTGCAGCAAGCGCCTTCCCTCGTTTCCTCGAGTGGGCAACTCGGCTTCATTGGCAAGAAGCAACAGATTTTCCTACTTCTTTCACACATTCACTTGCATTTATTGTAAAAATTTCTATATTTAAGGGAGTGAGAAAAAATAATTGGATTTCTTAAAATTATTCCACTGTTGTTTTTATTAACTTTAAAATAACACGGAAATAAATTTTGTTTATTCTAACCATCTTAAATATATGAACACATGACGGGCAAAATGGAACAATCAAACTCATTTTTCTTAAAAATAAAAAAACAGCGAAGTCTCCTTCCAGGAGACATCCCATCGCCCATTGAACCACCATCAGGATGCCGTTTCCATACTCGTTGTAAATATCGAATGGATATTTGTGATAAAGTCGAGCCAGAGTATAAAGAAGTTAAACTAGGTCATTGGGTTGCCTGTTATCTAATAGTATGATTCGCGATATTAATTTATCAAAAATTTTCCTACTGATGATAGGATTCGGATATTTAGTTTTATTATTAATCATCCGTGATTGTCTTATCATCAGTAAGAAAGAATTAAACGTATATTATTATAATGAAACCATCGGGTTTAAAAAAACGAAACACTAAATTAGAACGATTATTACGCGTTATTGAAGGTAAAAAATCATCGTTAATTATTGGTCACAGTAATCCCGACCCTGATTCCATAGCCAGTGTGTTAGCATTACAGTACTTTTTATCGGAATGGGGAAATATAAAATCAACTTTAGCATTTGACGGCCTTGTCGGTCGTGCAGAGAATCGAGCCTTAATTGACTATTTGAATTTAAATTTTTATCTTTTGGAGGAACTTGACCTCCGTGATTATGACATTATCGCTTTGGTCGATACACATATTGGTATGGGAAATAATCCTCTCAGGTCTGAATATCCAGTAACAATTGAAATTGATCATCATCAAACCGAGGATGCAATCAAAAAAGCACAGTTCAGTGATATACGAGAGAACGTCGGTTCCACCGCGACAATTTTAACACACTACATTCTTTCGGCTGGATTGAAAATTGGTACAAAATTAGCAACGGCACTTTTCTATGCGATCAAAGCTGAAACTCAAGATTTGGGTCGAGAAGCACAAACAGCCGATCGCAAGGCCTATTTTACGCTTTATCAATTAATTGATTTTCGAGCCCTGGCAAAAATCCAACAAGCCAGTCTACAACCACAGTATTTCCAGGATATGGGACGCGCCATTCGCAGAACATTGCTCTTCGACGACGTCGTCATGTCAACTCCTGGGAAAGTTGATAATCCAGATATGGTTGCAGAGTTAGCAGACACTTTTCTCCGATTACAAAACATACATTGGGCCATCGTTATAGGATTTTATCAAGATAACATGTTTATTTCAGTTCGAACAAATGATCCTGATAATGATGCAGGTGAATTGGTAAAAAATGTGGTGGCCAGAATGGGGTCTGCTGGAGGACATGATATGTTTGCGGGAGGCAAAATTTCATGTGAGATGGATAGTAAAAAACAGTGGCAATTGAAAGAAAAGATAAAAAAAAGATTCTTAATTGAACTGGGTCTTGATCGTCGGAGGAAGGGAAAGAAACTGATTGTGATGAAGCCGAACATTTAAAAAATATAGATAAAAGGTAAGTTATGATACCAAAAGAATTAGCAATTTTACTGGTTACTGAAGCCGGAAAAGTTCTTAAGGCGAATATCGGTAAAATTACTGCTGATGATGTTGAGGATAAGCGGCCTTTCGATTATGTAACAGAAATCGATAGACAATGTGAAGCGCTTATTATCAAGTCGATTAAAAAATATTTTCCTGATCATGAAATATTGGCTGAAGAGTCAGGTAAATCTAAACAGAAAAATGGTTACCGTTGGATTATTGATCCCTTGGATGGAACAACTAATTTCATTCATGGCAATCCACATAATGCCATTTCTATTGCTCTGGAAAAAGACGGTGCAATCATACTTGGTGTTATTTATGATCCATATCGAGATGAACTCTTTTATGCAGAAAGAGGAGAAGGGACGTATTTTAATAATAGACTGATTCATGTATCGAAGCAGACAAATATAAATCATTGTCTTATCGCGACAGGATTTCCATTTAAAAATCGGGAATTATTAGGTCAGTACTGGAGTGTTTTATCCGAAGTTTTCATGTCAGTGAGTGGCATTCGCCGTACCGGTTCGGCTGCACTCGATCTGGCATATGTAGCCTGTGGTCGATTTGATGGTTTTTGGGAGCTCAAGCTCAGTCCCTGGGATATCGCAGCAGGGACGATTCTAATAGAAGAAGCGGGGGGCAAAATTACTGACTTTGAAGGGAATGATAACCATATATGGACAGGGAATGTAATTGCCACAAATGGTATCATCCATGAATTTATACTGAGTTCAGTTCAAAAGGTTTTTCCAACAAATCCTTGATCAAAGTTTAAATAAGAATAAAAACAATTTAACATAAATCAAGTTTTTCTATCCTTGAAATTTTCACTTCTATTGTTTTTGGTTAAAAGAGAAAAGGCTTCGTAAAACTTCTTTGGTCGTGTTTCTTTAATTTAGTATAAATAACAAAAAGTATTAGGAATTTAAAACTTTTTTACCTATATTCAGGCACACGAACTTAATGTCACTAAGTTAAGCAAGTAATTTAGTAAATTTGTCATCCAGTGGAGCAAAACTTCTAGACTATTCTGGTGGATTTTAATCCTCCTCTGGTAGGCGACGAAAAGTTACGCCCAACTATCTGCCAGCAAGGCTTGAGATTTTTCATCCCTTTGCATCGCCCAAAATGACATCTTACCTCTTAACTTAATGATAATATCTGCAAAATCATATTCTTAAGGAGACCATTATCATGAAAAAAATTTTTGCTTTTTCCATTTTGTTAGCTTTAGTCCTTTCTGGATGTGGTAAAAAAGCTGAAAGTATTAAGCTTGAAAAGGACACCCCTGCTTATCAATTGGCCAAAGATCTTTCTAATAAATTACCATATATCGACCCTGACAAAAACAACATTTTAATTTCGACCAAAGGATTTGACATATCTGCGGGCGAGGTCATTCAGTCTATTTATAACAATACAGGAAGTCGGTCCAGTCAATTGGGAAATCTAGACACAAATCGATTGAAAGCGATAATCTTGCAGAATGCTGAGCGCCTGACGGAGCAAAAGTTAGTGCTAAATGAAGCAAAAAAAGCCAAATTCTCTTTGTCTCAAACTTTACTCGACAGTATTATAGAAAATCAATATAGCCGTGCTGGTGGCGAACAAAGATTTCTCGAAATGCTAAAAATGAGCAATATGAGTATAGAAAATGTAAAGGATGAAATCCGTAAAAGCGTTATCTTTAATCAATATCTGGACGAAACGCTTGGCCAGGAAATTCAGATAACTGAGGAAGAAATTCAAAATGCCTATAACGATTATACCAGCAAGGGAATCGCCACTATTAGACATATTTTATTATTAACTCAGGGAAAAAGCGATGCTGAAAAAAGGGAAATTCGGAACACCATGGAAAAAATTCTTTCTGAGGCAAGAAAGGGTGAAGATTTTTCTGAGCTAGTCAAAAAATATTCAGAAGATCCTGGTTCAAAAGATAATGGTGGATTGTATGAAAACTTTACACGAGGAGTTATGGTAAAGCCTTTTGAAGATGCGGCATTTTCTGTACCAGTTGGTGAGATCAGTAACATTATTGAAACAGTTTATGGCTACCACATCCTTAAAGTTATTGACCGGAATAATTTCAAATCATTAGACGAGTACAGACCAGAACTGGAATCGCAAATTAAGGGTGAAAAGAAACCTCAAACCTATAGAGCTTATATTGATAAACTGAAAGAGAAAGAAGAGTACAAGAAAATAAATTTTTAATTTTTTTCTGACAGGATTGGCAAAATAAACATGATTGAAATAAGGATCATCTATCTTGATAGTCGTGTTAATCCTGTCCTATTTAGATATTATGGAGTTATATACGACAATGACATTTTAAGAATCATCCACCAGAAACTGGCGGCTGCAAAACAATTGTCTGTCCATCTTGGGGTTCATAATCCAATCGTTTAAAGTTACCATCGACAAAGGCAAAGGCGATCTGTTCATGCGGAATGTCAAATCTCTTTAAAATCTCTTTTAAAGAAATACCTTCCTCAACCTCAATCCGCCGCGTATATGGATCGATATCTGGTTTTAATTTTTCTCTAAGCTTGCCACCGGATCGTAAGTATATTACCATTTTTTTCTCATAGTAAGAATTATAAAACCTCCCAAAGATTTTAACATTTGGGAGGATATTTTTTTAAGAATTTCTGATCTATACGAGTTCTGCGGTTTTATTTATAAAATTTTACTACATTGCTTTAGGTTTTAACATTTGCCCCCGAACCTTGGGGATGCCATCAAGTAGTGGCTTCCCAAGCTGCCCGATCTTTTTCAAATCTTCAATCACATAATCCAGATCCAAATCTTCTAGCAATTCTTCAGTGGGATTGCCGTTCTTATCCCAGCCTCTAGCTTCATAATATTCATCTAACATTAAATTAATCTTTTCTAGTGTTAAGATCTTTCCCTTAGCAGGACCAGTGGGAATGGATTCTTCATAGTATCGCGCAGGGGGGATGTCATGTTTTCTGCCGGGACCACCGTTTCTTTGAAGATAGTGCGCACGAGTTAAGTTCCAGATTTTTTCAGATATCTGTAGTAATTCTTCTTCAGTTGTTTTCCAGCCGGTCACATAATTCAATGATTCCACATATTCTGAAGGCATCACATCAAGTTCCCCCCAGAAAAGTCGACATATACTTAGGGTGTCAAATAATGGTCGAATATGCTGTAGATAAACTACGACTGGTGCTTTACCCTTAATTTCGTCGCGTCCCAATTCCATATCTACCGTGATTGACCAACTGCGATTGTGGTGGGCGCCAATATCAGCCGTCATAAACGAAAGCAACATTGAAGGTGCCCAGCGTGACTCGTAGCCGCTGCTTTCCAATCCTTTCTGCTGCATTGCGAATTTAATAGAATCCTTGTCTAATTGTTCGGCAGCGCCTTTGGTCCCTTTGGCAAAGATTTTCCCAATTCCTTCTTGATAGGCAATTTTCTTTAACATAAACTCAAAATCATCTATATTGCCCCAGCGCAGTTCATGTCCGTCCAGGTCTTCCTTGGTGATGATGCCTTTTTCATAGCATTCCATGGCAAATGCGACCACGCTACCGCCACTGATGGTATCCAAGCCCAGATTATCACAAAGATAATTTCCGTAGGTAACATCGTGAATACTTGTCATGGCACAACTTCCACCAATGAGCGCAATGGTCTCATATTCAGGCCCTTCGATAAAAACATCACCATGCCTGGTCTTTGCGCGCGAATACTTGCCGCAGTTCATCCAGCAGCCAAAACAGGCTTTATCTGCTACTTTACATTCTTCAACTAATCGCTCTCCATCAATCGTCGGCCAATCTTCGTAGTAGGAAGACTGAAAATTTTTAGCTGGAAAGGCCGCCTGGTCATTGGACCAGCCGACAAACAGGGCGGTCCCATATTTCTGCCAGGGAGCCATATTGGGGTGCGACTTGGTTCGCTGGATAATGGCTTCAGTTTGATTGGTAAGCGATTTCAAATCATATACTGGAATAGATTTAGTACCTTTGACGGCGATGGCTTTTAGTTTTTTTGAGCCCATGACTGCTCCAACACCGCAACGTCCTGCATTTCTGCCAAAATCATGAGTGATACAGGCGAATGCAACACCATTTTCTCCAGCCGGCCCAATAGTTGCAATTTCAAAATCTTCGCCCAGTTCATCTTTTAATTGTTTTTCTGTATCAATCGAGCCCTTTCCCCAAAGATGTTTTGCTGACCTCAACTCTATTTTATCATCTTCAATAAATAGAAACACCGGGTCTGATGCAGCATCATCAAAAATGATTAAATCGTATCCTGCGAATTTAAGTTCAGATCCGATATGGCCTCCAACACTGGCATCAGCGTGACCATTGGTGGCTGGTGAAATTGCTCCAAAGCCACACTTGGAACCAGCGGCGACAAATGTTCCGGTAAAAACACCAGGAGCAACAATCAACTTATTTTCAGGTCCTAATGGATCAGCAGTTCGGGGAACTTCATCGTATAGAATTTTTGCAACCATGCCCCGCGCACCCAGCCATTCGCGAGCCAAATCTTCTGGCAAAGTCATTTTATGAATATCAGCAGTCTTTAGATTGATTCGAATCATCTGTCCCGCAAAGCCATACATATTTTATCTCCTAAATTATAGTTTTTAATTTCTAATGGAATACATAAATATGAGGATTAGTTAAATGAATTAATGATCTGGTTTCAAATAAATTTGTCAATTAAATCCATGAAAATTCGTTCCATCCGTTAAATATGTGTTCCATTTTTTCAATCAACTCTCACAATCGCCCCCGTATTACAAACCTCGGTACACTTAAAACAAAAATCACATTTAATTGGAATATTTACTTCATCATGAATAAACATAACATCAAATGGACAGGCACCGACACAGACCAAACACATCGTACATTTTTCTTCATCAATAAGATAAATTCCATCTTTTTCATAGAAAGCGTCTTCAGGACAGGCTTCAGCGCACTTTCCACACTGTGTGCAAACCCAGGGGCGGAATAAGCCAGGTGATGGGAACGTTGCTTCAATACGAAGCGCTGCTTTTCGAGGATTAATTTCATCAAAGTGATAAATTGTACAAATTTGCCGACAAAGACGACAGCCGGAACAGGCTTCCTGATTCACTTTTATTCTCATCCATTAGTCTCCGCACTTTAAATTGGTTAAGCTACAATTTTTTATCGCCTTAATTGTACTAAATGAGAAATTAATATATTAAATCATCGAGTAAAAATCAAGGAGAATTTGGAGGATTTGTTTCAATGATGTATTATTGATTCCAATCCTCCCACAGGTTTTAAGACTTCAGGAAGATTTTTGGATTGATACCTAATTATTTATATAATCACTATGAAAATAACTTGATTTTGTTACTTAAAATATTTACTTTCTTAAAGCAATAACATACATTTGATAAGTAGATATTCATTCAATCTATAAATGAAATGAAAACAATCAATTTTATAACCTTCTTTACAATAGTTTTTACAATCTACGGGCTGGCGAACTATTATATTTTCATCCGCTGCTGGCAAGCAATACCTCAAAATTCCCGATGGAGAATCCTCTATCTGGTTGTTTTCATTTTTCTGGCACTTTCCTATATAATCGGTCGAATTCTGGAGAAAATCTGGCTTTCAACTTTGAGTGACATATTTGTCTGGATCGGATCTTTCTGGCTGGCTGCCTTTTTCTATTTCCTTCTGATTGTAGTGATATTGGATTTAGCGAGACTTTTTAATCATTATTTACATTTTATTCCACTGATAACCCAAAATTATCAAAAAGCAAAACAAATCACAATCCTTATTTCTATTGGAATTGTTTTTATTACCATTATTTTGGGTCATATCAATGCCATTACCCCCAGAATTCGCACACTTAATTTGTCAATTAAAAAAAAAGCGAACTTGAATAAAATCAACATTGTTGTTGCCTCGGACATTCATTTAGGCACAATCATTGGAAGAAAGAGGTTTTGCAAAATCGTAGATAAAATAAATGAGTTGAAACCTGATCTGGTTTTATTGCCAGGAGATATTGTCGATGAAGACCTGGCTCCAGTCATTCGCGAAAATCTTGGAGACGCTCTGAAACATATTAAATCAAAATTTGGAGTGTATGCGATCACCGGAAATCATGAATATATCGGCGGTGTTGAAATGGCAACAAAGTATCTTGAAGAGCATGGAATTATTGTTTTAAGAGACGGTGTTATTAATATTAATGACAGTGTTTATCTTGTCGGGAGAGAAGACAGAAGTATTAAACAATTTACTGGAAAACAGCGAAAATCACTAGCTGATCTTATGGGTCAGATTGAAAAAAATTATCCTCTCATCCTGATGGATCATCAGCCATTTCAATTGGAAGAAGTTGAACAGAATGGTATTGATCTCCAGCTTTCGGGACACACTCACCATGGACAATTATGGCCGATCAATTTTATCACGAAAGCTATTTATGAAAAAAGTTGGGGATATTTGAAAAAGGGTAAAACCCATATCTATATCTCCAGCGGTGTTGGAACCTGGGGACCGCCTGTTCGTACAGGAAATAGGCCCGAAATAATAAACATGATACTCAATTTTAAATCCCAAAATCAAAATGATTAATAAAATGAGGTGTAAAATGAACCGTCGTCAATTTATCGAGACAAGCCTCGTGGGAGCAACAGGTTTGACATTATTCAATTTTTGGCATTGCAATCGCAAAGAAAAAGAAAAGGGTGTTCAATTCCCCAGACGAAAACTGGGGCAAACTGGTGAAAGGCTCTCCATCATTGGCTTTGGTGGAATTGTCGTTAAAGATACAGAACAAGCAACGGCGAATAATCTCGTCGCTGAAGCTTGTGATCGCGGCATTAACTATTTTGACGTGGCTCCCTCATATGGTAACGCTGAGGAGAGACTGGGCCCTGCTCTGAAACCATTGCGCCAGTATTGCTTTTTAGCTTGCAAGACAACAGAGCGATTAAAAGAAGATGCTGAAAGAGAATTGCATGAATCGTTAAAAAAATTAGAAACTAATCATTTTGACCTTTATCAACTGCATGCGCTGACCACACAGGAGGATGTCGAAAAAGCGTTCGGTCCCAAGGGGGCAATGGAAGTTTTCATCAAAGCCAAGCAAGATGGAAAAGTGCGTTTCCTCGGATTCTCGGCTCATTCGGAGGAAGCTGCTCTCCTGGCTATGGAAAAATTTGATTTCGATACGATCCTTTTCCCGATTAATTTTGTTTGCTGGTACCAGGGTCATTTTGGACCCAGAGTCGTAGCAAAAGCCAGAGAAAAAAAGATGGGAATTTTGGCACTTAAAGCTCTAGCCTTTACACGCATCCCAAAAGATGAAGAAAAGCCGTATGAAAAACTCTGGTATAAACCAATTGAAAATGATGAGCTTGCAAGTCTGGCCGTACGATTTACCTTATCCCAAGAAACAACTGCTGCGATTCCACCTGGCGAAGAGAAATTTTTTTGGAAAGCAGTGGAAATTGCAGAAAAATTTACTCCATTAAATGCAGAGGAAAATGAAAAATTGAAGGAACTTTCTGAGGGTGTGGAGCCTCTGTTTAAATCATTATGAGATGATTTTTGATTGTGGATACTCAAGTTTCGATAAAGTTGATCATTTACTCATACAATAAAAATTAATTTTCATCAAAATTTATTGAACCCTATAAATGGAGGGCTGAAATTATGCAAAAAATATGCTTTTTACTGTTGGTAATCATTTTTCTTATGTCATGTAAATCCGAGCAACCCCAGCAAGCTCAACCTCGGGGATTGCAAAAAATCTATTACAAAAATCAAGATGAAATTCAGCAATTACGCAAAGCTGGTGCGGAAATTATTGTCCAGGAACCAGATTATGTGATTGTGAGAACTGACAGCATGTTGCAGACGCAAACTTTCAAGTTAGAATCTATTAAAGAAGCGGATATGGTCCAGCGTCTTGTTAAAATTTATCTAAAGGATTCAACTGACCTTCAAAAAGTGGTCAATTCTGGTGTTGATCTCTGGGAGGTTAAAGCAGATACAGCAGTTGCACGGGCGTTTGATATTTATATTGAACGACTCAGAGAGGCTGGATTGTCTGTAAAGATAATTGCAAGGGATGCTAGTCAAATGGAGGAAAAGTGATGATGAAATACTTAAGACACTCTTACCAACTGTTGATACTTGTCTCAACCTATTTGTTAATTATGAACAGTACTTGCGACAATGGGCCATCACTTCCAGACGCCGGGCTATATCACACGTATGGTGAGATTGAAAGTGAGTTCAAGGCATTTACTGAAAGCCATCCAGATATTGCCAATTTAACTTCCATGGGAAAATCAGTGGAAAAGCGAGAATTGTGGGCCATAAAAATCAGTGATAACGTAAATCAAAATGAAGAGGAACCTGTTGTGGTTTTTCTCGGCGCACATCATGCTCGGGAATGGATTTCGGTGGATGTTCCTTTTCTCATTGCTAAACATTTGGTTGAAAAATATTCTTCCGATACCCTCATTACGAGGCTGGTCGATAATGCAGAAATATGGATCGTGCCCATGGTAAATCCAGATGGTCATCAATATTCGATCACAACGAATCGCCTCTGGAGGAAGAATCGCTGTTATAATGGCGATGGGACCTATGGTGTTGACTTGAACCGCAACTATAGTTATCAATGGGGCGGTCCAGGTTCTTCCGGCGACACTTTCTCAGAAATATATCGCGGTCCTTATCCCTTTTCTGAACCTGAAACACAGGCAGTGCGCGATTTCCTGCAACAACAATTTCCAAAGGCTCTGATTAGTTATCATAATTACGGTCAACTCATTCTTTATCCGTGGGGCTTCACACATGAACCTGCTCCTGATAAAGCCCTACTCGATAGCCTTGCCGTAATAATGGCTCATAAAATTCGATCTGTTCATGGGAAGAATTACGTCCCTGATCAAGCTTCAACGCTTTATCTGTCCAGTGGTGATACTGCAGATTGGCTTTATGCGCTTTTGTTAATTCCAGCGTATACAGTTGAATTGAGGCCAGTAAGCTATAATCCAGGGTTTTTATTACCTGAAGGTCAAATTCAGTCAACATTTGAAGAAAATTTACCGGCCGCACTTTTTCTGATTCACTGGGCAATCCAACAAAGTTCAATTGTTCTATAATACTTTAGGGACTGAGAATAAATAAAGTGTATTTCTGTGTTGTTTTAACTTATTTAAAAAAAATGAAGCAATATTTTAAGAATTGCAAGTTATTCTTTCTCAACTCCTTATGGAGTGAGAAGAAATAAATTGCCAATTTATATTTTTAACACATTATAAAAAACAGATAGTTACTAGATTGAATAAAGGTATTTTATTTTTTTTCACCCCTAAGAGAGACTTGGCACTATTAAAAATTAAAACGTTGATTTAAGTTAAAAAATTATGATAATAATTAAAATCACTAACGCCCGGCAAATAAGTGAAAATGAAAAAGGTTGGTTATTATCGAAGGTTGCTCATCATTTTACAGATATCCAGCTAAAAGTAGAGGAAGAAATTGCCAGTGAGATCCAGAAAGCTTTTTCGGCAAGGAATATTGAAGCAGTGATTTCTGTTGTTAAGGATGATTGATTCTAATTGAAAAAAAGAATATCTTTTTAAAATTATATTGATTTATTCATGCAAAATTAGTAAAGTTTATTAATTAAAAACCTGAATCATGGAGTTCGAAATTGACCCTCGCAGAATTGATCGACATTGAATGCCAGATTTTGAAAGATAATAATACCGACCCGAGTGAACTCCGCAGGCGTGACCGTAAAATTGGGCAGGAGCTTAAATCCCAAAAATCGACCAGATATGACCTATTTATAGCCTGGTTAAAGCGTGTGCGAACAAACGGTCATAATTCGCCGGGCCAATTATTAGAGGCAGGGTACCGCTGGCTTGGCCGGTCTCTTCTCCTCTGTGGTTTGATAACAGGCGGGGGCGCGGCTGCTTCTGTATTATCCTATGATGGTTCAAAACCTGTAAATGTCGTGAATTTTCTGGCGGTTTTTATAGGAGCGCAACTCTTTACTATCATGTTCTTTCTTTTCAATTTATTACCACGCTCTATCAAAAAACTTATACCAGGAAGTGGAGAATTCTACAATTTTATCAGAGAATTGGGCTATTACTTTAGTCGGTTGATGGGAAAAATATTCGACCATCTTCCAGCAAAACAGCTTCACAAAATTTGGACTGATTTGCAGCGGTTAAAAATTCGGCAAAAGCTTTATGAATCAGTTGAAAAATGGCTTGCCATTGGTCTAACGCAACGATTTGGCCTGGTCTTCAATATCGGAGCGTTGGCCACCTGTCTATATTTGATTACATTTTCAGATCTGGCATTTGCCTGGAATACAACATTGGATATCAGCACAGAATTATTTCATAAAGCGGTACGCTACATCGCATTACCATGGTCCTCTATCATTCCTGATGGAGTTCCCTCTCTGCAATTAGTCGAAGCCAGCCGGTATTTTCGGTTAGATGCCGAATATGTTGGAACACCGAGCGATATAACCATCCCAAGGGCAATAATCGTCGGGCGCTGGTGGTTGTTTTTGGTCTTATCTTTAATTTTTTATGGACTGATTCCACGAATCGTTATTTTTGTTCTCGCGAAGTTAAAATTAAAATCTGCATTAACTCGACTTCCTTTAAAATCAGCAGATTTCGAATCACTCTACGATCGATTAACACATCCACTCTTCGAGACAAGATCTCTTGAGCAGGAAGAAATATCACCTGAACACAAATATATGATTGACTCTAAATCAGACTTTATACCCGAAGGAAAATGGTGTATGGTTATTAAGCGGGGTGATTTAGAAATGGCCGATGCAGAACTCTCGGAGCTAATCAAAAGACGATTTGGATGGAAGGTAAAAAAGAAATTCACAGCAGGAAGTCTGGATTACGATTTAACTGATGTTGCCACCTTCAAATCTTTTCAAAATGAAAAAGAAAAAGATCCTATTCTAGTATTGGTCGAATCATGGGAAGCGCCAGATGCAGCAATCATGCATTTTTTAAAACAGCTACGTAAAACAATTTCTATCAGCAGACATATTGTAATCGGACTGATTAATACAAACTCTAAACAGGATAGGATACCACCTTTAATGGTGGAATGGCATATTTGGAAAAACAAAATTAGCGAACTAGCCGATCCCTATTTACGTGTCGAATCACTGGTGGAAGAGAAGGATGTGTATAGAAGTTCCTAAATTTGCAGTTATCGGTAGAATTAATAAAGGAAAATCGAGTATTGTTTCTACCCTTGCTGAAGATGATTCAGTTATCATTGATTCTACTCCTGGCACCACCAGATATTGCCAAGATTTTCCATTTCGCGTCGATGGAAGGACGCTGATGATTTTAATTGATACTCCAGGTTTTCAACAGGCACCTCGAGCTCTTTCATGGCTGAAAGCACATGAAGATTCGATCACAACCCGCAAAGAGGTCGTTTTAAAATTTCTGGAGACATTTCAAAATACGAACGAATTTGTTGACGAATGCCGACTGCTTGAACCGATTTTGAATGGGGCTGGAATTCTGTATGTTGTGGATGGAGCCAGGCCTTTTCGGAGAAACTATGAAGCTGAAATGGAGATTTTACGCTGGACGGGACAGCCACGAATGGCTCTTATTAATAAAATTGGGCAAGGTGATTATTCGGATCAGTGGCGTCCAGCCCTTGATCAGTATTTTAGTGTGGTTCGCAGTTTTAATGCACATTATGTTGGTTTTATTGATCGCATCAGGTTATTGGGGGCTTTCCGCGAACTCTATGAACCCTGGCGCGATTCGATCAATGAATCGATTCATTACCTGAAAACAGAATGGGAACGCCGCCAGCGAGTGGCTACAAATATTATTGTAAGCCTACTCATTGATGAATTGACGTATGAACAAGAAATAGCCATTGGTAAAAACAAAGATCCGAAAGATTACAAGCACCAAATTGAAGCCGAATTTCATGACTACCTCCGAAATCGTGAACAGAAAGCGCGCAAGGCCATCGAGCATCTCTATCAGCATTTGAGAATTGAAACCGAAGAAAATGACCTGGATCGACCTATTTTTGAGCAGGATTTGTTTGCCAGATCAACCTGGAACTTACTGGGGCTAACACTGAAACAATTAATTGCGCTTGGTGCTATTGCTGGTGCTACGGTTGGTGGAATTTTAGATGCATCGGTCGGTGGCGCCTCTTTTATGATAGGAACTTTAATCGGCGGGACAGTTGGAGGCGTCTCTGTACTTTATGTTTCAACCAAACGTTTTGCTACTATTGAGAACATCATTGGAATATTCCAGGGTAAACAGATAATTCGAATCGGTCCCCATAAAAATCCCAATTTCCCCTGGATCCTGCTGGATCGGGCCCTGTTACATTACAAAAGTATTCGCGATTTGGCACACAGTCGCAGGGAAAAAATTTCTCTTCTAGCCAATAGTAATGAACAACGGATAGTAGCAAATTTAGACACCAGCACCAGAAAAGAACTCAACCGGGTTTTCTCCTTAATTCGAAAAAAGAGAAGCAGAGATATTACCAGTTTAGAGACTGAAATTGAAAGGATATTACTGAAAATATTTAATTCAATGCAAAGCGCTAAGAACGTGCAAAAATAAATTACCATAACCTTAACACTTGTATTTAAAGATGAAGACCTCACATATTTTCGGTAAAGAAAAAAGTACTAACCTTATTAGAGGACCTATAACATACAAAACAGCTTTTACTATTTCAATTTTGATTCATGGGCTGCTATTTGTATTAATGATATTATTATTTAGTCCTATCGAAATACCACATTCGTACGAAAGGCCTTTAATAATCGGTTTTGACTTCGCACCAAGTAAAGAAGATCAACAGGAATCTTATAACACGGAAGAAGAGCATGTCAATCAAATTGCTCATTCGTTAAATTTAATCAAGTCAGGATCACATTCAAAAAGCTCCAATAATCGAGTTGAAGAAAGAATATTACAGTCCAGCCAATCGAACGAAATCGTTGATTCTTCAATTGAGCCGTATAATCCCAACGATATTTCTGAACAACCGGAGGAGCCAAATTTTACCCAGCCCATTTGGGCCAGTTTATTTACGCCGCCCTCTCTAAAGATCCCTCGCATGGACATTGCTGAACCAAAACTACTACCATCAAAAAAAACAATGACAGAAAAACAAAAGGAGACTCTGTTCAAAAAAATAAATAAATTGGCTGGAAACCTTCATAAAATGGAATGGTCGGATTCGATGTTGGTTTTGGAAGATAAAAATCAAATTTATGCGGTTCGAATTCACCATAAACCAGCCAAAACACATACTGAATTGGACGAAGTCATTTTTGAAGTGACAACACATGAAAATGGGAAAACGTTATCAACTGAACTGCGAATGAGACGTCTGGCTTTTTCTAACTTCGCGCAACTTGTTGATTATTGGGATCCAAATGTGGCCGTGCATAACGATGAATTTGAGGGTTTATTCCACACCAATAGTACTTTTGCCATCAGTCGCAGTAGAGGAATTGGCCCGAAATTTCATGGCAAAGTCACCACAGCCGCTTACGAAGTGAAAAAAAGAGGCCCCGTTCCCATAATAGACGAGGAATCCATCTTTATCGGAGGGATTGAAATGGGTGTCAAGGGAATTCGTCTCCCTAAAGTTTTTACTCCCCTTTCAGGTGACGCTAAAATTGATAGTAGTCGTATTCATTATTTAACAGAAGACACCTGGGTGACATTTCATAGAAATGGTTTATATACCTGGAAAACTTTGTCTTCTTCACGGTTTGAGCAACGAAAAAGAATTCCTCAGTCATCATTTTTTATCGTGGGTGATAAAGGAGCAGACATTCATGTAAAAGGGATTATAAAAGGGAAAGTGCTTGTCTATTCTCAAAGTAATATTATTATTGACGATGATTTGCTCTATGCTCGTCATCCTGAAATTGTCTTTGGAGCAGACGATTATCTCGGATTGGTCAGTGAAAAAGACGTCGAGATTGCTCATCCCGCGGTAACCGGCCCCGGCGATCTCCACATTTATGCTGCAATATATGCAAAGCGCCGATTCCGAATTCCTCAATCACGGGGAAATGGCGAAGCAACCCTTCATATCTATGGCAGCCTTTCCGCAGGTTCACTGTCAGCCACAGAACCCCGCTATGCAACCCGAATCCGCTTTGACAAAAGACTGGAAACCAATCGTCCTCCTAATTTTCCACAAACTGAGCGTTATGAACTGATTGATTGGGAAAAAGAATGGAAGGTCAAAGATTATTGACAACGATATTTGTTAATTGTTTTGCCAAGTTAGGTACTATTAATGACCCTGTTGATTTGGTGTTATTTTTTTGTTTTGAGCACAATATGCAGCAGTCAGGGACTGCTACTATTCAATATGTTGTGGGATTCTGCTAAAGAATGATATTAAATCAATAGAATCATTAATACATGAGGTGCAATCCCTTTATGGATTGCATATTTGCGGCGTACAAAGTCGCCCACTGCATCTATGCCGGGATACACAAATACGAAGAGAGTTCATATTCTATATCGGTTGGTGATCGGCATCCTTCGATCTTTTCCAAAAGCAACAGGAGTGATTTTAATCCCTGGCGGTCCCTGACGACGCTTATATTCGCTTTGATCGACTAATCGAATAACCTGCCGTACCGTTTCCTCTTTGAATCCTAGCGCCATGATCTGCTCCAAAGTAGCACCTTTTTCGACGTATTCAGCTAAGATTGGATCCAAAATATCATAAGGGGGAAGACTATCTTCATCTTTCTGATCTGGTCGTAACTCTGCGGAAGGGGGTTTGATCAGCGTGTTTTGAGGGACAATCTCTCGTCCTTTTAACTTATTTAGCATTTTTGCCAGTTGATAAACTAAGGCCTTGGGAACATCTTTAATGGCAGCAAATCCACCAGCCATATCGCCGTAAAGTGTACAATACCCTACACTGATCTCGCTTTTGTTCCCTGTCGTAACAGCCAGCCACCCAAACTTGTTGGAAAGTGCCATAATAATATTTCCACGAATTCGAGCCTGGATGTTTTCTTCTGTAACATCAACAGGTTGGTTGGAAAAAGGTTCTTTTAACATCTGCTGGTAGCTCTCAAACGTTTCCTGAATTGGGATGATTAAATATTGAATATTCAAATTGTGGGCTAATTGCTCAGAATCTTCTAAACTCGATTGTGACGAATAAATAGAAGGCATGCTCACACCGATCACATTTTCTTCACCAAGCGCATCGACAGCAATCGCTGCAGTCAAGGCGGAATCGATTCCACCGCTTAACCCGAGCACGACCTTTTTAAAACCATTTTTCCGTACATAATCTCTCGTTCCCAAAACAAGTGCGTGATAAACTTCAGATATCGGATCAAGTTTTTCAATCCCATTATTAGTAATTGCAGCCTTATCTTTTATATTTTTACCACGATTAGGAAGATCAATTAATTCAATTTTGTACGGTGGATCAAATTCACGTCTTCTGTGTTGATACGAATCATCAGAAGAACGGACGCTCGGAATATTTGAAACGTCAATGTCAAATAAAATCAAATCTTCTTCAAATTGTTTCCCTCTAACAAGAATTTCACCCTGTTCGTCTAGGATCAAACTGTTACCGTCAAAAACGAGTTCATCCTGTCCACCCACGAGATTGACATAACAAACAAAAGCATGGTTGTTTATTGCTCTGTTCTTCAGTAAGTCTTCTCGTTCTTCAACCTTTCCAGAATGATAGGGTGAAGAAGATATATTCAGAATGACCTCAGCACCAGTAGATAACGCCTGCGTTTCAATGACGCTGTTCTGTATCCAGATATCCTCGCAAATGTTTAGCCCTAATTTGATCTCATTTAATTCTAAAATCAGAGGTCGATTTCCAGCTTCAAAATATCGTTTTTCATCGAATACGCCGTAATTGGGAAGGTGAATTTTGTGATATACGCTTATCAATTTACCATCACAAATAACAGCAGCAGCATTATAAATTTTTTCATCAGCTAAATCGGCAAATCCCACAATACAAGTAATCCCAGAAGTTTCTGGTATAATTAGTTGCAAACACTTCAAATTATCCTGAATAAATTGTGGGCGAAGCAAAAGGTCTTCCGGTGGATATCCTGTGATGGTAAGTTCTGGAAAGGCCACCAGATCAGCGTGAAATTCTTTGGCCCGATGAATATATTCCTTCACATTTTGTTCGTTACCAGAAAAATCGCCTACTGTGACATTGATTTGTGCCAAAGCTAGTCTTATTATTTTAGACATATAAATATCCGTCTGCATTATTCTCCCATTGCTTTTATGATCACTCGTTTTCGGCGCTGTCCATCAAATTCTGCATAATAAACCTGTTGCCAGGGACCAAGATCCAGTTCACCTTTTGTCACAGGAATTATTACTTGGTGTCCTACAAGCAAATTCTTCAAATGTGCATCTCCGTTCACTTCACCTGTGCCATGATGGCGATAGTTCATACCATCAGGAGCTAATTTTTGCAACCAATCTTCAATATCTTGAATTAAGCCAGATTCAGCATCATTCACATAAACAGAAGCGGTTATATGCATGGCCGATACCAGAATCATACCCTCTTGAATACCGCTTTTTTTCAATGCGCTTTTAACTTCATGAGTGATATTAATAAATTCTCTCCTGCGAGAAGTATTGAACCACAAATAATCGGTATAAAATTTCATTATTTTTTATCCTTTCTTACAGATTCTGTTCACTCCTAAAACAAAATAAGATTCATATTTTTTTTCATATTTAGTCCCTTAAAAATTAAAGCGAATGATTGATAAAAAATAACCACTCGCTATCTAAACTATTCAAGAAGTTTTCATAAAATAAATTATTCACTCATTATCAGAAATTCTCGCTCTGACAAGGTTTGGTTGGCTCCATCGATCAAATCGTAAAGGTGATTCAGCATATCCTCAATTTCGTATTCACCATCGATATTGTCTAATTCATTGACTTCCTCTACTAAAATATCGACCTGATTCACTAGATGAAAATCATATTCATAAAGTTGCGAAATTTTATCAGGGTTGATTTTTGTTTGAGTAAAAAAATAATTTTCATTACAGGAAGTGTCTACAAGTGATTGGTTTAGCATTTTCAGGCTTAAAGCAATCCGATGAAATGTATCCATGTTCACATTGCTTTTGTTTTGATATAACCTATGTTCAACCCTAGATAAATCTTTCTCAATTTGTTGTAATTTTTCAGATAAGAATTCTCTAAGGCGTTTGTCAGTCTTGTTGCGAATTTTAGGAATTTCGTACCCATCATACCCGGTTATTGATTTGATGAGATCATTCGCTAAAGATTTTGTGGATTGAGCTAAATTTCTCATGAAAAACTCCTTGAATAGTTGTACCTAAAAATAAGGTCTTAAGTACAGCTTAATTTTTAAAATGGACTTCAATATTTTACTTCTCTATTAATTTAAAAGAAGAGAGGCTACTTAACTTATATTTACAAAGGCTCCGAAATACTTAAGCTTTCAGTTCTATTTTATAAATTATTTCTTCGAGTAATATTTATTCTCCTTCTTTCCCTCTAACTTCTGTACTTATCTTTCAAAATAAATTATCAAAATAACAATAATATATTGTTAGAGTGATCGAAATATTTGATGATTAACATACTCGACATTCAATAAAGTTAAAAAAGAACTCAATATATAAAAATCGAGTGCTAGGTATATGCAGGAATTTTTGATTGATGTTATTATTCAATTTAATGCGGTATAGATTAGCATGTCAAAACTAGGCGAAAGTTAATTATTTTAAATTTAAAAAGCAAGTACTTTTTTAAAGAATATAATTTTATTTTTAAAATGTATGCTCAGAATACTCTTTCTTTGATGTTTAATGCTCATTAAAATTAGGTTAATAATTTCGATTTCGTCATCAAGCAATTCTTAAGAAAAGAAGTTTATCATGAATAAAATGCTTTCCATTTCATTAAAATGAAAGGATTGGTCATTTTTGATACAATGGACAATAATCATCAATGGCTTACAATAACGTTTTCAAACTGATTCATTGAATTTAAATAACAACTTAGTCTTCTTCTTCAACTGGTTCACCAATTCCTGCCAATGATTCACCTTCTAGGCGTGCGACAATAACAGAGCCACATGAATCACTCAACACATTGACAGTGGTGCGGAACATATCTAAGAGGCGATCAACTGCTAAGATGATGCCCACAGCTTCCAGTGGAAGACCAACGGCTGTCAGAATAATGGACATCATCACCAAACCAGCCATTGGTACACTTGCTGCTCCGATTGAGGCCAGGAGTGCTGTTAACACAACAATAACCTGTTGAGTAAGTCCTAATTCAAACCCGTAAACCTGAGCAATGAAGATCGTTGCAATACATTCGTAAAGTGCCGTGCCATCCATATTTACAGTAGCACCAATTGGCAATAAGAAACTGGCAACCTTTTTAGACACTTTTGAGTTGCCAGTTGTGGCTTTGATCGTTAAGGGAAGAGTAACCATGGAAGAACAGGTTGAAAAAGCAGTTAACAGTGCAGTTGGCATGCCTTTATAATGTTTAAAGGGATTTACCCGGGCTACGAATCGTAATAATAAAGGCAAATTGATAAAAGCATGAATAAAAAGACCTAACAGGACTACCATAAAATAAAATCCCAGAGATTTAAAGGCTCCAAATCCTGAAGTAGCCATAACGCGGGCATTAATGCCAAAAACACCCAAAGGAGCTGTCCAGATCACAACAAGAGTCATTTTCATCATCGCTCGAAATGCGCCCTGAAAAAAATCTGTAAATTGAGTATGATAAGGCTCCTTTAGACGAGTAATGAAGTAACCAAAAAGAATGCAGAAAAAGATAACTGGTAAAACATCTCCCTCAGCCATCGATTGAAAAGGATTTTCTGGAATAATACGAAACAGAAGATCCTTAATACTTTGCTGAGCAGCCTCAAGTTCGGTGGGCGCTTTTTCCAGTTGAATGTTAGCTCCAACACCAGGTCGAAATAAATTAACCAATACTAATCCGGTAAGGATCGCAAATAAGCTGCTTGTGATATAATACAGAAACGTTTTTAATCCCAAACTACCCAGTCCCTTACCGGTGCCAACGCTCACTACACCTGATATTATTGAAGTAATAATGAGCGGCATAATTGCCATCCGAAGGAGACGCAGGAATAAGTTTCCCAATGGATCAGCAATGGGTAAAATATTGTCACCAAAAATCCATCCAGCCAAAACGCCAAGCAAAATGCCGATAAAGATATAGTGGGTCAGGGTTAGTTTTTTGAAAACCATCGATACAACCTCATTTTCTGTCTCGTATCACTAAAAATAGTGATAATGAATTGATCTATTAGCTTATACGTTGTGAAAAAACAATTCCCAACTGATGATACGATTTCAACGGATAATTATCTTAGATTTTTTATCATGATGAATCTTAAAATTTGAGTCAAGTTCTTAACTTGCAGCGATACAAATTGTCTAATACTGTATATTATAAATATTTTAAAATCCTTTTGGATAGAATTAACGATTAAAACACACCATTCTAATATTGGTCATTTCTTCGATACTGTACTTTAGCCCCTCACGACCAAACCCGCTATCCTTATTTCCACCATAAGGCATGTGAGCGGTTCTGAATGTGGGAACATCGTTGATGATGATCCCGCTTATATTAATCTTATTCATCGCCTTGAATGCTTGATCAGTTTTTTGCGTTTAAATTCCAGCTTGAAGACGATATTTCGAATCATCCACCTGTCGGAGAATGTCATCAAAATCATCGTAACGAACTGATCCGTAAATTGTTTCAGAATGTCATTATGGACATAGATTCTTTGAATCGATATACAGATTTGTCCTAAATTGTCATAGCTGCCGAACATGCTTCGGGGAATCGCCTGGTCAAGATCTACATTTTCACAGATAATAATAGCAGAATTGGAGCCTAATTCCATGGTATACTTTTTCAAACCGCCACGACTCATAATATATTTTCCGACAGGATGACTGCCGGTAAAGGTGATCATAGCTACAGCCGGATCGGTCACCAACCAATCGCCAACTGTAGAGCCACTTCCTATAATGATATTCAGCACACCAGCGGGAAGTCCCGCATCCTCAGTAATTCGGCCATTCTTAACGCGGTAAATGGGGTGGTCGTTGCTGGTTTGAGGACAATTGAATTTCCAGCAGCAATTGCAGGTACAACTTTATTGACCACAAGATTTAATGGGAAATTAAATGGTGAAATGGTCCCGAAAATCCCTATCGGCGTTCGGATAAAAAATCCCATCCGCTTTTCCGAACTGGGGCTGGCGTCCATCGGAATAGTTTCGCCATGAATTTGCTTGGCTTCCTCGGCTGCAAATTTGAAAGTTTCTACACCGCGACGGACTTCTCCGTAGGCATATTTCCAGGCTTTGCCAGATTCACTGGCGATAATCGTCGCAATTTCTTATTGATGTTCCTGAATGAGTTGAGAGGTCTTTTCTAAAATTTTACTCCGATAGGCTGACATATTGGAAATGACCTCAAATGCCTGCTATGCGCCTTTGATAGTAGCGTCTACATTTTCCCTAGCGGCTTTGGGAATCGTTCCGATAATTTCTTGATTATATGGATTAATGACTTCAATGGTCTCTTTACCAGAAAGCCATTGGTTATTGATCAGCATTTTGTATTCTTTATCCCTCCTAATTTCATGATAGAAAATATTAATTAACTACCATGAAGACTGCCCAGGGATGTTATTCATTTCATTGACGAGAATTCTCTTTTTCTTGTTCGATTCCATGAGAATGATTCGACTTCTTAAATAATTATCGAATTTATATTGGATCAATGCAGTCTTATCATTTAATGATTTTCGTTCCACAGATTTGATTGAGTTAAAATAATCATAAAGATCAGTTAATTGATCAATCCAAAAATTGAAACCTTTCTTTTTCAATTCTTCTCCAATAAGTTGAGCTTGTCGTCTTGTTTTAAAGCCACCAACCCGAATCCGATAACCTTCTCTTGCTTGATCTTTATAATATTTGATTCTGGCAAGATAGCCAGATTTGAGCAATTGGGATGCAATTTGTTCAGCCAATCTTTCTTCGGGCTCGAATCCAACCTGTAATTCATAATTGGGAAATGTGAGGTCAATTTGATGACACCATTCTGGTCGCTGCCAGTTATCTAATTTTTTATTGATTGTTCGTTCAATATTCCGCAAGAACATACCTTCCTCAGTGATGCAAAGATAGCGAGAATTATCCAACCATGATACTGAAAAATAGCGTTTATTTTCGATGAGGATGAGTTCTTTTTTTGAAAACAAAAACCGATAGGTTTTCAAACCTTCTCCCTCAAAAACAGAAATAAGCATTTCACTGGTATCTGGATTTACACTAAGTAACCGAGGTCGGCACTGATCCAATAGGATCTTTTGAGATATTGGCTGTTGTTTTGATCGATAAATTAACTGATAATCTCCTGGTTTATATGCGGGTACGAATTTAATAACATTATTTTTCATTCGAATTTCTGTCGTCCTGTCGCCCTTCATTTCATCCAGATGTAAATTAAAAGGGGCAGAGCGAACATTTTCGATTTTTTCTATATTTCCCCATGAAATTAGATGATCATTAAATTTCGATGGAATAATTTGATAATTTTCTTTAACAATTTCCATCTTCGTTTTATCAAAACGAAGAATATAGAATTTATTTTTTTCTTCAAAAAAACCGAAATCCTGAAAATACCAGTCGGCTGTGGGATTACGAGAATAAATTTGAGCCGCTCGAGGTTCACCTTCTAGCTTAACCAGATATAGTCCATAAATGCTGGAGAAAAGGAGATTTTTTTTATCCTTTGAAATAATAAAGCGTTCTGGCTGAGGGTTAATGCAGAGCAGTTGTTCACGCATTAAATCTTTAATTAATATATTCGATATTAATTTTTCAGGCTGAGATTCGTCTAATAAAACACATCGAAAAGCCAATTGATTGCCATCTTCGGACCAGGTGAGTTGATCGTAATACGTAAATTGAACAAATTGTTCTTGCGAAAAAGTCATAGTTGTTATAATTCCAGGTATCAAAAGAAAGCAGAATAAATTTAAAGTTCTGGGAATCATTCTATCCTCGAATAAATAATTTCTTTCCATTCATACTTTAAACATTGTTTTGCATACACGGATCAAAAACTCACATTGAAAATTTTTATAAATGGGATTCGGTACATAACATAGTTTACACTGATGTAATTTTTTCGAATGGAGCGAAGTGGAATCGAGGAATCTATTACCAGCAAAATTAGGTTTCCCCATTCACTTCGTTCGGTCGAAGTGACAATAGGAATTGTAAACTATTTATTGATCTCTATATTCCGTCGATGTCTTTGATCGGTGTCAGGCAATTAGAATATAAAATTATAATAAAAACAGATGGAAATGTCAACTTGTTTTTTACTCAAGTGGGAATTGCTCGGCGTAAATTTGATGACTAGTTAGCGGGAAAAATATACTCGCTATATGTAATTTGCATAAATTACAGGTACTTAAAAATATCATAAATTAAACGAAAAATTAAAACTCCCGCTCAAATTTTCCATACTCAAAAGGCTCAAATCGAAAGTCAAGTTTGGATTCAGCCAGAATCGAAAACCTGTATTAAATTTCTGCGTATCATATTCGAGCATATAAGTCACCATATCGTTCCAGCTTATGGAAAGTCCGCCAAACATCCCGACAATGGTATGCCCAACTGGAAATTTGCGATCTTTCTTGGGTACACCCAGATGGCGATCAATAATGTCCGAACCATAACCAAAATGAAATCGAAGACTTGTTTTCGACTGGTGGAGAATCGTTTTACTGGCGACAATAAAAGTGGTGTTGAGAAGGATGAAGCTGTAAATATCTCTGGCGCCAATGGCCACTGCTGGAAGGATTTTACGCTCTGTCAAAAGTAAAAATTGAATGCTTACCACACCGTCTTTATAGGTATTGGTGCCATCATAGCTTCTCTGCCCGGGGACAAAAGTGACGCCAGCACTGAATTCCAATCTTGGCAGATAACCGATGACGACATAGAACGGGAAATTATCACAGCGTCCCGTTTCGAGATAAGCAGAATGTCGATTGACGTAGCCAAGTCCAATGGTCACCTGTTGATCAGTTATAACTTCGGCAGAGGGAATGTTAATTAAACCGCTCGTCCCTCCAAGTGAAATGCCTGTAGATGCTGGTAGGTTCTCCACCCAAATTGCCAGGAGCAATATAATAATGCTCCGTTTCATTTTAAGAAACAATATTTTCATTATTGTCCCTTTTGGGCTAATAATTTATGAGATCGATCTGGTTGATGCAGTTTAACATAGCGAATGGCAGTTTGAAATTGATCGATGTTGGCTCGAATAAAACTAATCGAAAACTGTTGAGCAATTTCTTCAAAATCTTCACCAGTATTTAAGATAAATCCATCATAACAGGGCAAGTATCGATAGTTCCATGGAATGTAATTTGGTGTTCGAAGTCGTATTTTTCCTGGGTGGGGATGTCTGGAAACTGGAAACGGAAGTCGAACGGTCATTCCTGTCAAAAATTCTAATGATTTATTCCAGACGCCCATGAATCCCAATTCCAACTCATGAAATGTACGCACAATGTCGATACGCCATGCTTCATCACCAAGAACATATCTACCCCAGGTAAGTTTGGTTTGAAAGTTTATATTATTGAAGCGATAGTTTGCCTGGATCAAATATGAAAATTGATTTTCAACTGGCGAATCTAACTTTAGCAATTCTTTCAATGAATTGGTTTTTAAATAGTCCAATCGAGCAGACAGAGCGAGTCGATCTTGCCAGAAAAATCTTTTGAGTTTCGTTGAAATGCCGTGACAATAATATTCAAACAATCCCACACTCATCGAAAAAAAAGTATTGGAAGGTAACTGAATAAACTGGTTAAGATACAGTTGTCCCAGCCGAGATTTGCTTTCTCCCTTTTGAAATTCATTGTATAAAGGCATTACTAATTGCCCATTAAACTGCAAACCAGGCGTCATGGTGAAAGATAAATCGGTTAAAAAATTAATTTGCAACTGGGCCGGATCCTCAGGGCGTGCAAATTGAACCCTGAGGCCAGGACTGGCGATCAGGTCGAATTTAAAAAAAGAAGATCGGGCATTATGAGAACTATATCCCTGTAAAGGTTTTTCAACAACCGGTTGAAACGAAATTTTTAGATGAGCGAGAAACGCTGTGGTCGATATTTCATTGTGGACAAATGCCTTGAACATCTCACGATCCACACGAATATACTTTAGCGGTACATCGCGATATTTAGGCACAATCACAAATTGGCTGGCAGATGAGAAGCACTCGGCGGCATATCCAAGGACAACGCCGAGTGCCGTTATTTCGTTACGATAGCGCCGATTTTCATAAGCAATCCAGATGGTCTGATTACGAGCGATCTGGAATTGGATGTTTTCAAACCCGGCTTCAATTAGGTAATTCTGGCAGGTAAAAATTGCATCATTGAACGTGGTGGTAACCCACTGTCCCGCAAAACTGGTTCTGAAAATCAAAAGAAAAAAAATGATCCCCCAAATGAAAATCGACAGCTTTCTCATCTTTTCCTCTCCTCCAAAGCCGAATGATGAAACAGGCTTGTCGAACAATCATTCAGAAACAAAAAAGCATAACCTTGTCTGGCCATGCTGTGAAATCATTTGACCCGAATGCTATCAGACAGTACTTCTGATAAAAAGAATTTTAGTTTCTAAAAATGTGGAATCCCAACTTTAATTAGGATTTTCAGAAGTGAAGCTAATGAATAAAAAAACAAGTATCAATTAAGATTTATTGTAGATCAATTCTTAACGATAGCCCTTTAATTTATAATATAATTAATTTTTTTGAAATGTCAAGTGGAATGTTTAAAAATTTTAATCTGATGTTACGGAGTGAGTATAAATAAAATGTATTCCTGTGTTATTTTAAAATTAATAAAAACAAGAGCGGAATAATTTTAAGGATTCCAATCAATTTTTTCTCACACCCTTATTTGTATTTCAATTTTGAAACAGAATTTAGTCATATCCTTCTCAAAATAACGTACGCCTCGGAGCATGTCCGAAAGATCTCGCAGCCAGATGGCATTGCAGTCAGGGCTGCGTTAGCCATGCACAGTTTCGGGCGTCAATTACATAGGTAACTTGATCATGCTCGAAGAAATTCTTAATAGTCGGATAGAAATTGTCAAAAATCGGCTTTCCAGCTTCTATTTTTCTGTCCATAATTTTTTCTCAATAATCTTAAGCTTTTTGACTTTGAATAAAAGTTTATCTAGCATAACTCTATCGAAGAGAAATTAATAATGCCAGTCACTTATGAAAAAACAGCAAAAATTACTGAATAATGGTCATTTAACCATTGACCAGGAAAATTTACCTTTTGAGAAAAACACTGAGTTTATTGTTTCATTTTTGGCTTAAGAAAATGTGGTTATCAGTTCTTAAGAATAATCCCGCTCCAAAATCTTATCCAAATTATTCGGAATTATAATCGTAAACATCGTCCCTTTTCCCACTTCGCTTTCCACATGAATCTCACCATGATGCGCTTGAATGATTTTATAACAAATTGACAAACCCAAGCCAGTCCCGACGCCCACACCTTTTGTGGTAAATCCTGGATCGAAAATATTTTTCAGGTTTTCTTCGGGAATACCGATTCCGTTGTCCTTGATTGTGATGTGAACTCTATTGTCTTTATGATATGTCGTGATTGTGATTTCACCTGTGTCTTGAATCGCCTGTTTAGCATTCATTAAAATATTCAGAAAGACCTGATTCAATTGACCTGGGAAACATGCGATGGGTGGGATTTCGCCGAAGTTGCGAATGACTTTGATGTTCCGTTTGATTTCGTGATGGATTAATGTCAAAGTGTCTTCCAACCCCTCATGAACATCGACTGTTTTTATTTCAGCCTCATCCAGACGGGCAAAACTACGCAATCGCCTGACGATATTGGTGACCCGATCTGTCCCAGAATCGATCACTTTGTTGGCGTCTTCGATCACGTTTAGTGTATTATTAAGACGCTGATTGTGTTGAACTGCATCTCGAAAATCGGTTTCCAGAATGGATTTCAATTTTTCCACTGCCCGCATCAAGGTATCGTGCATGCTACTAATTGCGCCCACTGGCGTATTAATCTCATGAGCGATACCCGCCACCAGTGCACCCAAAGATGCCATTTTTTCGGATTGTACCAATTGGGCTTGCGTCTCTCTTAGATGGCGGTTTGTTCTCTCTAAGTCTTCCATCACTTTTTTTCTTTCTAGATAAATGCCGATGACCTTGGCAGCCGTCTGCAACAGCCGAATGTCTTCGTCGTTCCACTGCCGCTGTTGTTCAACATCATCAAAACCGATAAAGCCATACCATTTTCCCTCGACCCATAAGGGAATCTCTAAAATTGAAAGGATATCCTGAGACTCTAAAATATCTCGTTCACTCTCTGGAAAGGATTCCACAAGACCTGCGATTAAATTTCCATTAGATAATGCTTTCCTCCAACGCTCGAAACCATCTTTATAAGGAACGTGTTGTAGAATCGGATTGTCGATTTGTTGTGTAATTCCTGGAGCACAGACTTCATGAGTTTGGCGTATGCAGAGTCCATCGGTGGCATCTTCAAAATTTTCAAAAATATAGACTCGGCTCGTATTCGAAGCTTTAAGTAAATAGTTCATCGCTTTGTTTAGTCCATCTTTGGTACCTGTGTCAGAGAGCAGCGCCTGAGAGCAGGCAGCAAGACCTTCCTCATATCTGAGCCGAGTGGTCATGGTTTCCTCAGCCTTCTTACGCTCGGTAATATCCCGTCCAATCCCTGCAAAGCACATAATCTCATTCGTTTCATTCAGTATTGGAAAGATTGATAAGTCAATATCAATATGTTTACCAGATTTGCTAAAAGACGTGATTTCACCACGAAAACTTCCTGATGTTTCCAAATCCTGAATAATTCTTGGCGTTGACTGCTCGCCTAAAAGGAATGAAGTAGTTTTTCTACGAATCTCTGCATCGGAATATTCATACGCCCTTCGATGGGCTGGATTTTGTTCGACGACAAGACCTTGTGAATCGTAAATGGCAATGCCGTCGTTTGAATTCAGGAAAATCTTTCGATAGAGTCTTAATCGATCCTCCACTCGTTTGCGGTCGGTAATATCCTGAAGAATTCCCAAAGAACCCGTGACCTTTCCTGTTTTTTCATCCAGTACTGGTACTGAAGAATCGCTGATCCATTTTTCTTCTCCGGAAGGCATCTTTATTTTTAAATCGATCCGATAGCGCTTCACTTCGCCCCGTAAAAACGCTTTGCCATACTCAATCGGATCAGCAGGCGCATCGGGATCGTTTACATAAATTTCGATTGGCAGTTGTTGCATTCTATCGGGTGTAAAATCATGGGCTAGAATACCTAAAAGATTTTTGATTTCCTCTCCAATGAAATCATATTTATTTTCCACATAATTTTTTAAATATGGCACGCCCTCGACATTTTCGATTGCCTCCCGATAAATTCTATGAGCTCGTTTCAATTCTTCCACTGCTTTTTTACGATCAGTAATATCTTTTCCAATACTTAATATCTCTCTAACATTGCCATTGTCATCGTAAATCGGTTTATTCGCCCAGGTGATCCAGACCCTTTCCCCATTGCGTTTCATGTTTTCATTTTCATTGCTAAGGTATCGTTCTGGATTTTCCTTTATGTCTTTCATAAGTGCTCTGAGATCGATACCTGTCGAATCAATTTCAGGTACAATAGTACCGACAACATTTTTACCGAGAATTTCCCTTTCAGAGTAGCTGAAAAATTTTTGTGCAAATTCATTAAAGAAAGTAATGTTTCCATTTCGATCCCACCGCAATATAATGCTATTCGAGTTTTCAACCAATTCACGATAGTTCTGCTCACTTTTTTGCAGTGCATCTTCCATTTGTCGATGCTCGGTAATGTCAATACCCGAACTGATGATATATTCTACGTTACCTTTGGAATCGAGCATCGCCGTATTCGACCAGGCGATTAGACGCAGTTTTCCGTCCTTCGTCTTCCAATAATTTTCTGCCTGGTTCGGAAAATGACCAGCGCACAGTTCACTGAATACAATTTTGATTCGCTCCATCTCTTCAGGAATGAGGAAGATGTCCCAAAAGTGTTTTCCCTTCACTTCTTCAAAAGTATAACCAGTCACTTCTTCGCAGGCACGATTGAATCGGACAAATCTTCCCTGGGGATCAAGCACCAACATGAGGGCACTGGCAGTATCCAGAACAGCTGAAATAAAATTGCGCTCTCGCCTTAGCGCATCCTCTGCCTGTTTCCTTTCATTAATATCATACAAGCCCGAAATAGCGACCAGATCGTCTCCAATTTGAGTTAGCTCTACCGAAAGAATAATCCAGGTCGGTGTTCCGTCTGGTTTCTTAATCAGAACTTCATGGTTACGGACAAAACCATCTTTATTGAGTTTTTCAAGGATAATTTTTCGATCTTCGGGATTGAAATAAAAATCAAGCGTGGTCTGATTCATTAAATCTTTTACATCATAGCCGATGAGTGTCGCCAGATGTTCATTCACAAATAATATCTTACCATCAGGAATGTGACTGACAATCAGCGGAATCGGCGAAGCATTAACGATTGTCCGAAGCTGTTCATCCATTCGTTTAATAACGGTGATGTCATTGTAAAGCCAGATTTTACCGACTTCTGCTTTATCCTTGTCGTGAACGGTGATACAAAGTGGTAAGACAATTCGTTGTTTTGGTCTGATTTGTTTTACACCTCGCTCGAAAATTTGGACAGGATCATAGTCCTGTTTGAAAATTTCTTCTGGTTTAAAATGCATCATTTCGGAAATGGTGAGGAATTTATTAAAATCTTCAAAACAATCTTTAATTTTTTCTAAGAAATGTTCAAAGGGCTGATTGATAATTTCATCCATTTGAACACCAAAAAAGTCAGCGATACGTTTGTTTGTTGTAACAATTTTCCCCTCATTATTCGTCATCACGATCACATCGGGATTCGTATCGAGAATAATTTGCAATTCATCCCGACTTTTTGAAAGCTCCTTGAGCAGATTTTCCATTTGCTCGTGTTTTTCTTCTAACTGCTCTTTAATCGAAAGCAGCTCAACATTAGCTTGAGCTAATAGATAGGTCTGCCTTTGCAGTTCTTTGGTCTTTTGTTCAAGTCCCTGAGAATATTTTTTAAGATCTTCCTCCAATCGTTTTCGTTTACTGATATCCCGGGCAATCCCATCGCTTTTTATAACCTGACCATTTTCAACTAAGTAGCGGCCCTTAACTTCAAAATGTTTTACTTCACCAGTTTTTGTAACCATTCGAAACTCAACAGTGCGCACCTGTTCAATTCCGCTTTGAGCCGCTCGCATAAAACCAGTTCGCACTCGTTCTCGGTCATCTACATGAATGATGTTAAAAACAGAACTACCGATTAATTCGCCTGGCTCATAGCCTAACACAGACTGAACAGCAGGACTTAGACTGATGAATTCACCATTTGGATTCAGGGAATAGATCACGTCGGGGACGTTTTCCATCAACATCTTCAGACTGGCTTCGGATTTTCGCAATTCTTGTTGAAGCATCTTATTTTCAATCGCTTTCCGAATGGTTGTATCAATCTCATCGATCTGAAATGGCTTGATGATGAAATCATAGGCTCCTTCCTTTATCGCTTTGACAGCGATAGAGATCGAACCATGAGCCGTTAAAATGATCACTGGGATATCAGAATTGATTTTTTTGAGGTGATTCAAAACTTCCAATCCTGTCAAATCAGGCATATTCAGATCGCAAAGGATCACATCAGGATGATAGGTAGTAAATTTTTTGATCCCATCCTCACCACATGGCGAGGTATTGATTTTATATCTCCGTTCAAGTAGTTTTTCTGCCACAAAACTACGTTGATTTTCATCGTCTTCAATGTATAAGATTTTTATTTCTTCCATGGCTAAGGTTTCTGTTAAGATAATATGTTGAAATTTCTCTCTTGATTAGTTTTTTTATTCAAAGTAGTATTCCCTTTTAACAATCCGTGTTTGGACATTCTCGAAATAAACAGTTTTAATTAGAATGTCAAATAAAAATTATTTCCTGTTCTCCTTCACCTTCAATACCACAAACGTCACATCATCGTCCTGGGCTCTGCCATTGCGCCATTGTTCAGCAATATCTATAAAGGAATCAATAATCTTCTCTGGATTTTCATGCCCGATTTTCTCAAATGTCTCTTTGACACGATGATAATCGAACATCTCTTTTTGTTCATTAAATAATTCGGGTAGTCCATCACTCAATAAGAGAATAGAATCGCCTTCCTCAAGTTTAATGCATTTATCTTGATAAGAAAAATCATCAAAAGCGCCCAATGGCATTCCTTTAAGAACGATCTCATCGACTGTTTTTGTTCGATTTCGATAAATATAAATAGGAGGCATTCCAGCAGCAGAGGCGATGAGTTCGTTTTTTTCAATTTTAACGAGTGCCAGAGCCATGTACAAGTTACCCAGATGCAATTGCTTAATCGTTCGAGTACAGTTTTCAAAGAAAGTTTTAATATCGGTTTGTGATACATTAGCGATGAAAAGGCCTTTAATAACAGAAACCATTGTCCCAGCATTTAACCCGTGTCCTGTGGCGTCGCCAATTACAACGGTCAGGCAACCCTTCTCATCGAGATGAAAATCATAATAATCACCGCCAACTTCAGTCGCCGTTTGCATATGCACTGCAATATCGAGGTCGGGAACGTTTGGCAATTGTTTTGGTAGCATGGAAAGCTGAAGTCTTCGGGCTTTCTCAAGCTCTATTGTTTTACGCTCGTTTTCAGCCTGAAAAGCCCGTGCCTGAGCTTCGGCTGCCTGCGCCCGAAGCTCTGCCTCTCGAATCTGCGCTCTTGACCGTTCCCGTCTGACCACAACAATTTTCTGGGCGCGATGCGTGATGAAAAATAGTGCGATGACTGATAAAGCGTAAGCGATGTAAGCCCAGGTTGTTTTCCACCATGGCGGTGTGATGATAATACGAATCGTGGCACCTTTTTTATTCCAGACACCGTCATTATTCGAACCTCTCACTCTAAAAAAGTATTCCCCTGGATCAAGGTTAGTATAGGTAGCACTGCGACGGCTGCCAGTACTGTGCCAGGCTTGATCATAATTCACTAAGATATAGGAATATTTGTTCTTTTCAGGCTGATTGTAATGTAAAGCCACGAAGTCGAAAGAAATATTGTTCTGCCAATGGGTAAGCCTAATCTCATTCGTTTCCGAAATATGCTTTTTCAACGGAAAATTTTCGCCGATGGGCACTGACTCGCCAAATAATTTAAAATCAGTAATGGCAATTTGAGGTTCGTATGGATTATCCTTGATGCTGTCTGGATGGAAGACATTGAAACCATTAATGCCACCAAAAAACATATCTCCGTTACCATTTTTATAACATGCCTGTCCATTGAATTCCTTGCTCTGCAATCCATCATCAATGTCGTAATTGATAAACGTATTTGATTTCGGAATATATTTCGATATGCCACGATTACTGCTCACCCAGATGTTTCCCTTATCATCGCCAAGAACGCCATAAATCACATTGTTCGGCAACTCACTGTTCGCCTCTGTGAAATACTCAAACTTTTCTGTCTTTGGATCAAAACGATTCAATCCACCACCAAATGTACCTATCCAAAGAATTCCATTATCATCAACATACATCGATTGAATCGAATTATTGCTCAAGCTATTTTTATCTCTTGGATTGTGAGTATAACGAGTGAAGATTGGCTTCTCAGGTACGAATACCTCTGAAGCTCCTTTCCCCTTGCCCGCATCTTTACGCAATACGAGCTTGTTCAATCCCCCGCCAAAAGTGCCAATCCACAACACTCCAGACTTGTCTTGAACAATAGCCCGAACCATATTATAACTCAAACTATTCGGATCATCGGGATTATGGGTATAACTTATAAAATTATCTTGCTTCCTATTGTATTTGTTCAGCCCACCAAAATCAGTTCCGATCCACAGCGTCCCTGATTGATCTTCAGATATAACCCGAACAAAATCATTGCTCAAACTACTTGGATCTTTTGGATCATCATGATACCGTGTAAAAGTTTCGTCATTTCGATTGAATCGATTAAGTCCATTCTCAGTTCCGACCCAAAGTACGCCAAATCGATCTTCGTAAAGCGAATATACGTTATTATCACTCAGACTTCCTGGCTCTCTCGGATTAGATAAGAAATGTTTTATCTGTTTGGTCTTTGGATCAAATCTATTTAGCCCACCATCAAGCACCCCGACCCAGAGTTGTCCCCGGTGATCCATGTAAAAAGAGCGGACTAAACTGGCACTTAATCCATTGGGATTAGTTGGATTATGAGTAATCGTTTTGAATTTTTTGGCATAGAGATCCAGTTTGTTCAATCCGCCTGTATTGGTTCCAATCCAGAGGACTCCTGTGCTATCTATGTAAGTGGACAGAACAAAGTTATTACTTAAACTACCTGAAACATTAGGATTATTCGTGTAATGTGTAAAAGTTTTTGTTTCTTTTCCAAAAAAATAAACTCCATCGAATGCACGGGTTGTAATCCATAAGTCACCACTGGTGTCTTCAGTTATGGAATTAACAATATTGCTGCGACTACTTGGATATTGAGGTTCAGGTAAAAAATATCCAAATGATTCAGTTTTTCGGTCGAATCGAACAAGTCCTTGAGTCGTTGCCAGCCAAAAGATGCCATTTTTATCTTCATGAATCTGCCCGACAATATTGCCACTCCTTCCTTTTAAACGTATGGTTTTCAGATTAGAATGCGTAAAAATTTCATTTTTAGTATCAAATCGATTTAATCCGCCGCCTTCGGAGAAATTTTGAAGTTCTCCAGTACTTATCCAGAGAATTCCTGGTTCATTTGGCGATTCATAGATAAAAGTTACCTCATCATAACTCAAGCTATTCGGGTTACTTTTACTGGGTTGATAACGAATTAAGTTGTCTTTATCAGGATCATATTTATTCAGCCCAGCCAGTGTACCTATCCAAATTGTTCCATCTGCAGCTTCAAATCCACTTCTTATAACATTATGACAAAGTGTATTCGGATCGTCTTTTTTATGTCGATAATGAGTGAATTTTCCTGTGTTTCGATTTAGCCTGTCCGCGCCACCTGCGGCTGTAAGTACCCAAAGATTTCTGTTGCGGTCTTCATAGATGGTATTAACAAAATCACTGCTTAAACTGGTCGAATCATTTGGATTATGAGTGTAATGAGTAAAAATCTCCTTTTCTCGATCGAATCTGTTCAGTCCCCCGCCTGCCGTACCGATCCAGAGTGCACCAGAGCGATCTTCGCAAATTGATAGAATTTGATTATTCGATATGGATGTTGAATCAAATGGATTATATTTATATTCCGTAAACGTATAACCATCATATTTATTTAAGCCCGACTGAGTGCCAAACCACATGAATCCTTTTTGGTCTTTGTGAATGACTTGCACGATGCTCTGGGATAAGCCCTGATCGAGGGAGATGTGCTCGAATTTGAGGCTTGATTGCTGGGCAATTAGGATAAGAGGAGTGAATAAAGTGAAAAGGATCAATAAACTGCCGATAATGTAAGTATTAAATGATATAATTCGGTAGAAAAATATGTTAATCTTTTTAGGTTTGATATTCATTTTGTATCGCTCCAATTTATGACTTGGGAACAATGACACGTTGAGAAGCTTAATATCTTTGAGAATTGCCAAAAATGATTTCCAACAGATTAAAGAACCTAACTGATTTTAATAAAATTAAAGAATAGATTTATTTATTTTTCTCATAGATAATTTAATTCCTCTGATAAAAATTAATGAATTATTAGGTTATGAAAATCAAACACAAGATGATCTGCGGTGTTTAAAAATCTGTGGGAAATTTTTATAAACTTCATTTTAAGTTCTTTTGTATTTCCGCTTTAATTGGAAATATTACTAAATAGATAAACTAATTTCAAGAAAAAAAGTTGCAAGCCCAATCTTTATTGGGAACCAATAAAGATTATTTCTAAATGATTTACAAATCGTTATCAAATACATATCAATCCTTTGAGGAACATTACCATGACAATCGCGCAGAAATATAAAAGTCTCCCTCATTGCTAAAGAATGACTATACTTTCCCAAATCAATTATCTTGAAGCGGATGCCTGCGTCAACTGTTTTTCATGTATCGCCACTTGCCGTCATGGTATTAACATTCAAAACCGCGTGATGGAGCTTATTAAAAACGGATTTTATTACGCTTAAACATTGATGATATTAACAGGAAAAAGAAATCGTCCATGAGAAGAAAAGTCATATATATTTTTCTTAATGACCCATTAGGTCCATTAATCCGTCGGGGATTAATCTTCTAAATTACATGAAAGTTCTATTCGATGAAAATTTATTTCCCAGCTAACGCTTTAATCATCTCATACGCTTTTTCAGGATCATGCTCATCTTTCAACATCTCCTCAGTGCGGCACTGAATCCTATCGACCAGTTGTTCATATTCGTATTTGATGCCATGAGTGTCAAAAACATTCTTACCTAATTCGCTCATCATGCTCACTTTAACGTGCTTTATTCCCAGATATAACTGAAGCAATGCCGCCGCTCTGCCAACGATTTTATCTTTCACTATAAGACAGGATCGATCGAAATTTTGATTTTGGAGAAAATGCTCTAATTCAAACAGCGGATGTAACCATTTTCCATTGCTGTGAAAAACAAGCTTCCCATCTAAAAACAGTTCCAATGTATGTTGCATTAAAAATTTTCCTTCTTTATGGTGTTTATATTTTTAAAATCATAAAAATTGTTCATGATTCTTCCCAATCAAACAAGGCTCTGCTCAAATTTCTGCAATCCGAATTCGGAAATTAGATTCCTCTCGCTTTTCTCAATCTCTGCCAGAACGGTTTGTAAAGAAAGCTTCTTTCATCCAATGCACAAAGCTGCTCGAACATCGGCTTTGTCACCGTAAAAGCCAGGATATCGGGCGGTAGATACTGACGCATGGCAATATCTGTTGCACCGACCATGGCTTGGGGAATACTTAAATCTGTGAACAGCGGCACTAATTGCATGCAGCCCGATCCAAACGGCGCCATGACAGGGATCGGATCACCAGGAGCGTTATGATATTGAGCACCGATCATTAGCAAACTCAGTTGGTCCGGATTTACATAGAACGTGACGCTCTTTAGGTACGGATACTGATCCGATTTTAACGGGCCGATAAGAATGTGCTGATATTCTGGTTTATAAGTTTCATTGTAATCGATCCATTGGTTCATCAGGTCATGGGATGCCTTTAAGCCTTCCTCATCGGCAAGGAATTTCACAAAATCTTCTCGTTGCCGTGTTTCCAATCCAAAAATACATCTGCCAGCGCCACCACAACCGAAAATATCTTTTGTTAAATGAAGTGTTTTACCACTCAACCATGGTTTGTAGAAGGCAAACGTACATGTTCTGCCATCTGGTTTCGGTTCCATGGTCGGCGCATACGGTGATGTAGAAGGTGCGTCGTAAAATCCGATGAGCGGTGTCATGATTCCAGTTTTTTCGAGCAGTCGGGTTGGGTCTGGTTGCATAAGTGCCTCCAGTTCGAAGTAATTAATTATTTTTAATTATGCGCTTAAAACCTGCTAACTGTCCCCTAATAAAAAATTAGATAGAATTAACACGATTTTCAGGATTATTTTTGATAATATTAATACTCACAAGAACATACAAAGTTCTAAAATAAATATCAACGGAAAATTTGTCTAATGGAAAGTAAAATGCCTACACAGGATTATTAGTTAAAGTGGGACATATTGCTGCGGTAAATTTTGGTGAAAAAATTCGAGTTTCAAAGGTGACGACTATCATTCGTATCATGAAAGAGAATGAAGAGGAAGCACAGCACCTTTTTAAAAAATAATGAATTATTTTTCACAACCTATTTGTTGAGCAGAATATTAAAAAAATACAATTTGTTAGGCAAAATGTCAATCGAAATTATTTTGTTTGGGAAAATTTGCACTGATTAAGGCAATATTTTGAGAAAATTTTTGATATTTATTCTGATGAATTTTAGATGATGAAGATTTTTGGGAGTAACAAAGGATAAAAATCCTCCCGAAGATTTCAAATTTTCGGGAGGATTGTGGACTAATTTTCAAGATAAAATAACATTTTGTTCTACATTTTAATGCGTTTCTTCTTCGCCTTCTAATTTCTTCATCTTAAAATGATCGTCCGTTTCATCTACGATGCGCCGGTACCAGGATTTGGGATAGCCTGGATGGGTGACCTTTCCCAATTCGTCTTTCACATTGCCGTCGAGATATTTATAGAGGAGAAACTCGCCCAATTTTTTCCATCTTTGAACTGTGGAATCACCCAATTTGACAGAATATTCGGTCAGATACTCTCGTGCCATTTGCGGAGATTCTGCATATAATTTCATTGCGGCATTTTCGATATCAGACTGATCAGCTAAAAATTTGCCTTCCAGTTCCCGCTGGACTTTCTGGATGTCTTTAATCATATCGCTGTAACGAGAATAGGCATAATTGGAGACAAAATTAAATACCCAGAAGGCGGATTCCCAGGTAAGATTATGAAACGTACCCGTGCCCACCGCAAAACTGTGCGGCACTTGTTTAATTCCGCAGTACATGGGAACATAAACTGTGCTATAAGTATCATCAACGCCGAACCAGAGCACACCGCCGATGAGATCGGGCAGCCAGGAACGAGCCTGTGCTACGAATGAAAAGCCTGTCTGTTGTGTTGAAACAGCTCGTTCATTACAGTAGCGAACGCTATCGACTTCCCAGGACAGTGGTCGCCAGCGATAGGGCAGCTTATAGGGACCAGCGCCCACATCTTTGGTCATATCAAAATCAGTGCCTTCGAAGTGATCCCGCATGAGTTCCATAACATCGTGAATAGATAATTTTTTATCAGGTTTAATCCAGAGTGGGAGTGGATTTGCTACCTTTGAACCATTAACATGATCAATAGAGAGATTTAAAGACGGAGCTGCGCGGCGGAACATACTCCAAACCCTTGCTTCGCAAAAACGCAGCGCTCCGTAGTCCAATGGCGCGTAGGTAGCAGCAAAGCTAAAATCTTTATCTTCACCTTTGAAGTACCCCATTTCACGTGCGAAAGAAATAACATCTTTGGCATAGAGACAGTTTTCTTTATCGTTCAATGGAAATTGTCTGATTCGAGCTTGATTGGCATGGGCGCAGATATAACCATCAGGCACTTTTCGAGCCACCCAGACGGCACCTTTTTTGTCAGGACCTTTGCTGATCATTTCCATGATCCAGACTTCATTTGGGTCGGCAATGGAGAAAGATTCGCCAGAACTGTAATAACCGTATTCAGCTACTAGATCCGTCATGACTTTAATGGCTTCCCTGGCAGTTCTAGCTCGCTGCAGGGCGATGTACATTAAACTGCCATAGTCCATAATCGCTTTAGGATTTTTCAATTCTTCACGTCCGCCCCAGGTGGTCTCGCCAATGGAAACCTGATGTTCGTTCATATTTCCAACGACGGCGTAAGTGTGTAAAACTTGTCTAATTTGACCTAAATATTTGCCAGTATCCCATTCATAAATATCGAGCATGGTACCAGGCTGGTAATCTACAGCAGGCGTGTAATATAATTCTCCATATAATTCATGAGAATCAGCGGCGTAAGTAATCATCGTGGAGCCATCTCTTGAGGCGCCTTTTGAGATTAAATAGTTGGTACAAGCATAGAGGGACACAAATGAAAAAAAGGAAAGTGACATAAATACAGTAGTTGTAGTAATTGCTTTTCTCATCCGTACACAGCTCCTCGATTAGTTGATCATGTTCATCATTATTAATTAGGGTAAGAATAAATAAAATATATTTCTGTGTTATTTTATAAAGTTAATAAAAATAATTGTGGATCAAATTTAAGAATTCCAATTAATTTTTTATCACTCCCTCAAGGTGTAATATTCAACTGACAGGTAGGTTACAGGTTCCCTGACAGAAACTATTTGGCAAAAGTTATGATATTTAAGGGATAGAGGAGTAATAATGGAAATTATTTCAACATGACCAACCCCGATCCAGGCGATACCTCAATCTCCTCGGAAATTCCAGTCTTTAGTAATTCATTCCCTGCATGATCTTCATTCACAACCAGGGACCAGACACCAAATGGAATCTTAAATTTCACTTTTTTAATTGGATCGGCGTTCATTAAAATCAGAATATCGTGACTATCTTTAGATGAGTTCTTGTCAACCCAAAAACCAAGACTAAATTCATTATCACATTTCAAAAAATGAATATCTTTGCGATGTGAGCCTCGTAAAGCGGAATGCGCTTTTCTCAAAGCGATCAATCCTTTGTAATAATTGTACAACTCTTGATTTATTTCTTTATGAGCATAATTTATCCAGTTAGTCTCATTATCTTTATTGTAGCTGTTATGATCGATTTGTCCCTGATGTGGATCTGGCACCTTTGTCGGAGCAATTACTTTACTGCGAGCGAACTCCTGTCCTTCGTGGATCATTATCGCACCCTGAGAGACCATTAAAAACAGAGCTCCCAGTTTACTGACCTTCATCTGTTGTTCATCCAATCGGACATGGCGGTTCATATCCGTAATTCGATCTTCTGGTTTTATCCTACCCGTCCCTAAACGGACAAAATCGCCAAAAGTATGATCGTCGTGGGATTCCAGATAATTGATTGAATGTTCCGGTCTTACAAACAATCCACCATCTTCTATAGTTGTACCCAAAATATATCTTTTGATAGTTTCAGGACTGTTTTCATGTTCCCATTTGCCAAAAATAAAACCTAGATTATCGAATGGATTCTGTCCTTTTACACCATTCCTGAATTTATCATTCCAGGCCGCCCATCCCAGGCGCGAAAAATAGTCTGGAGCATATCCATCACCCCAGGGTTCGGCGATAATATAAACATTGGGATTGATTTTTCGGGCTTCTTTAATAATTTCCTTGCAGGTTTCTTCATCCATTAAATAAGCCAGGTCAAACCGAAATCCATCGATATGATATTCGGTCATCCAATATTTCACGCTTTCGATGATCATGCGACGAGCCATGGGACGCTCGGTCATAAAATCATTACCGCAGCCGCTTTTGGCTAAAAAATTACCTTTTGAATCAAGACGGAAGTAATATTTTTTATCAATATATTTAAAAGGATTGAGATCATAATTGGAAACATGGTTATAAACCACATCCATTAACACCGCTATCCCCTTTTTATGAAAGGCTCTTACCATATCTTTGAACTCTTTGACCTGCTGATCGTGAATTCCGCAATAATTGTCGGGAATCATATTTCCCCCAGAAGCGTAATACGATTCGGGCGCAAAGAAATAAGAGGTCATATATCCCCAGTGATTTCGCTCATAATGATTCGAGTCATTGTAGACCAATGCTGTATTATCTTTAAATGGGGCTTCGATATTGCCAAATTCGTGACAGGGCAGTAATTCAACAGCATTGACTCCCAGGTCGAGCAAGTAATCAATTCCACCGGTTTTTCCCTCTTCCACCAGTCCCAGGTATGTTCCAGCTTGCTTCACGCCCGATGATGGATGAACCGTCATGTCACGCACATGCATCTCGTAGATAATCAGGTCTCGAATCGGGGTCGTTATCCACGTATCACCTTGCCAATCATAGTTGGTATCGACGATAATACTCTTTGCTGGATGCAAATAATTGTTTTGTGTGACAACGGCCCTGGAATAAGGATCAGCAATGATTCGGGAGGGATCGAACATCGAGGTTTTATCTTTGGGACCTTTAACACGATAACCGTAATAAAGTCCGAATCGTTCTCCCGGCAGGGTATACTCCCACACCCCTTCATCATCTCGCTTCATGTTGTATTCTAACCCAATAGAATCGTCATGTTGGGTAAAGGTTACCAATGTCACAGCAAAGGCATTCGGAGCGAATAATCTAAACACAGTGCTCCCATTCTCAATATTTGCACCTAACAGCTTATTTGAAAAAAATTTATTCATTTCAGGAAAATAATCAGGATAGCGACTTTGGGTTTGAGCGTTATAAACTAATATAGCGACAAAGATAAGCTGGATTTTAATTAAAAAAAGTAATTTAATCAGCATACTGGCAATCTCCGTGTTTTTTTATTTGATTTTTTAAGCTTCTAAATATAATGGAAAAATGTGTGGATGTCAATTAGAATTTTTGCAAATGTGCTGGATATTTGTAGATTTTTGTGAAATGAATGAAGTGGAAAAATGGAGTATTGGATTTTTGGAGAGGAGAGGTGCGGTTCCGTAATAATGAATTTTATCGTACTTTTCCATGGTAAACGAATTCCCCCAACTATCAAATAAATTGATGTTTACTCCCTGTGATTACTGGTCTTACTTCTTTCAAAATACCCTTCGTGTCTGCTACAGCAAGTGCATCAAACAAACGCAGAACTCGTCTTACAGTTCCTGCATCTTTCGTTATTTTCCTCGCAGCATGGTAAGCCTCTTTCGCTTTTCTAACATAGTCTTTGCCACCCTTACACAAAGCTAATCCACAACATGAAATCGCCTTAAAGTCATAATCCATGTAAATTTCATCAGTAATACTTAATTCTTTCTCGGTGTCTATTATTACAGCTTCAAAAGCTTCTTGTGCTATATTGCTGTCACCCTGTCGCATCGCTATTATTCCTAGAATGACTTTTAAATTGTACCAAATTTTTCTTTCATCAAACAATCTGAATGCATCCCCAATACTAATCTTTGCTTCTGACAAATTGCCACAAAAAAGATGGGCAATGGCAAGATTTGACCGTGCTATAATTTTATCCCCATCATCTCCATATTTATCAGCAATTTGAATAGCGTATTCGAATTGCTTTAAGGCTTTATCCAACTCACCTTGATCAACATACAATTCTCCAATGGAAATAATATGTGCTGGTTGATATAATCTATATCTTAATTCATTAGCAATTTCCATTGCTTGCTCGAAATATTCTATGGCACGTGCTGTATCACCCTTATCTTGAAAGCACCTTCCAAGAAATCCCAAGCAGACAACTTCCCTATTCCTAACATTTGCCTCGCGCAATATATCAAGAGCCTCTTCACAGTATTCGATTGCACGCGTAGTTTGTCCTAATTCACGTAAATAATCACCTAAAAATGCAAGATTATTTCCTTCGCTGCCTCTATCTTTAGTCTCTCTTGCAATCTCCCCAGCCTGTTCATAGCACTTAATAGCTTGAGATACCTCTCCCAGGTCACAATGGACATCTCCCAAATTATGAATGCATTTTCCTTCAAGCTCCTTATCCTTAATTTCTTTCGCAATCACCCTTGCTCGATTAAAATAATCTTTGGCTAAATAAGATTGGAATTGTCGAATATAATATTGACCAAGTGCTACAAGCGTGTGACCCTCAGCTTGACGATCATTTGTTTTGTGTGCCAATTCAAGGGCATCTTGAAAATAGGTAAGTGCTTTTTCAATCGGTCCGATTGCGTAATAGATCCATCCAAGGCTATGTAGACAACCTTGCTTAGTTTCATCATTTTGGAGTTTGCCAGTCAGACGTTCATGCAAGTCTGCAACTAATACATAGTTACCCCATTTTGTAAGATATTTAAAGTCAATTTTCAATAGAATATTTGCAGCGCTATCATATTCTTCACCTGCAAACCGCAAATCAAACTCTGCCAGTTGTGGTGCTAAATCTGCAATTGAATTCCAATTCTCGCTCGGTGTGCGAATTTCTCTGAAATAGTTCGCTCCCCTATAAAACAGAGCAATTTGAGTAAAAGGAAGTTCATTTTCATCTGCATCCCGATCCAATGCTTCTCCTCGAGGTATTCGTGATAAAGCGTAATCACGATCAAGCGGATGGAGATAGTATCGGCCAGCTTCTTTACGTGCAAATTGCATATTTACCAATCGATTTAAAACTGGGGTAGCATTGACACCAAGTATAAATGATTTTAAAAGGAAATCTATCGCAAAAGGTGGTACTGGACGACCATAGATGGCCAGCGCTTGCATGACTTTCTGAGCAGTGGAGTCAAGGCGACTGAAAGCTTCGCCGATCAAGGCATTGACAACGTTCTCAGGTAATTGTTTTTCAGCATCGTCCAGGATTTCTTCTAAAGTTGTGTCGCGATCAACAGACAGGATTGCAAATAAAGCCTCTAAGGCTCGTGGATATCCTCGAGTCCGCTGACGAGCTTTGTTTAGTAACTCATTTGATGCTGATTTTAAACCTATTTTACCGTCGGCATCCATTTCACGCAAAATGTTTTCCGCAAAAGGAGATTCCAGTCCCTGATCAAGGTCGATCCTTGTTTGGCGACCTGGTTGCACCAGTGCTAAATTTTTTGGAGCGATACGAGTTGTCAAGATTACTTTCACTGCGTGTTGTGGGAGATTTAAAAGAGCATTTAGAGCGTTAGAGAGTTCAGTATCGTTGATATTACGGGTTTCAGGATCGACTACATCTTCGAAGTTATCCAGAAGCAGTATCGTTCGTCCGTGAGGAAAAGCTTCCAACAAGGTCTGCATTTTGGATTCGATGCTGATTTGTGGATCTTTATAAATTTCATCCAGTTTGTCGCTAAGTTCGTCAGGTAGTAAACGGCGTAAATCTGTATACAAATTGGGAAAGTTTACCCGATGTGAACCGATCGCGCTGAGATATACAATGCCATCTGCGGTTAGTGCTCCACTATCATCTGGCAAGAATCCATTTTCCAGTGCTCGAAGCAAACGACACACAAGAGCGGTTTTACCAATTCCACCACGTCCAACTACGGTCATCAAGCGAAGAGCATCATCTTTCAAGAATTTACCGATTAATTTTGTCTCATCAAAGCGATTCTGAAAATATGAGGGTGCAACAACTGGAGGAGGATTAATAAATTTAGTTCGAATTGTATCACTGATTTTTTTCCTGGGTTGGCGTTCTTGCTCCATTCCAACAGATATACTCTCCTCGACTTTCTTTGCTGCTCCTTTTGGATCATTGACAACCACCTTTTGATGAGCGATTTGGTCTCCTAATTCAGCAATTTCACTCTCGAGGCGTTTCTTTTGTTGAGGATTAATTGCACGATGTAAATCTCTTTGTGTATCCGCTAAACGGTCCTGCAACGTTTGGAGGATACCTTCTGGTGAATCAAGCCCTTGCAGACGTTTACGCAGTTTATCTAGGGCTGACTCAAATTCATCTTCATTAGAAAAATCAATGTAGATGCGTGATCCAATTAAAAATGGCATTTTAGCATCGGGGTGAAACAAGATCGGAATAACTGGTTTCTTATACTGTAGTGCATGAAACCATTCCTGATGACAGACTGATTGATCATCAACACTGCTTCGTGTCATGATAAACAATAGACTATTACAAGCACGGATCGCTTCGTCAACTTGTGTATCCCAAAATTCTCCTGGTTGTCCATCGTGTTTATCCATCCATACTTGAATCGGAGGCCTATCTTTTAATAGTGTATCATAGAGACGTTCGGCAAATTCACCTGCGTCATCCCATGAATAACTAATAAAATGATAGTTTTGCATTTTAATATTTTTGTAATAAGAATTCACAAATTTGAAAATCTCTAAGCTCTTATTAGACAATCGATTTCTTTGATTTGTAACTTTCTCCTTATTTCCTTTAGAATATTTAAAAATTAGTCGAAAAAGTCAAGAGGAATTTTATAAAAATCGAAGATTTAAAGGAATCACGAGAGATTGTGGCGGAGTAATGGAGTATTGGATTTTTGGAGTGATGCAAGCCATAATATCATCACTCCATTAATCCATCAATCCAACACCCCATTAACCAAAACAGAGTCTTAAAACAAAATACACTAATTGATGAGGTTACTGAACCACAACCGCTGTGCCAAAGGCCAAAATCTCCGAAGCAGCCCCCATGATATAACTTGTGGAAAAACGAACATCAACGATAGCATTGGCGCCTAATTCCTCTGCCCGTTCTATCATGCGATCAAGGGCTTGTTCACGAGCCTCGGCCATCAATTTCGTATATTCTTCAATTTCACCGCCTAAAATATTTTTAAATCCAGCTAAGATATCCTTGCCTACATGGCGGGCCCGGATTGTATTGCCTTTAACAATGCCAAGTGTTTTGACAATCTTTTTTCCTGCGATTGTACTCGATGTTACAACGATCATCTCTGTATCTCCTTATATGGGTCCGATTTTCTGACAAATATTTTTTCTCTAACAACAGATATTAATAAAATTACCAATCCAGCGATGACCGCAATGATGCCAATTTTAATAATAACTTCAAGCTGGGGATCAGCGATTATCGTTTCAATGGCTTTAAATATGCCATAAGTTAGAAGAATAATACATCCAATCGAAAAAATAATCCAGGCAATCCCTCTTTCAATCCGATTGTAAGTATTCATCCAATAATTATCCCATACTTCTTTTGGTAGCGATTTAAATCTCATGGTTTTGGTTACCTCCTTAAGTTTTTTATATTTTTCCCATTCTGTCCGAAATACTGGATATTTAGTGATGAGGTTATGAAATTCTCTCATCGCTTCTAAAGTGAGTTCATGATCCACTGCTCCCATAAGCAATTGGTGGAAACGTTCTTCATCTTTTATTGGCAACTGATTACTCATCGAAGTATTTCTCCAGTTTATTTTTCAGAGCCTTTCTTGCATTAAACAGCCGGGACATTACCGTGCCAAGAGGACAATCCAGATACTCTGCAATTTCTTTATATGACATTTCTTGGAAATCCTTTAATATAATGATTTCTCGCTCATGTGGTTTTAGTGTATCCAGAGCATTCCATAATGCTTCCCGCATTTCTTGCTTTTCGATTTCCAAAGAAACATCTTGTGAATCATCAGCTAGCCTGCTGATTTGTTCTTCTCCAACTTCTGAAAATGGACGGGCATGTCTCGCATTATCACGAAGATAATTGAAGCATAAATTTCTCAAAATCTGATAATACCAAGTAAAAAACTTTCGTTCCGGATTCAATTTATCTATCGAACGATAGGCCCGAACAAACGCTTCCTGAGATAAATCTAAAGCACCTTCGTGAACACCTACCAGCCCTAGTGCAATAAAATACGCTCGTTTCATATAATTCGTGACCAGGCGACCATATATTTGTTTGTCCCCTTTCTGACATTGGAGAATTATAGAACGTTCGTCAATTTCATCTTCTTTCATACATTGAACTCAATTTTCATCTTTTGATACACCAAAGCCAGAAATTTATTCATCTAGAAAATAAGAAATTTAAAAATAATTAACAAGAGTTTTAATAAGAATTATCAGAATCCATTATTGTTAAATTTGATTAACAAGAGATTTGAACTACGAGAGATTTTTGTCTATTCATATCGAATTATCTACAAAATCTCAGACAAAATTATTGATATCTTAACAATTATTAATTTTAAACAAGAATTTTCTACTGGAAAAGCTGAAGATGGTAGAAAATAATGTCCAATTTTTTTATTTACATTGATCGTTGACCATTAAATTTCTGTGTCTTCCATTTCACACCCCAATCGTCGATAGATTAGCTCTAATTCTTCCTCCGCTTCATTAATAATCTCATTAAACATCTCCTTCATCGGCTGGACTATATCGACCAATCCAACGCTCTGACCTGCCATTAATGAACCGTAATCCACATCGCCTTCTTGAACAGCACGACGGAGAGCATCAACCCAATAATTCTCGACTTCATATTGGGCATCTTTCTTTGAAATTTCGCCACGACGATGTTTTAAAATCAAATCCATCTGCAGATCGGCGAACTCAGCTATTCCTTTATTTCGAATGGCGCGAACGGCTACGATATTCAATTCAGAACCAATGGCTGGGGTGGCAACCGCGTCTCTTGCCTTGGCTTTAATAAATACCGCTTTGAAATTAGGATGAACCTGGCACTCTTTGGTCATCACAAACCGTGTGCCCATCTGAATTCCTACAGCGCCCATGAGCAGGAGATGTGTCATCAGCTTGCCAGTAGCAATCCCACCCGCCACAAAAACAGGTATATCTTTCACAACAAAAAGCACCTGCTGTAGTAAAATGATCAGGGAAACGTGTCCGATATGTCCGCCTGCCTCGCTCCCTTCCAGTATCAAAGCATCCACGCCAGAAGCGATCATTCGTGTCGCAATGGATTCGTTGGAGGCAAATGCCAGCACTTTAGCACCACTTTCTTTGGCAATTTTAATCTCTGATCCACGAGGGAAACTTCCAGCAAAAATGATGAAAGGTACCTTTTTCTCGGCTGCGATAGTTAAATGATCTCGATAATTTGGGGCAATAGTGATTAAATTGACTGCAAACGGTTTGTCGGTCAATTCTCGAATCTTATCAATTTCCTGAGCAAATAGGTCTGGCGGCATATTCCCGCCAGCCATACAGCCAAATGCCCCATGGTTGCATACAGTTGAAACTAATCTATGGTCAGAAATCCAGGTCATGGCGCCCGCCATTATTGGAATTTCGACACCTAAAAATTCTCTCCCTTTTTGCCATAATCGTGACAATCGTTTCATTTCTATTTACTCCATCATAACTATCAGAAATAAAAAAGGTTATCTAATTGAATGACCAACTGATAACCTAAATTTTCTTGTCAAAAAATGGCTCTAAAGATACAACTTTTATTTGCTAATGTCAAGTATTTTTTAGCAAGTATAACATACTGAAAATCAAATGATTCGTGACAACACAATTTCTTCTTGACAGACAAAGAAAAATATGTTATATTGAATTAAATTTTAATCTATTATATTCCAAAAGTTCAAAGTTATGCAATTCAACCAATGAAGAATAATATCGATATTGAAAATTATGTAAAAGGCTGGCGAAAGAGAATTGAACGCGAACGACATCAAATGGATACCAGATATCTGAATGCCAGAATGACAATCCCAATGATCATTGAAATATTAAAAAAATATGATGTTGAAAAAATTATTTTATTTGGCTCAATCTGTCAAAGAGAGGATTTTCATAAACATTCAGATATTGATATTGCCGTCGTAGGACTTCAAGATCAACTCTTTTTTAAAGCCTTTGGTGAGTTAATGATGAAATTGGATTTTGAGATTGATTTAAAGCCTTATGAACAATTAGATCCATTGATGAAAGACCAGATTTTAAAAAAAGGGGAAATCATTTATGTTAGAAAAAAATAACATACTGACTCTTATTGCAGAAATAAGAAAAGAGTTGGACAAACTTGATCAATTAATAGAAAAATTGTCATTACAACAACATATAGATCCCGAAAATGAAATTTTAGTTGAAAGTACAGCGTTGAAAATCCACAATTTTTACACTGGGTGCGAACAGATATTTAAACTAATCGCTTCTGATTTAAGTAAAAGTGTTCCAGATAGTTATGACTGGCATCATCGTTTATTATCTCAAATGGCGACAAACATTGAGGGAATTAGACCGGCTGTAATATCGGAGAAGACTCAACAAAAATTGACAGAACTGTTGGCCTTTCGACATGTTGTCAGAAGTGTTTATGGCTACGAGTTAGATGCCATCAGAATTGAATTGTTAATCAAATTATTACTAAATGTTTTTCCTTCTTTTAAAAATGAGCTGAAAAATTTTTGTAGCTTTCTTGATGATCTTCAAAGTAAGTTATAACGCTTGAAGGATTTTTATTTATAGTTAGTGTCTGAACGATAACTCCTTGCTGTAAACGTGCCACGCACTTAGATACATTAATAGGTATTAGCATCTATAATTTAATGAATTAACCATCTAATAAATATTTATTAAATTTGATAAAAAGTGCCTAGCACGTAGTTTTCGTTCAAGCACTAATTATATTAGCCCTTAAATGTAAAATTCGTGAGGAATTCAACATGAGCAAAATTGCCGGAAGTTTTATCAATCTTTTGCTTATTTTAACCATCATTAGTCTTTCATTGGCAACTGAAAACTACTGGCAACAATACGTCCACAATGATTTTAAAGTCCGATTGGATACCGAAAAACACGCCTTAAGTGGTGAGGCGATCATCACCTACAAAAACAATTCGCCCGATACTCTTAATCGAATTTATCTCCATCTCTATCCCAATGCATTCAAAAATGAGAACTCGACATTTGCCAGAGAAGCCAAACGACATTATTCTGGGCTTTCCATTACGCCAGAAAACAATGGCTATATCGACATTTTAGAATTTAGAATCACCAGGAAAAATGCCAATATATCAGCAATTGACGCACCAGTTGTTGCTTATCGAGTTGATGATACAATCCTGGAAGCGAAA
>JABAOC010002114.1_pt2 | contig 65387 bp, 52 predicted proteins | sample 7062161 | NCBI WGS metagenome assembly JABAOC01 (sample SAMN14538625, study PRJNA623070) | marine sediment metagenome | biome: marine biome [ENVO:00000428]; feature: marine pelagic biome [ENVO:01000023]; material: deep marine sediment [ENVO:00002113] | place: India: Gulf of Khambhat ... | reverse complement strand
TCCTGTTGGAACGTAATTACCCAATTAGGTGAATTTTGTACAAAAATTATTAGAAAATATTTAACGTAGTTTCAAGATTAAATTAATTAGATCGTTATTTTTCAACTTAATGCTCTTTGGGCCAAAAAGTACTAACCAGCAGTTTTATAAGCAAGTTAAAAATATATTTCAGTTTCTTTTTTAATTTAATGGTATTGGCTAAAGAAGGTATACCTTTATCAAGAATTATGGGGAAGTTGTCAATATGCAATTCTCTCTCTCAATCTACGAACACACCACCGGACTAATCAACAAGACCCCTTTGCTGGTATCAAGAAACACGATTTGCATTTTCAAGCCCATGCCGAATTATTTAAATGCTACAATCATTAGCCTGTCGTTGGGTATAGATATCTATAATTTATATTGATATTTTAGTTTAAAAATTATATATTTTTTTAATTAATTGTTGAGAGAATAATTGAGAAATCCAATTAATTTACAAAAAGGTGAAAAATGGAGAATATTGAGAATTTCCTGTTGAGCAACGGGTGGGGAATTGTTTATAAAATTTTTATTCCAGAAAAGATTGCCGAGTATCATTGTTATGATGACCTTAATTTGTCAGATCATTCAAAGAAATATTTATCTCAGTTTGGAAATGGCATCTACTTACACCAAAAATTGGCGTTAGAAAGATCATTGAATGGATCAAATGTTTGTATTACGACTTCAACAGCTTCGGGAAAAAGTCTTGTTTTCTATGTGAATGCGATTGAACGGTTATTCAAAAATCCAGATGCCAGAATTTTAGCTATTTATCCGTTAAAAGCATTGGGAACAGAACAACAAAATCGTTGGGAAAAAGCGATTAAAGATTCCGGGCTATCCTTTTCAGTTGGCAGAATTGATGGCAGTATCCCGGTTAGAAATCGGACCGATATCCTCAAAAACAACAGCATAATTACAATGACCCCTGACATCATACATGCCTGGTTGTTGTCAAATTTAAATACAAAATTATTATTAAAATTTTTGGCACAAGTAGAACTGATAATTGTTGACGAAGCCCATGTCTATTCCGGTGTTTTTGGCAGTAATAGTGCATTTCTTTTCAGAAGGATAAATCATATTATAGAGAAATTAGGTGGAAGACCTACCTATATTGCGGCATCCGCTACAATTAAAAATCCAGATGTTCATTTAAAAAATCTAATTGGGTTGGATTTTTCTATAATTGACCACAGACATGAAACTTCACCCAAGAAAGCCAGCCACATTATTCTGGTAAATCCGCCCGATAAATCGAAAATAATATCCACTTTTTCTGATTTAATGAAATCAATTGCCGCAAACACAAATCACCAATTTATTTCATTTGTTGATAGTCGTAAACAAACCGAATACCTGGCAACCATTTCTGCACGCCAGAGTAATGCGCAACTAATAGAAGAGACTGAAAACTTCAGTTTTGACCATGAATCATCGGAGGACCTTAAAATTTATCCTTATCGTTCAGGATATGAAGAAATAGATCGGATCCAGATTCAAAATAAACTTGCTAATGGTCAATTGAAAGGAGCAATTTCAACAAGTGCACTTGAAATGGGGATTGATATACCATACTTGTCACTTGGTATTTTATTCGGTATGCCCAATTCTGCAACAAGTTTTTTTCAACGAATTGGGCGAATTGGTCGCCATCGTGAAGGAATTATCATTATTATTAACAACGGTTCTCTGCTAACTGAAATTATATTTAGAAATCCAGAAGCTGTGCTTAAAATTCCACTCTCTGAGAGCACACTATATCTGGAAAATCCAAGAATACAATATATTCACACGCTTTGCCTGGCGAGACAGGATGGTGAAAATGATCGAGTAAATAATTATCTAGGAATTATCGAAGATAAATTTGAATCTGAAGAGAACTTCCCTGAGAGCTTTGTGAGATTATGCAATGCAGAAAGAATTGGTGAAATATCTCTTGAGTTCCAGACCATGAAAGGTCAGGCAGCTAATGATCCGAACCATATATTTCCTTTACGTGATATTGACGTTGATTATAAAGTAGAATGGCGTTCTGGTCCAAATTTTAAAAAACTTGGTTCTTTAACGTATAGTCAATTAATGCGAGAAGCTTATCCCGGTGCTATTTACTATTATCAAACTCAGGCTTATCGAGTATTTAGAGTAAACGTAAATAGGAGGTTGGTTGAAGTTCGAAGAGAACGAAAATATACTACCAAACCAATATTTCTTCCTCACTTGATTTTCCCCAATCTTTCAGAAGGCAATATCTATAATTTTCGGAAAGTTGGCGATTTAATTGTTATGGAATCAAATTTACAGATAAGTGAGTCAGTTGTTGGTTATCTTGAGCGAAGAGGTCTAACAGAACATCAAATTAATTACCCGTTAGATCCAGCTAAAGGTCTGTATTTTGATCAACCCCGATTCACAAGGTATTATTTCACCACAGGAGTTATTTTCAATCACCCTTCATTGAATGACATAAATGTGAATCGCGGTATTTTGGCTGACATTCTGTTTAACGCATTTCTGATGACTATCCCCTTTGAACGCCAGGATATTAGTTTTGGTTTTGACAAACACAGGACGGATAGAGATTATTTTAAAGAAGGTGACCGCTTTGTATCAATTTTCGATCATACGTATGGCAGCTTGCGTCTTACAAGTCGATTGATGGAACCAGAGATATTAGCGTCGGTTTTTGAAAAGTCAATAGATATCGCGGAAAACGAAAAAAGATATGACATAAACCCAGAGACATTAAGTGCCTTAAAAGAAATGAATGATACTTTGTCTAATGAAGATGAAGCTATTGCACTTGAATCATCGGAGGTCACTATATCCGAACAATTAGAAAAAATAATTCTCCCTGGCTCCAAAGGTCTAAATATAAGACGATCAAATGAAGAATTTTTTATCGAAGATGTATTTTTCAGACCAGAAGGATTGGCTTATCGCGGTAAACACTTATCTCAATTAGGTTCTAAATTTAAAAATACAGAAGTTGTTGTGCCAGTAAAATTTATAATTGAAATATCTGGCGAAACTAAAATAGGATATTATAATTATTACAATGGTCAGATTGAAGAACAATAAAAACAAAGGAAAAAATAGCAATGTAATGTCAAGAAGTCGATTATGAGATTTATGGCGATGATATGCAAGTTGTGGAAGCCGAGCTTGATGCTGAGGAAACTGTGATAGCTGTGGTCGGCACAATAAACTGGATCGAAGAAGGAATTCGATTTGATGTAAAAATGGGAGACGGTTTTCTAAACCTGATCAGAGGTTGTTTGTAAAACTTATGAGTGCAGCCCTGTTGTACGATCCCTGGCCAATCTATCTTTATTTTATAATTATTTCTTTTTATTCAAGAGAAAATTTAAACCAAAACCAAATGATAAAAATCCAAGTCTATTCTTATATTTATTTATTTTTCCCACAGATAATTGAATCCCACTGACAAAGATTGATGAAGGATTATTCTTATCATATCAAAAATGATAATACTGCTGATTTTAACAATCTATGGGAATTTTTTCTATTTTCATTGTTTAAAAATACGCTTTCAATTTCAGTTGCTAATCCAAAAGCGGGAGAGAAAATAAATCGATATGGTTCTTGCCCTTGGTACGTGACTTGTATTAGTAATTTATCAATTGATCGTTTAATATGAAAATCAATCCAATTTCCTCCACACGGATAATTTTTTATGATCAGTTCATCCCAGCTCATCGGTAGATGGAGAGCAAATTTTATCTGTTGTGAAATGACGTCACCTTTTTAGCATCTCTCCCACTTCCATAGCCGCTAGACCAGCAGCAATATTTTCCATTAATCCGTCATGATCTTCATCAGCTATAAGACAATAATGGTAAGCCATTTTGATTGAATTCCAGCTTTCGCTGATGAACGTCAAATCCCCGCTGCATACGAGATAATTATGCATGGCTAGGATATAAAATGCTGACATCTCAGCGTGATAAAATCCATAGCGAAAGAAATTGTTGAAGGGCTTTATCCTTACCTTCAGTACTGCGAGTAATAATAATAATAGATACAAAATTATCAGCAGCAAATTCGTTGTAGACCTTGATGACAAACTTCACGGATTCGTCAGGCAGTTGATGTCCCTGTGTGTTGGATAACCGCAGACCCCCTGGCGAACCGATCATTCCAGCGTACTTTTTACTCCCCTCGCCAATATAGTATGCGTTTAAATTCTCTAACCATAATGTATACTGTCCTCCCAATCCTGCTGGCCACATCGGGATTAAATTGGGAATGAAGCTGATCCAGAGCTCAAAAGGCAAATAAGTATCTACATCGAATAGAAAAATACAACCAGACTCATTTAACGGAGGTAGCAAGAGCCATTGAATAGTGAATAGATCGTGCGAAAAAATCAATGTAGTCATTTCGGGACGGACAATAATCCGTCTTTCTATATCTATTTCATTAATGAATAAATTATATTGAGGAACTGATACTGAAAACTGCAAATCACTGATACTTTTAAACGGATAGACCCAGACTTCAAATACACCTTTTTCGTAACCAAATATTGCTGCTTTTCGTCCTACACTCTCACAATAGGTTTGAGAAGATACTTGGCGCTCCAGTTGGATTTTATTACTAAATATAGTAAATTTGTGATTAGAGGAATTATTCATAAGGCATTCAAATCGAAAGTATTTTGATCAGTTATATCTTAAGTTTATTATTGTTAATCAGATCCTTATTTTTTCAAAAATTTTACTAAAGCTTTTTAACCGCCAATTATGCGAATTATGCTAATTTTTTTAATTCGCGTAATTATCGAAATTAGCAGTTAAAAACAAGCACATTTTTTCCCTATTGTGAAAAAATATTATTTTTGAGGAACATTTCCTTTAATATTGCATTTCATTTTAACCACATCATCTTAGCGAATCAATATCATTTTACTTGACAATTCTAAATAACCTAAAGTAAGAACATAAAAATAGATGGCATTGGGAACCTTTATCCCAAATTCATTCCTGCCATCCCAGATTGCCTCGTAGGTTCCTGGAGTTGACTCTTTTTCCTCAATTGTACACACCAACTGACCGATTTATATTATATATTTTTAGTGTCGCATCTCCAGCGGTGGGAATTTGATGCCGAATTACAGTAGAAGGACAGAATGGATTAGGATAGTTCTGTTCTAAAGTATATTTTTCAGGTTTTGTTAAATCTCTTTCCAACTTTTTATCTTCAGCATGATCAATGACGAGAAGATAACTTAAAATGCTCTTCATTAATTTGGCTTGTATCGAAGATGATTCAATAATCTTAAACGGAGAAGAAAAATAGAGCAATCTACCACTATTAATTGGATGTCCCATTTCATTCCTTATGCCAGCAATTTTTGTCGAATCGACCATCAAACAAGCTTTAGCAGGTGATATGGGATTGATAATATCTAAAGAATCGATAGCATAAATTTGTGGATCGAGCGAAAATTCAAATTCATCGAAAATTCCATCATTCGACCCTGTAATCGTTTTATTCATTGCAATTTTTCCAGCAAAATCTGCCTTGATGATATGATTCAAAAATTCATTATCCTCTTTTGTCGTGCTATAACGATTACTATCCAGATCCAAATCCCAGGTGATATTTGCACCAGAAGAAATAATTAATCTCCCATATTTTTCCAGATACGAACGAATCGTCAGTTGTTTAATTGATGAAAATGTTTCGTCCTTTTCGGTTTCTTCTCCCACGAACCAGATGACTGCAAAATACTCATCGAGCAACACGGTACTATCGACTATGGCATCATTGCTACAGGTATCAAAGGAATATCCTGAATATATTCCAACGATTGCCTGTCCATAAGTGAAAGCAAACGAAGGACCGGGCAAATGTCAGCCTCCCGTCTCTTCTGCTCGATCGAATCCATCAACGACGAGAATTTCCCCCTTCGATTCATGTTCATTCACTTTTATGCCATAAACATCTGAGCTATCGCTGATATTCGGTACGGAGGTATTATCCACAGCGTATAGTTTGAAATAAATTATATTTGAAAAGAATGGTTTAAATGTTGCAGTTGTACTCGGCTGGCATTTGATTTTCATTGTAACGCAATCGACAATTGGCGTTATCAGAAGAATAGCAAAGTTGGTATCCAACCAAATCAGGTTTAAGGTTAGGATACCAGGCGATTTGAAAGCCATCTTCTGGTCGTCGGACATATTTAGGCACGGGCGGGCTCGGAGGTTCCGTGTCCTGTTCCTGAACCTCGACTGCCACATAAACCGTATCGGTATTCTGTCCTGCATCTTCGGTAAAGATCATCACAGTATAAGTGCCTGGTGGAAACTTCGTCGTATCGCAATAATCATTGCGAGTCAATTTATTCGTAACAATATATACGTGACTAGAGGTTGATGACGGTGGTTTATAAAAGGTTATGAACATAGTAATTTGGTGGTTTGTTGGTGAATTTGAACCGATTCAATTGGGTTGATTTCTGAATCATAATAGCCATCGATGAAATGTACATGCCCTAATTCCCGTTTAATTATGTGTTCTAATATGATTCAATATGAAGATTAGCTTTACCTATAATTTATCCCTGAAAATCAAGCAGATTGTGATAAAAGAATTGATTCATGAAATATTTTTATAGGTAATTGAATTGTTTAATAGTTATACATAATGTTTTACTTTGATACACTGTTTACTAATATATTAACCATATTTTATAATCTAAAGCAATTAATATCAATATATTGTTATCATATATATTGCTGGCATAGAATTTGACGACACAAAGTGACCGTTTATTTTGAAAATTAATTTTATCTGACATGAAGGACGCGAATGATTATCAAATCTTTTTTGACAGGGCGACACGAATTTATCATTGCAAAAAGAATTGCGAAAACAAAAAGAGCAGAACTGATTCAAAATTATCGGAAGATCCTCGAAAAGTCCTTAACTTTAAGCCTCTTAATCACTTTGATTTTATTCCAGCTTTTTCCCAGGCAAAAGAATCCGGACACTAAAAAAGATCAATTAAAAATATCTTTAGAAGTAATTGATATTCCTGTTACTAAACAAGAAGAATCGCCCCCCCCTCCTCCACCTCCGGTGCAAGAGGTGATTACAAATTATACTGTGATTGTAAAAAATGAACGGATTGACAGCAGAAAACTTCGGGAAAAAATAGAAGATGTTACACTAGAAATAGAAGTAGAAACTGATAATAATTTATTTGCCAATTCTCAAATCAGCGATGTTACCTATTCTCGTTTAAACCGTTCCTTGGCTCGCTTTGAAAAAGGAGTATCACTCAATATTAACTCTGAATTAAATAACTTCAGCAACCACATTGACGGTAATCTGGATTTTAATCTTGGGACAACTGAAGTGAACAAAAGATTTGTTGATACCTCAGCAAACCTTGAAAATCCTGATTTAGCAACTGAGCCAAAATTGAAGAAAACTGAAACCAAAATTAAAAGAGTCGATACAGAATTAATCAAGGTTAATGAAAATCAATTTCTTTTAAAAGAATCAGAATCAACAATTGGAACAAATGAATATCGTCTCTGGAATAAGATCAATGCTGCACTTGATCGGCTGGATAAGAATCGTTTCGGGAAATTACCAACAAATGTCCAACGGACAAGAAACGGACTAGCTGTTTCTTTTGAATATAATAATGGGGTTATCCACGAGATATTTTGGTCTAAGGGAGGGAAAGTTATTATTCGAGTGACCGGATGGCGTCCGAAAAATCTTAGCAATGAATTAGAGAGAGCATTAGATTCTCTTATTCGTTTGACTCTTTAAACAGTTCTAATTAAAACTTCAAATTTTTTTAATTCATAGTATAAAACATGTTTGTCTGGATAAACTTATTTTTCATCCTGAAAGCACTAAGATTCAGAAAAAAAATTTTTTTGTTGATACTTCTTATCAGTGTAACGACTTCAGGACACACTCAAGAAGTGAGAAATTTATATGAAAAAATAACTGATAACTTTAATCAAAAAAATTATTACTCAACCTTAAACTTATGCCGAGAAGTTATTCTTACATGCGAAAGAATCCCTGAACCTGAATGTTGGTATACAAGTATCATGAAAGAAGTTTATCGCTATAAAGGCTTATCAGAATTTGAAATTTATAAAAAAGAGTTGAAAAAGAAAAGGTTAAATAATGCAATAGAATCGTTAACACTTAGTTATGGTTTATTTAACGATCCTGAAGTTCAGTTTTTAAGAGGTTACTTAAAATCGCTTTATGCGTTACTGACTAAGGATATAACAGATCTTAGCGGATTAGTTGTGGCCTGGGAATCATTGTTAAGTCTCTATGCCCGAAACGGATGGCAACTATCAACTGATATTATCGATAAAATTGAAATATTTATTAGAGTTGCAGAAAAGTTTGCTCAATCTATTGCCAAGAAAAATTATACTGGTGCCTTTGCCCAATTTATCATCGTAATGGCGTGTGATCTCGCAAAGAGAGGTAATTTACCTGATAGAGAGAAAAGTTATTTTGAAGAAATTCGATTAAAATATTATCGTGATGATGGTAATCAATGGCAAAAATGGCGCAGTAATGCAATCACTCCTAATTGAGGTATTTTTTATCCTTGGTGAGTGAGATTAATTAAAATGGATTTCTGAGTTATTTTAAGGTTAATAAGAACAATAGTGGAGCAATTTTAAGAACTCCAATTAAATTTTTCTCAGCCCTTTAACCAATAAAAACTGGGAGCGCTAATAAATGAATAAGTGGGTTCAGTCCTTTTTGTTTGTCCTGTTATGGATTATCACTCAATCTGCATTCGCTCAGGATGTGAGAACACTTTATGACAAAGTCCGTGAAGAGTACGAGAGTGGTAATTTTGCCACGGTTGTTAATCTTTGCCGACAGATTATTGAACGATGTGAACAGAATTATCCTGACGCAGAATGCCGTTATACTGATGTGATGAAGAATGTTTATCGCTATAAAGGTTTTTCAGAATTTAGACTTTATTCTCAAGAACAGAATATGGATCAACTTGAGGAAGCCATTAATTCTTTAATCAAGAGTCATGAGCTTTATGGTGATCCAGAAATTTCGTTCAACTATGGTTACATGCAATCACTTCGAGCAATAAAGCTAAAAAATGGACGTGATTTAAACGGCTTAGTTAATGGCTGGCATGGAATTTTAGGATTATATGCGAGAGATGAATGGAAAGTATCCAATGATTTGCTTAATAAACTAAAAATTTATATCCAACAAGCAGTTGAAATTTCCATTACCCCTCCGGATAGTGCTTTGACAACTGGGAGATTTACAAGTTTTATGATTCGTTTGGGATGCGATTTAGCGCGAAAAAGAAACCTAACCCCAGAAGATAGCCTATTCTTTAATGTTTACTATAGACGAGCTATTGATGATGAATACAATCTCCGTGGCAATGAGTGGCGAGCCCGAGGTTTTGAAGCAGAGCAATTATTTAAAAACGATCCCGACGATTCAACCTATCGAATCTGCCGCGGATATTTAGAACTGGCTTTACGATTTGCTAAAAGCACACAACGAAAAGCCGAAATGTTAAAAGAACTTACCAAAGTTGCTCTATACATGGAAAAATATGGTAGAAATAGCAGGCGTGAAACAGAACTTCAATACGCCCGTGAAAAAGCGAGTCAGGCGTACACGATTTTGCAAGAACACCGCGCGGATATACCAAGAGATCTTGAAAATGAAATTAAAAAGGTTTATGGAAATGCAATTTTCAGACTCGTTGATTATTATTTTAGCATTACAACTTCTAAGGATCGGATGAATTCTTTTTACCATGCTCGGCGGATTGGAGAAGAACTTTTGATACCTGATGGGCATGGCGGACTTAAACAAAAATTTACCTGGGAAGGATTTGAAGATCTCTATTTAAAATTGTCAGATGTCGGATATGAACTCGGTGACGAAAAATTTGCTGTCGACATGGTCGATAAAGCCTGGAAAGCCGTTTTGGAAATTAATCATATTACAATACCTCAAATATACAGTTCTGTTACTCCTCAATCAGCAAAAGAATTACTACAATTTGCCCAGGTTTATCAACAGATTGCAGAGCGCTTTGGGTTGCAGTCTGTTTTACATTGGCTCAGACCCATTATCAAAATACTCTCCCAAAAATCTTTTTATACCAATCAGCGAGGAGGGATGTAATCATGCGGTTCAGAATCTTGTTGGTTTTATTGTTGTTGTGTTTTTCCTTGACACATAAAAGTTATAGTCAATCGATTATTAAAACAAAGTTTGAGCAACAAATGGTCGACTATGAAACTGATGTTGTGCGCTGCTATAACGAATTACAAAAATTTCTTTATGAATATGATAGAAACATTGCTGAGATGATTGCATTTGAAAATCTATTATCAATCTACGTTGATAGGATACTGGAAATCTTCAATACGATGGAAAGGCTGGCGGGTTCTTCTTTAGAAACCTATCGAGGAGTAACTGCACGAGCGCTGATTTTTAGATCATTAACCTATTTAGAACGTTCAAAAGAAACACCTGAAAATTTCGAGAAAGCAGTTGATGATTATAAACATGCATTACGACTCTATAAACAAGGTACACTGACACCAATTATGAATAAAAAGTTACCTTATGAAGTTTGGATTGGACGAAAAATGTATACCCGCCTTGCTGACCTACTGGACGATAAGAATAAAGATTTTAATTTACTGAACTCTTTGCAAGATTTAAAAGAATAGAAGGTGGCCAATGCGAAAATGGTTCCTCAGGCTTTGGTTATTTTTACTCATACTGGTCTCTTCCCGCGGATGGGGGCAATCACTTGATCGAATACTTATCCCGCAAATGGAAAATTATGAGTCAGACATCCAAAATACATATCGAGAATATCAAAAAATTTATTATGAGAAAAAGTCAAGTTTGGCGGAATTACGTGCTTTTGAAGAGGTTATTTCGATTTATGTCTCTCAAATTCTTGAGATCTACGAAACATTGTCATTATCTGGCCTTGGTGAATTGGAGACTTCCCGTGACATTGCCTCTCGTGCACTAATCTATCGTGCATTAATCTATTTAGAAAAAGCTCCTCTTAATCGTGAATATTATGAAAAAGCATGCTACGATTATTACCGTGCATTGGCAATGTTTAATAACGTCAATACGATTCCAGCGCTTTTCAAGAGGCTACCTAATCCAATTCTTGTTGGTGCAAATGAATTCAATAGATTGATAGATGTTATTGATCGTAAGGGAAGTGAGTTATATGCATTTGGGAAAGTAAGTTTAAATCTAAGAAATTTCAAAATCACTACAGATCTGGACATTGATGATATAGAATTTGCTCGCAGTGAATGTCCTCTCGACAAAAAAAAATACACCTATAATTCAGCTGAGAATTTAATAAAAGACTCATTTAAAAAAATGTTGATGAATGATGGGCAAAGCAGTACCTTTTTGGCCTTGCCAGAGGGTTCTTATTTTATAAGACCTAAGACTCAGAAGAATAATTCAAGACATTTTTTACTTTCGGCTCTTTATGTTCGGGCCAATCAACAACATAATTATATTGTAGAACCATTAGTTGATTGGTTTATCATGTATGAGAATCCAAGCACTCGGATACCAAAATTTTCGAAATTAGAATTAAATAATAAATCCTCTATTAAGGGAAATGGCAACCACCAAAAACGAAATAAAAATAACGAATCGATGGAAAAAATCATCGCTATAAGCGAAATCGTTAACACATGTTTAGAGAAAGTCGATAGTAATTTAATTTTTAACATCAAAGATACTTGGATTCGTAACAAATTTGCAAATACAGTTGCAGAGATTATTTTTTCTCATATCGAATCCTTAAGTTATCATAATAGCTGGAGTCCATGGATGTTATCATGGATAATAGCTAAAGAGATTACACATAAATTCAGCCCAGAGACAGAGGTGCCGACTGAGTTAATTAAATTAGTTTATCATTGTCTAAAAACAATATAAGGCTTTTGGAATATGAAGTACTTTAAGAATATTTCGATTATTTTAATCCTACTTTTTGCCTTTACTGGTTCATCGGCGCAAGAAGCGAATTTTGATAATTGCTGGAGGTCTCAGCAATACACTACTTTATTGGATACGATGCTAAATGTGATGTGCGTACCGATTGAAGCCACTTATAAACAACACGACTTTATACAAACATTTGGTTGTGCTTATGAAGAGGATGATATCGAGCAGAATTCAATTCGCGCGGTTTATCGAGCCATCATTCAATCGATAAGAAATCGAAAAGTTAGTCTGCGCGATGATCTTGATAGAATCCTTGAATCCAAACCTCCTCGTCCGGATAATTTAGCTCGAGATTATTCTCTTTATGTGAACATTCCGACTCAACCGGAACCCAAACCTGCCCGATATGAAATCAAAATTTTGAATCTAGAAGCGGTGCCTACGATTGAATCGGAAAAAGCGGTATGGACCCGGATCGTCACTCGTTATGCATATAAAGAAGACTTTAATATCGCACCGATTGCTGAAAAGATACCTTCAGAATTTGTGTCGGTTATGGAAGAATCTCAAATGATCCTTAAGGCCATAGAGAGAAAAAAATTTAGTAAATTAAAAAAAATGTTATTGGTTGAAAATGAAGCAATTGTTTTTCCCAAATTGATTGAAGAACTAAAATTTGGAGATTCAATCTATTTGTTTGATGAAGTGGATCCCATCAATACATACACTGGTATTTATCTGGGAAAGGGTATTTTTACATGCGAAACGCCACACAATGGAGTTGTCATCTGTAAATTTGGAGAGGAAAGACTTGTTCGGCTGAGGATTGATACAAATTTCTTCCGTCGGACAGTTCCTCATTATGCAGAGCTTAATTATCAAGCTCCTGAAAGTATTTTGCAGTGTCTTTTTCTCAAGTTCTGCCATGAAAAACCAAGAAGTTTGCCCAATTTAGGGAGTATAAGATAATTTATAATTGAATCCTGAATAGTATAACATATTGTAAGTAATATGGTTAAATCATATCCGTATTTAATGCGAGCCTTCAGCATGTAAATAGTCTTTTTGCCTTTTCGCATAATATCGTGCCAATCGATACTAGGATTCTGCTATTTGAGTTACTGTCAGGGTGAATTAACGTCCTTTATCTAAGCGCTCAATAGAACTCAAAAGCCAACTGAGAAAATATGCGTCCCACTCCTCCTGCTGCAAGCGACAAAAACGATCCTTAAATTTATCACGTAAATTCAACATCACATCTGATAAAACCGTAAAACCTAACTCCTCCCATTGCGAAACAGATCCAAGATGCTGATTCTATTGAATCTTGATTAAAATAACCAGCTTCTTCCGATTGTTGGTACTATTAACTTCTAATTGTGGAGGAGACAAATTGATGGGTCTATGATAAGAAATAATTGTTTGCATTTTTCCATTCTTTTTAATAAATTAAGCTTTTACAATAATTGAGTATTTATCCCAAATTTTGATATTTAAAATGTAAATATCGAAATAATAGTAGTGAAATTAGAACTAAGTGATAACGGTTGCCAATTTTAAACTATTAGGAGGCTAACGTGAAAATTTCTGTCATCGGAACCGGTTATGTGGGGCTGGTTACGGGAACTTGTTTCGCTGAAACTGGGATTGATGTCACCTGTGTAGATGTTGATGAAGCAAAGATTGAGAAGCTTACAAAAGGGATTGTACCAATTTATGAACCAGGTCTGGAAGAAATTTTGGAAAGAAATGTTAAAAAAGACAGGCTCAGATTTACGACAGATATCGCTTCTAGTTTGAAAAATTGTGAAGTTGCATTCATCGCGGTCGGAACCCCACCTGATGAAGATGGAAATGCTGATTTAAAACATGTCTTAAATGTTGCGAAAGATATTGGAAAGTATATGGAAGACTATTTGGTTGTTGTTACGAAAAGCACGGTTCCAGTGGGTACTGCTAACAAGGTTAGAATTGCGGTCCAAAATGAGTTGGAGAATCGAGGTGTTGATATAAAGTTTGATGTTGTATCAAATCCAGAGTTTTTAAAGGAAGGTGCTGCGGTCAGTGATTTTCTGAAACCAGATCGGATTGTGATTGGCGTGGAATCGGAAAAAGCGGAAGAAATCATGAAAAGACTCTATAAGGCTTTTCTGTTAAATGGTCATCCCATCATCTTTATGGATATCCCATCTTCAGAAATGACAAAATATGCTGCCAATGCTATGCTGGCGACAAGAATTAGTTTCATGAACGAAATTGCGAATCTATGTGAGATTGTTGGTGCAGATGTAAATTTAGTCAGGAAAGGAATTGGTAGTGATCCTCGCATCGGAAACAGATTTATCTATCCAGGAATTGGTTATGGGGGTTCTTGTTTTCCCAAAGATGTTAAAGCTTTAATCAAGACAGCAAAAGAAAATCACTACGATATGAGAATACTAACTGCTGTGGAACAGGTTAATGAGGAGCAAAAAACTATTTTATTTAAAAAGGTCAGTAAATATTTTGATAACGATTTGAATGGTAGTACGATAGCGATTTGGGGACTATCATTTAAACCGGAAACAGATGATATGAGGGAAGCACCAGCTTTAGTAGTTATTGAAAAATTGCTGGAGGCTGGGTGTCATATAAAGGGATATGATCCTCAAGCCCTGAATAAAGCCAAAAGAATATTGGGTGACAAAATTGAATTTGTAAAGGATCAATACGAAGCCCTGATCGACGCTGATTGTTTGCTCCTGTTGACCGAATGGCATGAATTCCGTTATCCTAACTTCAAAGTCATGGCAAAACTGATGAGGCAGAATTTGATCTTTGATGGGAGAAATATTTTTGATACTAAAGAAATGATAGAATTGGGATTTAAATATTTTTGTATTGGTATGAAGAATAGTGAAGAATAAATCGGATTTAAATTATACCCGGAGTATTTAATTTAACTTGTTAGAGTAGGATGATAAAACGACAACAGATTTAAATATCAAAAGCAAAAGATCCGTTGAAGTTTTATCATTGGTGGGAATATATTGTTATGCTCGATTGACAACTTAAAATTAATGATGGATAGATCAATTTTTTTCAATTTTCCCACAAGTTTTGATATTGATATCTGCGGAAGTTGTAACTTAAGATGCCCTTATTGCCCCGAAGGGCAGAAATTAAATAAATAGCCGTTGAAGTTTATGCCTTATGAGGATTTCATTGCTATTTTACAAACCCTTCCTGAAGGAATAACCAATATCGGATTAACCAACTGGTCAGAACCTTTCTTGAATAAAGACATTATAAAAATAATTGAATATGTGAAAGCGAATCGACCTGAAGTGAAAATTTGGGTCAGTTCGAATGGGAATGCATTTCGTGACAATTTAGCCACCCAAACGGTGCTGGCCGGACTGGACTTTTTAGACATTACGATTAGTGGTTTAAGCGATGAGAGTTATCGAAAATATCATAAGCACGGAAAAATAGATCGTGTTTTTCAGGCGATTGATGAGATAACGAGAGCAAAACAAAAATTCCATCTGTTAAAACCCAGATTGACAATAAATTATCTCCTTTTTCCTTATAATATTGTTGATGAGAGGACAATAGAAGATACTTTTGCTCAGCGATTGAGTTATCGAGATCAACAAAAGTTTATTGATGCGATTCGAATTGTTCGTAAAACGATCCTGGGTACTCAAGCTGTACTTCAAGAAATTAGACACCGTTCTCCAGAGACTTACCAATTATTTAAATATACAACCCATTTTAAAAATCTTTGTTTACAACTATTTTTGAATCCAGCGGTTCGGGCTGATGGTTCCGTTTTCCCTTGTTGTATCACCGATTATCGGGATGAACTGGTGATGGGAAATTTACACGAAAATAGATTTGACGATATCTGGGAATCTGAAAAATATAGAAGATTTCGAGAAAGCTTTCTTAGAGGTGAAAATCAGATCTGCAATACCTGTTTTTTCATGTATTTGCCGGCTCCGTTATTTGATTTCAAGCATTTTAATTTAAGACTAAGACAAACATGAAATTGATCATCCAGATAAACCTTAAATACATCTTTTTGATTGATCGATTTCTATTCAAAAGCAAATTGTTTCAAACATGGGTCAGTTTTCGTTTAAAGAATAAATTAAATACTATTTGATTATATTGTGAAAAAGAAAGATTTTGAAATGAAGACCTGCAATCTATGTGGTGGAGAAGAGTTAATACCAAAATATCAGGTTGATGGATTCAATATTGTCCAATGCATCGATTGTGACCTTGTGTATTTGAAAAATCCCTTGCCTGTTTCTGAAGAGCAAAAATTGTACGATAACTATTATCAGATTCGCTTTGGCACAGAATATCATCAAAACTCAAACGAGCCCGGGTTAAAGACGTTATGGGAGATAAATGATCAACGGGTCAAATTGATTAAGAGTTTGTTTCCCAAAGGCAAACTTTTGGATATCGGATGCGGACAGGGTTTTTTTCTTTATCACGCCCAGCAGGAAAACTTTGCCGTTGCTGGAATCGATGTTTCTTCTCAGGCAATCGAATTTTGTAAACAGACATTTCATATCAAAGTATATTTACAAAATATAAGTCAGGATTTCAAGTTAGATGAGAAATTTGATGTTATCACCATGTGGCATATATTAGAACATTTACCCGATCCACTTGGTTTTTTGAAAAAATTACATCATAACCTATCTCCAGAGGGGATATTGGTCATTGAAGTACCCAATATTCACAGTTTAAAATTTCTACTTGCTTCGAATGAAAATCGCTGGATTGGTGGAAATCACCCGCGGCACCATAAATTTTTCTTTTCCTGGGAAACGCTTCGTAATCTTCTAATAAACGCTGGTTACCATTTAGTGAAGCGATTAAATTTAAATTACGATCTTTCGAAAAATTCAATTGCCAAAAAATTGTTAAAAGAATTCTTGAAAAAAATGAACATGGATTCGTTTATTGATGTTGCGGCTTTTAATTGGGCTAAAAATGATTTATAAAAATTTCACTTGAGAGACATTCAATGTCACTGCCCCAAATTCTTCTTCTACTTTTCCTTTGAGAATATAAGGTCGCGAGTGGCTAAGCATGTAGCAAAAATTTTTGTATGTTTTGGGGAAGAAAATAGTTTCATAAATTGCTGTGGTATCTTCAAAGCTGATGAACTCCATCAATTCAGCCTTCCTGGTATGGGTCATTTTTCGAGTGACCAACCAACCGATCATGGTGACGTTCTTTCCAACAAATAATGACAAATCTTTGGCTAAAATATATGACAGGTCTTTTAACCGATCTTTGTAGAGCGTAAGTGGATGCCGACTGATGAGAAATCCGAGCGTTTCATATTCGTGTTTCAATTGTGTTTTGAAGTCATAATTCTCAGCTTGTGGCAGTTTTCCTGGCGTTTCATCAAATAAAGATAACGTGCCGTCTTGGTTTTTCATGTTATGATTTTGCCAGAACATCAGCCGCCACATTAGTTCGGGACGTGTTGTCGTCGGTTCAATCTCATCAAACATACCAGCTTTAATTAAAATCTTCACGTCACTGGGATCGATAGTGACCCTGGTTAAAAGATCATCGAAGGATCGATATGGTCCGTTTTTGCGGCGTTCTTCCAAAATTCGATCAATTGCGTTTCGCTGAATGCCTTTCAATTGCATAAAACCAGTGCGAACTTCCTTTTCTTTTCCAGCATAATGCCATTCGCTGTTATTAATTTCAGGCAGCAATACTATGAGTCCCATTCGTCTGGCTTCGGAAATATAAGCAAAGGTCGAATAGTAGCCCCCTTGATTACTGATGACTGCTGCGATAAATTCTGCGGGATAGTGGGCACGTAAGTAACACGATTTGTAAGAAACCAAAGCAAATGAAGCCGAATGGGGTTTACAGAAGCTATAGCCAGTAAAACTCATGATCATATCCCAGATGCGATCAATGGTCTGCCGATCCACACCTTTGTGTATCGCACCGTTGTAAAATTTTTCCTTGAAATCGTCCATTCGTTTGGTGATTCGTTTCTTGGAGAGAATTTTACGGAGGTCGTCCGCTTCAGCCGGATCAAAATCTGCCAATGCGATAGCAACTTTGGATACATCCTCCTGATAACACATGATGCCGTACGTTTCCTTTAAAATATTGTCCAGCAGCGGATGAAGGGGATCGTAGGGTTCACCGTGGAGTCGCTTCAAATATTCCCGAATATAATCATTCGCTGCTGGACGGATGATGGAGCTATGAATAACCAGATGCTCAAAGTCACCAGTACGTGCTTTTTTCTGAAGCAATCGCATGGCTGGCGATTCCACGTAAAACACACCGATGGTATCGCCGTTTCGAATAAGCTCTTGTGTTGCTGGATCATCTATGGGATTCCATTGTTCATATTGAATTTCCACACCGTAATTCTGTTTAATAGCTTCCAGTGCATCCCGGATCACAGAAAGAGAACGATTGCCCAGTAGATCGATCTTCACCAATCCAGCCTCTTCCGCTTGGTCTTTTTCCCACTGAATGATGTTGACTCCTTTTGGCGCTCGTTCCCGTGGCACGTAGTTATCCATACTATCGGGCGTAATAACAACACCGCCACAATGGACCGACAGATTGCGAGGGCAGTTTTGAAGTTTCTCAGCCAGAGTCAAAATTTCAGACCAGGGATGTTTGAATTCGTGATAACGATAGGCAGGATGGGTCTCAATCATATCTTTTACACGGTCAGCCTGCCAGTAACTGGACAATTTTTTTGTGACTGCGTTAATTTCTGCCTCTGGCAATCCATAAACTTTCGCCACTTCACGAACAGCGGCACGAGCTTTAAAACCGACATGATTGGCGATCATTGCTGTCCGCTCGGTTCCGTATTTTTGAAAGACATAGTTGAGAACTTCCTCCCGCTCATCCCAGGGAAAATCGACATCGATATCGGGCGGATCTTTTCGTTTCATATTCAAGAAACGTTCAAAGAACAGATTGTGAGCAATAGGATCGACATGGGTGATTTCCAGGCAATAGGAAACAATACTGGCGGCTGCTGAGCCGCGCCCGCAGGTGCGCCGCGATTGATGAACAATATCCTGAACCACTAGAAAATAAGGTGCCAAGCCTTTTTCACGAATAATTTTCAACTCATACTCTAATCTTTCCTTTACTTTTTTTGTGATTTGATCGTATCGTTTTTTCGCTCCTTCATAACAGTGTCGACGAAGATACTGGAATGCGGATTCACCTGTCGGTAGGATAAAATCAGGAAAAATTGGTCCACCAAAATCCAGATGGTGAAGGCACTGGTCGGCGATCCGTCGTGTGTGTTCCAGGGCTTCGGGACAATCCGGGAATGCCTGTGCCATATGTCTTGGGTCTTTCAACCAGGCATCGGAAGCGGCAAGTTCCCTTTCATCGAGGCTTGAGATCGTGGTATTGCAGTCAATTGCCCGAAGCAGCCGATGGAGGAAAAAGTCTTCTCTATTTACGAAATAAACCCCATTAGTCGCAACAGGTGGAATGCCTGTGGAACGGGAGTATTGAAGCAAGCCCAATCGCCGCGGATTAGGCTGCAGTTCGACAAATAAATTTTCCAGGGAAATTTTCGTCTTTAATAAATTGAGCAGTGGGATTGAATCAGTGATAATGAACAATCCTTTTGAATAACGGAGCAAAACATCCAGCAGGGAAAAACTTTCATCCAGATGACGCAGGGAAAGGATTCGGCACAGGTTGCTGTAACCGTTTCGATCTTTGACTAACAGAATCGCTCGTAGTCCATTGGAAACCACTTCCGCGCCAATGATCGGTGTGATGCCCACCTCTTTTGCAATTTGCAGAAACCATATCAAGCCGTAAATACCGTTGGTATCGGTCACTGCCAGACTGTCCATGCCGCGTTTTTTGACGGCATAACACAGATCCTCGATGGAATTCGCTCCTCGACAGAATGAGAAGTAGCTATGGGTGTGTAAATGGGCAAACATGATGTTGAATGCTCCGTTGTTTAATTTTCAGTTTCAAATAATAAGAATCGAAATTATTTAAATTCTAAAATTCAAAGGCTCAAATGGGTGCTTGATTTTTGGGACATTGTAATTTATTTGTAATTTGTTATTTGGATTTTGGAATTTATGCTGCTTAGAATTTCATTTCACAGGCTTTCGCATAAGATTCCTGAACCCTCTTATTTCGCCAATGCAAATTTGAGTGAATCCTCCCCAAATTTTGTCCGAATTTGATCGATTGCCCGTGTTAGATCACGGCTTTTGTCACTTACTTGTTTGTCGAATAAGGACAATTGCCTTGATACTGGTGCCAGTTGAAAATAACGAACTGCCAGTTTGCGCACTCGAATCCGGCGGGTGAGAATTTTGTGCAGCAGTTCCTCTGCCACCGAAAATAATTCTTGATCCATATTGGTCGCTGCAGGTAATTTTTTCTGTCCGATTGCCTCCCGATGATCGGCGTAATAAATTTCCAGTATCATTTTTCGAGCGACTTGAAAGGACTGCCGGAGTTGACACCCCACTTTTTCGATTAACTGATACAGTGCCCCGCCCAGCAAGTGGATATCATTGGTGTCTTCAGCCAGCGTTGTCTGTTCATAGATATGCGGCACTTGCTGCGGCGGAAACACTGGGGTATCATCAATGCCGTGCGATGCACGAAAAAGTTTCAATCCATCGCGTCCAAAAACCAGCGTCAGATGGTGGAGCGAAAGATCAGCAATCTGTTTAATGAAGCGAATATTGAGCTCCAGAAGTTGCCGCTTCACCGACTGGTCAAAGCAAGGCAAATAGTGAACTGCCAGCGCTCCGATAAAAGTTTTTTCTGCGCCATGTTGTACTTCCTGTATTCCTATCGGTCGAGTCATTTTTGATGCAACTTTGCTCACCAGCTTATTACTGGCGACGCCCAAACTGGTCGGTAACAACAGTTGCGATTGGATTTCGCGCTGGATTTTGGTCGCCGCATCCATTGTCGTACCAAACAGTCGCGTGGTGCCAGTCATATCCAGATAGGCATGACCGTAGCTCACGGGCTCGATGAGCGGCGTAAACCGACACAGCAGGTTCGTTATCGCCCGCATGGCACGACTGTATAGCGGCTCATTAGGTGGAATAACTTTAACATCGCGGCACAGTCGTAGCGCCTGTTGCATCATCATCCCACAATAGATTCCTGCCTGCCGGGCCTCGGGTGAGGTCGCTTGCACCACAGATCGGTCTATTGAAGGATTTGCCATGATCACCGGTCGATTCTTGAGCTTTGAATCTACGACCCGCTCCACTGCAATTGCAAATGAATCCACATCGATATGAATGATCTGACGCTCCATTTCTTGTCTCCCTGAAAGATGTCCGTTATTCCAGAAGCGCCGAAGTTGAGAACAAATTCCGCTCTGTTTGGACTCAAAGGAAATCATCGTGAATTAACCGTTCACATTTAGTACCTACTTCCCAATCGCAAGAATGCTTGAACTGATGATTTTGGTGAGTTCATTATTCTCCTTCATCACGCTAATCAGCAGCTCAACAAACTCTAACGACAATATTTCACTCCGTTTGCTGATTTCAAGCCAGATGGCTAATTCGTTCAAATCCTTCAGTACCATCCCAAGTTGATGAAAAAGCTCATCGGGACTTTCTGTCTCTTGCGCTTTCGCATAATCGGGTGCTGGTGAAGTCCCGCAACGTAACAGTTGACTAGCGAGATGGTTACCAATTGGAGTGCGCGGCAATGCTGAACACAATTTTATGATTTGAACGGCAAAATCAATCATTCTTTCTAAAATGTCATCACTTTTTGCCATTTTAAATTCCTTGAGTTCGATATACAGGATGATCATTGACATTTAACAATTGACAATCTGTTTTTACAAATACTTAAGTTCACTATAACAAAATTAATTGATAATTGTGAATTGCCAATTGTCAATTAATGGTTATTAATTAACCCGCTCTCGAATTAGCGCCAGCACCTTTCCTTGAAGCGACCACGGCTCATCGGGATAAATGTCTGAATAAGCAGGATTTTCTGCCTTCAGATAACGCTGATTTTCCTTTACTACCAATCGTTTCACGGTTACTTCGTTGCCAATCAGTGCCACTACAATATCTCCGTGATGTGCCATTTGTGTGGACTGAACAATGACTAAATCACCGTCGTGAATCCCAGCATTTACCATACTATCCCCATGAACACGCAGGGCAAAACAGGGCTGCTTACTTTGAACCAGATAGTTGGGCACGTAAATAAAACGCTCAATATTTTCTTCTGTCAGTACTGGCGTACCAGCAGCAACCGTACCGATGAGCGGGATTTGTAACTCGTGACCAGTCCCAAAATCACTATCAACTGCTCGGTTTTGATCAACTCTCTTTAACACGCGAATATCCCGCGCCTTACTTGATCGCTGGATGTACCCTTTTTTCACCAATGCATCCAGATGACTGAGCACGGCATTTTTAGAACTCATCCCCAGCTCTTCGCGCAATTCCTCCAGAGTGGGAGGGATGCCATTGCCATTAATTTTTCGGGTAATGGCTTTTAAAACCCGGTTCTGTTTTTTGGTTAATCTTTTCATAGCTCCTTCCTTTTAACTTAACTTATGATAACTAAACATCAGTTAGGTTAACTTTTGTACAGATATAATATATAAAATAATTTTAAAAAGTCAAGTAAAAAATTATTTTGAGCGAAAATTTTTTTACTTGACAGAAGGACGAGTAAACATAATTTAGGGAATTCAATTGCTCGTAAAAATAAAATTGACAGATTTATAGAAAAATTACAGATTCCGATTGTGCTTTACAATGGTGATGTGGAGTGGACGCACCGATGAGACTTTTTGACTTGATTTAAGATTATGAACGGTTAGGAAGGTATGTCATCAATTTTGAATATTTCAAAAATGACAGGTCTTGTTGAAGATGAAATTTTGAAATGGCGGGCTAAACTAAAATAAATTTTAGGAGAGTTATCGAACTGCTGATTTTCAGAGGATCAATAATTCCTTTAGCTTCTCTTTTTCAAGGATTAAAAAAACGCTGAATAGCAGGAACAGGCAAAGATTTCGCCTCCCGAAGCTTACCCTGATATAAAACCCGCCCCTGATCGATAAATATGATCCGATCGGCAATTCTATGAATGCTTGCCAATTCGTGAGTGACAATCACCAATGTCATATTTAAAATATCCCTTAGCTTAACAAGAAGGTGATCGAGTGCTGCTGCTGTAACAGGATCCAAACCAGCCGTAGGCTCATCACCGAATAAGATAACTGGATCCAAAGCGATAGCTCTTGCCAATGCCGCTCGCTTCCGCATTCCACCTGACAATTGCGAAGGAAAAAGATGAATCGCGTGATCTAATTCTACCAAATGAAGTTTTGTTTGAACCAAGCGCTGAATTAAAGTGGGAGGGAGGTTTGTATGTTGTTCCAATGGGATGGCGATATTTTCCTCGACTGTCAAAGAATTCAACAAAGCACCATTTTGGAATACGACCCCAATCTTTCGAAGGATTTTATTGAATTCATTTTCCTCCATCCAGGTTATATCCTGATCAAATATTTCGACAGAACCTGAAGTCGGTTGGTAAAGTTTGATGATATTTTTCAACAGCGTGGTTTTACCGCATCCGCTCTTGCCCAAAATTACCGTAATTTCATTTGGATAAATATCAATTGTAATATCGTCCAATATAATTTTTTGGTCGTATTGCACAGTTAAATTTTTTACTTGAATAATGGGATGCATGGTTAAATTTTATTTAATCGCTTCTTCTATCCATTGTTTAATTGTATTAATTTCCTCGTCTATACGGATAAGTTCATCCAAAAATTTTTGAAAATTTCTATTTTTTTCAATATGAGGAATATCGTGTAATTTTCTCGGATTATCTGGAAGACTGTAGTCACGAAGTGAGATTTTATTGTGATTTGCTCGAATTATGAGCCAATGCTCAAGGAATGGAGATATCTGAATGATCCTATTACTTTGATCATTTCTCCTCATGAACAATTTAATCGTCTTTTTACCATCTCTCAAAATATAGTTGTTCATTTCTGGTGGTTGACTTGTTTGAGGATCTTCATCAATAATCCCAATACATTTTCCTTGTTTTCTCACAACCCCAAGAACCGTGCCTTTGCCACCCTCATGCTTTATCAATCTTTTTGCAAATCCCAAAGTTCTTACGATAAATTCATCTGGATCACATTCAACGACTATCATTCGTTCTACTCCTCGTCAATGAAGGATTGTAAATTGAAAAAAGGATCATAGTCGATTAACTCCGATATTTGATCGTTAGTCAATTGTTGGAGTTTTGTTTGATAATCTTTAAAATAGGTTATAAATACATTGACTGAATTCTTATCTGCTTTTTCAAGTATAGAAAGTAAAAAGTAGGGATTATGTGTAGCGAGGAAATATTGGTTTGATGTATCAAATGCGATTTTCTCGCCTAAAAATTTTGTGTAGTATGGGAAAGCATGAGATTCTGGTTCCTCAAAAATAAGTGTAGAATTGTCGTTTGAATCAATTGCAAGAACATGAAAGATTATCCTCTGTAACGTATCGGAAATCAATGCATAAGGATAACTTATTACAACATCATTCACTTGTTTCTGAACTTCAAAACTTTTTTCTTGGGGTTTAAGTACGAGATTTAAACCAAACTCTCTAAAATATTTTGCCATACTTTCTCTAAAACTTTTATGTCCCATAACAATTGCGAACATATTCGAACCATGTGGCGGTAAAAGAAAATTTGCTTCTCTATCTTGAAAATTTGTTTGTCTCAAAAACTTATATGATTTAATAAATTTAAAATTTGGAAAATCGGACAACACGTTAGTAACATTTCCTGAATAATCTAACACATAATATCCTTTATCAATTTTTTTCTCTTGACCGATAAAAATGAAATTATCATCATCAAATTTAATTTTTACATCAAATTTAGTCTGATCATTTTCGATCAAAAACTCAACACTATTTTCAAATAACTCGTCATAAAAAAGATTTAACGTATTTTGCAATCTTACGTATTCATTGATTTCCGAATTCTTATATGCACACCAGCTTAACAATCCCAATGCCTCAAGTATATTTGATTTTCCCGTATTTGGTTCTCCAATGAATATGTTTATCTTTTTACAATCTAATTCCAAATTTAATATTGATTTGAAATTTTTTATGGTTAGTTTTTTGATCATTTTAGTTAGCTCCTCTTTATTCAAAATAAAATATCAACCCCAATATTGAATCCGCAACAATAACGAAAAATATTGATGCCACTACCGATGCCGTAGTTGCCTTACCCACACCTTCGGAACCTCCAGTAACCTTTAAGCCAAAATAACAGGCAACAATAATAATAATCCATGCGAAAACAATGCTCTTAAATAATCCTGTTAAAACATCTTTCATAATGAGCACAGTGACCAATTCATTGAAAAACGCTGTTGCACTTAATTGGAGATAGGTAATACCGATGATGAATCCACCGAGAATTCCAATCAGATCTGCCAGAATGGTAAGCAATGGCATGGTCAAAGTAATGCCGTGAAATTTTGGTACAATCACATATCGAATTGGATTCAGCGACATCGTTTTTAATGCGTCGATCTCTTCGGTGACGACCATCGTGGCAATCTCGGACGTTATGGCAGATCCACTTCTGCCAGCAACAACGATTGCCGTCATAATGGGACCCATCTCTCTTAACATGGCGATCCCGATAAGATGCGCCACAAAAATATTGGCGCCAAATTGCCTTAATTGTGCCGCTGATTGTAATGCCAGAATGAGACCAATTAAAAACGAAATAAGTGCGACAATTTGTAGGGCATTTACGCCTATCAACACACTTTGTTGAACAAATGAACCTTCCCGCTGCCCTTTACGCTGAAAAAGACCAATTATACTCCAATAAAATATATCGGCGGTAAGAAACAATAAATACAGGAATTGATTTTTAAATTGAATAGCTTTTTCTCCGATCGATTCGAAAAATCCAGCTCTTTCTCTTGAACTAACAAGGGGTACCTCTGTTAATGAAAAACTCGTTATCGCTTTTTGGATCGTGGGAGGAATGTTAAAAAAGTGAATTTTTCGCCCGGATGTAGCATAGCGCGATTTTATTTCATCCAGAAATGCCACGCCGGCACTGTCGATTGCAGTAACTCCCGAAAGATCGATTGATATATCAACCCGTTTCTTTCCGTCTATCGCTTGCCTAAAGCGGTCCCAGAGCAGTTTGATCGAATTTGTTTTGAGCTCACCCGAAAGATAAATGATATTTTCAGAAACTGATAATTCAACCATTATTTGTTGTCTTAAAACAAAATGTAAGAGTATCTCAATAATAAAATTTGTTCATACCGGACATACGAAGTAATGGATGGATCCTTTTTAATGCGTAAGGTATAATCAATTGAAATATTTTTGGATATTCGAAAGTTTAAGTTATTTTCCCAATCGTAAACCAGTTGATTCGAGTTACCTGAAGGAATGAGCATGTCCAATTCAGATGTTACCATGATATCTCTTCGAATACGATAATTTCCAATCAGCGCTGCTTCAGGTCCACGGAGATAAGCGGACGACTTTTTATAGAACGCTGTATCGTTTGTTGCACTTTTGGCATAAAGCTCCCAGTTGATGTTTTGGCGAAAACCCATTCCACCGCGAATATTGAAATTGGCTCGGAGTGATTTAACGATCAGTAAATTAATACCGATTCCTTCCTTTAACTCCAGCGGAGAAAAGCTGGGTGACACGACGATCTTTTTGATATTTCGATTCTTGCGCTCCAGATTTCCTTTTTCGTCGTACAAATATATTGTTGTCGGTTTATCATAATAATATGTTTTGCCAAAAAGATTTGTCTCCAGAAAAAATCGTCCATAGAAGCCCAAACCTGGTAAAAAATAATAGACATATATATTTTTCAATCGAAGGTTATCGAGATAACTTCGAAAGGTACTCTGCTTACGCTGCATGTTCCAGCCTTCTTCCATCAGACCGCGAGAAAGGAAGTAATGTTTTTGGGTGCTATATTTAATATTGTAATCCAATTGGGCGACAAATGCCATGCTCGTTTGCTGTTCCTCAGAAGTTACATCATTGGCACGATTAAGCGTAAAACTACCATATAGGGCGCTGAAGATTGACCAATTTTTAATCTTTCGCGTTTCTGCACCCAATTCTAAAATTCCTGCTCCCATGAAATTTTTCGTTTCGCTGTCTATAACGATTGTGTATTGTGTGAGCTCTCCTGGAAGCAACCGGACTGTCGCAAAATTAACGTAGGTATTGACATGCTCACCAAGTTTTATAATTTTATAAAGCCCTGGTTTTAAAATCCAGGTCTGTAAATTTTCGCCTAACTGTTCATCAGCTCCGTAACCAATGCCATAGCTTTCTCTTTCTGGCAATCGAAATATTTCGTACGGTTCTTTTAGCCATTCCCGGGTTTCATCGATAATGCGGACTGTTAGACCGCTCCAATCAGGTTCGATAATCTGAGTTTCTTCTGATTGAATACGGATAACTTTTCTCATCACCTGATCCAAATTGCCTGATCCAAATGTAATTGTGTATTGTCCCGGTCTCAGCCAAACACTGTTACCCATTTTCTGTACTTTAATCACGGAATCGTTTTGAGAGACTGTGTAAACTGGCTCAAAGTCAGGATTTGTCATCGCGGGCAAAAATAATCTGCCCAACCCCTTAATATCATCCATTGCCTCCATATCCAGTTGAACCTTTGGCGGAGGGGCAATCCAGTTGTATTGTTTCTTTATTTGACTGTAAACCATATCAACAACGATGATTAATTGAACTAAAAAAAAGAATTTGATTATTTTTATCATAATTTATCATTCAACCATTAATTCATTTCAGATTGGTCAGCGTTCTCATTAAAATAGTTTATTATTTTTCGAATAAAGTTATTGACTTCTTCTTCTAAAATATCACTTAACTTTTTGGCAAATAATTCCATTCGGAAAACAGGCATTTCCTCTTCCCGATCAAATTCATGGCTGAGCAAATTTTCGTACCCATCAAAGGTACGCAGATATAGTTTCATTGCTAAATGGGTGGCGGTATAGGCTTCATTATCAAATTTTTCAATCGCCTCGATATAACCGATGATTTCATAATCAGGTCGCTCCTCGAGGAATTCCCGCTGACACTTTTTAAAAATACCATATCGAGCAATATGATCGGCAATCAGATCAGAAATTATAATTTGGGGACGAATTGCCCATAAATTGTACCGATAATAATCCAGACGATGAGCAGAGTATCGGACAACGATACTCACCCGATCAAATGTTCTCGGAATTTTCATTGTTTGGACCTGAACTTTGTAAGGAAATGACGTTTCAACGATCAATGTGCTGTCTCGAAGCACTGGTCGATAATCCAAAATATAATATTTAGGCTGAATCGATTTTGTGGCGCACGAATAAACAATTAAACTTAAGGTTAAAATATATACCAAATGAAGTCGAGATAAACGCATTATGGTTATCACTCCCGAATTTCTTCTCGTTGTGAACTTCTCAGTAATAGCGAGGGATTCTCACTGATTAATCGAGTGAATTCGTTAAAATATTCCAGGCTTTCTCTAAGGATTTCGGTAGAACTCAAAATATCGTGCCTGCTTTTTAGCAAAGTCAGATCAAGATGTGTGAATGTTTTATTGGTTTGATCTACCGCCGTCGTCAGTTTTGCTATTAACTCCGAAAGATTGGCTTGCTGTAATTCCGAAGTTATTTTTTCGACATTATCAATAGTCGTCATTAACTTTGGTGATTGGGTTATTTTACGAACATCATTCATGGCAAGATTGGAAGTCATCATAAAAGTATCTAAATGAGTAGAAAATTTTTCGATGTTTTTAATGGTATGAGAAAGACTGGATTGGTTTGTATCGATCAAAGCCTGAAAACTTTCCAATGTTTTCGTCGTGTTATCGATGAGTCGATAAAGCTTCTCCTGTCGATCGGTCCGGGTGAGTTCAGCGAAGTTATTAAGAATATATTCTAATTTCTCAGTGATGACTTCTGCCTTACCGGTAATGGTATCGACGATTGATTGACCGGCTTTAATAAATGTATTGGGTGGCAACCGTTTCGATTCGTTAGTACCACCCTGTATCTCAATCATTTTTAAACCCGCAGCAAGACTTAAATAAGTAAGGACAGCTTCATGATCCTCTTTAATTGGTGTTTTGGGGTCCACAGTAATTTCAACAATAATTGATGTAATATCATTTTCATCGATATACATATCCTCTATTCTTCCAATTCGTATCCCTTGATATTTTACAGGTGAGCCGATTTCCAATCCAGTAAGAGAAATTTCTTTAAAGCGGATATAATAAGAGTCTCTTTTTTTTAACAATCGATTTCCAGTAATAATGCCAACAGCAATTATTAAAATCGATATCGATATGGTCAGGAAAACTCCTAAACGGATTTTTTGTGAGCGAGAAACCATTTGAATTGATCCTGAATTAATTGCACTCTTATAGGTTATATAATAGAAACCATTCTTCGGAAATTTTTAAATTAGAGTCAATTCGTAACGCAACCATTCTTGCGTGCGATTTCTAAGATTTAAAATTAAGAACTTAAGTCAACTATATTTCGCAGACTAAAAGTCTGTGTTACATTTTTGGACAAACCCTAATTAATATACTAACTTTGTATAATAATGTCAAGTATTGTTATTTAATTTGATAGATTTATATCATTATTGAGAAGTTGATGGTGAGTGAGATATTTATTGTGATGGAATATAACGAAGGAAAAGAATTAAAAGATAGTATTGTTGAATACCTCCCGAAGGTTTTAGAACCTTAAGGAGGTTATCTTTTTCTATTTTCTGACGCCAAGTCTAACTTTCTCGCCGCTCAATTTAACTTCCATAGTAAACACGCCATCGGCAACTTGATCGCTAATATCCCATGATAGCGTTTCAGCTTTGATGTAATTAGCATGTTGAGTAACGGCTTGTTTTATCTTTTCAGAGCCTTCGTAATAAAGATGAATACGATCGTCCATCTCAAAATTCGCTTCTTTACGGAGCTCCTGAATGTGACGCACTAAATCACGGGCAACTCCTTCAGATAACAGGTCTTCTGTCAGATAAGTATTCAATCCGAACATCAAGCCATCGCTTTTCTGAACCACAAAGTTATCTTTGGGCTTGGTTTCGATGACGATTTCGTCATGCGCAAGTACGACATTTCTACCGTCCAAGCTTAATTCTACACCCAGTTGTGCTCGAACTTTCTTCACGACCTCCTTCACTGGCAATTCTGCCAACAACTTCTGAATCTGTGGCAGATCTTTGCCGTACTTTGGACCTAATTTTTTGAAGTCGACCTTCAGTTCGTAATTTACCAATTCTGAATCATCACTCGCAAAAGTTAGATTTTTAATATTCAGTTCCTCTTTAATATGTTGCTCATATTTTTTCAGCGTTTCAACATTTATTGAACTATCCGGTCGCACCACCAATTCTGATACTGGCTGTCGGACTTTAATATTGCTTATGTTGCGTAGTGCTCTCCCGGCTTTTACAATGCTTATCACCTGATCTACTTCGGTTACAAGTTGTTCATCCACAAAATTTTCCTCAACTTTTGGGAATACGCAATGATGAATGGATTCAGGCGCTGAGGGATCACTGGCGACGATGAGATTTTGATATATTTCTTCTGTTAAAAATGGGATTATCGGAGCTAACAGTTTAATTAAAGTCACCAATACTTTGTGCAGCGTGTAGTACGCTACTTTTTTATCATTATCTTTTTCGCTTTTCCAGAATCGGCGTCGGTTGCGTCGAACATACCAGTTGGATAGATCGTCGATGAATTCTTCTGCTTTTTTCACAAAAGCCATGATATTAAAATCTTCATAATTCTCATCTGCATTTTTGATAAGTTCCTGCAATTTTGCTAGCACCCAACGGTCGATTTCAGTCAGTTCTTCGAGATGGACTTTTAAAGTTGCGGGATTGATCTCATCAAGAATGGCGTAGTTTGTCCAAAAGGCATAGGTGTTCCAGAGGGTCAACAGGTGCTTGCGGATTTCTTTGGCGGGTCCATAACCAAAATTGAGATTGGTAAACGGATTATGCTCAGCGAACATCCAGCGCATGGTATCTACACCCATCTTTTCGGCAGCATCATCGAACCAGATGGCGTTGCCTGAACTCTTATGCATTTCTTTGCCCTTCTCATCGCGAACCAGCGCATGTCCCAATACAGTTTTGAATGGCTCACGATTTTCCATCACCGTGCTCATGGCGAGGATGGCATAAAACCAGTTGCGGAACTGTCCCGGGAAGCATTCGGTGATAAAATCTGCCGGAAACCATTTTTGCCAATAGGAGCGATCTTCGAGATAGCCCATTGTGGAATACGGCACAATTCCTGCATCCAGCCAGGGATTTCCAACATCCTTGATACGAGGTATTTTTGTCCCGCATTTTTGACACTGAATTTTAACATAATCAATCCAGGGGCGATGAGGGGAATGTCCTTCAAACTGATCCCAACCTTCGACCGCGCGAGCTTTCAATTCTTCAATACCGCCGATAACTTCGAAGTGACCGCATTCCTGGCATTCATAAATTAGCAGGGCTAATCCCCAGTACCGCTTTTTAGAGATCATCCAGTCGCTCATATTTTTGAGCCAATCCAGTTCCAACTGCATTCCATAATCCGGCATCCAGCGGATCTTTTTGGTGATCTCCATGATCTGATGACGCAGATCATCCATTTTAATGAACCACTCATCCACAAGCCTGAACACTAGTTCCGAACCATGACGCCAGCACACTGGATATCGGTGGGAGATCGTCTCTTTTCGATATAAAATCTTTTTATCTCTTAAATTTTGGATAATTGGCTCTGCCACTTTCATCACATTCTGACCTGTGAGCCAATGGAAACCATCGATAAAAGTGCCGAACTGATCCAATGGTGCAATGGCTGATAAACCATGCTCCTTTCCCAATGCAAAGTCTTCTTTACCACAGCCAGGAGCAATATGCACGATGCCTGTTCCATCCATTGCACTAACTTCGTTCCATAATAATACAGGATGCTTAACATCTGTATGCGCTGGAAGTTCTTCAAAAGGAGAATGAAATTCTAATCCAGCCAGTGACGTTCCGGGCATTTCTGCTAAAACTTCATAATTGCCTTTTGAAGCCATCACTTCCAACAGTCGATCTTTTACCAAAAAATAAATTTGATCACCTTGTTTCACTTTAACATAAGTAAACTCAGGATGAACCGCAGCAGCGACATTAGCAGGCAATGTCCAGGGGGTTGTCGTCCATACCAGAAGATGTTCGTTTTCTCTGCCGACGAGCGGGAAAAGGACATAAATGCTCATATGCTGCATCTCTTTGTAGCCTTCGGTAGCGATTTCATGTTGCGACATAGCAGCACCGCAGTCAATACACCAGGGCATCACATCATGACCTTTGTAAATCCAGCCCCGTTCATAACATTTTTTAAGAAATAACCAGATCGTGAAATTATTAATCTCAGACATGGTGTAATAGGAATTATCCCAGTCCATCCAATATCCCAGCCGAATGGATTGTTTGGTCTGAATTTTGGAATATTTTTTTACCCGCTCTTTGCATTTATTGACAAAGTTTTCGATTCCGTAAGCTTCAATATCTGTTTTTGATTTAAATCCAAGCTCTTTTTCAACTTCCACTTCGACCCATAATCCCTGACAATCGTAACCATTCTGATACCGCAATTCATGTCCCATCATGGCGCGATAACGCTGGAAAATATCTTTATAGGTTCTACCCCAGGCATGGTGGACTCCCATCGGGTTATTCGCCGTAATCGGTCCATCCAAAAATGACCATCGTTTTTGCCCCTTATTTTTGACAACCAATTTCTCAAAAGATTTGTGTTCTTTCCAGAAATCCAAAATGTTATGTTCTATGGCAACAAAATCGGCTTGAGTATCGACTTTTTTTAACATTGTCCAAATTCCTGCTTTAATTGATTAACATTAGAATCAAATTTTCTTTTTTCTTATCATTTCTTTCCAAATTCAGATTCCCCCCATGGCTTTTCAAAGGCGAATTCTGCTTTAACGAATCAAATGATAGTAGAATTCTAGCCTTGGGAGATCTGTTCTTAGCATAATCGAAATGTCATTTCTACCGAATAATAAAAAACCCCCTGTCAATTTATTGCTTGGCAGTGGGTTTTACAATTATCTAGTCCGATTCAATTCTTAAACATTCAGGGTCCCTCTGCCAAGCGAGGGATGTATATAATGATAGTAATTATCCCTATAATTATTATTCTAATGAAATTGCTAATTATAATCGCTTTCATTGTATGTACCCGACTTATATTTTATGATTTTGAAACTTACAAAAATAATATTTTTAAATATAAATGTCAAGATTTAATTTGATTTTTAAATTTTTTTATTAAAATTGTTAAGCATAAAATTTTATTCCTGAAACCAAACTGCCCTTATTTTATTCCACCTGATGAAATATTTTCAATTTTTTCTTGACATTTTTTTAAAGTTTTATTACTATTAAAAAATGGACAAAGAAAAACTTAAAAAGCTTGTTCAGGATCCCAAATTTATTTCAGGGATTTATAATTACTGTGATCGCTGGTGTGAACGATGTTCTTTTATATCTCGTTGTCTTAACTATGTGATGGGAAAAGAAGACTGCGATGATCCCGATAGTCATGATATTGAAAATGAAGCCTTCTGGAAAAAGATCGAAAAAAATCTAGAATTAGCAATGGAATTATTAGCCGAGATGGCAGAGGAACAAGGCATTGATCTTAATGCTATCGATGCAGAGGAGATTAATAAACAACGTGAAAGGACGAGAGAGGCTGTCGAGTCGCATGAACTTTCGCAATCAGCAAATCAATACATAGAAATGATAGACTCCTGGTTTAAAACAAATCAGGATATTTTTAAACAAAGGCAAGAGGACCTTACGAAAGAATTAGAGATCGGAATAGAAGAAAAACAATTATACGAAGAGGCCGAAAGTATCATTGACACGACCGAAGTTATCGGCTGGTATCAACATCAAATTTATGTAAAACTCATGCGAGCGCTAGTGCAATTTGATGTTGAAGAATATAAGGATGAAATACAGAACGATTCAAACGGTTCTGCCAAGGTCGCATTGATCGGAATAGATCGCTCTATAGCTGCCTGGGGAAAGCTGATTGAACATTTTCCAGAACAATCTAATAGTATTCTAGATATTCTTCTCCACCTGGACCGTCTTAGAAAAAAGACAGAGCAGACTTTTCCAAATGCTCGTGCTTTTAAACGACCTGGGTTCGATACGATTAACGGAAAAACAAAAACTTAATTTCATCTAATAAATTTTTACCCCTTACTTAAAATTACATTCTGTTTTGGACTATAAAATTTCTTGCAATTAAAATTTATATTTATTAAATTAACGTCAAATTAGAATCGTCTTATTTCTTCAATTGTAAATTGGTATAGCTCAATATAAATCAAACAATGAAAAGACAATCCGATCTTAATCTTGTTAGGTAATAATTTACTTTTTAAATGGATTTAACTCTACTGACATCAATTGTCTATCTTACAGTCGGTGTGCTTCTTTCTCTTATCGGAATATTAATTTTCCGAGAAAATCCTTCTCAGCGTATCAATCGTGCTACTGCAATAATGATCTTCTTAGCGGCGTTGGCGCCAATCATGGGAGCGTTTGGTCTATTAATTAATAAAATGAACGCCCAGCTTAAATTAGATCTGGATCTATTTAAAAGAATCTTCTTAGTCTGGGAATTTTTCTTTCCCCAATTACTATACTTCTCACTGATTTTTCCCAGAGAAAGAAGATATTTGCAGGATTATCCTCGTGTGATCTATTTTCTATATTTACCACATATTTTTCATTTTTTAGTTGTACTGTTGTTTCACGGGCCAGAATCGATAATGTCACTAGCCAATATGACACAATTAGATTCCCAGATCAGTTCCTTGATTCAACCGTTCATGATTGTTTTTAATTTGTTTCTTAGTATTCTCAGCATGTTTTATGAGTTCCATCTAAATTTTTTCGCTTTGATTAATTTGATTTATGTGGTTGCAGCTATAATCATTATGTACAAAGGTTATCGGGATCTAATTTCCCCAAGAATGAAAAAACAGGTTGGATTGGTGCTTTGGGGGATTCGGGTTAGTGTAGGTTTATATGCGATTACATTTTTGCTGCCAAAATTATTTCCATTCCGCACTTCGGATACTTTAATTTATTTTCTAACAATTTTAGCGCTGTTAATCGGTGCGGGATCAATAGCCTGGGCGATCATTAAATATCAATTTCTTGATATAAGTCAGAGCATCAGTCGTGGATTTCTTTTTTCGATTTGTTCTGGGCTTTTAGTGGGTATTTATTTAGTCATTTATGACCAATCAAAAAAAATAATCTCTAATGTTATTGGTTTCCAGTTGCCCATCCTAGAAGTTTTGTTTATAATCTTGGCTGTAATTCTATTTCAACCTGCTCTTTCTGGAATTAGGTATGTCATAGACAAATTATTCGGCCATGATAAATCTGATTATCGTCACGTGTTGCAAACTCTGAGTCATGATATTCTTACGATTATGGATTTAGATAAATTAAAAGAAAAAATTACTACAACCATAACAGAAAGTATGATGCTAGAGAATGTTCATCTCATCATCGAAAATAAATCTGGCGACTTTGAAGTAAGTTGTGAGCGTGATGGGAAAATTAGTTTACATAAATTCTCTAAAGATGGAGAATTTATTAATTTGATGAGAACGCTTGAAAGACCCATTGGTTATGATGAGATAATCTCCTGTATCCCTGAAAGTGAGGAGGCTAACCTACTTAACGAATTAAACTGTTATTTAATGATGCCTCTTGCTCATCATGGCGATCTGAACGGTATTCTTTGTTTGGGTAATAAGCTCACTCGCACTTCTTTTTCTGCGGAGGATGCGACACTGTTGAACGTTCTTTCTGATCAAATTGCAATTGCTCTGGAAAACATAGACCTTTATCAAGAAAAATTGGAAAAACAGCACATTCAAAAAGAAATTTCAGTAGCCCGTGAAATCCAAAAGATGCTACTCCCTTACCAAATTCCGAAAGGAAAAAATTTTGAACTTTCTGCCATGAACATTCCCTCAAAAGAAGTCGGCGGCGATTACTATGATTTTATTCAACTCGATGAAAATCATATTGGGATTGCGATTGGTGATATTTCAGGTAAAGGTATTCCAGGGGCGATGTTGATGTCAAATTTACAGGCTACCCTCCGTGCTTCAGTATGGCAGGTTCATGAGCCAGCCGAGGTGATGAAAAAAATTAACAATCAAATTGCAAATACGACTTCATCCGAAAAATTTGCTACCTTTTTTTATGGCATTCTCGATGCAAAAAAAATGACATTTACATTTACCAATGCGGGGCATAATTATCCGATTATTAAAAAAAGAAAGGGACAATATTGTCATTTAACTGAAGGCGGGCTCATTATCGGAGTTAAAACCGACTATGATTATAACCAAATAAGGATTAAATTAGATCACGGGGATACCTTGGTATTTTACACGGATGGGATCACAGAAGCTTTAAATCCTGAGGTGGAGGAATTCGGAGAACAAAAGTTATTAGATATTATCATCAATTATCCATATCGTACGGCTAAAGAATTACGAGACCGAATTTATGAAGAAATGATTAAATTCACTCAGGGGGAAAGTCAATATGATGATTTGACATTGATTGTTTTACAGATTTTGTAAAAAAAACACCCGAAAAATTTCGGGTGTTTAAGATAATTTTAATAAATGTAAATGCTTAGGGATTGAAAATAAATAAAATGTATTTCTGGCTATTTTGAAAGTAATAAAAACAAAAGTGTAACAGTTTCAAGAATTCCAATTAATTTTTTCGCACCCTCTTATTCCAATAAAACCATTTTCTTTGTCACACTATATTCTCCTGCCCTAAACTGGTAGAGATACACACCACTGGGAACTTTATTTCCTTGAGAGTTACGCCCGTTCCATGTCACAAAATGGTAACCCGCTGGCTTATATCCGTCAACTAGGTTTGCAATCTCTTGACCTATCAAATTATAAATTTTTAACGAAACCTTAACCTCATCTGATAATTGATAATGAATCGTGGTCTTTGGATTGAAGGGATTAGGATAATTCTGGCTTATCTCAAAAGTTAATGGAAGATTAGAAAGCGACGACTGTTTATTCGAGAGATTTTTCTTATTTAATTGCGCAGCAGCTTCTAATGGAATCCTAGCTACAATAGTTAATTGCGGACGTCGATACCTCGTATTATGCTCAGAACTATAAAAACGGTAATATTTATCCTTATCTTCTTCCTGTGCCTTTAATATCCAACCATAATTCTCGTTATCCGCTAACATATATTTGACAACAGTAGTTTTCACATTCCAGGTTCTCCAGCCACAGCAACCCGGTATAAATTCAGTATCATCTGGTATTGGCTCATGATCATCTATCGTATTATCGGCTCCAGCAGTTGACCAATTTGCCAGACTATGTTTGGCTGAATTCCAGGTCACTTCTCCTTCTGAGGCGGCTTCATAATCTGAACTCCCTTCGCCCCAATCTCTCTTTAATCTAAATATATTAACATACAGTTCATCCTCCTCATCATCCCCTTCACTGGAAAAAGTATATAATCTTAACCAGGCGTCCGCTATTTGACCTCCATCCGTAATTCCAAGAGAAACAAGTCTATCTATAAAATCAAATTTTATCAGTGTGCGATAGCCCCGGTCATATCCGCGATTTCCTACCCTGAGTAGAACGCTACCACCCATATTATAATCTCCTCTGCCCTCGTCAATATAAGAATCAAACGTAACATTATTAAAGTCTTCCTCTCCACTTTCACCAAAGGTAATGGTATCCAATGTAGCCACAAAAGGTTTGCTGCTGGGCACATATTTTATAATCAATCGGGGCAAACCTGTACCGCTTGAATGATCTTTGCTCTTGAAAAAGAGAACATTATCAATATCATTCTGAAAATCTTCTTCGTCATTTCTTCCTTTAATAAGCCAGCCAAAGTTTTCAGCATTTTCAAATATCATTCTAACTGAATTAGTAACATCCCAGGTATAGGTAGCTGGATAAATACCTACTACATTCATTGCATCAAATTCAGCTTCTCTATCATTTACTCCACTAACACCTGCTTCTGTCCAATCAACCACAAAACGTTGGGCAGAATTCCAGGTCACTTCACCCACAGTCGCCTCTTCATGGATATGAATCCCTTCTCCCCAATCTTTTAAAACACGATAAATATCCACATTTTGAGGCTCACCCTGACCACCTTTATCAACAGATAAACTCAAAGTAACAGCCTCAATGTCAGATGGAGAAGTTACGCCTGAATCGAGTAAAATGGGAACAAAATCAAATTTTATAAGTCCCCTACTGATATGATCACCTTTTTTACCCATTACAATACGTTCTGCACCGCCATAGTTAAAATTTACTCGAGTCCAAGTATTTCTAACATAAGTATCGAAAGTAACACCATTAATATCATCATCTTCATTTTCACCAAAAGTTATAATGGAAGGATAAACGATAGTAATACCATCACTGTTACCCGACCAATTTCCGATCGATCCTGCGCCATTTTTAGCTCTAACTCTAGCATATAATGTTTGACCAATGGAACCTATTACAGTTTTTGTAAAGACATTGCCAACCCACTCATTAAATATATTGCTATCACCAGGTGTAGTCCCGACTTGAAGTTGATAATCAACGATTCCACTTTCCTCATCCAATGCTGAATTCCATTGAAAAATCACGCTATCATTTCTAGTGAATACCCCCTGATCAACCGGGCTAGCCGGAATTATTGGTGCTGTAAGATCGATTAAAATACCATCACTTGAAGAAGACCACGGGCTTTTAAGTCCTACACCATTCTTAGCTCGTACTCTGGCAAATAATTTTAGATTATGGCTACCAGTAAAAATATAAGACAATTCATCTTTAATCCATGTGTCTGCTACATCATTAGCACCAGGGCTCGTCCCAATCTGTATTTGATAGCCAGAAATCCCTGTTTCCGTATCTTGTGCACCGGTCCATGAAAATTTGATATCTGTTTTATTACTGAACATACCTGCATCTTGAGGAACACCTGGAGTTGATGGTCTGGTTTCTATAATGAATGGTGAATTGCTTGTATCCGATAGATTTTTAAAAGGATCAGTCACTTTAATTAAACAGGAAAAAGCTGGCACCTGTGATAGTGGAATATTCCACCAATAACTGCCTGTGTCGGGTAGATTCGCAACTAAATTCTGCCAACTTGTACTACCATCGTATGAGACATCAATGGTTACTAATCCACTGCCACCAGCAGTAAACCAGTTAATTAGATTTTCTTCGCCTATGACAAAGACTTCTCCACCGTTAGGTCTACAGAGCATGATATATGGATCTCTAACAACTAATTTTTTTGAAGTTATGAGCGCTGTATTATTTGATTCATTAAATTCAACGACTCGATCAGCGGGATCAATGATCCACCCAATGTAATATTTACCAGAAGGAATTTGTTCAGGAAAAACTCCGGACCATTCTGCATCTCTCCAGGTAAATGGAGGGATCGATGCAATTTCCTTAGAACCAATTAAAAAATCTTTATCTGATTCAATTTTCGGATCTAATGAAGCATAATAAGCAATATTTACCGGACTGGAGTAAGAAGTGCCAATGTTCCGAACATCATTATAAACTGTGAACTGATTAAAACCTCGGACAACTGTATCCTGTTTAAAATTAGACCATTTTGGCCCATCATCAATTAAATCAGGAAGATCTGTAGGAGGTAAATCTTCATTAACCCATTTATTTAATTGTAGAAACTTTTCTTCATTTAACCGAATCCCTCGATTACTTCCTGTTCCATCATCGTCGCCAACATGGATTGAGACGATATGCCTTCTTCTCCCTTTAATTGCCCAGATGGGCATTCCACTCTGACCATCACTGGCGTCCATATAATACCAATGAAAATATTCATTCGCAACCCTACCAGAATCACTATTATAGTATAAACAAAGCCCAAAATCAAGGTCGATAGGATATCCCGCACAATACAACATTCGTTTATACCAGTTCAAATCTGACGTCGTAAATCTATCCATCCAACCTGTAAAGTTTCCAATCTGTCTGTCCAAGGTTATACAAGCCCAGTCGTATTCTGACATCGATCCTTCAGTCCATCCTTCATTCGTTTTAATTTTAGTGGCCCAGGCGCTATAAAAAGGGGTATAATCATTATCAAGTGCAGGAATGACTTCAACAGTTTCAGCCCAGCCGCCATACTCATTACGATAAACACAATGTCCTGCTGTAAGACAATGAAAACCAATCCCATCATCACGACCAATTAGTACTCCTGATCCAACGAAATGATGTCCATCTGGAAACGTTATGTATAGTTTACAGATCGTCCTCCATGGAAAATCAACGGTCGGAGATATTTTTATTCGATCATCGGGAGGAAAAACGGTTTCAATTTGCTCCTTTGCTTGAAAAGAACCGTAAGATTGTGATGAATTTCGAGTCGTGTCAAAAGGAAAGGATTCAATATTAATTTCAGGATAATTGGAGCGGCTAACTCTTTTTGTAATTACGTCATATTCGATAATTGCGCTTGGGTTAATTGAGAATTTTTTTTTTGTTTGTTTGTTTGATTTAGGAGGAATAATCGGAGGCCAATTTTTCTTTTCTACTGATAACTTTAATTCTGGGCTATCTGAAAGCTTGGATAATGAAGATGAATTCATTTTTTGAGAAAAGTCAGACTGTCCTACAATAACAGAAGCACTGATTGAAAATACAAAAAAAATTGTAAATTTTAATGCATGAACTAGGTGCGTTAAATCGGTTACTTTTTGCATGGCTCATATCTCCCCAAACTAAGAAGTTAAACTCATAGAATAAAAGCACAATATAGTTTGTATCGTAATTCTGTTCCTGTTAGACTTGGAAAAATCATTTTTAAAAGCAACTTAGATATTTCATTTTGTTGTAATAAATAAAAATCAGTTCAGTGATCCAAAACGAATTGTCGCTATTTTGGTTACTTTAATTAAAAATATGATAAAAATTTCTAAATGTCAAGAAATATTTTTTAATTTTCAAAATCAAATAAATATTGTGTAATCAAAGACTAAATTGATTGAGTGGCATTAATTTATCTAAGCTATTCAATAATAATCTTAGTCGGCACTCCTGAATAAAGCTCAATTTCTTAAACCAGCTCAATTTTGAAATTATAACGACGTTAAAGGGATTGTTTTCAAACTTGAAAGAATTGAACGAGCGTATTATTATTATTATTTTATCATCTATAAAAAGGTCATCTCATTAATCCCATGGATGAACTTTAATCTGTATGTGTAATGTTTTGTACAAATCTTACTGATTAAAAAAATGTTAACAAAATTTCAAAAAGATTGTAAGCTAGTTCCTAGATTATTAATTTCAAATTCAATCATTCAAGCAATTCCACTTTATAATTCCAATCCCAGTTATCAAAGTAGAGATTTCCGCCTTCCCATTCGACTTCACCACGTTGAAAATCAATCGTTTCAGAGCGAAAATGAATTTTGGCTGGATAAAGGTTTTGAGAATAATCGTCATTTACCATCAGACGATAGGCATCCATTCCGCCTAAGAAAAACCATTTCTCATCCTCATTTTTAGAATCTACCAAGCCAATATCCGCATCGATGGGAAGCCAGCCATAAGGCTCAAAATAGATTTCACCCCAATCATGCATCCCGCTATCGCCTGGTCTTGTCGTCCATCCCGATTGCCATCTTGTCGGGATTCCATTTATGCGACATAGTGTCATAAAGAATATTTCATGCATGCCACAATCGCAATGGCGATTCTGATAAACATAATCGCTGATGTTTTCAAATGTTGAATATTCTCGGGCTGAAGCCCAGGGGATGTTGTCATTGATCCATTTGAATATTTTTCTGGCGATAACATAGGGATTGGTTTCGTTCCCCACGATCTGTTTTGAAAGTTCTCTCAACTCATTTGTAAATACAACATGGGCTGGGCGTTCCGCCACAAAAGGTTCTAATTCTGGAGTCCAATTTTTGGGGATTACCTTTTTCGGATCAATTTTTTGATAGACAGCATGATTGGTAAACTCAAAAGCCACCTGAAAGCGAGTTTCTTGATCGGCAATTGCTGGTTTCTCAAAATAAATCGTCCGTTGTAAATAATCTTCATTGGGGGAAATAATATATCTTTCGGGAACACTCGAGATCAATTTAATATCAACCTGCCGCTTCGGAATTTCTCTGGGAAAGGGCAACCAGCAACGAATGATTTTACCAACGGGTACTACATTCTTTTTCACGGTAAGGGTATAGGTCACTTTTGCGCGAACTGGTTTAACAAATTTTTTTCCACTTTCGATCGCCTGGTGAATGATGGCTCTCACATCTTCCAATCGGTTATACAGACTGGGAGATTCAGGGGGTGATTTCTCCGCTTTTATCTTTTTTAATTTCTTATTGATTCGAAACAAGTTTTGACCCGCCCATTTAAAATATCGCTTCTGTCCATCGATGATCATGTACTCCAACGATTTCTCCTGTTCCCAAACGTTTAGATCTTGTTCCTTTACATCTGGAACGTATTGTTTGATATATTCAAGTATATCTTCTTTCGATTTAGTGAAATCTTTTTTGATTCGTTCCAAACGTTCAATTTCAAAAGAGATATTAAGTTTCTGGATTGGATCCATCTCCTGGTCAGTTGCCAATTCGAGCCGCATTTGTTGTTGTGCTTTTAAAAATTCTCCCTGATCAATAAGTTTTTGAAATTTTTCATGAATCTGGGAGTAGATTGGAATTGATGAGAAAATGAAGAATAATGAAAGAGAGGTTAACAAGCATATAAATTTCTTCATTACCAAACCTCCGTTTTGATACTTACGTTTTCGTTATTTATAGAAATGATTAACGTCTTAATTCCGAAAGTCTTAATGATTAGAAAACATCTCAACAGATTTATCGTTCACTTTTGAGAAATATAACTATTTCTCCAATAGTTTTTATCATCTATCTTCCTCTTCCCGTTCCCCTATTCGTACTTCCCTTTTAACTCACCCGTTTCTGGAACCGAATAGAACTAAAAGTTATGACAACGATGCTGAAAATGGTCATAATTAAAACTTGAGGCCAGAGATAGGATAGTCCACTTCCTTTGAGAAAGAGTTCACGGACAATTGTTATGAAATACCTGACTGGATTGATATATGTTAAATATTGTATCGTCTTCGGCATGTTTTCGATTGGGAACATGAAACCAGACATCAAAATGGAAAATACTAAAAAGAACCACGCCATAAATAAAGCTTGCTGTTGAGTTTTCGAGATTGTGGAAATAAAAATACCAACACCTAAAGTTGTAAACATAAATATAAATGCAAATCCAAAGAAAAGCAACAGATTTCCTCGAATGGGGATTTGATACCATAATTTTGCAACGCCGATAGCAAAGCCGATTTCAAACATTCCGAGGATGGCGAAGGGAACTGTTTTACCGATCATTAATTGATATGATTTAATCGGTGTGACCATCAACTGCTCCAGTGTTCCGATCTCTTTTTCTCTGACGAGCCCCAGAGCGGTTAGCAGCGAAGTTATCACTGTGAGCAGTATGGATATAATTCCTGGAATCATATAATTTTTTGCTTCTAAATTGGGATTGTACCAGATTCTCATTTCGGGTTCAACCAGATGAATTTGTCGAACAACTTTTGGGTTTCTGTTAAGTTCATCCTGCAGTTTTTCAAGGCTGAATGCTTGTACGATTCGATTGGTATAGCCCATGGCGATTAACGATGAATTCGAATCCTGCCCATCCACCAGAATTTGGACAGCAGGGGATTGGTTTCGCTTTAAATCTTTTTCAAAATTATTGGGAATTACAATCACGATAGTTGCCTTGCCCCGATCAAGATAACTTTGGATATTCTCACGATTCAATTCAATATATTGCAGATCAAAATATTTAGTATGCTGAAAACGTCTGATCAATTCTCGACTGGAGGGCGTATGATCCAGGTCGCAAATCACAGTAGAAATATGTTTAACATCGGTCGAAACCGCCGAGCCGAGCAACAGTAATTGGATAAGCGGCATGACAAAGATGATCACAAGCATGGGCTTATCACGAAAAACCTGAATAAACTCTTTCTGAATGAGATGGAGAATTTGCTGCATCTATTGTTCTCCGTTTATTTGCTGCTACTCTAATTTCGTTTTGAAACGTGCTACACTGATCAACAATAAAATCGTTCCCAGAATAAAAAGTAATAAGGACTGCTGCCAGAGATAATTGATCCCAATACCTTTTAAGATGACGCCTCGGATGATATCTAGATAATATTTAGCCGGCACAACATGGCTGATTATCCTCAACAGCCAGGGCATACTTCGAATGGGAAAAATGAATCCAGATAGAAGGAGAGACGGTAAAATGGTGATAATCAAGGCTCCCATCATAGCAACCTGTTGCGTTTTTACCCGTGTTGAGATCGACACGCCGATACTGAGCGAGGCATATAAATAGAAAATTGACAGGAGCGTAAGCTCAATTAAGCTTCCAACGATGGGAGTACCAAAAATCACTTTGGCAGCCAGAACAATTAACGCACCATCAACAAAAGCAATAATAACATAGGGCAGTACTTTACCGAATATGATTTCGAACGGTCGAATGGGTGACACCAGAATCTGCTCCAGTGTGCCAGTTTCTTTCTCCCGTGCAATAGTGATTGACGTCATCAAGGCACAGATCATCATCAGGATGATCGCAACCAGTCCAGGGATGATGAAATTGGCACTTTCCAGATCAGGATTATACCACACGCGAGATTCTACGTTAATGGGTGAACGGATGATTTGATAATTCAAATCCCCCGAAACATTCGCCATGATAATGCTGATGTAATTAATGATCACCGTTGCCGTATTGGAATCACTTCCATCGATGAGTACTTGAATTTTTGTTTGAAAATCATCCATAATAGTTCTGGAAAAATTGTAGGGAATAATAATCGCTGCTTTGATTTTTCGTTTTTGAAAAAGTTCTTCTACTTGGGCTTGATTTTCAGGGTAAGCGACAATTAAAAAATATCCCGACCTCTGGAACTTCTCGATCAATTCCCTGCTTGTGCTGGTTTTATTTTGATCATTTACACCAAGCTTTATATTTTTAATATCAAATCTGATCGCATGTCCATAAATGAAAATCATGAGAATCGGCATCATGATGGCAATCATTAAAGACCGAGGATCACGGAAAATGTGACGAAATTCTTTTCTGAAGATGGCACTGAATCTTATGTTCATTATCCCTAGTCCAATAATTTTTTTATAAGACAGGATAAAACTAGATTACTTTTCAATAAATCCTGAATATCATGTTTATCCTGATTTTATTCTTTTTAAGTATCGCATTAAGATTCATTATTACCAACAAGTGAAATAAAAACGTCTTCAATTGTCGCTTTCTGATATTCTTTTTTTAACATTTGTGGAGAATTAATAATAATAATTTTTCCCTGATGCATGATGGAAAGGCGATTGCAATATTCTGCTTCATCCATGTAATGAGTCGTAACAAAAACTGTCGTGCCCTGTTGAGCCAACACATTGATTAACTCCCAAAACTCCCTTCTCGAAATCGGATCGACCCCTGACGTTGGTTCATCTAAAAACAGAATGGGCGGATTATGAAGAATGGCACATCCCAGAGCCAGACGCTGCTTCCAGCCCAGTGGCAGTTTTCCTGTGATCATCTTGCGTTGATTAACCAGGTTCAATTTTTCGAGAATCCAATCTTTACGATCCCTTATCGAATTAAATTTCAAACAGTAAATCCCGCAATAAAAAGTAATATTTTCCTCAACTGTGAGATCATTATAAAGCGAAAATTTTTGAGACATGTACCCGATATTTTTTTTTATTTCCTCCGAATTTTCATTAATATTGTACCCATGCACCCAGGCATCACCCGAAGTAGGGAGTAACAGACCACACAAAAGTCTAATAGTGGTGGTTTTTCCAGCCCCATTTGCCCCTAAGAATCCAAATATTTCACCTTTCTTGACTTCAAAGGAGATATTATCGACAGCAGTGAAATTGCCAAATTTTTTTGTTAGTTTGATTACTTTTACCGATAGATCATTCATATTTTTTATTGATGCATTAATTCAATAAATGTATCTTCAATACTTGGTTCAATCGTTTGAATTGATACTAGATCAGGAATTTTAATCCCTATGTCCTTTATCACCCGATCAGGTTGTTTTGTTGTAACATGAATTTTATTCCCAAATATTTGAACCGAAATAATATCGTGTAATTCTTTTAATTGTCTCGATGTAGCGATTAATTCCTTGCTAATGATTTCAATTAAATGATGTGAAAATAATCTTGAAATTTTTTGCGGGGAATCGATTGCTAAAATTTTGCCACGGTGCATCATTACCACACGATCACATTGATTGGCTTCATCCATATAGGGCGTGGAAACCAGAAGGGTTACGCCCTGTTTTTTGAGTTCATGCAAAATTTCCCAGAATTCATGCCGTGAGATAGGATCAACGCCTGTCGTTGGTTCATCCAGGATGAGAAGCTGTGGTGTGTGAATTAAAGTACAACTTAATGCCAATTTTTGCTTCATTCCTCCAGAGAGTTGATCCGCTCGTCTTTTTTGAAACGGCTCTAATCTGCTGAACTGCAGCAGTCGTCTGAGCCGCTGCTCCTGCTCCTGCACTTGAACCTGAAATAGATCAGCAAAAAATCTCAAATTTTCACTCACTGTCAAATCAGGATAAAGTGAAAATCGTTGAGGCATATAGCCTATGATCTTTTTGATTTCTTTTAGTTGTGATTTAACATCATAACCCAATACTTTGCATGAGCCTTTTTCAAAAGATAATAGTCCACACAAGATTCGCATCGTAGTCGTCTTGCCAGCGCCATCAGGACCAATTAATCCAAAGAGCTCTCCTTCTTGAATAGAAAATGAAATTCCATCAACTGCCAGAATATTCCCATACGATTTTGATAAATTTTCGATTTCAACCGCCAATTCACTCATTGGTAATCTTCCTTCTTTTAATATAAAACAAAATACCATTTAGTACTACTTCGTAACAAAAATATCTGCTGGCATTCCTATTTTAAGTAACAGATCTGGGTTGAGTACATCGATTTTTACGGCATAAACCAGATCTGCCCGTGCTTCTTTTGTCTGGACATTTTTGGGGGTAAATTCCGCTTTAGAAGAAATCCAGATAACCTTTCCACTAAATCGCTTTTCTGGAAACGAATCAACAACAATTCCTGCATGCTCGCCTAACTGAATATGTCCCAATTCGGGTCCCGTCACATAAAGCTTTATCCACAGATTTGTCAAGTCTGCGATGGTCACAATCGGCATTCCCATTGCGATAGTCTCTCCTTTTTCAATAAACTTGTTGATCACAATTCCCGAAACGGGGCTGGTAACAATAGCATCGTTAATTTGACTTTGAATGAGTTTCAGGTTTGCTTCGATCTGTTTCTTTTTCATCTGGGCTGCTTGAAGGTTGGATTTTGCAGTTTCCAGTTGTGTTTTTGATAAATTAAATTGAGTTTCGATGTCATCCAGTTGCTGCTGAGTTGCTGATCCTTCTTCAAATAATTTTTTAATTCGTTGATACTTCTTCTGAATATTTTCATATTGATCTTCGGCTAAGCGAATTCCCTGCCGGGCAGTTAATATATGATAATCAACTTCCGCTAATCCTGCTTTTATCAGGTCTTTTTGAAGAGAAAGTTTTTCTGTATCAATCACCGCAATAATTGTCCCTGAGCTGACCTGATCACCTTCTTCTACCAATAGATCAAGCACCTGTCCATTGTTTTTGGAACTGAGTGTGATTTCAGTGGCTTCTAACGTACCAGAACCCGTTATCTCATTGTTATTCTGCTTTTCACAAAAAAGCAGGAATAGAATAAAAAAAATATAAATACTTATTATTAATTTTAGCGTCTTATTAATCCTCATTTTAGCCTCCAGCTCGTAACCGACTGTTTTGTATTTGATGATATGCTCAATTTTCCTAATAAAATGTATTTATGTGTTATTTTAATATTAATAAAAACAATAATATAATAATTTTAACAGTTCCAATTAATTTTTTCTCAATCCTTTAGATATTAGAAATCGACGCGATATCTTTGTCGATTACTATTTGATCGATAAATTATATGGCTTAGAATTGAGACTCCATGTACCACATCCCGAAAACCTTACTCGGAATTCGATAAACACTGGGAAGGAGCGTTTTTAGCTTACGTCACTGCATTATACACAGTATGATCTAAATTTTAGTTCTTTTATTTAGACACTTATTTTAACTTTACCATCTTTTTTACAAATATCTTTTTATAATTCTTACCCTTTACAATTAATCTGTATAAATAAACACCACAGGAGACTTCATTATTCGATTCATCTTTGCTTTGCCATAAGATCATATAATTTCCTGCGACATGTTTTTCATTGACCAATCTCGTCACCTTTTCTCCCAACAAGTTAAATATTTCGAGGGTTACTTCACCCGCCTGAGCAAGACGATATTGAATCCTGGTCTCTGGATTAAATGGATTCGGATAATTTTGATATAATTCGAAACTACTGATGGGAAATGGATTGGCAAGCTCTTTAGATTCGATCCCCGTAACCGCTTCGAACTCGATTTCTACATTATCAATATACCAACCTAAATCGTTGACAGTCCCATCTGAACCGAAGTGGAATCTTATTTTTATGTTATGATATATAAAATCATTGAGGTTAACGATTTCCTGATGCCAGAAATTGCCTGTATTGAATCCTCCGAAACAGGGTTCATTACCAATGAAGGTATTGTAAAGATCAGCAATCCCATCATAACCGCTTTCTGATTCAATGATCTGGAAAGGTCCGTCATCGACGGAGATTTTCAAATTACCGCCTTCCCAGAATTTTCCTTCGCTAAATTCGTTCTGGTACCAATGCCAGAAAATCAATTTTGCTGAATCTTTATCGACCAAAGAAATCTCAGGCGTTTCCAGTATGGACTCAGTTAAATCGCTGTAATTACCACTCAAATTTGTTGCCCAAAGCTTTGAACCTGTATGTGATGAATTAGGACCTGAAGTAGGAACCCCCCATTGCCAATCACCTTCTGTTGTTTGTGTAAATATCGAATCCAATTCAAAATCATATAAGATACAATTTTTAATGTAAAAACTAAAATAGCCAGTTTCAGGTAATTGGGTCGTATTTCGATTTTGCGAATTATCCACAGCCAAAATTTTATATTCTATAGTATCCCCGACCATCAAATTTTCAGAGACAATAATGCCCTGAAACATTTCAAGACTTAAGTTTGGGTTCATTTCAAGTGTATCCAGTTCGCTACCATTCTTTCGATAAAGTAGTTTAACAATAGAAATCCCAATATTATCGGTAACAAGAGCCTGAATCGGAATTTGATCAGCATATATCGATGCATATTCAAAAGGCGTGTGATGGATTTTAGGAGGCTCCCAATCGGCTCCAATTCGGAAAGCAAAAGTCGTCATTGGCGCTCCCCTGGGCATCGTTCCCTTGCGGCCATTTTGATCTGAAGCAGAAAGATAGTAATGGATCGTATCTGCCAAGGGGATACTGGAAATTTCTGCTGCATATTCATCTGGGTTTCCTGTCGGTAATAAAAAAACAGAGTCGAAAGGAGCCCTTCCTGTAGTGTTGTAAAATAGCTTATAGCTGGATTCATCAAGTGGCACGGGAGAAGTTAATACAATTGGAGGGATAATTTTAGCAATAATGGGATAAGGATCCGGGCTTTCCGTTTCTCTAATAGGATTGTGTTCAATGATTGGTTCCTCGCCAGCAGCGAAAGCCATAAAAATATTTGGTTCTAAATTTTCTTCGACTAATTTCAGTATCAAACTGGTATCAGGCCAGAAGTAGCCTTCTCCAGGGCTACCAACTTCAGGGGTGAATGCAAAGATTTTATTTTTTGTTATTTGTTCGCCATGCAACCAATCATCAGTATCGCCACTGACAAGATAACTAAAATCATCTCCATTTGCAGGTGTATAGCCATTATGGACGGTACAGCTTTCAGCTAACGCCACAAATTGCGGATGATCTGGTGTATCTGGATTTATATTGGTATATCCCCAAGGAAAAATCCACCATCTGCCATAACTATGATAAGATAAGCTGGTAACAAAATGATGTGCTTCGACAAAATTTTTGATCGCCTGGCTTTCGGGTTCAGAAAAAGGGTAAGGACCACGATAAACTTCACTCCAGGGATCAGAACTGGAACCGAGATCCAATCCCCACATATAACCGAAGTTTCGGTTCAGATCCACACCATCATAATTATAATCAAAAATATTATTGTTATTATTGTCACGTTTATTCTTTCGCCACGCAATAGGATTTCCATTTGACCAAGTATTATTATTGTCCCCGGTAAACACATAAACACGACCATCAGGATTGATTGTTGGGATTAACCATATTTGGCGATTGTTAGCAAGATAAGTGGCACGTGGATCGATATTATAATTATCGATGAGCCAGTGCATGAAGTACATAATGATCTCTGGAGTGATCATCTCCCGAGCATGGATATTTGCCATAAACAGCGCTTCGGCTTCATTGGATTCCTCTAATGAAACATTATCCGAAATTTTTACTGCCCAGATATCACGCCCTTCCCAGCTCTGACCGATGCTTTGAACTTTTACAATATCGGGATAATTTGACTCCAATTGATGTATCTCCAAAACGATTTCCTCATAGGAATAAAATGAATCAAAATAATTGGAGTCTCTCAATTTCTGACCAAAAGCTCTCATGTCTGGTATAATTGTTTCGCTTTCAAATCCTAATTCTTGAATCCTCGCCATCTGATTTGTATTAACAAAAGCATCTACATAATCTTCGTACTTATTCTGGTATGCGATGTCTAGTTTTAAATCATAGAGCTTACGAATCTCTTCTTGATTTTTTGCTGATAAATTAATCTTTATAAATCTAATCTTGTTCTCTGAAGAAAAGCTGTTTGAATAAAAAAATATAGCCAAAATATAAACAGGTAACAAAACTTTTCTCATCTTAATATTCCTTTCAATTAAGTGATTAATTGAATTCTTGTTCCGTTAATCAGTATATTTACTTCTTCAAATAATTAAATCGATCACATTTCTCCCTTAAACCATTCTCTGGCATATAAATCAGTAATATTTTTTGAATCTGCATCAACAATAAATTCAATATCTGCCGCATACATTAAATCGTATTGATGACAAGAAAAGATAAAAATATTTTTCTGTTCATCATACCATATATTCCATTCTGGTTCATCACTCAATTGCAATTTCGATTGTTCAATGGTAATTTTTTTCTGTAGTTTTTCCCTTATTTTATGATATTCTTTACTTACTTTTTTTATGACTTTTTGAGAGTCATATATTACCTGATACGAAATGGGATCTAAGTGATTATAATTAAGCTTTTTTCTAATCACTGAATAAGTAATCGTCAAATTAACGACTTTTCCTTTAATGGAAATTAACATCCCATCTTTGCATTCCAATCCTTTTGTTAAAGGAACAAACGATTTTCTGTTTTTCTGATAATAAATTCGAATAATAGGATACCTATCCAAAAAAACATCTCTCGCACAATAAACACCTTTAATTTCGATTACTGAATTGGTATCTGCTTCAGCAATCAAAGAGCTTCCATAAAAACTTAGCTGTTGAGATTTAGGATAAAAAGATTCACCGATATGGAGTTTGTATGTTCGTGCGGAACAAGAAAGACAAGAAAAGAAAATGATGATAAGAAGAAGTCGTCTATATTTCATGATATTATCTCATTATTGATTCATCATTAATCTATTCAGATTTAGAGGGTGAGATTAAAAAACTTGGACATTTTGGACTTTTTCAGTGTTGAGAAATAAAAATTTATGAAGTTGATTTGAGTAACTTATTTTAGCTCACCCCTTTAATATACTATAAACAAACTTTAATTTCAACCAAAAAAAAAGATGTTAGACGTTGAAAAAATTTTTCTTAACATTTTTATTTTTTTATCTGATAGACTAAAATTTCTAATTAATATTTTAACAAGCAATTCAAATTTTGGTGCCAGTGTCATCACCGATTTAATTTTCAATTTGGTCAACCGATGCCAGGAAAAAGAAGCTCGTTTCGCCCAGAATTATGATATGGGTATCGCTGAATTTCGATGCCTGTGTCATCTCTATCAAAATCTTGACCAACCTGTTAAACAATTCGCTGATTATATGAACCTGACCAGTAGTCGTTTGATGAGAATTATTGACAAATTGGTTGAAAAGAATTTAATCGTTAGTCGTTAGAAAAGAAGATACTGAAGATAGAAGGATTTTTATTGTTGATCTTACCTCAAAAGGGAGATCGCTGCCGAAACAGTTATCTCAAGATTATCTCGAGCTTTACGAAGAAATTTTTTCACCCATACCTGATTCACAATATACAAATATAGCTCATGCTTTAGAACAACTATTAATGGGAACCAAAATGATCAGCAGAATTCTGGTCATGGCAAATCTATTGGAACCGTTTGCATGACCATTCGATAATTTATTAATTTCCAAAGTCGAGGAACGACCTGCGCTTGAACCAAAAAAGGATAGCCCTGGCGATATTGCGTGGTATGCCTACGCCTGTTCACGATGCGGCTACTGTGTGGATGAATGCGATCAGTTCTACAATCGTGGTTGGGAGAGTCAATCTCCTCGTGGAAAAGGGTACTGGATGAGAGAATACATGGAAGGCAGAGCCGAATGGGATCAGAAAATGGTCGACACGATTCTGGTTTGTACCGCATGTGAATTATGTAACCTGCGTTGCTTGGCATCTTTACCCATCGAACAATCCTGGATGAAGCTCTGAGGCAAACTGATTCATGAGAACAAGGAAATGACTTTCCCGCCATTCGAGATGATGAGCGCAGCATTGCAGGCAGAAGGCAACATCTGGGCAGGCTATCGAAAAAATCGAACGCAATGGTTCCCACAAGAACTATGGGAAAAGCACGGACCGGATCAAAAGAGCAAGGTCGTTTATTTCGCTGGATGTACAGTTTCTTATGTAGAAAATGATATTGGTGCTGCCTCGGTTACGTTGCTTGACGCGGCTGGCGTTGATTTCACTTATCTTGGCAAAGTAGAAAACTGCTGTGGTACACCAATGTTAGTTGCTGGAAAATGGGATGTCTTTGCAGAAATCATGAAGAAAAATATCGCCAATGTTAAAGCTGCTGGTGGCGATACTGTTGTGACCTCATGTCCTGCCTGTGATATGATCGGTGTGCTATTAAGTCTCTATCATCCTTCGAAAATATTGAATACACGAAATAATATCAAGTTTATCTTGAAAACTAAACGATCCCCGTGAATGAGCAACTGGATTCCGTACGCTTTTTAAAATTCTCATCCTTGCTAGAAACATCTCTTTGTCTTGAAAAATGGGTTGAAAAACTCTTTCCCAATTCCTGGGATTGGTAATAATCCTTCGATAATGATCCATTTCCAGACAATCCATCAAAGCTACTTTTTTTCCCAAAGTATTTTCCCAATTCCAGAGCTTTTCTGCTTTTTTCCTGATATCCAAATCGATGCCCTTTTCCCACCAACTTTTTCCATAATGATTCTTCAATTTAGACTCAATGAATTTCCGAAACGTTTGTTCAAAAGAACTGATCAGGTTAAAGCTTTCCAGCAATAAATCACTGCTTCGTTTATCATGCAAATCTCGATCAGTAATAGGAGTTTTTAATTGATCGATTTCGTTCAATTCATCCAGTGAGACATTGTTGATTTGTTTAGTCGTTTTAAAATGAATTTTCGCCACGTTCAATAATACTTTGCTGCCGTAAGTTTTAACTAACATTTCAGCAGTCGGGATAACATCGGTTGCCCCTTTAGGAAATTCCATCTCAAAACTTTCATTCATTTCGTTCATTCGATTGATAAATTCACTTCTTGCTAAAATCGAGGCTGTGGCAACAGTCATTTCTCTCTCAGCTTTCGGAGTCTGGATAAGTTTTATTTTTTTTCCTTGTTTCATTAATGCATTTTCAATGAAACTCTGATCCCCAAATTGATCGGAAATAGCCGTTTTACACTCCGGATTACTTTTTAAAATATTTTCAATCGCCCTCGCATGTCCCCAACCAAGAATTCGATTTACGTTCTTCATCCGTTTATGTAGCAAATTGTATTTAATCGGACTTATCGTAACGATATCGTATTGTTTCTCACTCAACATTTCTTTGATTTTTAATACAAAGTTTTGAATCGTTGTATCACTGAAGCTTTTTGAGTCTTTAATCCCTAATTCTTCTAATTTCTTAATTTGAGATTCATCGGCAAGGACACCAGCGATAATCAATGGTCCAAAATAGTCACCTTTTCCAACTTCATCAGTTCCGATTCGAATCCCGGAAACTTCGATTGGTCGATAATGTTTTTCATTCTCGATGTGTTTTTCAGCTTGAATAGACTTTAAATATTGTTCTATCTCTTTTCGTTCATTCTCATCTTTACCCGAAATGACAATTTTCCCATTGTTGTACAGATTGACAACCAATCCTACTTTTCTCGCTAAAAAATGTTGATGGGGGCGTTCTTCGAAAGAGTAACCCTTTTCATCTAAATATTCTTTGAATATTTTAAACTGATCATGCGATATAATTAATGTCATTTTCTTTTCTCATTTTAACACTTTTACTTTTTTAAATTTATGTTCAAGACTTTCAAAATTTTCAGTAAAACATAATTTAAGTAATTTGACAGCTTTTTCGAGGTATAAGGGAAGCAGTGTTTGTTCATCTTGAGAAAATTTACCCAATACATAAGAAGTTACATCGTCATGAGTGGGACGGGAGATGCCAAGTCTGAATCTTTTGAAATCTCTTGTTCCTAAAGAAGAAGCAATCGAACGCAGTCCGTTATGTCCACCAAGACCACCGCCGCTTTTAAATCCAACCACACCAAAGTCGAGTTCAATATCATCGTGTACAACAATCATTTCATCCACTTTGATTTTGAAAAAGTACATGAATGGCTGTACGCTTTCACCGCTTTTGTTCATATAAGTTTTCGGTTTCAGAAAAAAGACTTTTTCGCTTTTGATGGAATAATCAGTATATTCCCCTTTAAATTTGGCCTGCCAGGTAAGACTGTTAACAAAGGAAATATTTTCAATAAGCTGCCAGGCGATGTTATGCCTGGTAAAAGCATATTTTTGCTCTGGATTGCCCAGAGCTATGATTAATTTTATCATGTGATCAATCCAAAAATTCAATTTGCTATTTAAATGAACTCAAATGAAATATTCCCAACTAATGATAAAACCTCAACGGATCAAAACGACAAAATTAAATCTATCCGTTGAAGCTTTATCATCTGTTGGGCAAAAATTAATTAAAGGCAATGAAAAAATCAAAACTGGTGATATAACTTTAAAATTTTTTGATATAAATCCGTGGAAATCGTCTCATCTGTGGGAAATATCTTACTCAATCTGCCAATAACGGCTATCCCATAAATAATCAGCTTTCACATGCCTTAACGACTTGAATATATTCTCTCGTATTCCCTTATAATCCCTCTCTAAATCACGCAACAAGTCTTTAACATATAATCTTCGAGATGTTTTGGCTGAAGGACACTTGTTTTCAAATGTTGGAAAATCGTTTTGCTGGGCATATTCCTTAATTTTCTTCTCCCAAATGTAAACCAGGGGACGAATAATATAAAATTTACCCTTAAAAAGTGCCTGATTGGGCATCATGGTACTGATCTGTCTACCGAATAAAATATTGATCATCAGCGTTTCAACGACATCGTCCTTATGATGACCAAGAGCTATTTTTTGACAGTTAAATTTATCGGCTAATTCGATCATCCGTTGCCTTCGAAATCGAGAACAGAGAAAACAGGGTTTTTTTCGATTCTTTTCACTGTGCGCATAAGTGCCAATTTGAGTTTTTTCGATATGATATTCATAACCGTTGGTCTCAAAGTAGGTTTTAAGTGTATTAATATGAGGGGGATCATTACCGGTAAAGCCAAGATCGATATGAACTGGAATAATTGATATGTCCTGTGGAGTAAAAATTTTTCTACCTGAGAGCATTTGGAGTAAAACAAAAGAATCTGCACCCCCTGAAATACCAACCAGAATTCGATCTCCTGATTGGATCATTTGGAAGTCGTTAGCGGCGAGTTCCATGTTTTTGCGAATAAATTCATGGAGTTTTTTTGACATAATTTTTGATGTTTATATTGATCGTTACAGAAAAATGAATAGAATTAGAAAGTCCTAACGTATGTTAGGTGTCAGTGGTCCGTTGTCATTCGGAACGGACGACTGACAATAGACGACGAACTAAAAATACTAGTTTTTCTCCAAGATCGATTCTAACTCTCTCAAGAAATCCTTTTCACTCCTTAAATTATGAAATCCATGTTCTCCATCTAAAGTTACTGCTCGTTTAAGTAACTTATAACCTTCCGCATAATCATTTTGTTTCAATCGAATTAGCCCCATATTGTATAGAATAAGCGACAGTGTTTCGTAATTCTCAATTTGCTCATAAAGCTCAGCAGACTGTTTATAGAAATCGTAAGCAGGAATTAGATTATCCTGATTATTATAAATATCTCCCATACGATCATAAATTTGGGCTTGTAATGATTTTGAGTCATTGTTGTCTGTCATTTCAAGTGCTTTTTCATATAAAGAAATCGCTTTTTTTAAATCTTTTTGTTTTTGATAAACAGATGCTTGATGAAGAATCGTTTGTACTAACCTAATTTTATCGTTTAACATTTCAAAAGTTTCAATGCTTTTTTGATAATAGACTAATGCACTGTCCAAATCGCCCATGTTCTGAAAAACCTGTCCAAGCCGATCGTAAGAATCTGCAATTCGTGGCTCGTTATGGAGTTTCTGATTGATCGTCAATCCTTGTCTAAAATACTCTTTAGCGGTATCGAATTCATTTTTCTCTTGATACGCATCACCCAGAAAGCGCAAAGAATTTGCTACTCCAGCTTCATCATTTAGTGATTCTCTGAGTTCTAGTGCCTTTGTGTAGTAATTGATCGCTCTGTCTTTTTGCATAATGAGTTGATAAATATTGCCTAAATTCTCATAGGTTGCTGCCAGAGTCAGTGAATCATTTGAATTTTCCATGATTTCAATATTGGATTGAAAAATATCGAGAGCCTTTCTCCATTGCCCCCTAAGGAGATAAATATTGCCTAAGTTAGAGGAAACACGGATGAGATCAAGAGGGGGGGCAAAGTTTGGAAAGCGGTTTTTAGCTTCAGTAAAGTGGACACTCGCGCTGTCAAGTTTTCCTTGCATTTGATAGGCAACTCCCAGATTATTATTCACACAGACAGAATCCCATAAAGACTCAGATTTTAGGAGACAATGCTTAAAATAAATAATAGAACTATCCAAATCTACATGTTTCAAAGCCTTATCCTGCTCCCTGGAAACGCCTCGATTAAGGTAACTCTCAGCAAGGTAGAAATTGCCTGCCATTGAATCCTCTGTTTTAAGCTTTTCGATAGCTTCAGTGTATTTCTTATCTTGAGTTAAAAAATATGCGGATAGAAAATTAATAATGGGATTTATATCATTCAGAGATGTTTGTGGTAAGAAAAATTCATTTAGCTGACATGTTTTACCTGATAACGATTTAATATCAGCATAAGAAGAATTACTCGTATCTGTTTGTTGTAAAATGACGATGTATGGATGAAAAAGTATGTTTTGTTCTTCATCTTGTTCTATATTGCCAGAAATCACTATATCAGCTTGATTAAATTTCCCAATTTTTATTAAGCTACTGTCGTTCCAATCCCATAATTGATATGAACTCTCGACGGAATCGTGTTGTAAAAATTGTAACTGAATATTTGGTGATGTGAATGAATTAAACGTTTTTTTCAGTGTATCTAATAAAGCCTGACGGTGAATTATAAAGAAGGTATCTGTTTCTGGAATTTTCATTGGGACAACCAGTATACGGACCATATTTTCTGTTTTATTGAAGGGTTGAAAATAGTTTGCAATTTTTTGCACAATTGAATTCAATTTACTTGATAAACTATCCTCGCTTAGTTGTATTTCCATCACTATTCCCGATGAGAAATCATCAATCTTTAATGCTTTAATATGTAGAGTTTGGACGCTATCTGCATCAGAAATACTTCCCAGGACAAGACCCTTCATTTGTCGCTGTTTGAAATAATTGACAGTAATGGAATCGATAACTAATGGTTTAACTGAAAGCGACAGATTAGAATCAATATGCACAAATTTTAAATGAGAATATTGGTCTAAAGCTTTAATTAATTGTTCTGAAAAAAAGTTCAAAACTTCTTGGTTTGATGCTTCTAAAACAAGAGCTATTTTTAAAGAGTCTGAAGGGTAGACAATTTTGGGAAAAATAAATAAAAGACTAATCAAGAAAGTACTGAAAAATCCCGAGATAAAGTTGCCACAGCGGTCCATAGATGTCGTCCTTAACGAAAAATAATCCATTAATGATTATAAATTAATGTAAAGAAAATATGATAATTATGCTAAAAAGTCAAGTCAAAATTTATTCGTTCAGTAATTGTAATATTCTTTTAAATCAGGAAGATTAGTCAAGAATTTGTCCAAATAATGACATGTTTATATTCACGTAGGTGATGAGTAAATTAAATTTTTATGATTAAATTAATTTTTAGTAACGAATGTTCTAATTTTGTCGATCATCTTGACAATAAAGGATTAATTTTGTAAATTCATCACAATACGATGATAATATAGTTTAAATTACATTAGGGAAAGACTTAAATAACTATCAACCACAAAGGTCAAATAAGTATGATAATATGAAAAATAACTTTATCGCACGATTAAGATTGGGGGGAATGATATTATTACTTATTCAACTCACAGCTTTTTCATTTTATAATCAGACTGCTTTTGCACAAGAATCAAAGACTAAACTTAATATCAAAGACACACCAGAAACAATAATTGTAAATACAAAACTTTATAACTTGTTAATAGAAAAGTCTAATGCTCTGGTACACCTACAAAATTGGCAGGGTTTTCCTTATACATCCTTCCCTTTAGGCGTCCAATTTAATTTAGATGATATAATCAATGAATATGGGTTAAACCAATATTGGAAGATTCGTGGTAAAACCATTACTATGACAACCACTCAAAATAATGTGAGAATGCAGGAAATAAAGTTAACTTGTGATGATGAATCATTTGAGATTCAATTAAGCACAAGAGTTCCTAATACAGTCAAGACAGGAGCCTATTTATTCCGTCGTGATAAAAATGGATTTGATACATCTAATTGGGATCAATACTTTTCTCCGGAACCAGATGATTATTTTAAAACAAATCCTTCGGTTGATATTAGGGTTGATCGAGATCAGCAATGGACATTTACACCAGCGCCATTAAATTTATCATTTAAAACAGCAGCAGGTTGGCTTAGCATCGGACTAGCTGATCTTCCAGATGCTTCCATTTATACATTCAAAGATGAAGCTCTTTGGCTGGATTTTCCCTGGGACAAAATCACGAAACAGAAAGAAGGGCTATTTCGGTTTCCTCCGCTTTTCTTTACATTCAATAATTCACCTTGGGAAGCAGTTAGTGATTTTAGTAATCATTTATATACACAAGATAAAGATGTGACGCGCCCTTCTCATACGGAACCAAGACCAGATTGGTGGACACGACCATTAGTTTCTACTTGGGGCGAGCAACGAGTTCAGAATATCACGATTGCTAACCCTCAATATACAAGCAAATGGGTAAAAAATTATGTGTCGCAACAGCAGCAAGCATTGGACAGCTTAAAATTCACGTTGATTATTGAAAATAAATGGGCTCGTGCAGATGGCGATCCCTATCCCTCAGATCGATTCCATGATCTTCGAAGCCTTATTGATTGGTGTCACGATCAGGATATTAAGGTCATTTTGCATTGGAAAGCCTGGAAAGTCGAAGCCAATTCTATTGCAATTGAACTGGTGGGCTTCAATGGAGAATATATCGATGCAACTCATCCTGGATTCGAAAGCTACGTTGATTCCTGTTGTCAAATCTTGTTGGAAGATGGCCCCGAAGAACTCAATGCCGATGGCTTGAAAATCGATTATCTTTTCCTTGTTCGTGACCCAGTGGATGCAATTTACTCCAATGTTTCTCTGGGAATTGGATTCAGAGAGAGCCACCATTACTTAGAAACTTTTTATCGAATTGCTAAAAAATATAAGTCTGACGCGCTGATTATGAGTTCTGCTATCGATCCCCATTTTTTACGTATTCAGGATATGGTAAAAATCAATGATGATTGGGATAACAAATTAGTCCGAGAAAAACGGGCTAGAATTATCTCCCAGGCTTTGCCAGGCATGCTAATTAATGGTGAGGCCTCAGATATGTCTATTAAAATTGCAAGTTATCATTATGTTACCAGTTCAGTCTATGGTATTCCATGCATTCAATATCTGACTCGATTACACGATGCAGAAATTACTCAAGAATTTCAAAACATATTATTACAAATATTAAAACTCTACAATCAAAAACCGGATGGTAAACTCAAATTTGTGGATTACGGTCACTGGCAAATTCTAGATAAAAATGATGAAGTCTTGGTTGAAACTATTCCTGGAGGGAAAGGACTCTTAATTTACAACAATAAAAGCGAGGCTTTATTCCTTTGCACGGAAAACAGCAAAGTTCATTTGGTCCTTGAGCGGCATCTATTGAAGATCATTCACGACGAAAATAAAGAAACAATCCCATTTACTGATTTAGGTCATGGTATTTACGAATTGGAAAAATTGGAACAAGGTAAAATCTATCAACTTCGATTAAGAAAAATATCTACCAAACGTCGATAAATATACTTAAGGGTAAGAATAAATAGAATGTATTTCTGCATTATTTTAAACTTAATAAAAACAGAGCGGAACATTTAAGAATTCCAATTAATTTTTTCTCACCCCCTTATTATGATTGAACTCTAATAAATAGTTTTCTTAATCTGCCCTTGATAGCTTTCGGACCGATAAAACCAACTATACCGAGATAAAGAATACCTGCAATAATTACAACAATGATTAATCCAATTAAATTTTGCAATAATAAAGAATGTATATATTGATCGATCCATTTTTCCAAGATTTGTTTATAAAAAATGAAAATCAAACTACCGATCACACTGCAAATTGCACCAATTTTTACCAGGTCTCTTAAAACAATTTTTGCATCAATTTGATGGTTGATTTCTTTTGACAAGAAATAAAACAACAATACACAACTTGCACTGAAAGCAATGGAAGATGCAAGTGCGATGCCTCCGTGTTTTAGGGCCGTTTTTACCAGAATAATGTTCAGTATAATATTCAAAACCGAAGAGACAATCGAAATATAAAAAGGTATCCTATTTTTTTGAAAAATTGAAAATAATCGTGAGAAGAAAGCATTTAGGCTAATCCCCAGTAATCCGATTGAATAACACCAAAATGCAATTGCGGTCAATCGAGTACTTTCTGCATCAAACGAACCGCGTTTATACACAATGCTGATGATCGGGCGAGCCATGACGACCATTATCATTATAGTAGGTAAAATCAGAGCAAAATTTAATTGAATACCCAATCGGATTCCTGAAATAAAATCATCTTCTTTGATAAGTGCTTTCTTTTCAGTCAAGTATGGAACCAAAGACCTGCTGATTGCCAATCCGATGATGGCCACAGGCAATTGAATCAATCGTTGAGAAAACCATAACGATGCAATACTTCCCGTTACCAAAAAAGAGGCTAACACTCGGTCCACAATTTCTACGGATTTGTCGAATAGTGCCTTAAAAAAAATGAAACTGCTTTCTCGTCCAACCGTGCGAAACTCTTGTTTTTTGAACTCAATTCTCGGATGATATCTTGCTTCAGTTAGTTGTCGGATTTGCCGTTTGAACAGGAAGGGAATTTGGATAAATAACTCCATGAGTCCGCCCAATAAAAAGCCAGCCGGAAGGGCATAGATTCCTAAAAAAGATCGAAAAAAATGAACACCAATTATCACTCCTACACTCATCATCGCAGGGGCCAGGCTATAAATTTTATTCATCTCAAAAAAGTTTAACATACTTCCTACAAACGCTGCCATTCCAATGATAAACATAAAAGGTAAAATCCAATAGGTCATGGTAACAGCTTTGGGAAGCAACTTCGCTTCCAGTCCAGGGGCAATGATTTCGACAACCAGTGGGGCAAGCAGATAAAGTAATGCCATCAATAACAATAGTGCAAATATCATAATGTTGAGGCAAGATGAGATCAATCTCCAGGCGAAATCATATTTTTTTTGACTGACAAGCGTTTTAAATGGGGGTAAAAATGCGCGCTCAACTACATCTTCGCCGAGGAAATGCCTGAAAAAAGTGGGAATAGTAAAAGCAATAACAAATAAATCCATTGCTCGATTGGTTCCATAATAAGCCGCAGTAACTAACTCCCGCAGAAATCCAAGAATTCTTGAAACGAAAGTACCTGTGACGAGATCAATAAGGTTTTTTAGAATACGGCGAGACATATTATGGTTACCAATTAAATTCTATTAACTTAATCCTATGTTAAGGGAGTGAGATTAAATAACTGTCCNNCGTAATTTATTTTATCTCACTCCCTAAAGTAATCCAAATTCGACGCACGTTAATATGTTTTATTACTAAATTTAATTTGAGGCAATAATATAAGAAGAAATCCTTAGAGTTCAAAGTAATTTTTACATGATTCAAACAATTTCTGACTTCACATATAGACAGCGTCTTCACATGAATTCTTATCGCCTTAATTAAAAATAATAGTGGAACAATTTCAAATTCCAATTAATTTTTTCTCACACACTAAGGTAGGCCAAAAGCCATAAATCCAGCGAGAATGACCAGTAGCGATAACACCATCGCGCTGAACATACCGTATGCCGTGAACAATGCAAAGTATTTAACAGGATACATCTGCGAGGTGAGCAGTGATGAGAATTCCACCATGGTCGTGACCGCTGTCATCACTACCGGTTTCTGCAATCCGTGAAGCAAGTCCATCAGCGCATATTTTTTAATCTTGTATTGCCTCAGTTTTAGGTGAGTTAACGAAGCTTTTCAAAGGTTTTAAACCTTTGAAAGGTTGTTTCACTTCCTGAAACCGGGGGAATACTCAATCTTTTACTTTCTACTTGAATCTTAAAATTTTAATTTTTATTTCATAAGGTTCTTAGTCGATCCTCTTATTTGTAGAGTTGCTTATCATTCTTTATATTAATTGTCTTATTTATAAATAATCTTAACTAATTTGGAGAAAAACTTTTATGAAACATGTTTTTCGTACTTTTTTGATCATCGTTGTCTTTTTATCACTCACTCTATTCTTTTACATTTGCCCATCAGAAAAAGGGAAAGTTGGCACTGTCGAGCCGTTAAGGACTGCTGCCAATGATTTTAAGCTAATGATGGATAATCTGGACAGAATTTTAAAAGCGGGAAATCTTACTGCAGCCAAAGATACATTAAAATTGCTTGCTGCCAAGTTCACTCAGATTAAAGCAGTTGAAATTCCGGAACGACTTGTTGAAAGCACAGAAAAGATTAAATCCCGGATCGATGCGCTTTCAACTTCGATGAATGAATTATCCATGGCTCTTCTGCAACCAGAATTGACACAAATCGATTCCACCGTGCTGAAAGGTTTTGACGCTGTGCGGACGAATTTTGCCAAGTTGGGCTCGTTGCTTCGGGTGAAAATTCCTGAACTCATTACATTTCACGACGTCCTATATAAAGTCTGGCATGATTATTATCCCAATGATGCGATCGATAGTATAAAAGCCATTGTACCCGAATTTAAAGAAGAAGCTGCTACCTTGGATAAAATTCAATGGCCCGATGTTTTAAATGATCAAATCGAGACGCTAAAAGAACAAGTGAAAGCGCTGCAAATCGCTGTTGACAAATTAGAAGCAGCCTGTCAGGGAGAGGATACTGAAGCGATTAAAAAAGCGACAGCGGATGTTCATGAAAACTATAGAGCAATTAATATGATGTTGTAGTGTAAGCAATCAAAAATACCTCCCGAAAAGTGCAGAGCTTCGGGAGGTTTCTCTTAAATAACTTTTACATGATAGATTCCTCAGTTATTAGTTGACACTAAAAATTTATTCATTTTTCGTTTTTTAGAAAAGGTTTCGCACCTGCGGCAGACCGCACCATTAGGCGATACCGTTATAATAAAATTTGGCAATATCCTGTGCATAACCGACTCCATCTTCAATGACTTTCATGCACTTACCAACTTTTGTACTGGTGTCTTCTAGTTTGTTGATAAATCTTCTGACTCGATCCAAGGCGAGGGATTTTTTTGCTTCCTCTAATGATCTGATCTTTTGAACTTCATCAATGGCTTGTTCAACTTTGTTCAATTCTTTTCCTAATTTTTTATGTTCATCAGGATGTTCAATTTCATCGAGCATTTCTTCTTTTAAATTTCTGAATATGTTTGTTAGTCCTAAGACTTGACCGTGGATTTTGGTAATGATTTCTGTTTTTTGTTCTTGGGTTACATTTTATATCTGAGTAACGATTTGAGTGGGATGGGCATCTACATATGTAACTCCAACTCTTTAAATTAATTCGAGCAGGTTCATCCCAGATTTTAGCGAGGTCTTTTTTGCCAAATCTGCCTAACTTTCTGATAACATTATCATTGTCCAACACTTTATAGACCGCCTCTGTACCCCATTTAGGCTTGAGGATGACGGTTTTCTTCAATAATGGATCATTCTGAAAGTGGGGACAAACACCTAAATCATGCAAATAAACACTCAGTCGCAGCTTGTCCTTCAGAAGTAATTCAATGTAATAATTTTTCACTAAAATGTCAACAAATAATTCGCCTAATTATTGACGACTTTTTGGATAGCCTTCTCCACTTCTATTTGGATTT
>JABAOC010002433.1_pt2 | contig 66297 bp, 66 predicted proteins | sample 7062161 | NCBI WGS metagenome assembly JABAOC01 (sample SAMN14538625, study PRJNA623070) | marine sediment metagenome | biome: marine biome [ENVO:00000428]; feature: marine pelagic biome [ENVO:01000023]; material: deep marine sediment [ENVO:00002113] | place: India: Gulf of Khambhat ... | reverse complement strand
ATCACATCATCATAGAAGATTGCTTCGTCGTTACGCTCCTCGCAACGCTCTGCTCAAACATACTCGCCGCCCAACTCCGTTGGGTCCCCTCGAAGAGCGAATTCCGAAGGCTGAATCTTCGATGGTCGCTGCAGCTATTTCCCAAAACCTACTCCTCGAATATAGTAACTAGCTATCAAGGATTTGGAAATGCTTCCTGGGAAAAACATGAAATCTTGTTCTCCTCGGACCATTATTGTATGCTTAATGATTCAAGAAATATCAAGTGAAAAAATTGAGAAAAACACTGTGTTTCTTCCTGCTTTTCCTCTGGGTTTTTGCCAGTTTAGCCTTGCCTGTTTCTTTGAGAGAAGATCTCAGTATATCTCTTGAGCAGAAAAAGATTAAGGATTTAAACGTCTCTGGGCTTTTCCTTATTTTTTATGTAAGCATATCGAACTCTTCCTCCTCGCCTTATTATCTTTCAGGTTATGATTACCGATTTGTTGTCAATCAGAAGGAATACTTCCGCTTATCAACTCCCTTAGAAAAATACATACGCATCGAGGCAAAGGGAAAAACACTTCTTTCTTTTCCGTTAAAAATCACCTATGCGCATCTTTTTCGTGTCGTAGAGGGAGTAGAAAAAAAAGATAAAGCCCAGTGTTATTTGACAGGAACTATGACATTTTCGGATGGCCGGAGGGAGAAGGGGAGGCTTCCTTTTGGCCTTTCCGGAGAGTTCCCGATCTTCAAAAAACCTGAGATTAAATTCCTTACTCTTCAGGTGAGGGAGATGACGATCGGAGGAGCGGATTTAAGCTTCAAGGTAAGCTTTAAAAACAGTAACGCCTTTGAGCTCTTGGTAGACAGGATACGCTATGGACTTCGTTTGGCAGGGAAATCCGTTGGCGAAGGGATTATAAGCGGAGATAAAAATATTGAAAGCGGAGAAATAAGAGTTTTTTCAATTCCTTTTCTCCTGAGTTTCTTTGAAGCCGGAAAAGAGGCCTACACCGAACTTCGCCAACCTTCAGCTCTTTGCAGTTTCTTCGGGGAGATAGAGGTGAGGACTGCATGGGGACGTATAAAGATTCCTTTTGATAAAAGTGACAGAGTTATTATCTCAAGAAGTCCATAAAAAGAGCCTTCTTGGCAATGATTAGTGTAATTATCCCGACATACAACAGAGCCTCTTTTCTGGCGGAGGCCATTCAATCTGTGCTGAGTCAGGATTATTTTGTTCGTAACAGCTCTAGTTCATTCGAGCTTTTGGTGATTGATGATGGCTCTACGGATAATACGAAAGAAGTTGTAAATTCTTTCGGGAAAAAGATGAAATACCATTTCCAGGAGCATAAAGGAGTAAGTGCGGCTCGGAACCTCGGGCTTGATCTTGCGCAAGGTGAATATATTGCCTTTTTAGATTCGGATGACCTCTGGAAAAAAGAGAAGATCAGCATCCAGATGAGTTTTATGAATGCTTTTCCCCAGGCCAAGGTTTGTTACACCGAGGAGATATGGATGAGGCGCGGAGTCTTTGTAAATCCCAAGAAAAAACATAGGAAGTATTCAGGTTGGATCTTTGATCGAGTGTTGCCCCTCTGTCTTATAAGCCTTTCTTCTGCCCTATTCAGGAGAGAGGTTTTTGAGGTGACGGGAAAATTTGATGAGGAATTGTTGGCTTGCGAAGATTATGATTTTGGTATTCGGCTTGCCCTTAAATGCCCTGTTTATTTTCTGCCTAAGCCCCTGATCATCAAACGAGGGGGGCACTCAGACCAGCTGTCTCGAAAATACTGGGGCATGGATAGGTTCAGGGTCAAAGCTTTGGAGAAGACGCTGCGTCTCGACTTAACGCCTCATCAAGAGATACTTGTCAAGCGGGAGATAGTGAGGAAGTGTCAGATACTTGCGAGCGGTTTTGAGAAAAGAAAAAATAAGCCTGCAGCTCGAAAGTATCTATCGCTTATAGATAAATACAGATTAACTGAGCAAGGTCAAAAAATGGAGGAGAAATGAAAGTTTTAGAAGTTATTCAGAAGAGACGAAGCATAAGAAAATATAAAGACGACCCCATTCCTGAGGAGGGTCTTTTGCGTGTGCTTGAGGCTGCTCGCCTGGCTCCTTCTGGGAAAAATCTTCAGCCCTGGAAGTTCATCGTAGTCAAAGACAAAGTATTGAAGGAAAAGTTAGCCCGGGCGTCCGCTGGACAGTTTTTTATCGCCAAAGCACCGATTATAATCGTTGGCTGCGGTTTTCCTGATAGTTGTTACGCTCGTATGGGCCGCTACATGAAATCTTGGTCTGTAGATGTCACGATTGCTTTAGAGCATCTCATCCTCCAAGCACAAGAAGAGGGGCTTGGGACATGCTGGATAGGTTCTTTTGAGGAGGAAGAGGTAAAAGCAATCCTGCACGTTCCTGAAGAGGTAAAGGTTCTGGCTTTGACACCCTTAGGCTATCCTAAGGAAATTCCCCGATTTCGAGGAAGAAAAAGCCTGGATGAAATCGTCTCCTACGATCGGTATTAGAACCAGTAATTCAGCCCCAAAGAAATCTGGTACGCGCTGAGGTCAAAAGGCTCAAAATCCAGGAAAGCTTCTTTAAGTTCTCCTTGAGCTCGGTTATACTTGAATTCCGCTTCAAAAGACATTCTTTTTGTAAAGGGCACCATAATTCCGGCAAATGCGTGATACCCGAATGAGATTCTATTACTTTCCCAGGCATCAACGGATATAATGGGGTATATATCAATATCATCAGGTACATAAACCCAGACATCATCGAAATCGATCAGATCACCATTCAACCTTACGTTCCAGAGATATAGCCCAACTCCACCCCCTAAGTAGGGGATAAATTTTCCTTTTCTTCCGGTGGGTGTGAACTTTGCAGAAAGCTGGATGGGGGTTATGGAGACATTAAAGACATGTGCAGGATAAAAATCTTCCAGATAATCTGTTGGGAAGGCAAAATCTCCATCGACAAGCTCGATGCCAACATAATCTACGTAGGTTCCGACTTTATTCTTCGAGTAGCTATCGACTCCGAGTACTACACTAACTTCCCTTGTGAGGAAGTATTCGTAGGCAAAACCGAAGTTTGTGGTATTATAGTGGCTCTTGTTGAAAGTCATTTGGTCAAATTCTGTTGTCCACAGGTCGCTTTGAGCTCGGGGGATAAATAATCCTGCCTTAAAAGTAAAAATACCAGAAAAGGCAAGGCTTGGAGCCAAAAAAATTAAGGCCAAAAAAAGAATCAAACTTTTTTTCATTTCATTTCTCCTCTATACAATTATAATGCAAAAATTATGCCAAGTTAAATATTAGAAGGACTTAAGCCGCTTGTTGTGTCTAAAAAAGGTCAACTGTCCTCTTCTTTATATTTCTTTTTATTAAATAAATGTTTATAAATCAGATAACGATTATAGTCAAGTCATAATCATATTTTAAAAAAAATGTTTGTGTTTGTAGGGGCTTGATTCATCAAGCCCGCATTTTTTTTATTAAAATCAGGATTTGATTCATCAAATTGATTTATTTGTATATTTAATAATGTGTGTTTGATAAATCAAACTCCTACAATATCAAGAGTGCGGATTTCATTTATCAAATCCCTACATAAGATGAATCAAATTCCTGCCTATGCTTTACGAATTCCGTTTTACTTTTTATTCTTTACCTTTTACTATTTAATATGGATACAGAGATGGCTGTAAAAACTAAAATCATAAAGATAGACCCGGCACTTGTTGAGTTTGATAAAATTAAAATAGTTGCTGAGGTTTTGCAAGAAGAAGGGCTGATTGCCTACCCTACAGATACTTTTTACGGCCTGGGAGCGAGCTGCTTTTCTGAAAAAGCCATCCAGAGAATTTATCATCTAAAAAAGAGAGAGACATCAAAGCCTATCTCTTTAATAATCTCTGATATCAATATGGCTCGAGACATTGCCAAGGACATTCCATCCCTTTTCTGGAAAATGGCCGGTGAGTTCTGGCCCGGGCCTCTAACCTTGGTCTTAGAAGCCTCCTCAACTTTGCCAGCGAGTCTGCTCGGGCCTGGAGGTTCAATAGGTATCCGTCAGCCTGCGCTTTCCTGGATTAGAGAATTGCTGAACGAGACAGCTTTTCCGATAACGGCCACGAGCGCCAATATTTCAGGAGAAAAGGAAATTTCAAATCCTGAAATAATAAGGGATTCTTTTTTCGGATTAGTTGATCTTATCGTTGATGGAGGGGAAACAAGAGGAGCATTGCCCTCCACTGTGGTCGACCTCACATCTGAGAAACCAGTGATTCTAAGAGAAGGAACCGTGCCACGTTCAGTCCTCGGAAAATACCTTAAATGACTACCTGAATTTAGAGAAAGAATTCCATCCCCTCTGAGGCAATCCCGAAGCCTTTCTCTTCGACCTCTTTCCTAGCTTCCCCTTCTGGGTCAAGGGCTAAATTAGAATGGTTTAAATGGGTGAAATAGATCTTTGTTTTTCCCTCTTCTGCCACATTTTTTAGAGTTTTTAGGCTAGTTTTAATGAAGGGATGTCCTATCTTAGAAAGGTCTCGTCCGGGTAGCTCTTCTGAACTGCAAAAGGTTCCATCCAAAAGAGCAACATCTGACTTTCGAGTCTCTTTGACTATCGACCGGCTCCAGGCTTCCCAGCTCTGGATATCCGGAACATAAAGAAGCTTTCTTTTATCTCCAGATATTATAAAACCGAGGGTGTCTGTGTATTCGTTCCGGTGAGGGACCAGAAAGGGAGTAAAAGAAATGCGTGGCGTTAATAAAAACTCTTTTTCCATGGAGAGGGTATGGATTGATATATTTTCCAAGCTCACAAGCTGACTCCACGGACCGTTACTGGATAAAAAACTTTTCATACGAGAAGAACAATAAACAGGCAGTTTATGAGCAGACATAGACTCATAGCCATAAAACATCAAGCCAGTGTAATGGCCGATATGGGCATGCGTAAGGAGGATACCATCGGGAAAGTTTTTTCTTCCTTGCTTGAGAAGAGCTAATCTACTGAAGGCTATGTCTGCTTGGATTCTGATATCAGGAGTGGCGTCCAGGATGAAGTATTTTTTTTCTCCTAAATCTATGATAGCCAGCGAGGAAATGAGACGAGAAAATCGCTGGTCTTCTCGTGCTCGAAGACAATTCTTGCAGTAACAGCCTATCTGAGGGAGGCCGCCATCCTGGGCAGTTCCCAGAACTTTAACCAGAACATCGGTTTCTTCTTTTTCCTTTTTTAAATCTTTTATAGAAAACGTGCGCTTGCCGGAAGTAAAGAAAATATTCATCCCGGCAAGGCCTCCAAGACAAGCATTGAAGAACTCTCTTCTCTCCATTTTCCTCTCCATAACTTATTTATTTGGTTATTGCTGGGGTCAGATCTTGTTTTTTGCCTTTACTCGTACAAAAGCAATTTATGCTAACGCATTAGATTGCGGGAGATCTTGGTTTTTTTATAAATGGGCAGGGGATGAGGGCAAAATCTCATCCTGAAGATAAGAGATATCTGTGTCTCTTTCATCCTTGCAAAGAAATTTTTAAGACAGGCAAAAAGCAAGACCTGACCCCACTTATGATGCCACTTACATGATCCCACTTACGTATCAATTATAAAGGACTTATAGTTATCTGACTTTGGCGCCTGTGAGGACATCCTTATCAAAGAAAGGTATGGTCGCTTTCCCTTCTACCTCTGCCGCCAAGAGCATGCCTTGGGATTCGATCCCCCGAATAACAGCAGGTTTCAGGTTAACGATGACAATGAACTTTTTTCCTACCAGTTCCTCAGCGGTGTAGACATCTCCGACACCCGCCACCATGGTCCTTTTTTCGGTTCCTATGTCGACTTCAAGTTTGATGAGCTTATCGGTGCCTTCCACTTTTTCTGCTTTGAGGACTTCACCAACTCTGAAATCCATTCTTTTGAATTCATCAAACGTGATGTGTTCCATTTTTTCCTCCTTTCTCGCTGGAGAAGGCTTTATTTCCTCTTCCTTTAAGAAATCTTTCAAAGCAATTCTTGGGAAAAGGGGCTTAGGCTTTTTGATTTTTTGGCCCAGCTTCAAGTCTTCAAATTTCAATTCTGAGAATATTTCTTCCTGGATAGGTTTTTCTTCTCCGAGAAAACCCCAGATTTTTTCTGATGATTCAGGCATAACAGGGAAGATAAGATAGCTTATACCCCTTAGAGCTGCTGCCGCCATGTAGAGAATTCTTGCCAGCCTTTTTCTCTTGGACTGATCCTTTGCTAATTTCCAGGGTTCATTAACCGCCAGGTACTTGTTGACCACGCTGATATAAGCCCAGATTTCCTCCAGTATTTTGCTTAAGGCATAATCCTTGGAGAACTTGAGCACTTTCTTTTTAAGGCTGTCAAACTCCAGACGGATTTCTTTATCAGCTTTCTCCTCTTTATCAGCTTCTTCGATTTTTCCGTTAAAGTAATTCTGGATCATAGTCAGAGTCCGCTGAATGAGGTTTCCCAGATCATTGGCCAGGTCAGAATTAACTCTGTGGACAAAACCTTCGTGGGAGAAGTTTCCGTCAAGGCCTATAGGAATTTCTCGAAGAAGAAAGTAACGCAAAGGATCAGGGCCAAATGTATCTAAGATTAAATAGGGATCAAGGACATTGCCTTTGGATTTGGACATTTTTGTCTCGTCTTTGAGCCACCAACCATGGCCGAACACTGTTTGCGGAAGGGGAAAATCTGCTGCCATAAGAAAAGCAGGCCAGAAAATTGCATGGAATCTGAGGATGTCTTTGCCGATGAGATGGACTGTTGCTGGCCAGAATTTCTCGAAAAGCTCGATATTCCAATCATACCCGATTCCTGTCAAGTAGTTGTGGAGAGCATCAAACCAGACATAAATTGTATGGTCAGGATCACCCGGCACAGGAATTCCCCACTTCACTGTGGTTCGAGTGATACTTAAATCCTTGAGCCCCTGTTTGACGAAGCTTACGACCTCGTTCATCCGAGACTGAGGCCGAACAAACATGGGATTTTTTGTGTAAAAATCAAGTAATGGCTTCTGATAAGCAGAAAGTTTGAAGAAATAACACTCTTCAGAGACAATGTAGGCTTTTACGCCACACTCGGGGCAGATTTTATAGCCGCCTTCTTCAAGAGGGACATCCTCGGCCAAAAAGTGTTCAGTGGAAACACAATACCATCCCTTATAAGTTCCTTTATAAATGTCGCCCTTTTCCATTAATTTCCTGAAGATTTTCTGGACGGTTTTCTCGTGGAATGGTTCTGTTGTGCGAATAAAAAAATCATAGGATATATTTAAGACTTTCCACAAGTCTTTATACCTTCCCACAACCTGATCTGCTAGCTCTATAGGCTTTAATCCTCTCTCTGTTGCCGCCTTTTCCACTTTCTGTCCATGCTCATCGGTGCCGGTAAGGAAGAAGGTTTTGTTTCCTAAAAGCTTTTGGAAGCGACTAAGCGCATCTGCAATTATGGTGGTGTATGTATGTCCGATATGAGGGATATCGTTTACATAGTAGATGGGAGTTGTGACGTAAAAAGTTGTCTTAGACTTCTTTTCCACCCGACATTCCTCCTTTGATCAGAGTTATGGCCTCTGACCGTGTTGCGCTTTTGGTACGGAAGGAACCTCTTAGAGCAGAAGTGACAGTTAGAGATTTTGGCTTCTTCGCCCCCCGCATGGACATGCACATATGCTCAGCCTCGATGACAACCATTACTCCAAGAGGCTTAAGGTGATCCATGATGAGGTCAGCAATTTGTTTAGTCAGCCTTTCCTGCACTTGCAGCCTTCTGCAGAGAATATCAACCACGCGGGCAATTTTACTCAGCCCTACGATTCTTCCTCCTTTAGGGATGTAAGCTATATGGGCAACGCCAGCAAAGGGAAGGAGATGGTGCTCGCACATGGAATAAAGAGGGATGTTTTTGATGAGAACCATCTCATCATGCTTTTCGCTCTGGATCGCCTGAAGCTGTCTAGCAGGATTCTCCTTCAATCCTCCAAGTATCTCCGAAAACATACGAGCTACCCTTTGAGGAGTATCTTTGAGCCCAGGTCGTCCGGGGATTTCACCAACGCCCTCTAAGATGAGCTTGACTCCTCTGGCAATCTTCTTTAGGTCCACCTTTTTCTCCTTGTCTTTTGTGGGCATTTTCTGGCCTATTCACAAAAGTCGAGCGTATTTCTTTTTCAATCCTTTCAAGATTTATCGCGTTTTTTATAAAATTCTTGAAAAGCAAGCTGTATGATTTCTTTGACAGAAAGATCGCTCTTTTTTGCCAATCTCACGCAATCTGAAAATTCAGGTTGAATGTTGACTTCTTTTCCCTCTTGGTAGGATATTTTTATCGCTACTTTTTCTCCAAGGATGCTAACCTTCTCGATCTTCCTTTCCAGAACACGCCTTTTTACGGGGAAGTACCTGACACCTATAGAGCTTGTTTCTTTAAAAATAGCACTGATCAGGGAATCTATCTTATCAATCTCAGCCATAACCGTCAATTTTGTGGCCAACCTACCTTTTTTCATAAAAACAGGGGTAAGAAATACGTCTAACGCCCCTATTTTAAAGGCCATTTCAGAAAAAGCAGCCAAGACCTGAGGGCTTGAATCGTCGATATTGGCTTCAATTATGTAAACTTTTTTCTCTGCCTTAAATTCCTTCTTATTTCCATAGAAAGCTCTCAAAATGTTAGGCAGTTCACGAAAGTTATGGGTTCCGGCTCCATAACCGATTTTTTCATAAGATAATTCAGGCAGAGGAATAAATTTTTTGACCAATATAGAGACGATAGCTGCTCCTGTAGGTGTAACGAGCTCTTGTTTTATCCAGGCTGAATAGACGGGGATGCCTTTCAGCAGTTCAGCCACTGCAGGGGCAGGCACGGGAAGGCGCCCGTGAGATGATTTGACCCATCCCTGTCCGAGATTCAAAGGTGAACAGTAGAATTCACTGATTTCGAGGATCTCAGCCAGAAAACAGCAGCCCACGATATCCACGATCGCATCGTCTGCTCCCGCTTCGTGGAGATGTCCCTCATTGATGCTGTGGCCGTGGACTCTTGCTTCAGCTTCGAAGAGCTTCTTAAATATGGCTGAAGCGTTCTTTTTTACAGAGGAGGAAAAGCGGCTTCTCTTTATGATATCTTCGATATCAGATCGTTTCCTCTCGACAGTCTTTTTTGCTTTTACCAGAACATCCACCTTTAATCCTCGAAGAGTAGCCCTTTTTGTTTCTTTGAGTTGAATCTCTACAGGAAGATTTAATTCGGCCATTTTTTCTTTAAAGAGTGAGGGGGATACGCCCAAATCGAGAAGAGCTCCCAAGATCATATCTCCGCTCAGGCCGGCTGAAGCATCAAAATATATATATTTCATCTCAAAATTTTCCTTTTATGCCTTGGACGTTTTTTTTAATTCTTCATCTATTAGTGGCAGGATCTCTCCTGATTTTCCTCTTATGGAAAAATCAGCGTAGAGGGAGAGAGGAGTCGGGTCAAGGTTGATCTCCACAATCTTAGCCCCGGCTTCAGAGGCTTCGAACGGAAGCGAAGCAGCCGGCTGGACTACTGCCGAGGTACCGATGACGAACATTACATCACATTCAGAGCTGAGTTGAATAGATTCTCGGAGTATGGTTGGTGACAGGGATTCTCCATACCAGACAACATGAGGCCTGAGGAGGGCTCGGCAGTTAGAGCAGAGAGGAGGAATTTCTTTCAAGGGGATATCATAGTTTTCCGTTATCGTTCCCTCCTCGGTGCAGCGCAGCTTCCAAATGTTGCCATGGAGCTCCCAGACGTTTTTTGAGCCTGCTTTCTGATGCAGGCCGTCGATATTCTGAGTGATTAAGGAAACGGTTGGAAAGGTCCCTTCCCAGCGAGCAATAACTTCATGGCCAGGATTCGGCTCCTTCTGACCAATGATGCCGCGCCGCCAGTCATACCATTCCCAGACGAGCTTTGGATCCTGGCTGAAAGCTGCAGGAGTAGCCAGCTCTTCCGGACGATATTTTTTCCACAAGCCCTCTTCTCCTCGAAATGTTGGAATTCCAGATTCGGCTGAGATTCCGGCTCCTGTCAGGACAGCAACACGGTTTGCTCCTTGGAGGACTTCGAAAAGCGGTCCTGTTTCGAATTTTTCAGCCATTTGTTTTCCTTCAGCTTCATAGAATAATGCTTTCTTGTTGAAAAATCAAAACATAATGAAGGGCTTAACTCTACTTGACTTGGTATCTCATAAATTATATATCAATTATCGCATACGGGATGAGACATGAAAGCAGTGAAGAAAGAAAGTTTTCCTCGTGCGGAGATAGGAATCCTCGGAGGAACAGGATTCTATGAAATCGAGGGAATCAGAAGCATCGAAGAGGTCAAGTTCGAGACTCGCTTCGGAAAAACCTCTGATGCATTCATCACAGGTTCCTTGGAAGGAAGGAGAGTTGCCTTTCTCAACCGTCACGGCAGAGGTCATAAGATTCTTCCCTCAAAGATAAATTACCGGGCAAACATCTACGGCTTTAAAATGCTGGGGGTAGAGAGGATTATTTCTGTGAACTCTGTAGGATCTTTGAAGGAGCAGATAAAACCAAGAGATATAGTGTTCTCTGACCAGTTCTTCGATAGAACGCACCGGGAAAACTCATTTTTCGGAGAAGGAATTGCTGCTCATGTCAGCCTTGCCCACCCCGTCTGTCCTGATCTCTCCGCAGTTCTGTTTAAGTCAGGAGAGGAGCTTAAGTTAAGAGTCCATCAAGGAGGAACCTATATTTGCATCGAAGGACCTGCTTTTTCATGCAAAGCTGAGTCTAACATCTACCGCTCCTGGGGGTGCAGTGTCATCGGTATGACAAGTGCCACAGAGGCGAAGCTGTGCCGGGAGGCAGAATTGTGTTATGCCACCATGAATTTAGTCTGTGACTATGATGTCTGGCATGAAGTTGAGGAGCCGGTAACAATCGAAATGATTCTAGAAAGCATGGAGCAAAATACGCAGAATGCCAAGGCCATAATTAAAAAAGCTCTTTCCTCGCTTCCTTCTCAGAAAGAAAGCCGATGCGATTGTGGACAAACTCTCAAGAATTGTATTGTCACCCAACCCGATTCTATAGCTGAAAAGTCAAAAGAGAAACTCCGGTTTATCATCGGAAAATACATAAAATAAAAACAAATGGCTTAATCGTCCTATGAGTTTAATAGTCATCTGCTCTGTAGCCTTTGATACTCTTGAAACTCCGCATGGCAGGAGAGAGAAAATTTTGGGAGGATCAGGTACTTATTGTTCCCTGGCTGCAAGTTTTTTCACTCAACCAAAGATTGTTGCTGTCGTCGGAGAGGATTTCCCGGAGGATGCGATTGAATTATTCAAGAGTAGAGGGATTGATGTCCAAGGACTTGAAATTCAGTCAGGTAAGACTTTCCATTGGGAAGCACGCTACGGCGATGATCCGAATCAAAGGACAACGATAAAAACAGAACTGAACGTGTTTGAGGATTTTAGCCCTCAACTTCCTCCAGATTACACGGAAGCTGACATTGTATTTCTGGCAAATATCGATCCTGACCTTCACGAGGATATTCTTTCCCAGGTTAAACACCCAAAGCTCGTAGCCATGGACACCATAAATTTTTGGATTAAGACCAAGCCGGACCCTCTTTTAAAAGTTTTGGAAAAAGTCCATGTGTATTTTGGCAACGATGAAGAAATAAAAACATTGGCCAAGGACCCGAATATAATCAGGGCAGGAAAGAAACTTCTGGAGAGAGGGCCTTCTTTTATCGTCATCAAAAAGGGTGAACACGGTGCACTGGTCTTAGGTAAGGATTCTGTTTTTGGCGTTTTAGCCTATCCCTGCGAAAAGGTGATTGATCCTACTGGGGCTGGGGATAGTTTTGCTGGCGGCTTCTTAGGTTACCTGGATAAAATAAAGGCTTTTGATAAAGAAGAAGAAATCCGCAAGGCTTCTGTTTATGGGAGCGTTATGGCTTCTTTTACTATCGAGGATTTTGGCATCAGCCGCCTTAAATCTTTGCAGCTCAAAGATATAGAAAAGCGATTTTCCCAGTTTAAAGAACTTGTTTCATTCTGAGCTCTCTTTTGTAATCTGGGACTAGTTTATGTGATCTGAACTTCCTGCCCACTTCATTAATATTTAGCTCCTTTCCTGCCTAGGTTTGAATGAAAACATTCCTTGGTTAGGAAGTTGATTACTGAATATTTTCCAAGAGCGTTATGTTGGGGATATCTAATATTGCTGTCTAATTTGTGATGGGTAACTCTAATATCTTCTCTAGGTGGCTCGTAAAGCCTTGCATTTCTCGATCAGTATGGGAAGCACCTCTCTGTAATCTCCGACTATTCCAAAATCAGCTTCCTTAAATATGTGAGCCTCAGGGTCCTTGTTAATGGCAACAATGCACTTTGAACCTGAGCATCCAGCAAGGTGCTGAGGGGCACCAGAAATCCCGATGGCAAAATAGAGATCCGGGCTTACTATATGACCAGTTTGCCCGATTTCCAGACTAGTTGGCATCCAGCCCTCGTCACAGGGAACTCTGGTTATTCCTATTGTCCCGCCGAGAACCTGTGCCAGCTCTTGAATTAACTGGAAGCCTTCGCTGCCGCCGATCCCCCCACCCCCAGCCACAATGACCTTCGCTTCCTCAAGCTTTATCCCCTTAGCCTCCTCCTTCACGGTCTCCAGGAGCTTACCCTTAATAGTTGATTCATCTATCTCAACCGTAATAGGCACAATCTGACCTTTCCTGGAGGGGTCTGATTGAGCTGGCGATGCTGATCTTGGTCGCATGGTAACTACATGAGGCCTGTAATTCACTGAAACCCACACCGCCATAGCATTCCCTCCGTAAACCGGCTTGGTTTGAAGTAGCGATTTAGAATCCGCGTCTATTTCCAGCTCAATGCAATCCATACAAACAGTAGTACCCAGGCTGGCGGCTAATCTGGGGGCGATATCGCGCCCCATATCAGTGTGGCTGAGAAGAACGATTGACGGTTTTATTTGATTAAAGACAGAGGCGATTATGGCTACATAGTGTTCAGGGAGTGATTCAGCAAACGGAAGGCCCTCAGCTATATAAAAAACCCTATCAGCACCGAAGGAGATGGCCTCTGCAGCTGTCTCTTGAATGTTCTGACCGATAAGGAGAAGGCTCAGTGGCTGGTTAAGATCATCACTGAGTCTCCTGCCAGTATTCGTTAATTCTTTGGTAACGGTAGTGATCTTGTCTTCTGCGAGTTCACCGCAGATTAACACTCCTTTATAGTCTGCCATTACTCTATTGCCTTGGTTATATTCTAAATCGCTCCTGCCTTAATCAACGTGTCAACCAGTTCAATCGATGCCTCAGCCGTTGTTTCCCGCTCAATAATCTCGCACTTCCTCTCCCGCTCTGGGATGAAGAGCTTGACCAACTTTCTTCGGGCAGCGCTTGCTCCCGTTTTTGACGAGTCAGCCTCGATATCATCCACACTCCAAACAGGAATTTGCTTTTGGGATGCCGATATTATTCCCCATCCTGAGGGCAATCTGGGTCGCCCCACCTCATTGCTTACTGTTACCACTGCCGGTATGGGAACAGTAAATACCTGATAGCCGTCAAGGATTACTCTCTTCACCTTCAGTTTCCCATTGGCAACATCCACTGCTTCAGCCAGTGTTACCAGGGGCAAACCTAGGTTTTCAGCAATTATTGAGCCGACTAGGCCTTCATCCCAATCTGCTGCCTGCCTGCCGCACAATACCAAGTCATAGTCACCAACCTTTTTTATCGCCTGACTTAGGATGTAAGCTTTTGAAAAGCTGTCTGAGTCCTCAAATGCCTTATTAGTTATGACAATACCTTCGTCAGCGCCCATCGCCAGAGCATGCTTGGCAATACTTGAGGTGGCTTCGCTGCCAAGGGTTAATACCGTTATCTTGCCTCCGTATTTGTCCTTAAGCCTCAAAGCTAACTCAACTGCTTGCTCATCATAGGGATTCATCACCGGCGGAATTCCTTCTGGTGGCACAACCTTCTTAGATTCAATATCCAGCTTAAATTTTGATGGGGGTATTTCTGGATCAGGGATTTGCTTAACACAGACAATTATATCCATCTTGGCTCCTCTTTAAATTATGCAGGTAAGTTCGGATGCCCGCAATGACTTTCTTCTTTATCTCATCTTGAAGGGGGATTAAATAAATCAAACCTCTCCGCCGTTCCAATTCTTATAACTCACTCGCCAGTCATAAAAGACCCAGCGTTCAGCACGTAACTTTCTATCCGTATTGGTAACATATGCCAAATCCACCTCTCGGCAACGCCCAATCAACGGCTTCTTTATCACAGACAATCTGGCAACTGCCACACTCCAGGCAGCCCTCATAGGAAAAGGTGATATGGTCTTCTGTTATCTTAAAACAGCTGGCTGGGCAGGCATACAGACAGTAATGCTCCTCGCATTTCTTACAGATATCTTCGCGTATGCGGATGTGGACTTCTTTATCTATATCGAATTTATTAACCGCCAGTTTATCTTCAACTTTGGCAGGATTCATAATGCCTTCTTTATCTTCTTTAGGTCGCGAAAAACCTGCCAGAAGGAAATCTTCCTCTCCATCGATTTCCTGAGCAGTTTCCAGATTTTCCTTCTTGGTTTGCCATCATTGGTGAAAATCTTCTCGGCCAAATCACAGGCTATTTCAGGATATAAACTGTAGATACGGGGATTTTCGAGGAAATGGGGAGCTTTTTTGAAGGTCTTCAGGTCCTTCAGGACAAAACTCTTTTTTAATAGCTCTGGGTAATAGGAAAGAGACTTCTGGGAGAAATCTCCGATTTGCTTGGATCTGATAACTGTTTCAGCGGCCGCTAATCCTGAGGCAATGGCGAAATTAGCTCCCTCAAGGGTCAACCCTGTGGTCAGGGTAAAGGCTGCAGCATCACCAGCCACAAGAAAGCCATCTGTGTAGAGAGCGGGCATCATGGCGCTTCCGGCAACAGGTATCAGGTGCGCCGAGTATTCTAGCAGCTTGCCTCCGGCGAGATAGGTTGCAACCTCTGAATGCTGTTTAAATTCCTCGAGAAGATCATTCGCTTCGATTTTGTTCTCAGCTAAAGTGCTTAGCTGGACCACAACTCCTATTGAAAGGCTTTCTTTATTGGTATAAATGAAAGCCCCACCTGGTATGCCTCTGGTGAAAGAACCGATAAACTCCCAGGCTATCCCTTCTTCTCCAGATAGGTTAAAGCGTAGCTCTATTAGGTTACGAGGTAAATGAATTACCTCTTTTACTCCCTGCTTCATATCCCGTGGCGAAAGCTTATCTCTTAGCCCGGCTTTTTCCGAAAGGAAAGAATTCACCCCATCACAGGCAATAACCGCGCTGGAGGGCAGCTCATCACCTCCTGCCTTTATTCCTGCCACTCTATTCCCGTCCCAGAGGAGATCATCAGCCTGAAGACCGCTAGCGAGGATTGCTCCCGCTTGTTCAGCCTTAGCGGCAAACCAGCGATCAAACTTGGCGCGGAACAGAGAAAAGCCATTATAGGGAACCTTCCCGAATTTCTTGGCGGTGAATTCAGCAGATAATGAGGCATCCTTGGTGAGCAAGGAAAGTCTATGGCGCTTGATATACCTTTCTACCGGGGCTTCCTGCCAAAAGCTCGGAAATAGCTGGTTTAAGGTTGGGCCATAGAATACTCCACCCCACATATTCTTTGCGCCAGGGAATTTTCCCCTCTCCACCAATAGTGTCTTTAAGCCGGCCTTGGCCATGGTGAAACTGCAGGCACACCCTGCCGGGCCAGCCCCAACAACTATGGCATCAAATATTTGTTTCACAGTTACTGCCTTAAAATCCTACCTAAAAGCAGCCATCTCCAGAAGTTGCTGTCCGATGGTCAATTGGTGCATTTGCGCTGTGCCGCCAAGTATGGTAGCTGTGATCGCATCTTGATAGTGGTGACCTACCGGATAATCATCGATAGTTCCAAATGAGCCGTGAATTTTGACTGCCTGTGATGCTATCCAGAGAGCGGCCTCAGTAGAAAAATATTTGGCATAGGACATCTCTTTAATATGGCGAATACCACGGCTCTTGAGGTCAGCGGCCCTGTAGGTAAGCCATCTGGCTGCATCAACTTTGGTTGCCATTTTAGCTATTATCTCCTGTATCAACTGGTGGCCGCCGATGGGCTTTCCAAACTGTACGCGCTCCTTGGCATACTTTATGCTGGCCTCAAGGCAGCTCTGGGCGAGACCAACCGCTCCGGCAGCAAGAAAAAGGCGAGCCGTGTCAATGCCTCGCAAGGCATCTCTCAATGCGCCCCCAATCTCTCCAACCTGGTTCTCCAGAGGCAACTCCATGTCGGTGAATCTTAAGGTGCCTTCACTGCCACCACGCCAACTTATTTTTCCCTTCAAAGGGGTACTGGAAAAGCCTGGGGTGTCTCTTTCAACAATAAAGCTAGCCAATCCTTTAAGACCTTTACTCTTATCTGTCTGGGCTATAAATAAGACGACATCAGCTATTTCGCCGTTAGTAATAAAGATTTTGGTTCCATTGATGATCCAACGATTACCGCTGCGTCGAGCGACGGTCTCAATCATAGATGAATCGCTGCCGGCGGTAGGCTCAACCACGGCTCCGGACATGATTGATTCACCCTTACATACTGGGGGTAGGTATTTCTTTTTCTGCTCCTCAGTGCCGGCATCGAGAAGGTTGGTTGCCGGCTGGATGGGGCCACTGACCGCTGCCTGTGTTACCGATAAGCTAGCACCGCAGAGTTGCTCCCAAATAATGGCTGAAGTAATATAATCGAGTCCCAATCCCCCATACTCCTTTGGCATATGGGGGGCTAACAGCCCTTGAGAAGCCATCTTTTTTATAATTCCAGGATCAAATTTCTCCTGGCGTTCATTTTCCTTGAGTGTGGGCAAAATCTCCTGCTCGGCAAACTTTCGGGCCATATCATGAAACATTCTCTGTTCTTCGGTAAGTTCGAAGTCCATTTCTTATCCTCCAGAAATTCAAATTATTATGACCAACATTTTCACTATTCCTTTTCTACGAGTTCAACCAGAACGCCATGAGTGCCTCTAGGATGAAGGAAGACACTCGTTCCTTCAGCCCCTGGTCTTGGTTCACCAAGAACTTCTATTCCTGAGGCCTTAAGCGAGGCAACCTCTGCGTTGATATCGTCCACTTCATAACAGATGTGGTGGAAACCCTCACCGCGCTTTTCCAGAAATTTTGCCATAATTCCCTCGCTTCCGAAAGGCTGAAGGAGCTCAATTAAAACATTGCCAACTTTGACCATGCTTACCTTAATCGTGCCATCACCACCAATGATGGGATCAGACGATTCCAGCCTGAAAACAGAGTGATAAAACTCCCTCGCTTCTTCAAGATTCTTTACCGCTATCCCTAGATGACTAATTTGTTTTATCATCTATAGCCTCCTGTCCTTTATGAGTGCAGGATGTATAATTACAGTTAGAATAAATGATGTTATTGGGACTTATAACACAGGAAAAATTTGATGTCAAAAATCGGAAAAACTGCAAAATTCCAATATGATTTTATGATTTGTTCTCGCAATTTATGAGCAATTCTGGCATAATTCTTCTGATACTTCTTCGATTATAAATTTTAAGGACGCGATATCATTCCATTAATCGCATGGGAAAAAAGATTAATGGAAGATAGTTGGAAAAGGACTTATACTTTTATTTGGGTGAGAATTCTGTTGTTCCTTTATACATTTTAGTCTATAGGATCTGATATTATATGGGGCCTGTTATTAATTTCGAATCGATAAATCTGACCTAGTCTTTTTACATGCCAAACAAGACTAGCTTAAATAGAAACCCTTTATTTGATAGAAGCAGTATAATAAGAATCTTAAAATCATGAAAAAGCTGATAAGAGATAACGTCTTAAAGATTGAGCACTATCAGCCAGGGTTGCCTCTTGATGTTCTCAAAAAAGAACTTGATTTAGACAAAGAGATTTGCAAACTTGCCTCCAATGAGAATCCCCTGGGCCCTTCGCGTCTCGCCATCGAGGCAGTCAAAAAATCTCTGGCAGATGGTCACCTCTATCCTGATAATAACTGTATTTTTTTAAGGGATAGAATAGCTGATTATCTGGGAATTTCCAGCAAGAATCTGTGCATAGGTAATGGCACGACGGAATTGATCTTTCTCATGGGTGTTGCATTTTTGGATCCTGGAGATTCGTTCATCATGAGTGAATCTTCCTTCATCATGGCCAAGATTGTTGCCCAAGTCATGGATCGCAGGTTGATAGAAGTCCCCTTAAAAGAATATAAGCATGACCTTGACGCTATCTTAAAGACAATAACCAGCGATACAAAAATAGTCTATCTTGATAATCCGATGAACCCGATTGGCACTTTAATCACCCAGGGAGAAGTTTCAGAGTTTATGGAAAAGATTCCCGAAGATATAGTTGTGGCCTTCGATGAGGCTTATTTTGAATATGTGAATAAAGATGGTTATCCGAATACACTGAAATATATTGAAGAAGGAAGAAATGTTATAGTTTTTCGTACTTTTTCAAAATTGTATGGCTTAGCTGGGCTTCGAGTTGGATATTGTGCAGCTAAAGAAGATTTCATTAATGCTATCCAAAGGGTAAGTCCGCCGTTTGCAGTTAACAGGTTTGCCCAAATAGGTGCGGCTGCGGCTTTGGAGGATAAAGAACATATAAAGAAAACCAAGGAGATGAATGAATCTGGCAAAAAATTCCTGTATGAGAATTTCGATAAAATGTCTGTTTTTTACATACCCTCTGAAACAAATTTTATAACTATAGATGTAAAGAAAGATGCAGAAAAGATATGCGAGGAACTTCAGAAAAGCAATGTGATCGTTAGACCTTTAACTATGTACGGAAAACCCACATTCTTGCGGGTGACAATAGGAACAACGGACCAAAACAAGAGATTTATTGATGCATTTAAAAAAATCTATCAGTAAAAAAAGTAAAATAAATGGGGCCTGGCCCCATTTTTTTAGAAACTGCCTCCTTGCCGTATGTTGATTGACTCAAATTTTTCACGCGTAGCAGGTTCCGCTGGCGCCTTCTTTCTTAATTCGGTAATAAAAGAATTGAAATGAGGAAAACAAGCCAAGAAGAAATTAAAGTATTGCTGGGTAATGTTGCCATTGCCAGAGGGATTGTTGAAGCTGGTTGTCATGTGGTTACTTCCTATCCCGGGACTCCAAGCTCTGAAATTGTCCCGGCAGTAGTGGAATTAAAAAAAGAACTGGGCCTTAACACCTACATTGAATGGTCAGCAAACGAGAAGGTTGCCTATGATAATGCCCTGGCAGCAAGCCTGACAGGGAAGAGGGCAGCAGTAGCAATGAAACAGGTAGGGCTTAATGTGGCGTCTGATTCTCTGATGAGTTCAGCTTATACCGGTGTTGTCGGGGGATTGGTCATAATTAGCTGTGATGATCCGGGTCCTCATAGCTCTCAAACCGAACAGGATTCCCGTTTCTTTGCCATGTTTGCCAAGGTTCCTGCTTACGATCCCTCGACTCCTCAAGAGGCAAAAGAAATGGTGAAAGAAGCCTTTGAGCTTTCTGAAACATTCGAGATTCCTGTAGTTTTGCGTCCTACAATCAGAGTGTCGCATGCCAAGCAGAGCGTGAAACTTTCACCCCTTAGGGTTCTCGATCGGGAGGCAAATTTCGAAAAGAACCCTGAAAGATGGGCAGCTACCCCAAAATACAGGCTTGTGCTCCACAAAAAGCTGAATAATACCTTACAGAAAATAAGTGAAAGATTTGAAAGCGATACCAAATGGAACTATGAGGTTGGGAAATCCCGGGGTGCTTCCCTTGGCATAATTACCTGCAGTGTGAGCTTTGCTAACCTCGTGGATATTCTTGAAGAGCTAAATTTAAGAAGTGCTATCAACGTCCTGAAGATAGGAACCCCTTATCCACTCCCCCAAAAAAGAATTGCGGATTTTATTGAAAGACACAAAAAGGTTCTAATAATTGAAGAGACTGACTCTGTTATCGAATCTCAAATTATCGATAAAAGCAAGGTGCTGGGGAGGCTGACAGGTCATATTCCTTTAGAGGGAGAACTTGATCCTGATGGGATCCATAATATTCTGGCAGATGTTTTGCGAGAGCTTGGAATAGCTAATCTAGAAAAGGTAACAGATTCTAAGCTTGATAAACTTGTCGAAAAAGTTAAGCCTCTGGTTCGAAAGCCAACCTTATGTGCCGGCTGCCCTGAAAGGGCTGCATTTTTCGCTATAAAAAAGGCACTCCCAAAGGCAATCTATGCCAGCGATATAGGCTGTTACACTCTAGGACTCAATCTGAAAGCAGTTGATACTGTCCTCGATATGGGAGCTGGAATTACCTTGGCGAGCGGGTTTTATCAAGCTTATCATCAGGATAAAAAAGATATTCCTATCGTTGCCACTATGGGTGACTCTACCTTTTATCATTCGGGCACTGCTTCTCTTTTAAATGCAGTCTATAACAATGCGCGGTTCATTCTAGTCATCCTGGATAACGAAATAACTGCCATGACAGGGATGCAGCCCACTCCAGGCTTGGGAATAACTGCTGATGGAAGCGAGGGCAGGAAAATACCTCTGAAGGAATTGATTAAAGGGTGTGGAGTCAAATGGATTAAGACCATAGATCCTTATGATGTGAAAAATTTGGTAAAACTTTTGAAGGAGGCAAAAGAATATTCTCAGAGAAAAGACGGGGGAATCGCTGTGATCATTGCCAGGCATCCTTGTATTATCCGATTCCCAGAGGTGTGTGAGGAAAGCCCTGTAGAAGTGGAGATTACAGATGACTGCAACGGCTGTAACTACTGCCTCGATTTTTTTGAATGCCCCGGACTTTATCTTGATGAAGAAAGAAATGTCGTCGAGATCGACCGAAATTTTTGTGTGGACTGCGGAGTGTGTATTGATGCCTGCCCAAAAGGAGCTATCATCCCGATTAAGAAATAGATCAAAGTTGGCCTCTGATACAAGCGTATTGATTGAAATGTCATTGCGAGCGACCGAAGGGAGCGAAGCAATCTCAGTATAAGCTATGAATTTGCAGATAATATTAGCCGGGATTGGGGGACAGGGAATACTGTTTTCTTCGAAGGTATTTTCTGAACTTGGACTTAAAATGGGCCTGGAAATCATGGGCTCGGAAACCCACGGCATGAGTCAACGAGGAGGCTCAGTTATCGCCCATCTTAAGCTTGGCAAGTTTCAAAGCCCTCTGATAAGAAAAGGCGCTGCTGACATTCTCTACTCTTTTGAGGAGAACGAGACCTATAATACATTGAAATTCTTAAAGCACGGAGGCATCTGTTTTGTAAATCTTGAGAATGTGGATCAATTCAACAAGAGTATTATGAAATTTCTGAAGGAGGAAGAGGTAACATTCAGGACATATGATGCAACCGGAGCGGCCTCTAAAATTGGTTCGATAAGGTCTGCTAATATAGTCCTCATCGGCTATTCTGTAGGAACAGGATTAGTCCCTTTTAAATACGAAGATTTGAAATACGTATTGGAATTAGTTAGTGGAGAGAAAAACCTTAAAGTAAATTTGAAGGCGCTGGAGTTAGGTTTTCAAGAAGGAAAGCTGACAGGCAACAATCCGTAAAAATTGTAATAAAGCTATTTTTGGCTTAGCTATTTTCGTCCCCTTGGCCAGGAATAATCACCTTTTTTGTGATAGCAATATACTTTGCAGGGGGGAGCTTAGAGAACGTAAGATTTTAGATGTTATTATTCTTGGGTGCTGTCGGTTGGAGGTTTTTCTTTGAGATGAAAGAGCACGCTTACTCCACCTGTAATGATTATTATTTTTAGAGCAAGGACGCCTAAGGCAAGGGCAGCATAAAAACCAAGTATGGTGTTCATTGGCCAAGGAACAAAACCAGGAATACCAAAGCTAGCTCCCTCATCAGCACTTAATATGGGCCTTCCAGTGGACAACGCCAGGACAGGAACTACCATGAAAGAAACGACCGGTAGACTAGAGTAGAGAGATAAATAAAACGACGTTTTAAGGGCTTTGTGCGGTGATGTGCGGGCCCGGAGCCACAAACCGAAACAGATGCCCCAAACAAATGCCAGTCCTATACTTAAAACTGGTACCAGCATCATCGAGACTATAGCCACACACTCAAGAAAGTAGATGCAGATAAAGATTACATAGTAACGAAAAACCCTTGGCGGTTCTCTATCCAATCTGCCGAAGAGTCTAGAGAGAGGAAACGCACAACTGAGTCCAGCAACCAGATTAAGCGTGACTACAATATATTCGGCAGGTTCCATTCTTATTTCCCTTCAATCAACTTTCCGATAAACTAGCAGGAATGTATCTCTTCGATTTTTTCTTAAGTAAGCATTGTGGAATAAAAGCCAACATCTACTCGTTAGCTCTCAGACGTCTCCTCATCGCCTGAATGGCCTTCCTTATAGGTGTCCTGCTTGGCGACAGCGCGAGCGGCCATGTATCCCAGCAGAATCACAGCGGTGGAGATGATCGCTTGCTGCATTTCGAGATACTCCTTATATATTTATAAGAATTCTGTATATTATAATCTTCAAAATCCTTTGTTGCAATGAATTCCCCTCTTCTTGTAAAATGTATCTTCTCTTTTTTTATGAAGTTATGAAGGGAAAGCACTTATGTCAAAGAAAGACTATTCATATGCTCTAGCTAATCCGCTGTCCGCTATTCTGGATAAGCCCAGTCAGGATTTTCAAAGGGCTGATTTTCTAAAAATCATCGAGCATAAGCAGATCGAGCGAGTCACGTTTCATTACACGGCTCTGGACGGCAAGCCCAAGGAATTGAGACTGCCTTTTTCGAGCCGTCGCGAAGTCGAGAGTATTCTTGCTGATGGCGAGCGTGTTGACGGATCTTCTCTGTACAAGGGGATGATCGATGTGTCTCTCTCAGATTTATACGTGGTGCCAGAGTATAAGACAGCATTCTTGAACCCGTTTGATAACAAAAGCCTGGATTTTATCTGCCGGTTTTTGACGAAAGAAGGAAACCGCGCTCCTTTTGCTGTGGACAACATCTTAGCCAAAGCTTACCAGCTCTTCCGGGAAAACACTGGATTGGAACTGTATGTTTTAGGAGAGGTGGAATTTTTTCTTATCAGTGATTGGGGTTGGAAACCTTACCCTCTCCAGAAACAGCAGGGTTACCATGAAGCGGAACCATTCATGAAGAGCGGTGAGATTCTAAACGAGATGGTGCGTCATATCACTCAGACAACGGGTGCTGTAAAGTATATCCATTCTGAGGTTGGCTCTATCGAGACTATCCAGAGTAATGTGGATGAGATTAACGGAAAAAGCGCCGAGCAGCTTGAAGTGGAATTCCTATCTAAGCCAGTGGAAGAAATGGCGGATGCGCTTGTATTGGGGCGCTGGTTGATCCGCAACGTTGCCTACAAACATGGCTGTATAGCAACCTTTACTCCGAAGCTGGCGGAGGGAGTCGCGGGGAACGGCTTCCATTTTCACCTGGAACTAAAAAGAAACGGAAAAAGCATCATGGTGGGCTTAGACCGTCAATTATCAGAATTTGCGCTTCGCCTTATCGGAGGATTGTGTGAGTATGCCGATTCGTTGACAGCTTTTGGAAATACTACGGCTTCTTCTTATCTGCGTCTGGTTCCGGACCAGGAAGCCCCGACGCGCATTTTCTGGAGCGATATGGACAGAAATGCGATGATTCGTGTCCCCCTTGGCTGGTCGAATGTAACGAATCTTGCCCGACTCTTAAATCCCCAGGAAGAAACCGAACTCGAATACTCAGAAAACCGTCAAACCGTTGAATTGCGCACGCCTGATGGCAGCGCTCTTGTTCATCTTCTTCTTGCCGGAATCGTGATGACTGCGGATTGGGGTATGAAAGACGAGAACTCTCTGAAGCTGGCTGAAAAGCATTATGTAAAAGGCGATCTTCCCAAAGACCTTGCCCATCTCAAGTCTTTCCCCAAGCTGCCCGGAAGCTGTGATGAATCCAGCCGGATTCTGCTGGAGAAAAGGGCCTTGTATGAGCGAGAGGATGTATTCCCGCCCGGTGTTATTGATTATGTTGCCAAAATTCTTCAGGAAGAGAAAGATAAAGGGTTGAGTAAAAAGTTAAAAGGTCTATCCGGGAAGCAACGTCTTCAAGAAGTTCAAAAGATCATGCATAAAGACCTGCACCGCCATTGATCTTTTTTTGCTTTTCCGTTTTGGCCTTTTATGTGGCTGTTAAATTCCTCTTTCAAATTTATCCGAATATTTTGATGTTGAAGACATATTCCAGGAGCCAGTTGATACCCACAAATAAAATAGCAACGGGGACAACAATTCTTATCCACCAATAGAGGAAAAGAGGGAAGGGCTTTGACCGTCCTTTGGTTAGTTCTTTCAAGGACTCTGATCTTTTGATACACCAGGCTGCAGTGATGACTGCCAGAAGCGAGCCTAAAGCTTGCATTCCTGATCCGAAAGTCAAATCCCAGGGGAGGAAAATCTTAAAATTAATCATGGGAGGAATGGCCAGGACATAGACGATACAACAGATAAAAAAGACTGCTTTTTTCCTTACTATATTTGAGTTATCCACAGCCCCTCCAACCAGAACTTCAAAGGCTGCCACATCTGAGAGATAAGCAGCACCAAAAAGACCAAGAAAAAAGAGGAGACCAAAAAGCCATCCTACGGGCATCATATCAAAGGTTTTTGGCAAGGTTGAAAAGATAAGACCTGGGCCAGAATCAGGCTCTAGGCCGAAGGAAAAAACTGCCGGAAAAATCACAAAACCAGCCAAAATGCCTGCTGTCGAAGCACAAATTCCCGTAAGTACGGCATTCTTTGGCATATTGGCCTTTTTGTTAAGGTAGGAACCGTAAATAACCATGAAGGTCCCTCCAAGGGACATGGAAAAAAAGGCCATTCCCAAAGCTGCGGCCATTACAGAAGGCGTGAGCTCGCTGAAACGGAAACCCCCGATGTACCACTTGATTCCCTCGCTGGCTCCTCTCAAAGTCACCGATCGTATGATGAGGATAATCAGGATAGTAAAAAGGGTGGGGACAATCCACTTGCTGGCTTTTTCAATGCCCTTCCTCAAGCCTTTTATAAGGACAATCCCACAGGTAAAAATGACAAAGCCCGTCATCATGAGCTGCAAGAGAAATGAGGTGAGATTAAAGCCTTCTTGGGGAGGAAGGATGGCCGCAGCGTTTATATTCACACCAAAAGCATTCAGGAATTCACCCAGGGCATGAAATCCTACCCATCCAACAGCATTGGAATAATAGCCTGTAGCCCAGAAAACAATGAAGAATAAAAAGGCTCCAACATACTTCCCGCCAGGAAATCCCCCTTTATCGTAAGAGCCTAAGGTGCCTCTTCTCGTGTATCGACCCAGTGTCCATTCTGCCATCAAGGCGGGTATGCCTACGAAAAAGACAATCGCCATATAAAAAAGAACAAATGCTGCTCCGCCGAATTTCCCGACCATATAAGGGAAACGCCAGACTGCTCCCAGCCCGACAGCAACTCCGATCATGGTCATTAAAAGACCAAAAAACGAAGCGAATGTTTCTCGTTTTGGCCCCGAGTCCTGACCGCTCATATGATCCTGCTATCCTTCCCATTTGTGAATCTTGTAATACTCGTCCACCATTCCTTGGATATCTATGGTAGAATCTTTTGTCGGTCCTTCAGACAACGGCTCTTTCTGGAATCTTTCGGGCAAGGTATCGTCTTCTTTTTTTGTCCCGAATCTTCTGTTTAGTTTAAAGTCCCTATCAATGCTATCTCCCATTATTTTTTTCAAGTATTCAGGAGAGTAGTCTATCCCTGTTCCGGCCTTCAAGAGGGCGGATGTGTCTTCGAAATTTAAGATATCCATGCAGAGGCCGATATTCTTGCACATAGTCAGGGAATCAGTGAGAAGAGCAATCTTTTCTGAATAGGTTACCAGGGCAGCTTTTCCTTCTTCGGCAAGCCTGTCTGCAGCTTTCTCTGTTCCAAAACGCCTTTTTGCCTCCTCTTTCCTGTTGGTTAATTCGAAGTAGGGTTCTGCCCGCAGGTGATCAGAACCCCTGGAAGCAATAGCGTAAGTAAGTCCATAGGCTTTAATTCCGCGGGGATCGCCGCAGATCATATCCAACCCCTTGACGTGCATCACCAATTTTCTTGCCTCCTGGCCAAAATTTTCTGACAGTCTTTTCGCCCCATTTGCCAGTTTATCTCCAATTCCACGGCGCCAAGTGATCATATCTACAACTTCCCGGATCTTGCTTGTCTCGCCCCAGGTAATGCTAAGGCCTTCCAAATCATCAGGATGAATAAGTCCCTTCTCCTGACACTCTATTATCCAGCCGATTACCTCGCCGGTCGATATGGAATCCAGACCCATCTGGTTTAAATAGGCATTCATCTCCAGGGCAAAAGGAAGACTGCGGTTTCCGAGTCGTGAGGTAAAGCTGCAGAGGGTTTCGAACTCTGGTCCTTCTGCCTCATGATCATCAACCACATAATAACGGGAGCAGGGAAGATGACAGTTAAAGCAGGCTTTATTCTTAACCTTGTAGTTTTTTGCCAGCTTCTGCCCTGAGATCTCATCCACGTACTTACAAACTCCTTCCTGGAAATGTTTGGTAGGGAGGATGCCTATGTTATTCAAATCCTTCATCAACATAGTGGTGCCCATCTTGTAGCGCTTCTGGTATTCATTGTGACTTAATATGGCTTTTTCGATTTTCTCGACCTCTGATAGAAAGGCCAGAGGATCAGCCACTTTCAGAGAGAGTGCGCCCCTTATGGCCAACGCTTTTAAATTCTTGGATCCCATAACCGCGCCCATTCCGGCGCGTCCGTTTACCCTATTGCCACTCGAAACTATGCTTGAAAAAAGGACAAGATTCTCTCCGGCCGGTCCGATGGCAGCCACCTGTAAGGAATAATCTTTTTTCTCGTCTCTTATGGCTTCTGTTGTTTCAATAATAGTCTTTCCTTTGCATTCCGGGCATTCTACAAATTCAACGCGTGATTCTGTTACCATTAGATAGAGAAGACTATCAGCCTTTCCCGTGATGATAATCTGGTCAAATCCTGTGAGCTTCATCTCGGCGGCAAATTGCCCTCCTGCTGCAGAGTCTCCCAGGATGCCCGTCAGGGGGGATTTGGCGCTAACGGTATAATAGGCAGACGCTGGCAGCAGAGAGCCTGTCAGAGGTCCGATGCCGAAGATAAGGATATTATCTGGTCCCAGGGGATCGCAATCTGGGTTTAGCTCTTCAAAAAGCCTCTTTGTGTTTGCCGCCCTTCCCCCAATAACAGGCCTAATCCAGGAAGAATCAAGAGGCTCTATGCAGAATCTTCTTTCTGTAAGATCTATTCTCAGTACTCTACTGCCGTAGCCATATTTAAGCACGCTTTTTCCTCCATCTCTTCCTTTCTTCAACTCCGAGCTTCTTCAGGTAAAAATATTGTTTCTGGCTTGGATTCATTTTTTTTGTTTCTTTTTTAAAAATGGCAAGAGAAGGATGATGTGCCTTATCAACCTCATGAGTGATCGCTCCTTCTTTACAAGCTTCAATACACCTGGGTCTTCCCCCGCAGAGGTCGCAGACGTAAACAAAATCATTAAATATTTCTATGGCTCCTATGGGGCAGGCTTTTATACAAACTCCGCAGAGTGTACATAGTGTTTGGGAAACAACCACCTCTCCGAGAGAACCCATGGTTATGGCATTTTCGGGGCAGCAGTCACAATAGCGCTCCTTGCATTGGTTACATACAACTGCACCATCAATTCCTGTCTCGTATAGATTCATAGCTTTTATCCTGGATATGCGGTTATTTATTCTTCCGGAACGGAAGAAAGCGCAGGCAGTCTCGCACCTTTTACAGCCAGTGCATTTGCTTATATCAACACGGATCATCCTTAGCTCCTAGTCCCGCAGGTCATACCTTAAAAATAGCCGGAGGTCAGTTTTTGATCCCATTCCTATTCGATTACATCAAGACGAAATTGGACAAGTCCCTTTGGATCAGGGCAGGAAAAATTTTTAACCCTTTTTACCCAGTGCTCGTCTTCCAATCTATCTCTTTCAGCTAAAATTGGAAAGATTGGCATCATGCTTTGTAATGCCCAGATACAGACATACATGCCTTCAGGAACATAAAGCTTGGAATCCTCTACATAAAAATGGTCACCCACGTGCACAGGAAGGGTGCAGGAGCCATCAATCCTTTCAACACTCACCTTTATTTTTGCCATATCTACTCTCCCGATAATGCTTTTTGATTGTAATCACAAAAGCTAATCGATGGCAAACGATTTTTGCTCAATAAACAATAAAACGGGGTTAGGTCTTGCATTTTGCTTTTATCGGGGTCATGTTAGGTTATGTGCTGCTTTTTAAATTGTGTTTGTCTAGGCAAAAGCAAAAAAAGGACCTGCCCCCCAAGTGAAAAACTTGACATCTGCAAAATTCTATACTATAGAAAACACCCGTCCTAATAAATCGGGACAGCACTTTTTGGGATACAATTGGAAGTATCAATAGGCTTAAAAGAAAACCGTAAGGAGGGGTATTATGGCCTGGAAAATTTTTGGGCGAGCAATCAATAAAGTAGGAGTGATTGGCTCCGGTAATATCGGACCAGATATCGCTCTCTATTTCAGCAAGGTTCTTCATGGCCACGGAGTTCCTGTTGTCGTCGTCGACATAGCTGAGGCCGCACTCAAATCTGGAGAAGCTCGAGTCAAAGGAAAATTGGGCAGGGGAGTTAAAACCGGAGCATTTAAAAAAGATGAAGCAGATTCAATGATGGCCAATATCTCTTGGACAACAGAGTATTCGCAGCTAAAAGGCGCTGATTTGGTGATCGAGGCGGCAACCGAAGACAAGGCGATAAAAGGCAAAATCTTCTCTGAACTCGAGAAGATTTGTTCAGAGAAAGCGATTCTTGCTTCGAACTCTTCCCATTTAGAGCCCGAATCCATTTTCGAAGAAGCCAAGAACAAAAAGAGATGCTTGGTCGTCCACTACTTTTTTCCTGCCGAGCGAAGTATCATCGTCGAGATTGTTCCTGGCAAAGACACTTCATCCGAGATAACAGATTTTTTAATGAAATTCTATGAAGAAATCGGCAAAGCACCAATAAAGGTAAAAAGTCGATATGGGTATGCGATAGACCCCATCTTTGAAGGCGTCTGGTTGGCTTCCGCCCTTCTCGTCGAGAAAGGGATAGGAACGGTTAAACAGGTGGATGCCATGGCCCAGATAGCATTGTCCCTTGGAGTGGGTCCCTTTACAGCAATGAATCTGACAGGGGGGAACCCGATAATAAATCATGGACTCAGTGAAATGAACAGTAAAATTAACTCTTGGTTTCACTCCCCCAAAATTTTGGAGAGCCAGCTCACGTCCGGGAAACCATGGGATACTCCTGGAAGAGGCGAAGAAGTCAAATACAACGAAAATACTTTTAAGACAGCCTCCGACCTGTTAAAAGGTGCTTATTTTGGTCTTGTTTGTGAAATTCTCGACTCTGGAATTGCCAGTATTGCAGATTTAGAGATGGCGGTGGAGAGTGCCCTTGTTATGAATGCGCCTTTCCAAATGATGAACAAGATTGGAATAGATAAAGCTCTTGAACTTGTTGAAGCATATGCCAAAGAATGGCATGAATTTGTCGTTCCCAAGGTTCTTGTGGAGCAGGCCAAATCAGGTAAGCCATGGGATATCCCTCTGGCTCTTAGAGAAGACAGGGATGAGGTTGCTGTTGTCACTATCCGCAGGCCAAGGACGTTGAATGCTCTAAATTCCACGGTTATGAATCAGCTTAATAAAATATTTAAGGAAATAAAAAAGGACAACAAAATAAAGGGCGCTGTTCTTACGGGCTTTGGCATAAAGGCTTTTGTTTCAGGTGCTGATATCAATTGGCTCGCTCGATTAAGGACGCCTGAAGAAGGAGAGGCTCTGGCACTAAGCGGCCAAGAGACATTAAACCTGATCGAGAATCTCGGCAAGCCTGTCATCTGTGCCATGAATGGCCTTGCCTTCGGTGGTGGGAATGAGATGGCTATGGCCTGTACAGCAAGGATTGCCAAGAAGGGATTAAGGGCTTTAGCAGGCCAACCAGAGCCCAAACTGGGAATTATTCCTGGATTTGGAGGGAGCCAGAGGCTTCCGCGGCTTGTGGGATTCTCCAACGCATGGCCCATTCTTCGGACTGGAAATCCGATATCCTCTGAAGAAGCACTGAAGATAGGATTAATCAGGGAGGAAGTGGAAGGTGATGTCAAAGAAGCTGGGATTAGATTTGCGAAGAAATTAATTTCGGGTGAAGTTAAAGTTCCTCCTATCAAAAGGGAGCCGCTAGAGATTCCAAAATCTCTGCCCGATGTTGATATCGGGCATCTTTCACGGAAGACTGATGAGATAATGAAAGAAGCCATACTTGAAGGAGCGAAGACGACTCTTGAAGAAGGCCTGAAACATGAAGCCAGGATGTTCGGAAAATGCTTGAGGACCAAGGATATGAGAATAGGGATGGAGAATTTTATGAAATTCGGTCCGAAAAGGAATGCCGAATTTTCCCACGCATAATCCAAGGTAAGCGCTTGCAAGCAAAAAAAATGGAAACTGGAGGTAGAAATGTTTTTTAAAAAAGCATTTATTCCATATGATGGATACTGGAGCACGCCGTTTTGTCGGTGGCAGGGGAGTTTTGCTAATCTCCATTCAATGCTGTTTGCAGCTGAGATTTGTAAGGGAGCTTTCCCTGCCCGGAGAATCTTCCCAAAGATATTCGACGGAATAGTCCTGGGAATGACAGTACCCCAGAAAAGCTGTTTCTACGGCGCGCCGTGGATGGCAGCCATGGTAGGAGCTACGGGGATTACAGGTCCTTCAATCAATCAAGCTTGCGCGACTTCGGCAAAATGTGTGAGTGTTGCCGCTGAAGGTATAGAAATGGGAAACAACGAGGCGGTCCTTGTGGTCACCTGTGATAGGACGAGCAACGGACCTCATATCTATTATCCTAACCCGTTGGGCGTAGGTGGGACAGGTGATAAAGAAGATTGGGTTTGGGATAATTTTGGCTATGACCCATGGGCTAAGAATGCCATGATTGAAACTGCGGAAAATGTAGCTGAAGAAGCAGGGATATCAAAACAGGAACAGGATGAAGTTGCCCTTATAAGATATAACCAGTACCAGGAGGCTTTAAAGAATAATAGCGCCTTCCTTCACCGCTTTATGGTTGTCCCCGTTGATGTCAAGGATCCATCCGGACGAAAAGTAATAGCCACAGTTAGCGGAGATGAGGGAGTTTTTCCGACATCTGCTGATGCGCTGGCAAGGCTAAGACCTGTGCTCGAGGGAGGGACAGTGACCTACGGGACACAAACATTTCCCGCTGATGGGAACGCAAGTATCGTCATAACTACTCAGGAAAAGGCACAAGAGCTTAGCCGTGATCCTGATATCGAGATAAAAATTCTTTCCTACGCTGAGGCAAGAGCCAAGAAAGGCTATATGGCTATGTCTGTCGTGCCCGCAGCCAAGAAAGCACTATCAGATGCGGGGATAGGGATCAAAGAAGTTAAGGCTATAAAGACACACAATCCTTTTGCTGTAAATGATGTCTATTTCTGCAAGGAGATGGGAATCAAGTTTGAGGATATGAACAATTATGGCTGCTCGCTTATCTGGGGCCATCCTCAGGGTCCCACTGGTGCCCGATTGATCATCGAATTGATCGAAGAACTTGTAATTAAAGGCGGCGGATATGGTCTATTCGATGGTTGTGCAGCCGGAGATACTGCAGCTGCGGTTGTCGTGAAAGTAGATATAAAAAAGTAAAAAGATAATAAAAAGAGGAAATAAAAAGGAGGGGATAAAAAAGGGACAGGCTACTTTTTTAGTAAGGTAAAGGGAGAAAAAAGCCTGTCCTTTTTTCTCAAATTATGAGGAGTAGAAGCTTTACTTCTTGTTGTTTGAGGGGAAGTGGTAAAAAAGTATCCTGTCTCCTTTTTCTTCTGAAAGAGGAGACGGAGGGCTCTATTTAGATTATTTCTTTTTCTTTACCGTGCCTCTTGATACCGTGCCTCTTGATACCCTGCCGGAGGATGTGCCTCTTGACCTTGTTGACGAACTTGACCTTTTAACCGTTGATTTTATCTTTCCAGTGCTCGTTGTCTTTCCAACGGTTCTATGAACATTTCCCGTTGTAACTCTCGAGCTAGTTCTCTTCTTTAACTGTTTCTTTGTGATCACTGTTCTTCCATACCTTGATCTATAAAAGATGGGGTAGCCTCGATAATAACCGCCGTAATATCCATAATAATAATCATAGAATCCATAATAAGAATATGGGCTCCAGAAGAAATAAGGAAATCCTAAAGAAAATCCTCCCCAAAAGATCGGACTATAATAAGACGGCATGTAATGAGAATAGTAAGGGCTATCATCATAGTATTCTTTATGTTTTTCAGGTTTTACTTTTATTCCTTCCCCTGTATACTGCTCATCAATCGTAGTACAGCTCATAACTAAGAAAATCACAGAAAAGATAAGAACTAAATTTTTCATTTGTTCATCTCCTTTCTAACATAACTATTATACATCTTTTGCAACTTCCGTGCCAAGTATTTTCAGGCAAAAACAGAGAATTATTATTGTTTTATTGTCATAAATCTTGAGCAGTTGTCGAAAAAAGGGGACAGCGGTTGGATAGTCGCCAATTCTAGTCATTAGCTTCCTTGAGCTTCTTCAGCGCGGCCAGAATTTTTTCCTGAGTGATGGGGAGATCGCGTATCCGGATTCCGATTGCATCATAGATTGCATTAGCGATGGCAGGAGCTGTGGGTACGAGGCCGGGCTCGGCGACTCCTTTGGCGCCGAAGGGGCCGAAACTGTCATTGGTTTCGATGAACTCAAGATCTACCGGAAAATCCATTTCCTGGGCTGTGGGAATCTTGTAATCCCTGAAATTCGGGTTCAGTATCTTCCCCTTTTCAGATTGAAGCTCTTCATAAAGGGCATAACCGATTCCTTGAGCGAGTGCTCCGTAAATCTGGCCTTTAAGTGCGGGGGGATTCAGAACCTTGCCCACATCGTGGGCAGCGACCATTCTCAGAATCTTGACCTCGCCGGTTTCAGTATCCACCTCCACTTCTGCACCTTGAGTTCCGTAGGCATAAGTCGAAGAGATGTTCCCAAACCCTTTGGCAAAGTCGGGCAATTCGTTGGGTGGGTCGTAAAAGACTTCGGTAGCAAGCATTTGACCCTGAGTGCGGAAGTGGATAGCCCGAAGCAGCCTTCCCAGGTCAAGGCTTAGCCAGGGCTCGCGTGGGGCGTCTTTGATAAATATGGATCCATCCTTTAAATCGAAGCGTTCTCGTTTTGCCGCCTTAATAAAGTCGAAATCAGGCGGTTTGTAGCCCGGGTTTTTCTTTATGAATTTCTCGAGGTTTTTTTCTACCTCTTGCGGAAAAAGTTCTTCTGACAGCTCAAAGATCCTGTCGCGGAGCTTATTGGCTGCAAGGATGGCAGTGTTGCAGGCCATAAACGCACCCCGGCTTGCATGAGTTCCCACATCCCACGGACAGGTTGATGTATCAAGGGGATTAATGAATACCTTCTCAGGGCGAACACCAAGAGCTTCGGCAATCCCAAGAGTCAAGACAGAATGCAGCCCCTGACCCATCTCCACTCCTCCGTGGTAAGCATTCACGTTGCCGAAGTCATCAAGCTTCAAGATCAGGCCGCTGGCATCCGATCGATAGATGCGGCCGCCGCCACCCACATGAATTAAAGAAGCCATCCCCTTACCGCGGCACTTCCCTTTTTTGCTCTTTTTCTTCCAGTCCAGCTTTTTGGCGACTGTTTGCAAACACTCCTTGAGTCCACAGGTGCTGACTTTCAGTCCCATGGGTGTGGTCTCTTTAGGCTTGTTGCAGTTAATCATCCGGAAATCATAAGGATCTATCCCGGCTTCTCCGGCCAGTTCATCCATATTACTTTCCAGAGCCCAGGTGTGCTCAGGATTTCCGTATCCTCGCATAGCCTGGCAATAGGTGTTGTTTGTGTAAACCAGTTGAGCGTTAAAGTAGACGCTAGGAACACGATAAAGAGACGTTGCTGGCATCATCATCACCGAGGGGTAAGTCGCTCCCCAGGAGGTGTAGGCTCCATTGTCTTGTACTACCTCGACCTCACGGAAAGTTAGCTTGCCGTCCTGGCCACAGCCCTGGGTGATCTTGGTAGTAGAAGATTGTCGGGGCGAAAAATATGCAAACTCCTCGTCCCGGGTATAGACGATCTTCACCGGCCGGCCAGTCTGAAACGCCAGCAGGATGGCAATGTACTCGTAGGCATGGGTGTCAAGGCCTGTTCCAAAGCCTCCGCCAAGCGCGGGCACGATGACCCGGGTGTTCTTGTCGTTTAATCCCATATCAGAAAGAGCTCGATTGAAGTCACGCTGGGCCAGAAAAGGGATCTGGGTTTTGGCCCAGATAGTAAGGTTGCTATTCATGTCAAACTCGGCCAGGCACCCTGCAGTTCCCATGCAGCACTGTTGTACCCGTGGAGTTGAGAACTCTCCTTGTGCCATGTACTTCGCTGCCCGCTTTCCGGCACTCAAATTGCCTGACTCGTGGTGATATTGCAGCGGAACCAGGTTGTCGGTTCTGGGGCGACCCTGGGAGTCGGTTTCGTGGATGAGAGGCGATCCTTTCTTCATTGCTTCGTGAGGCGAAAAAAGGCCAGGCAGAGGTTCATACTCCACCTTGATCAACTCTATTGCCTCTTCAGCTATATCAGGATCGATTGCTGCAACCGCTGCAAGCTCGTCTCTGTACTGGCGAACCTTATCTTTCTTCAGGGCGAAGTTATCGCGCAAGAACCCAAAGCGAACCTCGGGTGAGTTGTTCGCTGTAATCACTGCCCTGACACCCGAGAGGCGCTCGGCTTTGGAGGTGTCGATATGTTTAATCCGAGCATGAGGATGGTCGCTAAATTTTATTTTTCCATACAGCATGCCCGGGCGCTGGAGGTCATGAATATAGTGAGCTTTGCCCGCAGCTTTATCGGGTGCGTCTGGCCGCGAAGTTTCCTTTCCGATGTAGCGGAAATTCTTCATTGTTTACTCTTCAGTTGTCGTGCCGCCCGCTTCACAGCCTCGACTATCTGCACGTATCCGGTGCAGCGACAGAGATTGCCCTGTAAAGCTTCGCGTATCTCTTTATCTGATGGATTAGGATTGGAATCGAGTAATGCTTTGGCTGACATGATCATACCTGGTGTGCAAAAGCCGCATTGGATCCCACCATGATCGACAAAGGCCTGCTGGATCTTAGACAATTTGTGTTCGGGCATCTGGAGGCCTTCGATGGTTGTAACGCTCTTGCCCTCAATCTCATTTGCCGGATACAAGCAAGAGTTGACAGCTCGACCGTCGACAATGACCGTACAAGCGCCACACTCACCTTTGCCGCAGCCCTCTTTTGTACCAGTCAGGCTCATCATGTTCCGCAGGACATCGATGAGACGCAGATGTCCATCGACCGTTACATCCACTTCTAATCCGTTGAGGATGAATGAGATTTCTGTTTTCATGCCAAGCTTTGTCCGAGGATTTTCTCGAGTCCGCGCTTCACGTATACTCCAACAATCTGTCGGCGGTATTTCTCGGTGGCGCGGACATCGGTTATCGGAGAAACAGTTTCTCTCGCCAGGTGTTGGGCTTTGGACACCAAATCTTCAGAAACGGCGGCGCCTTCTAGTAAAGTTTCTACTTTGGATAGACGCAGCGGAATCGGCGCCACAGATCCAGCAGCGATACGGGCTTTGCGGCATATTCCCCCCTCCATCTCAAGCAGAAGAGCCAAACTGGCAATGGCAAGATCCACTTTCACTCGACCCTTCTTCAAAAAAGTCGCCTTTGCTTTGTTATGTGGAGGGTTCAACAGAATGTCTGTCAATATCTCGTTAGAGGCGAGGCATGACTCGCCAGGCCCTTTAAAGAATTTGCTGATGGGAACCTCTCGACTTGCCTTAGCGCTTTGGAGCCTGACTTTCGCTTCCAGCACGAGGAGCGGCAGGGCCATATCTGCACAAGGAGAGCAGTTGCAAAGATTTCCCCCTATGGTGGCGACATTGCGGATCTGAACGCTTCCCAGACTCTTGGCTGCTTCTGTCAGCACAGGGTAATTATGGCCGAGTTCAGGATGCTGGAGTATATCACTTATTGTTACCAGAGCCCCGATACGAGCGCCTCCATTGATTTCTATGGTGGCAAGCTCAGGGATGAACCGAAGAGAGATCAGCGCCGATGGCTTCAGCTCTCGGTTCTTGATCTGGACTATAAGGTCTGTTCCCCCTGAAATAAATTTAGCACCAGCTATGGTTTTCTTCAGTTCCAGGGCTTCTTTCAGAGATTTTGGTCTGAAGTAATCAAACCGCCTCATGCCACAATCCCTCGTTCTCTGAGCGATACGATCTCAGAAGAAGATAATCCTACCTCACTAAGGATGGCATCAGTGTGTTCACCATAAGCTGGGGCAAAAGGAAGAGTTTCCTTAATTTGTTCAAGATACTCAGTTTCTACTGCAGGAGGAGGCAGCCGCACAGTGCGTCCGTCAGGTGTTGTTGTCCTCAAGGCTTTTGAAGAAACAAAGGGCAGGTCAGGTACATCTTCTATGGGGGTGATTGGCGAATGGGGAATTCCAGCTTCTGCCAGTACGTTGGCTATCTTGCTTGACGGATGTTGCTGGGTTATTGCCTCTATGGATTTGTGCAGTTCTGTTTTGTCCTTGCGCCGCCCTTCGTTGGTGGTGAAACGTTCTTCGTCAAGAGAGGCAAATAAGGGCTGTTTGACGAAACGGGTCCATTGAGCGTCGCTGCCAATGGCCATGTAGATAAAGCCGTCTTTGGTCTGATAGGCATTCACAGGGATAAACTGACGGTGTTCGTTGCCCGAGCGTTTCAGTTCAGAGGGAGGGCTGTCCATATCCAGCATGGGGAGGAAAGTGTGTAGCCAAGAGACTGCTACCTGGGCCATGGAGATGTCAATCTGTTTTCCCTTGCCAGTTTCGTTTCGTTCCATCAAAGCTAGTATGATCTGTATAAAGGCCTCGTCTCCAGCCTTAAGGTCAGCCAGCGGCGGTCCACACTGAAGCGGCGGTCCATCATTATGTCCAGTGATATCCATATATCCACAAAGCGCCTGGATGACCGGATCGTAGCCAGGGACATCAGGGTGCGCAAGCCCCATAGCAGAGATACAGCACCAGACAAGATCTTTCTTTTCTTGACGCAAAGTTTCGTACTCAACGCCTAGTTGTTTGTGGCGTGCCGGCAAAGTGTTGGTGCAAAAAACATCTACTTTGAGTTCTTTAATGAGGCGCTTCAAGAGAGCCTGCCCCTCAGCCTGTTTCAGGTCTAGGGCGATAGCTTCCTTACCAAGGTTTGGAGCTACGAAATAGCTGTGCCTGTCCCCTCCTGCTACCTTTCGGCCTATGTAGCGGTTGGGGTCTCCCTTGGACTTGCGCCCTGCCATCGGTGTTGGTTCCACGCGAATAACACGCCAGCCCAAATGGACAAAGCGCAGCGTTGCGTAGGTTAAGGTCAGGGCCTGCTCCAAACTGAGCACGACTTGCGGTTTCAATATATTGCTCCTCTCTCCCTTATTGAATTCTATGGAAAAATCCCGTTTCTTGCAAATTAAAAGTTTTTCGTATAATCTTTCATGCATGGGTGCAGGCAGAAAACCGGGATTATTCAGATATCGAAAGAGTTAGGTTGAATTCATTGATGACCTTGCCTAGCAAACAACAAGGAGGAGAATATGCTTCCGGGAGAAAAGAGATACCCTAATATATTTAGCCCGATCAAGATTGGAAAGTTTTGGGCAAAAAATAGGATTAAGTACGCTTCTACCGAGACGAACTTCAATTATAGCGATGGTTTTGTCTCGGAGAAGGAATTTGCCTATATAGAGGCACACGCACGAGGGGGCTCAGGGATTGTGACTACTCAGGGTGCCTCTACTGATCCGAGAGGTGAGGGGCAAGGGTATGTGGGAATGATGGGAATCTGGGATGACAAGTTTATCCCTGGTTTGAAGAAGATGGCTGACATTATCCATCAAGGTGATGCGCTGGCCTGCCTTCAATTGATGCACTGCGGCCGTGTTGGGGGAATAAACCTCCCTTATACAGTAGGGCCATCAGCAATCAAACAAAGGCTACGCCGGTTCCGACCGCAAAGGAAGATGAGCATACCTGAAGTTGAGGAATGTATTCAAGAGCATATTGACGGCGCCCGAAGAGCTGTGGAAGCCGGGTACGATATCATCGAGATTTCAGGAATAGTCGGCTACCTCATTTCCAACTTTATCTCTAAATTTACGAATTGGAGAAGCGATGAGTACGGCGGCGACATCCATGGGCGAAGCACATTTATGAGGAAAATTATTGAGGGGATTCGCAAAGAGATTGGTCCTGATATCGCCCTGGGCATACGCCTCTGCGGCTGGGAGATGCTGGATGATGTTGAGGGTAATACCGAAGAGGAAAGCTTGGAGTCGATCAAAATAGCTGAGGCGGCTGGTTGTGATTACATTAGCGTTACCGTCGGTTGGCAGGAGTCCTTGGGTTCGGTCATCTCCAGGGATATTCCTATGGGAAAATGGCTCTACGTGGCTGAACGCACCAAGAAAGCAGTAAAGGTTCCTATCAGCATGGCCTACCGACTGTTTGTTCCAGAGATTCCTGAAAAAGCTATTGCTGAAGGCAAGCTGGATATATGGGAGATGTGCCGGCCCCAGATTGCCGACCCTGCCCTTCCCAATAAAATTAAGTGGGGTCGCCAGGAGGACATTATTCCCTGCATAGCATGTCAAGTCTGCCTGGCCCGGCTCTTCCGCGATGCTCCGGTCACTTGCACCGTTCGTCCCTCCTGCGGCCATGAAAGAGAGCGTGAATGGGGCTATTACGGATTCCCCAAGGCCGAAGTAAAGAGAAAGATAATTGTTGCTGGTGCCGGTATTGCTGGCCTTCAAGCAGCCTGTATTGCTGCTGAAAAAGGTCATGAGGTAGCTGTCTACGAAAAGACCGGTCACATCGGCGGGCAATGGTATTATGCTTCGCGGAATCCCTGGGATGAAAGATCGAGCAAATACTGGGACGACCAGGAATTTATGAGGTGGATTAACAATATGAAGGCTAAGTGTGATAAGTTCGGAGTAAAGTTCGTTCTCAATAAGCCAGTAACCAAAGAGCTTCTTGATAAGGAAAAGCCAGATTCCCTGGTCATTGCCACAGGTGCTGTGCCCGAAGTTCCAGATATTCCCGGTGCAAATAAGCCGCACGTCGTGAGCATGTTCGATGTTTTTACCGGAAAAGCAAAGCTGGGGAAGAATGTTGTGATCCTCGGGGGCTCGGGCGCTGCAATTTCTCTTGCGCTCTTTGTGATCGGAAAAATGGAAAAGGAAAAGATAAAGGATTATAACTTGGCCATGATAGACCCTGCTCCAAGGTTTGGCTGGGATGTCAATCCTTCATATATCTGGCGTTACAGGCTCAGGCTCAGGCAGGCAAAGGTTCAACAATTAACCTACGGGCAGGCTAAAAAGATCACCGATAAGAATGTAGTGGCGGACTGGACGATTGTGGAAAGGAAAACAAAAGAAAAAAAACAATTTAAGGACCAGACTGTACCCGCTGGCACGGTCATCTTGGCTCGTCTCGTCCCCAACAAGGAACTGGGCTACGGATCTTTCAAGGGTGATACTTCTATGATAGGTGATTGTGTCTGGGTCAGGCGCGGTTTTGATGCCATCCAGGATGGTTACCGCTTAGGAATGAGATTCTGAAATGTAAAGAAAGGAGAGGTTTATTATGATATTAAATGAAATTGCGAGTGCTCATCCCCAGGTACCGGGAACAAGAATGAGCGTTTATCCGCATTCTGGCTCGAGCGGCATGGGACTCTATCCATGGGTTGATGCTTTCCGGTGTAACGGCTGCGGAGCCTGCACCAGGGCATGTCCTCCTGGCATCATAGGATTACACAAGGGCAAAGCGGCCATTGTACTTGACCTCTGCCAGCAGTGCGGGGAATGCTTCGAAGCGTGTCCAGTGGAGGGCGCTCTTCTTTTCAAACTCCCTCCTGGTTCACCTGAGACCGGGAATACGCCTTACATCTCCAGAAAATAGAACTAAGAAGAGAGCAATTAGGGCTTTATGATATATTCATGATTTTTTAATTATATCTTTCATCAAAAAGGAGTGTCGCAAATGGCAGAAAAACTTAAAACAAACTATGTGGATCATATCTGTATTGCTGTCAACGATGTAAAAAAAGCGGAAAAGGACTATCTAGATGCCTTTGGCTGGGAAGTAGCTTATCGCTATGTGGATGAGCCAGAGAAGATAAGGGTTACGGGTTTTATGGTCGGACAAACAGCAATAGAAATCATGGAAGACCTTGATGGCACTGGAGAGGTAGCCAAGTTTATTAGACGTGCTGGTGAAGGCGTCATGCTCATAAGTTATAATGTCGATAATTGTGAGGAATCTCTGGAGCTGCTAAAAAGAAATAAGGTAAGGCTTATTGATCAAAAACCTAGATTTTTTGGCGAGTATAAGAGAAATTTTGCCTTTATTCACCCCGCGGCTACTCACGGAATCTTAACCGAGATCATCGACGGGAAATATTGAGTTCCATCATCTGTTTATGACTTCTAGCGGGCAGGACTTTGAGCGAGAAAAGAATCAGGGTGCTTATAGCCAAACCGGGCCTTGATGGGCATGACAAGGGTGCAAAGGTAATAGTCCATGCCCTCAAAGAGGCTGGCATGGAGGTTCTCTACACCGGCCTTCACAAAACAATCGATGAAATAGTGGGCACCGCTTTAGAAGAAGATGTGGACGTTATCGGGCTCTCCGTATACTCTGGTGCTCATCTTCCTTTGAGTAAAAAGTTAATGGAGCAGCTTAAAGAGAAGAAGGTATCCGATAAGTTAGTGCTGGTCGGCGGTAATATACCCTTAGGGGATGTGAAAGTTCTCAAAGAGTACGGTGTAGCTGAAGTTTTTCCGGTTGGAGCCAAGCTGGATGGAATCATAGAGTTTATAAAAAGAAGAGTAGGGGGGCATAATGAAAGAATCTAATAAACCTGAAGAGATCAAAGAGATTAGACTCGAGTCTGGGATAAAAGTTAAGCCTGTCTATGGTCCTGATGACATTAGAGATCTAAACTATGAAAAAGATATCGGTCAACCCGGTGAATATCCTTTCACAAGAGGCATCCATCCCCTGATGTACCGCAAACGCCCCTGGACTATGCGGCAGTATTCAGGATTCGGAACAGCCAGAGAAACAAACGAGAGGTTTAAGTGGCTTCTGGGTCAAGGGCAGACAGCACTCAATGTGGCTTTTGATTTACCCACGCAACTGGGCTTAGATTCTGATGATCCTTTTGCTGAAGAAGAAGTTGGCAGGGTAGGAATGGCCATAGACTCTCTTAAAGATTTGGAAGAAGCTTTTGCTGATATCCCTCTCGACAAAATTTCAACCTCGCTAACTATCAACCCTGTGGCCTCAGTTATGCTGGCTATGTATCTTGTGGTGGCAGAGAAGCAGGGGATACCTTGGGAAGAGGTAAGAGGCACCACACAGAATGATATATTGAAAGAATACATAGGTCGGGGGACCTGGATTTTCCCTGTCGAGCCTTCAATCCGGTTAATAGGCGATATAGTTGAATTCTGCTCTAAGAATGTTCCTAAATTCAATCCCTTCAGCGTCTGCGGCTATCATATAAGAGAATCAGGTGCCACGCCAGTTCAGGAAATGGCTTATGCCTTTGAGATTGCTATTGCTTATATCCAGGAAGTGCTTAATCGAGGACTTAACATTGATGACTTTGCCGGAAGGATCGCCTTTAACTTTGACATTTATGGCAACCTTTGGGAGCAGGTCGCAAAATTCAGAGCAGGAAGAAGGCTTTGGGCAAAAATCATAAAGGAGCGTTTTGGTGCCAAGAATCCTCGTTCAATGACCTTAAGGATGATTGCCGGCGGTGGAGGCGGTGGTTTGACAATCCAGCAGCCCGAAAACAACATAGTCCGTGGTGCCTATTATGCCTTGATCTCGGCTTTATCAGGAACACAAACAATGGCTCTTTGTTCCTACGATGAGGCATACACCATTCCTTCAAAAAAGGCAGCACTAATCAGCTTGAGGACGATGCAGATTCTGGCAGATGAGATGGGACTCAGGGATACAGTTGATCCTTTGGCCGGATCTTATTATATTGAATGGCTAACAGAGGAGATGGAGAAAAAAATAGTTGAGTGCATGAAGAAGGTAGAAGAGATGGGGGGCATGATTAGGGCAGTTGAATCAGGCTATATCCAGGGAGAAGTAAGCAGGCAGGCTTATAATCAAGAGAAAAAGATTCAATCTGGAGAAACCACGAAAATCGGCGTGAATAAATATGTGATGGAAGAAGAAAAGGCTGAGGTTGAGATTCACCAATTCAATCCTAAAGTTGCCGAGCAACAGAAGAAAAAGCTTGTAGAGATAAAAAATCAAAGAAATGAGAGTGAAGTGAAAGATGCCTTGTCTGGATTGAAAAAGGCTGCTCAGACGGATGATAATGTGATGCCTCATATCTTGAAAGGCGTGAAGAGCTATGCCACTTTAGGCGAGATAACAAGAGTTTTCAAAGATGTCTTCGGCGAATTCAAGGAGCCAACCGGATTATAAAAAAACAGAAATAACTATGGAATATAAGATTGGAATAGATGTCGGGGGGACATTCACAGATTTTCTGCTGACTTCCAAGGATGGAAGTTCTGAGATCTTTAAGGTTTTATCCACTCCTGATGACCCATCAATAGGATTGATGGAGGGCCTTGCAGAAATGGCAGAAGCCAGAAACATCTCTTTAAAAGAATTCATTAAGGATATAGAAACTATTGTGCACGGAACAACTGTCACAACAAATGCAGTATTGACTCGCAGAGGAGCGAAAACAGGGCTTTTAACCACAAAAGGCCTAAGAGATGCCTTGGAAATGAGGAGAGGGATAAGGGAAGAACAGTATAACAACAGATACACTAATGTGGAGCCGTTGATTCCAAGATATTTGAGATTTCCTGTAGAGGAGAGGCTTGATTACAAGGGAGACATCGTAACTCCACTCAAGGAAAAAGATGTTCTCGATGCAGCCAAACTTTTTAAAAAAGAAGGCATTGAAGCTATTGCTATCTGTTTTATGAATTCTTTTGCTAATGATACTCACGAATCCGTGGCCGAGAAAATCATAAAGGAAGAATTTGGCCTTGAACTTGGTGAATCTAGCCAAGAATTTGATAAATCAGGCAAGGAGCCTCATGAATCCAGCGACGGGCATGATAAATCAAGCCCCTACATTACAGTTTCATCCTCATTTTTTCCGAGCATTAGATTTTATGACAGGATATCAACAACTGTCTTAAATTCTTATGTTGGTCCTATACTGAAGAGGTATATAAAGAGCCTGATTAAGAAATTAATAGATGTCGGATTTAAAGGCGTCTTACTCATCATGCAGTCTAATGGAGGCGTCGTATCACCCCAGATTGCAATGGATAAGGCTGCCGTAACCCTCCTCTCAGGTCCTGCAGCAGGACCAGTGGCTGGAATCGAATACACATCTGTCCAAGGTTATGAAGATTGTCTAACAATTGATATGGGGGGGACAAGTTTCGACGCCGCGCTTATTAAAAACAAAACACCGCTGGTCACTACTGAGGGCGAGATTAATCGGCTAAGAATAGCCCTTCCTATGCTGGGAATAGTGACCATTGGAGCGGGAGGAGGAAGCATAGGTTGGGTTGATGAGGGTGGACTTTTGCGGATGGGACCACAGAGCGCCGGCTCAAAGCCAGGACCTGCCTGTTATGATTTGGGAGGAGAGCTTCCAACCTGTACAGACGCGGACCTTGTACTCTGTTATCTTGATAAAGATTTCTTTGCCGGAGGAAAGATACCACTGAATTATGAGCGGGCAGAGAGGGCCATCAAAGAAAAAATAGCTGATCCTTTAGGCATGGATGTGGTCGAGGCCGCAGCCGGGATGTATCGGGTGATAAATGTCAATATGGCTTCTGGAGTGAGAGAAGTGAGTGTCAAGCGCGGACACGACCCGAGAGAATTCCCTCTGGTCGTAGCCGGTGGAGCAGGACCGGTTCATGCCTGCATGATTGCATTAGAGCTCGAGATTCCGGTTATGGTTATCCCCAAGGAATCATCTATTTTCTGCGCAGCAGGCATGTTGATGTCTGATTTGAAGCACGACTTCATCCGAACCTATTCAACGTCTCTCAACAAGTTAGATAAGAAGAAATTCAGGTCTCTGTTTAATGAAATGAGAAAGGAAGCCACCGAGCTTCTTGAATCAGAAAACATTCCAGAGGGCTCTATCAAACATATCTATTCTCTGGATATGAGATATGTTAAACAATACCATGAAGTGAACGTGGAGATGACCAAGGACGAGATGGAGAGAGGAAATATCGAATCTGTTGTTTCGAAGTTTCATCCAGAGCATAATCGGCTTTATGGATATTCTTTAGAGGAAGTAGGAACGCCGATTGAGTTGATCAACCTGAGGCTTACAAGTATCGGGAAGACAACCAAGCCAAAATTTAAAAAGGAAGAATATGACGAGCTTGATCCCTCAAAAGCTTTAAAAAAGAAGAGAAAAGTTTATCTGCCTCTTATGCAAGCATTTGAAGAAGTCCCCGTCTATGACGGATATAAACTTAGATATGGAAACAGAGTAGAGGGGCCAGCCCTAATAGAGCAGGTTAATACAACGACTTTCGTAACTCCAGAATATAATATCCTCTGCGATAAGTACGGAAGCTATACGATGTATCTAAAAACAAAAGAAAAAGAAATCAAAAAGAAAGTTGTAGGGGCTTGATTCATCTTGTGTAGGTGTTTGATTTATCAAACCCACCTTTTGATTATCGTAGGGATGTGACTTATAAAAAATAAAAAGTGTATGAAAGGTTGTAGGGGCTTGATTCATCAAACCCAGTTTAAAATGTTGTAGGGGTTTGATTTATCAAACCCAGTTTAAAATATTGTAGGGATTTGATTTATCAAACCCACCGATTGAATATATAAAGGAATTATAAGAAAAGGAATAAATAGGAAATAGCCAGCAAAATGAAAATAGACAAGATATTAGTTTCTGTGTTTCAGAGAAGGTTTAAGTCAATAACAGAAGAGATGAGTATAGTCTTAGAAAAAACGACACGCTCACCTATCCTCTGCGAAGCAAAAGATTTCGTTACCGGACTTTATGATGGAAAGGGAAAGATGCTTGAACAGACTGAAAACCTTCCTATCCTCTCTTTTTCTCTGGGACCTGTTTGTGAGTATATAGTTCGTTATTTCGGCGATGATATTCATCCCGGTGATGTCATCTTCCATAACGATGTCTTCTCTATGGGCAATCAGAACAATGATGTCGCTGTTTATAAACCAATATTTTACGATGATAAACTCATAGCCTGGTCAGCTTCCAAGGGACACCAAGCAGATGTAGGAGGAGCGGTTGCAGGAGGATATAATCCCAGAGCCACTGAGGTCTGGCAAGAGACACTCAGGATACCCCCGATCAAAGTCTATGAAGGTGGGAAACTGAGAAATGATGTCTGGGACCTTATCTTCGCCAACATCCGTTTTGATATCGTAGCTGCGGATATGAGAGCTCAGATAGGTTCGTGTGTGGTGGGGGAGAGAGGGGTGTTAAAGCTTATCGAAAAATACGGGCTTAAAGTCTTTGAATCTCATAAAGAATATCTTTTCGACTCTACAGAAAAGATGATGCGCGCAGAGATAAAAACCATCCCCAACGGAATATACCGAGGAGAGTCAACAGTATATTATGACGGGAGAACACCTGGTTCAAAGTACAAAATAAGAGTAAAGATAACTGTTGAAGATGAGGAGATAACCTTTGATTATTCAGATACAGATCCTCAGACAGATGGATTTGTTAACGGAACATATACTTCATCAGCGAGCGCCACTCTATTAACATTTCTCCAGATGGTCAATCCTGATATGCCTCATAATGACGGGATGGTAAGGCCTGTTAAGATCATAGTTCCAGAAGGCACTATCCTGAATGCTAAATATCCGGCTGCAACCACCTTTGGAAATCATCTCTGCCCTCCGAATGCAGATGCGATAATAAGAGCTCTGTCTCAGGCGATACCCAAGAGAGTAACCGCAGGATGGGACCAGCTTTTATGCTATCTGACCAGCGGTTATGACCCGAGGAAAAAAGATAGCTACGTCGATATAGGCTTCCTGGGATTGAAAGGTGGCTCTGGCGCCACCCACGGAGTGGATGGCTATGACCACATTGGCATGATAGACGCGTCTGGAGGAGTACTGGACCAGGATTATGAGATGTTCGAGCAGCAGACTCCGCATTTATTATTACACCACGAATACTGGACTGATTCTGCTGGGGCTGGTCAGTGGCGAGGAGGGCTTGGCGTTGAAACCAAGTTCAAAATAGGAGGGGAAAAGACGAAAGTTGTGACCTTTGGAGATGGAGACGAAGAAGCTCCATTCGGGCTTTTTGATGGGAAGAGAGCGACGCTAAATAAAATAGAACTTCAATATCCGGATGGAAAAGTATATAAGGCGACAAGTAAGGACCTGGTTGAGGATGTGCTAGAAGGAACCATTCTCTTCCAGCAAGCTGGAGGAGGAGGAGGATACGGAAATCCCTATCTCAGGCACCCAGCTCAAGTTGGCCAGGAAGTGCAGAATGGAATTATAAGCGTAAAGAAGGCAAAAGAACATTATGGAATTGTAATTGATCCTGAGACATTTGAAGTGGATCTCAAAGAGACAGAAAAACTGAGAAAGAAAAAGAAATGAGGCTGATTTCTTGATTCTCGTTCTGTGCCTTCTAATGGATTGAGATAGGCAGAGAAATGTTGACCTTAGTATATTCATACTACAACAGCAGCAAGGCCCTTAAAATTCAAATAGATAACTGGTCTCGATACCCGATAGAGTTGATGAAGAAGCTGCATTTTATCCTGATTGATGATTGTTCCGACATCAAAGCGGATTTAGCTATCAACTTTCCGATTAATCTCACGTTATTGAGAATCACTGATAGCATCCCCTGGAACCAGCCTGGTGCAAAGAATCTGGGATTCAAATTTGCCAAGACAGATTGGGTTTTTACTTCTGATATCGATCATGTTCTTCTGCCCGAAATGTGCGAGAATCTGACGGAACTTAACAAGGATAAGAAAACTGTCTATTACTTCTCGCGGTTAACGGATAAAGGAGAAACGAGAGAGCCTCATCCTAATTCATTTTTAATCCATAGAGATATTTTTTGGGAACTGGGAGGCTACGACGAAGATTTTTGCGGGCATTATGGCTACGATGACATCCTGCTGAAGACAATAATACAATCGCACTGCAAGACTGAGCATCTTAGTTCTATTAATTTAATTAATTATCCTTCTCTTTATAGTTCAGACTTAGACAGGAACAGAAGAAGTAACAAAAGATTGCTAAAGAGGAAGAAAAAACAATTACAAAAAGGTAAATATAAGAACAAAAAAATACTGAGATTCAACTGGGAATTAGTTAAAAATTTTAACACCTCCTCTTGAGATATACCTCAGATTAAACAATACAGCAAATAAGACCTATGGTCTGCCTTTGGGCGCAAGAAAATGATAATGTGAGCCCCAAGAAAATACTAAATAGCCCGCAGGAAGCTTCCGATTATAAGTTTTTAAAGCTTTATTCCTATTGCGAGCGATAAAAAAAGCGGATTTGATAAATCAATACCTTTCAATAAATTACTAGTTTACTTTTCTTTTTGAATTTGACTGCGATTTTCTTCTGTTATATATATTGATAATCGGGGAGCCAGGTTATTGAAATTTATCAAAAGATATAGAAGATTGCTATGACCCGAAGAAGAAAATTCAAATCTGTAATAGGCTCATTGTTATTTCTCACTTTAGTTTTCGTTTTTGAGATCAAGAGTTTTGCAGGCGAATCCAGTCCCCGGCATCTATATTTAGGTTTGGATTCGGTTCCTTATTCGATATTTATAGAAGCTCAGGAGAGGGGACTTTTCAAAGATTTTCGAACTCCTTCAAAAGTGACTGCGCCTTTTCCTGCTTTATCCAATTACGCCTGGGCGGTAATAATGAATACAGAACAAGTGGAAAGCTACCAAGCTAAATACTATCATTTCGGCCTTAATAAAGTCGTTGGACGCTTATTCAACGAGGTAGGAAAGCCTATCTATCCTAATAAATTTGATTTCAGCGACGATAGAGTTATAAAAAAAATTATGGCCTATATCACGGGTGGAGGTTCTGTTAAGGGCGAAATGAAGAGTCTTGCTCGTAAAGTTCTTGCTTCCGATCAACCGCGATTGTTTTTCGTTTTAATAGGGACATCTGACATAGTCGCTCATATGAAGGGAGCCAAAGGTCTTCATAAGCTTCTTAAAATTGTGGATCGAGAACTCGTCAGTATCCGCGCAGAGCACCTTAAAAAATTCAAGGAACCCTTGGTCGTCACTATAGTTTCTGATCACGGTAACACTTTGAAAAGCGGTAAAATCATCAGCGTAAAAAAAGTATTAAAAGAAAATAATTTTAACCTTACTAAAAAGCTTAAAGGTCCCAATGACGTTATTCATCATAACAGTGGAATATTGTCTGTGGCCAATTTTTTTATTCAGGATACACGAAAAATCGAATTAGCCCACACCCTTGCAGCCCAACCCTGGTCGGATGTGGTTGCTACTTTTGATAGAGAAAAAGATGTCTTTCTTGCGATATCTCAAAAAGGGACTTTGGCCTTTGAATATAGCGAAGAGAAAAACGAGTTCAGAATTAGAAACCTTGAAGGTGAAGATCCTTTAGGATTGGTCCCTCACCTTCCTTTAGGAGAGTGGATTCCTAAATCCCAAGTTTTAGAAGCTTCGGTTAAAACTGGCTATCCCGATAGTTTGATGAGGATCCAAACGGGGCTCACCCAGCGGCGTGTGAACCATCCTGCATCCGTCATCGTTAGCCTTAAGAAAGGCTGGGAAAGTGGAAACAAATTTATGAAATTTTTATCAAAGTTAAGAGGTCGATCTGGAACTCATGGAGCCTTAGCAGCTTTCGAATCTGTTGGCCTTATTTCTTCTACAGGTTATGAGTTTCCTGAATGGGTTCCGGCTCGTGAAGTTCATAAACTGATTGAAGGGTACGATTTTGGGAAGCGATTCGAAGCTATGACGTTGATCTGGGCAGGAAATGGAAATTGTAAAATGCGCTTTGGACAGCCCCTCTTGGATATTCCTGATATTGCTTCAGTTCAATTTATTGTACAGATTTTTGATCATCAAAGGCATCGTTTTTCGAGGTCGTATGATCTCTATAAGCTGAAGCTTCCTTCGAGGTACATTCAAGCTTCTTCTCTCGGCAATCCCAGATTCTTTGATGCCACATTACCAAAAACTCCAAAACCAGAAGTCTTGTTCCAACTCCAAGCGCGAGGTTTAGATGCTAACGGCCGAGTGGTTGCTAAGCTGAAGACTAAACGTTTAACTATTATGCGCTATAAAGGATACCAAAAATTTCCCATCAAAAGAATTTTCGGGCCACCCAAGAAGCATTTAGCCTGGTACTAAGCGCTCGCGTAAAATTGCTTGTCTAGTTTTATCACAGATCTTTTTCATTAATCTTTTTAGCATTTCAATAACATTTGTATTCTAAGGATCCAACTTTAAAGACTTTGCTTATCAGGGTGTTCTATAGAATGAACATGCAGTCGCCATAGCTGTAAAACCTGTACTCTTGGCGGATCGCTTCTTGGTAGGCTTTTTTAATGAAATCAAGACCGGCAAAGGCTGCCACGAGCATAAGAAGAGTTGATTTTGGAAGGTGAAAATTAGTTAAGAGTCTATCAACGACTTTAAACTCATACCCAGGATAAATGAAGAGACCTGTGGAGCTTCTACCTGGATGGATTTTTCCGTTTTTAAAAGCACTCTCCAGAGTGCGGACCGATGTTGTCCCCACAGCGATTATAGGCCGTCGTTCTTTTTTTGCTTCATTTATTGTTTGGGATATCGCCTGGCTTATAGAATATGTTTCTTCAAGCATGTGAAAGTTTTCAATGCGTTTTGCTCTGACTGGCTGGAAAGTTGCCAGTCCCACATTGAGCGATATCTCAGCCACTTGAACCTGTCTTTCTATTATTTTTTCAAGAATTCGAGGAGTGAAATGAAGGCCTGCTGTTGGGGCGGCTATGGCTCCTTCCTTTCGAGCAAAAACAGTCTGGTATCTTTCTAAATCCTGTGCCCTAAGCTCAACATTTTTCTTTTTGCGTTTTATATAGGGAGGAAGAGGAGCATAACCTATTTTTTTCAGCATTGAAAGAACATCGCCTGAAGAAAATCGGATCATTCTTTTACCCTCGGGCTCAGTTTTGACGATTTTGCCTTCAAATCCATGGGAAAAGGAAATTACATCGCCTAATCTAACTTTTTTGGCCGGACGGCAGAGGACTTCCCACAAACCTTCTTGGGATTCCTTCAAAAAGAGAAATTCTATTTCTTTTTCTTCTATCTTCCCCAATGCTCTTGCCGGGATGACTTTGGTGTTGTTAAGGACAAGAACATCTCCTTTGTTCAAGTAATTGGGAAATTCTTCGAATCGTGAATGGATGATTTTACCCGTTCGGCGATAGAGAATCATCATCCTGGACTTATCTCTTTTTGGGAGAGGTGTTTGCGCGATGAGATCATGAGGAAGGTCATAATCAAAGTCAGCCGTAAGCATTTGTGATATTAGCTTTTTTTTTATCCTACAGGGTTTTTTGCAGATTTGGTAAATAAAACCGATCCCTATAATAATAAAAAGGTGTGTTTGATAAATCAAACACCTACACAAGATAAATCAAGCCCCTACAAGGAAATGGGGCCAGGCCCCATTTTTCCTGGCTTTGATAAATCAAACACGTGCACAGGATAAATCAAATCCCTGCATTTATTTTTGGCTATCTTTGAAAAGCTTCCCTTGACTTGCGGGTGGAGATAGCAGCCCCAGGTGAGAATAAGCCTTTTTTGTTACTTTGCGGCCTCTGATTGTTCGCTCGAGAAAACCGATACGCATCAAGAATGGCTCATAGATAGATTCAATCGTGTCCTTTTCTTCATCGATTGCAGCAGCAATCGTGTTAATTCCCACCGGACCGCCGCTGAAGTTCTCGATTATGGTCATTAGGATTTTCCTGTCCACTTCGTCAAGGCCGAGGATGTCGACTTCCATCATGTCCAGTGCATTTGTTGCTTCCTTGCCAGTGATTTTTCCCTCGCCCTTCACATCAGCATAATCTCTCACTCGTCTTAGTAACCTGTTGGCGACCCTGGGTGTTCCACGGGAGCGGTGGGCAATCTGATCAGCTCCTTTATCATCGATGTCCACTTTGAGGATCGAGGCAGACCTTTTGATTATCTTTTTCAGGTCTTCTTTCCTGTAGTAATCCAGGCGGTGGATGATACCGAACCTTCCCCTTAAAGGAGGAGTTATGCGGCCAGCGCGGGTAGTTGCACCTATCAGCGTGAATTTTTTAAGCTGCAGTTTGTGACTCCGTGCACTCGGCCCCTGTCCGATGACAATATCCAGCCTGAAGTCTTCCATGGCCGAGTAGAGAATCTCTTCGACCGAAGGGTGGAGGCGGTGGATCTCATCGAGAAAAAGAATTTCTTTCATCTGCAAGTTAGAAAGGATGGCGGAAAGGTCGCCTGTCCTTTCGATGACCGGTCCTGATGTGGGCTTTATTCCAACGCCCATCTCTTTAGCAATGAGATAAGCAAGGCTTGTTTTTCCCAATCCTGGAGGGCCGTAAAGGAGAACATGATCAAGATGTTCGTCTCTTTTGCGCGCTGCTTCGATGAAGATTTTCAGGTTTGATTTAACGGTTTCCTGCCCAACAAATTCCTTAAAATTTCTAGGCCGGAGACTGTCTTCAAAAAGAAGGTCCTCTTTTGTTCTGACCGGACTGAGAACAGCTTCCATATTCTATCCTTTTTATATTTTTGCCATTCTTTTCAGGCTTTCTCTGAGAAGTTTTTCGAAGCCCGCTTCAATAGTAAATGTTTTTATGGTTTCTTCCACGATTCTTTCAACTTCTTTCCTTTTGAAGCCGAGGTTCATAAGGGCTGAGATCAAATCCTCTTTTTCCTGAAATCCTTTAACTTCCAACACTTTTTCTTTCTCTTCGAGTTTTTCCTGGAGTTCAACGGCTATACGCAAGGCTGTTTTTTTCCCGATTCCGGGCACGAGAGAAATACGGGCAACATCGCTTCGCCTTATAGCATCTTCAAGATCTGAAGCTTCGATTCCGGAGAGAATATTAAGGCCAATCTTCGGGCCTATTCCTGAGATACTGATTAATTTAAGAAAGATATCCCTTTCATCCTCGGATAAAAATCCATACAGGGAAAGAGAATTGTCAGTAACATGGGTGTGGATGAAGAGCTCAACTGTCTCGTTGAGATCTCCCAGCTTTAAATATGTGGAAAGGGGAATCCAGACACAATAGCCAACTCCTCCAATATCAAGGACGACCTGATTGGAAGATTTGTGGATCATATTTCCTTTAAGATAGGCAATCATTATCTTTTTTACCTCTCTTCTTCTGATTTCTTTATTTTTTGGCGAAAAATTCTTGAGTTTAGATGGCAGTAGGCGGTTGCCAGGGCATCCGATGCGTCTGTTTCAAGCTTCATGTCTTTTATGTCGAGCAGTGTTTGGACCATAATCCTCACTTGTTTTTTATCCGCCTGACCATAGCCTGTAACAGCCTTTTTTATCTCCAATGGGGAATACTCATAGAGCGAACAGTTGTGGGAAGCAACTGCAACCAAGGTTGCGCCTCTTACCTGCCCGAGGGTAATAGCTGTTTTGATGTTCTGTGCGTAAAAAGGATTTTCAATGGCCACCTCATCTGGTTCAAACTCGGCTATGAGTTCATCCAAGCGTGATTTTATTTCGTTTATTCTATGGTGGAACAGCTTCCGGCGAGAAGGTTTGATGACTCCACAATTAATGACTGTGTATGCGTTATTGGAGTATTCGATGATGCCGAATCCTGTAGATTGAATACTAGGATCAATTCCAAGGACCCGCATAAATATTATTTTTTAGCCAGAATATTTGGCAATTTCCTCTTCATCTATGTCAAAGTTGGCCCAAACATGCTGAACATCATCATGATCTTCTAGTTCTTCCATCAGCCGCAGGAGCTGCTGGGCTTGTTTTCCCTCTAATTTAACATAATTCTGAGGAATATAACCCAGGTTGGAAGCAGCTAGCTCTATGTTGTGCTCTTTAAGAGCATTGACCACTGGCTCGTAATTTTCAGGCGAAGTGAAGATTTCATAGTTGCTGCCGTCCTCTCTTAAATCCTCTGCTCCTGCGTCCAGGGCAACATCTAGAAGCTCATCTTCTGATGCTTTTGTTTGCTCGACGACGATGTATCCTTTGCGTTTGAACATCCAGGCGACACATCCAGATTCGCCGATTCGGCCGTTGTTTTTAGTAAATATATGCCGTAACTCAGAGATTGTTCTGTTTTTGTTGTCAGATAAAACTTCCACATAGATCGCTACTCCACCTGCACCGTATCCTTCGTAGGCGGTCTCTTCGTAGTTTACCCCTTCCAGCTGCCCTGTGCCTTTCAAAATGGCTCTTTTGATGTTATCTGCAGGCATGTTTACTGCCTTAGCGTCGGTGATAGCTTTTCTTAATCGGGGATTGGTATCCGGTTCGCCTCCGCCGATGCGCGCAGCAACAGCTAATTCCCGGATAATTTTTGTGAAGATCTTGCCTCTTTTGGCGTCCTGGGCAGCTTTTTTGTATTTTATAGAGTGCCACTTTGAATGGCCTGACATTTTATCTCCTTCCGATTAAGTCAAAAAAATTCTAACACAAAATAAGGGGGGCTTGCAAATGAAGAAAAGACAAGAAGCAAGGTCTTTTTTATGGGTGTAATATAGAGATTTCAGAGGAAAATTAAGCAGAAAAAGGGACTGTCGGCTCAATTCGGTTAGGAAAAAGGATTTGACTCTGTGCTTCTCTATTGAGATTATCTTCGATATAACAATGATATGTGGATAAGAATGATATACGGATTAGAGAATAAAATAATATGAAAAATATTATATTTAGCCTTATTATATAGAACGAGAAATATGGAAAAACTATACAGAAAAGGTCTTCGCCTCGAATATTTTACGGTTTCTTATAACATACTTGAGGCCGTAGCATCGATCGTATTCGGCAAAATTGCCAACAGCATAGCCCTGGTCGGCTTTGGCCTGGATAGCATAGTGGAATCATTATCAGGCTTTGTTTTGATCTGGAGGTTGAGAAAGCACAAAAAGATCTCAAAAGAGGAAGAGGAGAGGATAGAAAAGAGAGCGATGAAGTTTGTGGCCCTGACTTTCTTTGTACTCGGTCTTTATGTCCTTTTCCATTCTATAAAGAAATTGGTCATAAAGGAAATCCCTGACCCTTCTTTACCTGGAATAATAATTGCTACTGTCTCGATTGTTGTCATGCCTATATTGACCATGCAGAAATATAAGATAGGCGTCCAGATTAAAAGCAAGGCATTAATTGCTGATTCTAAAGAAACCTTGGCCTGTGCCTTTCTCTCTATAGCCCTGCTCATAGGATTAGGCCTGAATTATTTAGTTGGTTTCTGGCAGGCAGACCCGATGGTAGGATTAATAATCGTGGTCTTTTTATTTAAAGAGGGGATAGGAGGCTGGAAAGAATCAAGGGGATGAGGTTGGCTTAAGCTCCATTCCGAGCTGCTCCATTACTCCGAGCATATCTGCAACTCCCCAACCTTCAGCGATTTTTCCTCCTGCAATTCTTACGATCATCATTGCGGTCCACTTGATTTTCTTTCCTGTTGGAGGGATTCCCGCAAACTCCCCTTTTTGAGTTCCGCTGATGGTAACCCGCCACACAACCTTATCAGATTCAGCCACTAAGTCATTAAACTCAGTCTTAAAATCTGGGAATGCCGTCATTCCGAGGCGGGTGGCTTCCCTGTGCTCATCCAGGTTCATCGGCGCAGGGGCACTTGCAAAATGGCATATATAATCAGGCGAGCAGACCTCATCCCAAACATCATAATTCCTTTTATCTGTTTCTTTGATCCAGCGTTTTACTAATTCCTTGTTTTGAGCTTCTATCTCTTTTGTTGTTTTCATTTTTCCTTCCTTTTTAGGAGAGAATCTATTAATCGCGATGGTAGAAATACGATTTGATAGTATATCAATTTAGATGATGGTAATTCTAGGTTAAAAAGAAAATAAAAAAAGCTTGACATACTATAGGGGGGTATACTATATTATATAGACAATGAGATGAAAAACAATAAAAGGAATAAAAAATTTAAAAATAAGGAGATTATACGATGATGTTCGGTAGTCAAGGATTCATGGGAGTATTTATGTGGGTTTTTTGGATTGCCGTAATCGTTGCCATAGTATTTCTAGTAAAATGGATTGTCCAGCAAAGTAGAACTAGGGAAGGTAGCCCTGAAGAGAGTTCTTTAGATATCCTGAAGAAAAGATATGTACGAGGAGAAATTGATAAAGAAGAGTTCGAACAGAAAAAGAAAGATCTGCTATCTTGATAACTCGACCCGTTTTTGAATTGTAATTGATCAAATAAAAAATATGGAGATGATGAATGGGAAAGAAAATAATAACTACGGTTTTTTTGGGATTGTTAGCTTTTGTCATTTTGGCCTGCGGTACGCAAGAAAAATTGGAGGAAAAAAAGACCTATGTAAATATAAACGCTCAGCAGCTCAATAAAATGCTGGAGGAAAAGGATTTTACTCTGATTAACGTTCACATCCCTTATGATGGAGAGATTCCTCAAACTGATTTATTTATTCCCTATAGTGAGGTTGAAGGAAATGCTGACAGGCTACCTCAGGAGAAAAACGCAAAAATAGTAATTTATTGCCGCTCCGACAGAATGAGCAATGTTGCCTCCATGACTTTAGTCGAGATGGGATACACAAATGTACTGAATCTTAAAGGAGGTATGAGAGCCTGGAAGGAAGCTGGTTTTGTTTTGATCCATAAAAAAGAGAAAGATAAAAATTATTGAATAAAAATAAGCGTTAAAAGGAGGTCAATCATGAAATTACTCAAAGCCTATGTAAGAACCTTTATGGCTGATGGAGTCATAAATGCTTTGAAAGAATTGAAGGCGCCCAGAATCAGCGCCATTGATGTCAAAGCTTTGGGAGATGAGATTGATCCTAACGAGCTTGAGATATCGGCAGACCTAGGCTCTACATACACTACAATGGTAAAGATAGAGCTTATTTGTACGGATGAGTGCGTAGAGAGAGTTAAGGAGGTAATTTTAAAACACGCGAGAACCGGATACAAAGGTGATGGTTTAATTACAATCTCTCCTGTAGAGGAAGCAATAAGCATCAGGACCGGCAAAAATGGAATACTGCCCTTTGGTTGATATGTCTTAAATAAGCACTCTGATATATGAAACCTAATAAATTGGGTAATGTTAATAAAAGAGGTAATGAATAAATTTTTTATGCAAAGGAGGTGCCAGGAAATGGCTGAGCCCTTAATAAAAAAAAGAAAGTTTGCTGTTGGCGGGATGAAGGATCAAGGGAATGTAAACAAGATAAAAGAGTACCTGAATAAAAAGGAAGGGATAAGCGCCCTAAATGTTGATAGTCAAAAGGGATTTGTGAGAGTCGAATATGACCTCAGGAAGATAAACTTTGAGACGATCGAGAAATCCATAGAAGAGTTAGGCTTCGGCTTATCGCAGAAAATAAAAGAGAAGTTTAAGAGGGGAATGGCTAAATTTACAGAGCAGAACGAGTTGGACAACTTAACTGCAACTCCTTCCTCATGCTGCGAAGACCCCAAAGAAAGGGGCTGTGAAATAAATAGATAAAGATGCAGGTAAAATCATAATCTTTATTGCTAGTGATCTTTTCATCTATCATTATTATTGTCCTTGTAGCACGCGCGATACTAAATAATTTATTTTTAAAAAAGAAGCCTAAAACTATCTTTTCTAAAGAAAATAATAAATAACTACCAGATTAAAAAAAAGTGAAAGGCACATCTGAAAGTATTTCACCCTAGTATCCTAAAATCACTGTTTGTTTACCTCATAACCGGATTTATTAATCGCCTCCACAATGTGATTTATATTTACCTTGCCTTTTTCAAATTTAATATCAACTTCGCCTTTCTTATGATCAGCTTTTACCATTATTATTCCAACGAGTTTCTTGACTGCGTTTTCAATATTGAATTCACTACCAGAGCCTGTCATTCCTTTTACAGTAATTGTAACCTCTGATATTTCTCCTTTCATTGGATCGTTTCCAGAGTTTATGCTCAGGGAACCAACAAGGTGGGGAAATGCCAGGAAAAACACAACTAATATTGTTGCCACCCACAAAGAAATTTTATTCCATCTGGGTACACTCCTGATTTTACAGGTTCCATCCTTGCATCTGACTTTTCTTTTTTTATAAGTTAGATAAAAGGCAAGACCAAGGAAGAAGCCTGTCATACCCATAAGATAAGGACGAAGGTTTTCAAGCTTTGAAAATAAACCGGCCCCCCCTAAACCAAGTAGTCCAAGAAAAATGGGAGCAATACAGCATAGGTGAGCTAATATTGCTAAAACGAGTGATCCAAATATAGGTAGATTTGTAAATTTCTTGTGTCTGTTGATTTTGGCAATCAATGCTTTTACCTCCTTTCCTTAGCATCCAGAGCTTCTTGTATTGGGCATTTGGTGGCCAGCCCACATCCTTAGCCTGCTGGCTCGCTATCATAAGTGATTCGTTTTTTTTATTATAAACTATATAGCTAGTTGCGGAGTCAAGTTTTTTTCTTTTTAAGGAGAGGGAAAAAAATAAACTTTTTAGTTGACATACCATAGGGGGGTATACTATATTATATATGTGGCGTGAATAGAATGGACCAAACTTTTAGTTAAAGGAGGTAAATAAAATGATGTTTGGATCCATGTGGATTTTCTGGATTATCATTATCGTTGGTTTAGTTCTTCTCATTAAATTGTTTTTCCAACAGAATCAAGGCAATGAACTTAAAATAGAGGAAAATGCCTTGAAAATATTAGAGCGCAGATACGTGGCAGGTGAGATAGACAAGAATGAGTTTGAGCAGAAAAAGAAAGACCTTTTGTATTGAGGAAGTGAAATAATTCTAAAAGATAAAGGAGAATACGATGATCAGGAAAAAGTTTTTCTTAAGACCTGTCGCTCATTGTGGGGAAGGTCATTGTATTGAGTCCTGGGTATGACTATAAACTGCCCTTATTTAACAAGGATGAGTAGGCCGATGTCAAAATTTTCGAGAAGAAATTTTGTTAGTAAATTTTTGGGAGCAAGTTTGTCGGGAACCATTCTAGCTGTTCTTTATCCTGTACTACGTTTCATAATACCTCCTAAACAGGTTGAGGCGAGGATTAATAAGGTTGAAGCAGCAAAAATTGGAGAGCTGACTCCCAATTCTTTTAAAATCTTTAGATTTGGAAATGCTCCAGGAATCCTTATTTACACGCCATTGGGCAAACTAAAGGCCTTTACAGCGGTCTGTACTCATCTTGCCTACACTGTTCGTTACGACAGCGAGACAGAAACAATTCACTGTCCCTGCCATAATGGCTGGTTTGATCTAGACGGAAATGTAATTTCCGGTCCTCCCCCCGCTCCCTTAGAGCCGTATAATGTAGAGATATCAGAAGACAGCGTTTTTGTTACTAAAAGAGGTTAAAGTGATTAATTATTCTTTCAATAGCCTATTTATTACTAGCCTCGAGTACCAAAAGGCTTCAGGGCATATTTTATTTTCTTATTAGAGGATCGTGTGAGAAATTTGATTCCATCATAAAATGATAAATTAAAAAAGGAGGTGAGAAGAATGGCAGAGAAGGTGAGAGACTTAGTTTGTGGGATGGAATTCGATAAAGATACAACAAGCGGTATATTCGAGTATAAAGGCAAGACTTATTATTTTTGTAGCCTGGGGTGCAGAGAGAAATTAGCGAAAGAGCCTGAAAAATATGTAGCTCATGAAAAGAAGTAAAAATTTCCCTTAGAGAGAGAAGATAAATATTTTTTAAAACGCACGATAATTTAAGAAATCAAGGAAAGTAGAAAGGAGAATCATATGAAAAAAATTTACAGGGACCCAGTCTGTGGTAAGAAGATAAACCGACAGAAAGCTCAAATTCTCATCAAGCATAAAGGATCCGGGTATTTTCTCTGCTGTCCCCTTTGCCAAAGCGAATTTGAACAGAATCCCGATATCTATGCAAAACCTGAATATGCCTTTAAGCTTCCTGTGAGTAAAAAAGAGAAAGGAAGACGAATTAGATAGGAAAATAAAACTGCAATATTCAGTATCAAAGGAGTGAATTCAATGCATGGTGAATCTTTAGATGGTTATGCTTATGGTATGTGGCCGGTGGTTGTTTTCAATATTATTCTTTTCCTCTTCTTTGGCATAGGATTTTTGAGACCAAAGAAGAAATTCGAATGGCGTTCTATGGGAGCATTTTTGGGATTTTTGGTTGCTCTTTTTACTGAGATGTATGGTTTTCCTTTGACGATATTTTTTCTTACTTCTTTAATGGGAAAGAGCTATCCTGTGTTGGATCCTTTTTCTCATCCAAGCGGGCACCTTGTTCTCGTTTTTCTAGGTCTTGCTCACATTCCCGCGGCCATGGTCATTCTGCATATTATTACCAATGGACTTATCTTTTTTGGCATTTATCTCATGTACTCAGGTTGGATGAAGATATATAAATCCAAAGGAGATAAATTGGTCACTGATGGAATATACAGTTATGTGAGACACCCTCAATATGGAGGGCTGTTTTTAATAACTGTCGGATTTTTAATTCAATGGCCCTCTCTGATAACAATTGTGATGTGGCCCCTATTGACCTTTGCTTATTATAAGCTGGCTAAGAGAGAAGAGAAAGAACTAAAGGTAATGTTTGGAAAAGAATTTTTGGAGTATAAAAGAAAGGTCCCTCTATTATTCCCAAAAGTTTTTAATAGATGACACGAGGAGGTGAATGATGAAGAGAAATCATGCTTTATGGATGCTCATAGGATGTGCTTTACCGATTCTTTTAATATTATTATTTCCTCTTTTTGGAATAGGAGGAAAATGCCCTCTGGTTATTTTCATTATCCTTATGTTCGGCTGTCACTTATTTATGATAAAATGGCATAAGAAGGAAGCTCATAAAGAACACAATACAGAACATAGAGAAAGCGACTATGAACGCTACTAGTATCAGAAAATCTGATTTTGCTTTTTTATCATAATTTAAAGATGATTAAGCAAAGAGAGAAAAAATTAGCAATTTATCTTGGAGTATTTTTTATATCCTGGGGCACTCTGATGTTAGAGATCGGCTTAACAAGGATATTTTCTGTACTCTATGAATACCATTATGCGTTCTTGGCTGTTTCTCTTGCAATCTCAGGCTTAGGGGCTGGAGGGATTTTATTTCATACTAAGCTTAAACAGACTAAACATGAAGATCTTGCTCTAAAAATTTCAGGGCAAGGTTTTGGCTTAGCTATTTTATTAATGCTTTTATTCATTGTTTTTGTGCCAGGATTAAATATTATATACTTCACTTCTTTATTGGCCTTTCTCCCTTTTTTGTTTTCAGGTATATTTTTATCGGCATCTTTTGAACTCTTGGCCAAGAACAGCAACAAACTCTACGCGGTTGACCTTGCGGCTGCTGCTCTCGGTTCTCTTTTAATTATTTTAGCCTTGAAACTTGGTGGCATCGCAGTAGCCCTTATAGCAGGATTATTGGCGAGCCTTTCTTCAGTGCTAATAAAGGAGCATCGAGAGAAATGGAGCATTATAAAGAAAATAATTTCTACAGGTTCTCTGCCGGCCGCACTTCTCATATTGCTTTTCTTGAATATTTTGTTCGGATTTATTGGGCCAATTCCTTTCTCTTCTTTATCACAAAAGGAAATGCTAAGTTTAATTAATCATCCTTTCTATGATGCTCAGATAGCCGAAACCAGGTGGAGTCATTTTGGGCGTACTGACTTAGTCAGAAACACTGGGGACGATAGTGAAATGATCTTTTTTATTGATGGAACAGCAGGAGCTTCTATGTATAAATTTAATGGCGATTTTGAAGATATTAAAAATAATGCTGTTCTTGAGTTGAAAAATAACTACACGGGGTATTTTCCAATTTCGCTTCTTCCCTCCGAAGAAAAAAGATCAGTGTTAGTAATTGGTCCGGGAGGAGGGAGAGATATTTTAGCTGCAAAGCTTGCTGGTGCGGAAAAAATCATAGCCGTTGAGATCAATCCTGATCTTATCGAGTTAGCCAGGATATATAGCGATTACAATGGAGGGATCTTTAATCAGAGAGAAAACATTTCGGTTATTGTCGATGAGGGGCGAAGCTTCCTGAAGAGATCAAACGAAAAATTTGACATAATATTCTTGAGTATCCCCATCACAAAGACCAGTAGAAGCCCGGAGGGCTATGCTTTGTCTGAAAATTTCTTGTTTACTGTAGATTCTATAAATGATTATTTGGAACATCTCACTGAGAATGGACGAATTATTGTCGTCGCTCATCATGACTTAGAAATTTTCAAGCTAACATTTTTAGCTCTGGAAGCCTTTAAACAAAAAGGCATAACCTCTCAGCAAGCGCTAAAGCATATTTACATAACTGGTCCTCCCATGCATCAGGTTTTCGTGCTGAAAAAGAGCCCGATAACAAGAGAAGAGGCAGAGATTATTCATGATAAAGCGATGCATGAACGGCATTATCAGAATAAGTCCATGTTCATACCTCATATATCTCAACATATACATAGGATTCCTATGGGAGAGGGGAATGTTCTTTCGGTTCAAATGTTGAACGAAGTCATTCTTGGCCTAGCAGAAGGAAAATACAATCCAGAAGAATTGATAAAAGCAACGAATTTTGACTTAAAAGCTAATAGTGATGACAGTCCTTTTTTCTATAAGATAAGAAAAGGGCTTCCCGAAGCGATTTCAACGCTCTTGATTCTGAGCTCAATTTTGACTGTGTTCGCTTTATTGATAAAACCCCGGTTTAAACTCCCGAGGAAACGAGTTTTATACAGAAGGGATTTTCTATTTCGATATCTATTTTTTTCTATAGGGATTAGCTTCATGTTGATCGAGATTCCATTGATACAAAAATTTACCCTGTTCCTTGGTCAGCCAATATATTCTCTTTCTACACTGCTTTTTTCTTTACTTGTAGGCGCAGGGATAGGCAGCTATTTAAGCGGGCGAATCAGAAAGGTTGCTTTTATAACTAAGTTGATTGGAGCAAGCTTTATCATTGCGATAATGATAATTCTTTACCTTTGGATCGTCCCCAATGTTTTTGATAAGCTTTTAGGTGCGACTATAATCGTAAGGATTCTTGCTTCTGTTGGTCTAATTTTACCAGTTGGATTGGTTATGGGGGTGCCTTTCCCTACAGGCATACGACTAATTCATTCGCTCGACATGACTGAACAAGTACCCAGAATGTGGGGAATAAATGGCTTTAGTTCAGTATTTGGTTCTGTCCTGGCCATTTCTTTGGCAATCATGTGGGGCTTTGGTGCCAGTTTGATAATCGGAGCTTTCCTTTATTTTCTTATATTCATTCTTTTCTTTTATAAAAGGAATCTCTTCATAAACTAGAATCTTTTTATTGCCTTTCCTGAGGTGTCTCGCTTCCTTTCTGTTTTGGCCTTTCCCCTAAAATGACCGTAACCTCCATCTTTTGGCCATTCCTGAGCAAGATGATCTTAACAGGAGTTTTTGGCTTGGTCATTGCCACAATGTTGCGAAGCTGCGTGCCGCCTTCTATTTTCTTCCCATGAAATTCAGTAATAACGTCCCCACGCTTAATACCAGCTCTAACTGCAGGCCCATCTCGAACTACATCTGCTACTAATACTCCCTCCGCTCTTTTCATGTTTAGAGCTTTTGCGAGAGTCTCGTCAATATCTTGAAGAAAAAGGCCTATGTACCCTCTTATCACCTTGCCCTTTGAAATAAGTTCGTCCATAACATGAACAGCCATATTAATCGGAATTGCAAATCCAATGCCGATATTACCACCAGAAGGACTAGTTATTGCCGTATTAATTCCGATGACATTTCCATGCAGGTCAGCTAGTGCGCCTCCACTGTTACCGGGATTGATTGATGCATCAGTTTGGATGAAATCCTCATAATCAGCCAATCCTACAGAGGATCGGCCCTTAGCGCTTATGATACCTGCTGTTACCGTACGCATCAAATGGAAAGGATTCCCGACTGCAATAACCCACTGTCCTACATTCACCTCATCCGAATTTCCTAAAGAAGCAGCTGGTAAATTCTTGGCCTTAATCTTTATTACCGCTATATCGGTTTCGGGATCAGTTCCGATCACTTCCGCTTGATAGGTCTTTTCGTCTCTGGTCACTACTGCTAGCTTCTCAGCTCTAGCAACAACATGATTGTTCGTCAAGATATATCCATCTTCTGATAAAATCACTCCCGAACCTAAGCTGCGAACCGTCCGTTTCTTTTCACTTTGGGGAGGCATTCCGAAAAAACGTCGGAGGAAATCATCACCAAAAAAATCTCTTAAAGCATCATCCGGCAAACCAAATGATTTCTGTGGTTGAACAACTTGTTCAGCAAAAATAGAGACAACTGATAAACTCGCCTTCGCTGAAGCCTCCTCGAAAACATGGCTGATATGAGTCATCATTTCATGGATATTTGACTCGTCCAGAAGCTTACTAGGAGTTTTAGACTCCTCTTGAGTTGTAGTTTGTGAGAAAAATCCCAAACTCGAAGCAAGCAATATGCCAGCGATAATCCCTAAGATCAGGACAACAGGCAACAGTATCCAATATTTTTTTGTTTTAGCCATAAAAGTACCTCCTTCCTTTATTGATAACGAGTTTTTTTATAAAACCTGTTAACAAGTTGTTTTCACTTTTTTGGCTTTTTCTTTATTTATTCTTGCATAATTTTCGGTCAAAATAGATTTTATGTCAATAAACCGTGTAAGGTTGAATTAGTTCTTGTTTTTATGTTCTGCATTGAATCTTTGAGAAAAGCAAAATAGCTTTAGGTTATTCCTATGGCATAACTGTAAGATGGTATTTGATACAATCTCTTGTTAAGTGCACAAATAGAAAGGGCCGAAGGAGAAGAATAGGTGTAAGAATATTATTGACATACCTAAGGGGGGTATAGTATAATATCATAATGTAGCTAACATTTTATATGACAAATCTTTTAGAAAGATTAGCTCCTTTAAAAATAGCTATAAAGGGATAAGGAACTTAGGCGATGAAAATAAAATATTCACTTTTTTCAAGGAGAAATTTTCTAAACTCTCTTTTTGGCGGAGGAATACTGGCATTTCTCTCATCTTTTATTTATCCAATTGTTAAATTTATTTTTCCTCCTAGCCGAGAACCTGATAAGATTGTCTTGAAATATGAGTATTTTAAGGATATGATTCCTTATACAGCTCGAGTCTTTGCTTTTGGGAGCAAACCTGGGATCCTCGTAAAAAAAGAAAATTATTATAAGGCATTTATTGCTATCTGTACTCATTTAGACTGCACTGTTACTTTTTTGCCCGAAAAAAAGATGTTTTATTGTGCCTGTCATGATGGTTGGTATGATGAAAATGGAGTGAACGTTGCTGGGCCACCTCCTTCTCCCCTTCGGCAATTAATTGTCGAAATCGATGGTGATGATATGATAATTCATAAGGGATAAATGGCCGGATGAACTCAAGAGTTGTTTAGGGCTTGAAACCAGTTTCAACTCCCAGATGCTGATTCAGACCTTGGGCAGATATTTTTCATCAAGTTTTTCTGCAAATTGAAGATAAATCAAACATCCTAAAAATAGGCCGTTCTCGAGTAAAAAGTGCTCTCATAGAATTTCCCACTTTGCGCGATGATGATGCCCTCCCTTACACGGATGTTTTGAATACTTTTTCGTCAGGTGAAAATACTGAGGAGAGTCAGTTCGGAAATGTCTTAGAAGTCACTCATATATTCGGGCAGAGGTTCTGGCTCAGAGTTCACGGAGAACACTTCACAGAAACACCTGTGCCTCCAGAAACCTCAGAAACAGACTTCGGCCTCAATTCGATCGGGATGTCATTCGAGTATCGCGTTCCTGAAACCCAAAGATGGAAACGCCAGGTTCTTGATCAAATTGGAATCAGTTTTAATAACTTTATCACTGACCGGGAAGGATATTCGAGTCTATTAGATAGAACCCTGAAAAATGTTATTCTCTCTGCAATCTTGAATGTTCGTCCAGATCCGGTTCATTTTTGGGATGTAAGACACAAGAGCATTTATAACCTCGGATTTAACGAAATCACAGAACTGAACTCCTTCACTGACATGACAAGAGCAAAATCTTTGGCGGCTTTCACATCAGTAAGATATCTTTATCGTAAACTTGAACGGCCTACTGCCCAGATATCGACTGCTTTTGGATATAAGACTTTTCCAGACCTAACAAACTCCACAAAACAAATGGAAGTTGTGGCAAATGCATTCTACCGCTTGGGAGAAAAGTTTGATATCGGCCTGCAGTATCAGCATCAATGGTTCAAAGGCGACTTGGAAAAACTATTTGGCCGGAGCGGAAGAAGATTTCAATTCTCGATTATCTATTCAATAGATCAATCTTGGAATAATCAATTCGATGACAGAGATTCACTGTTAAATCTTGAACATGGTTATATTAAATAAATGAGTTAGTAGTGGGCTTATCTCAGGAAATAAAAGAGAAGTTTAAGAGGGGAATGGCAAAGGTCAAAGAGCAAAACGAATCGGATAACTTGACTGCAACTCCTTCATCATGCTGCGAGGAGCTTCTAGCATAAGTCCTCTTCGTTCGTAATAATGAATTGTTTCGACGTTCATATGAGCTTCTTTGGCCAACTGGCCGGCAGTTAAAATTTTCATTTTTTTATCTCCATATACTT
>JABAOC010000956.1_pt2 | contig 66404 bp, 66 predicted proteins | sample 7062161 | NCBI WGS metagenome assembly JABAOC01 (sample SAMN14538625, study PRJNA623070) | marine sediment metagenome | biome: marine biome [ENVO:00000428]; feature: marine pelagic biome [ENVO:01000023]; material: deep marine sediment [ENVO:00002113] | place: India: Gulf of Khambhat ... | reverse complement strand
CTTCGGGTTATAGGAGCGACATTTGATATATCACGATACTGTTTCCATTTTTTTAATGTTTTTTTTGAAATCATTTATTGTTCACTTGGAAAATATTATAATAAATATTATAAGATGGATTAAAACCTTTTGTAATCAATTTTGAATCACAATATTATCGTTTTTTATCCGACTAAATATTTTGTCGTTTTTTAGACGACAAAATGGAAAAGTATTTAAACNNCATTATTATTAAAAAAATTAAATAAAATTGGTGCAAAAATAATGCTAAAATCGAGATTTAACAGAGATAAAAACATTGAAACTATAGTGCATGATCTATTAAAATCTAGAGCCAGATCAAGGATTTATATATATCTTTTAAGAAAAAATGGAGCAAAAACTGAGGATATTATTAAAGGAACAAAACTCCATCCAAGTACAGTTCGTGAAACACTTTCAAAAATGTATGATCAAAATCAGATTTTAAGAAAAAAAATAAAAAATGATAGCATCGGAAAAAATCCATTCAAATACTTTCCAATTCCACCAATAAATCTTTTAAAAATTTACGCAAAAGAAATTGAAGACAAATTAAACAAAATAGCTTGTTTAGGTTCAAAAAACAAACTGAAAGGCTTCAAAACTGTAAAAATAAAAATACGGGAGGGGGACTAATTAATATGAATATTAGACCTATTGCAAAACTACTTGCAAATAGACCAAAATTGGTCCTTATAGTATTTACTATTTTTACAGCAATTATTGCGATAAATGCCTCAAAAATCTATATGGAATCAGATTATACTTCTTATTTGCCTCAAAATGATCCAACAATGAAATTATGGAGGGAAATCAATGAAGAGTTTCAGATTGGTCAAACGATTATAATTATCATTGATCAATCAGACAGAGTATATGATATAAGAGATTATAAGGTTTTAACTGAAATGGATGAGATCTATCTTAATTTATATGAAAAACCACTTCAAAGAGGAAAAGACCCTGGTATTTTAAAGATTAATAGCTTAGCTGAATTCATTAAAAAGGAAAATGCAAAACCAATATCTCAGGGAGGAAATGCCAAAAGAGAAATTCCTTTTGATAGAGATAAGATCTATGAATATATGGAAAGAATCACTATTAGCAAAATGAAGGGCATACTCTTTACAGATACTTATGATGTTACTGTTATTATAATTCAATTAAAAAAGGATGCAGATTTTCATAGTATTCTTTCTAAAACAGAACAAGCAGTGGCAAATCGAGGTACAAAATATGCAAATATGACTCTAACTGGAACAATTGCAGTGCAACAAGCTATTCAAAAAGAAAGTATGAATAATTTAATTATGATATTTCCCATCGCAATTATTCTTGTATCTATTGTTTTATTTATTTTCCATAAAACAGTTAAGGGAATTATTATTGCTTTTATTCCACCTGCTTTTGCGCTTGCATTAACATTTGGAATATTAGGTGTGATTCAACCAGAATTAACAATTATATCTGTGGCAATTGTAGCACTTCTTATAGGGCTTGGTGTGGATTATTCGATTCATTTAATGAATAGACTTGTAGAAGAAAATAACATAGATAATAATGTTACTAGAATTGAACTAATACTTAAATCAACAGGGAAGGCAGTCTTACTTTCTACAGTTACTACAATAATTGGTTTTGCTTCACTAATGATTTCAAGTATGTCTCCTATTGTAACATTTGGATTTGGATGTGCTATTGGCATTTTCTTTTGTTTTATTTCAGCAATAATTCTTGTTCCATGTCTTGTAATAATTTTAAAATTTGAAAATAGTGGATCTATTCCCCGATGGAGAAAATTTGCAGAATTTACAATACAAAATAGAAAAAGAATTATTATACTTGCAACGTTTTTAGCAGTGCTTTCAATTTTATTAATTCCTTATGTAAAAACAGATGTTAATTATTTTGAAATGGCACCTAAAAACATTCCTCGAGTAGATGCAATGTTTGAGTATTCAAAAAATTTTGGTGGAGGAAGTAATTTTAATGCAATGATTGTCGAAACAGAGCCACTGGGTCTGCAAGATCCTAATGTTATCAGATTAATATGTGATATGGAAAAAGAAATGAGAGATATTATATCACATAAATTCCCACATATTGAAGAAAAGAAAATCGAAAAATCAGTTTATTCTTTTGCAGATGAAATAATAGAATTTACAGAAATTATAAATCGTAGTGCTTTTTTAGAAAGAATAAGTGATTTTATTGGTGTGGAAAAAATTATTTATGATACAATTGCAGAGGAAGGAATAATCAATAAAGATTATTCTAAAACGATTATAATTGTTGCAATTCCCATTGGGAGTTCAATAGAGCTGATAGAAGGTGTTGTAAATGAAATCAATGAAATTGCTGAAAAAACAACACTTCCACAAAACGGTCGTGTATCTAAATTAACAGGTCAAGATGCAGTTGTTGTCGCGGTAAACAATAAACTTAAAGATGAACAAGTCCGGTCAATGATTATTGCATTAATTCTTGTTTTAGCGGCTTTAATATTTATATTTAATTCTTCTAAATATGGATTTTTAACAATGATTCCTGTATTTTTTATTTTAATGTGGGAACCAGGATTTTTGGTAATAACCGACATACCTCTTTCTTTAATTACCATTTCAATTGCTGCTATTATGGTTGGAATAGGTATTGACTATGGTGTTCATATAACCCATAGATTCAGAGAAGAGATGTTTAAGGGTGCTTCAAGGCAACAGGCGGTTCGAACATCTATTGAAAGAACTGGACTATCGCTAGTAGAAGCAGCTTTAACAACAATTGCATGTGTTGCTTCGATATTTTTTGTAAACATCCAAGCCCTTCATGAGTTTGTAATCGTCATAATGTTTATGACAGCTTTCTCATGTATTGCTGCTGCCTTTTTAATGCCTGTACTGTATGGTTTTAAATCAAAAAAATAAAATTTGCAATTATCCTTTTTATTTTATTTAACTATGATTAAATTATTGCTTCTTTATTGAGAGTTAAAATACCCTGAGTACTTCCAACAATAACTTCATCAACAAGACCTACAAATAAACCATTTTCAACAACACCTGGAATATTGTTTATCTCTGTTTCCAAAGATTCTGGATCCTCAATTCTCTCAAATTCACAATCTAATATATAATTACCATTATCAGTAATAAAAGGCTCTTTATCCATAATTTCTCTTAATTTAACATTACATCCAATATCCTCTAGTGTCTTTTTAGTAGAGGTCCAGCCAAACTTAATAACTTCAACAGGTAAGTCAAAATCAATTCCTAATGCTTTTACGATTTTTGAATCATCAATTACAATTATTACTTTTTTAGAGTTAAATGCAATAATTTTTTCACGAGTTAAAGCTCCGCCCCCACCCTTTATTAGATTAAGATTAGAATCAACTTCATCTGCTCCATCAATTGTAACATCAATCTCGGGGTTTTCTTCAAGAGTAGTTAAAGGAATGTTTTCTTCTTTTGCAATTCTTTTAGTATGAATTGATGTTGGAATTGCCTTTATATTAAGACCTTCTCTTACTAGTTGTCCTAATTTATGAATAGTATATTCAACAGTAGAACCAGTTCCAAGACCAAGAATCATTCCATCTTCAATATAATCAAGGGCTTTTTCAGCGGCTAATTTTTTAAGTTCCTCTTTTTCCAAATAGTCACCACAACGTGTAATAACAATTAAGTACAAAAATTTATACTTAATATTTTTATTATAGACATGAAAAGTATGCTATCAGAATGTGAAGAACATGGTTATTATAGAGGGAAAAGCTGCCCTAAATGTAATAAAGAAGGAAAATTCTTAATGAGTGAAAACGAGCTCAATTCGTTAAGTCGAATAATTGCAGGTACACTTAGACATTTCCCAGAAAAACTAGGAGTCATGATGGATGGAAAAGGATGGGTAGATATTTCTGATTTAATTAATGCAATTGGAACAAGTCGATCAGGATTTAAATGGTTAAGACCACATCATGTTGAAGCATTAGTAGAAACTGATCCACGTGGGAGATATCAGGTAGACGGAGGTATGGTTAGAGCCACATACGGTCATACTATTGATGTTAATCTCAATGATCTTCCTTTAGCTGATATCGATATATTTTATTATCCTGTTACAGAAGAAGAAGCAGATATTATAATTGAAGGCGGACTTCATCCAATTGATAGGAAAAAAGTGCATCTAAGCGGTAGTATCAAAAAAGCAGTTGAAGCAGGAAAAGTTAGAACAGATGAACCGCTAATTCTTAAAATCGATGGGAAAAAGGCAAAAGATGATGGTGTAAAAATATATCGTGCTGGAAAGGACGTTTATATTACAGATATGGTTGATGCCAAATATATTTCTATAGTAAAGGATTCAGATGTAAAAAAATTAGTTGAAAAGGAATAAATATCTTCCAAGTTTCTACTTCCATTTTTATTTTTTTTGGGCTTGTAGCTCAGCTAGGTAGAGCAATCGGCTCTTAACCGATCGGTCGAGGGTTCGAATCCCTCCAAGCCCGTCTTTCTCTCTAGAATATTTTTCTAACAGAAATCTATATTAAGGATAGTATTGTTTGGTTATCTTAGTAAAGACGAAAAGTTAGAGGCTGAACATCTTTTTAGCTCTTTAAAAATATGTTTTTCACATCTACTACTTTTTGATTCTTTATTGCACGAATTCAGAACAATAAAATATCTGAAGGAGGTGAAAAAACATATGAAAGGAACCATAAAATGGTACAATGCAAGAAAAGGATATGGATTTATCCAAAGTGATGATAACAAGGATGTCTTTGTTCATAGATCAGCTATACCAATGGGAGTTGATCTTTATGAAGGAGATAACGTCGAATTTGAGATAGAAGACTCGGACCGAGGACCACAAGCAAAAAATCTAAAGAAGGCATAAGATTTTTCTAGAATTTACAACATTCCCTCCAATTCTTTTAATTTTATATACTACTCCCCCTTATTTATAGGGATATAGGATTTGAATAAATTGCCAAAAAAATTGAAACAAAAAGTAGAATTAACGATAAAGTGCCCTGAATGTGGAAGTGAACACCTAAGTAAGGATTATTCACGAGCAGAAGTAATCTGCAATGATTGTGGGCTCGTTATTGATCAGGATCTTATAGACCATGGTCCTGAATGGCGTGCATTTGATAGTGAGCAACATGAAAAACGATCTCGGACAGGATCTCCAATGACATTTACAATCCATGATAAAGGATTGAGTACTGCAATAGGCTGGACTAATAAGGATGCATATGGGAAAAGAATCCCGACAAAAAATCGTGCACAATTATATAGAATAAGAAAATGGCAAAGAAGAATTAGAATTAGTGATGCTACACAACGAAATCTAGCTATTGCACTATCAGGTCTTGATAGATTAGCATCAGGTATGAGACTACCAAGAACAGTTCGAGAAACAGCTGCTATGATTTATCGAAAAGCAGCATTGAAAAATTTAGTGAGAGGGAGAAGTATCGATGGAATTATTGCCGCTTCATTGTACGCAGCATGTAGGCAATGTCATGTACCTAGGACACTTGATGAAGTAAGTAAGTTAGCCAACATGCCAAAAAAAGAAGTTGGTAGGAATTATCGATATGTATCACGTAAATTAGGATTGAAATTAATGCCTACTTCACCAAAGGATTATATCCCTCGATTCTGCAGTGAGTTGAAACTCAGTAATGACGTTCAATCGAAGACGTTAGAAATTATAAGGAGTGCATCAAGTCATGAGCTTACAAGTGGACGAGGTCCAACAGGGCTTGCTGCTGCTTCTTTGTATATCGCATCTGTTCTTTGTAACGAATTTGTAACACAACGTAAGATAGCCGAAATAGCAGGAGTAACTGAAGTGACCATTAGAAATCGTTACAAGGAAATTGCAAGAAAGTTAAATATTGATGTAGTTAAATAGAACCTTATATCGTTCACGTATCTTTATATGTTGTTTGATAGTATCGGAGTATCTTATTTCTCTTTCATCAAAATTTATTTTAACGTATCTTTCAGTAGGGTCAAGTCTTTTTATATTTTTATATAAAATTCTTCTATCAGCGATATTCATGATACATCATTAAAATGTATCAAATATCTCTATATCAATTTTTCTCCCAGAGAAATTATTTCTTTTTTAAATAAGGCATACCAGAACCTTTTCTTTCATCGGTTTTCAGAAGTTCATATCCCTCTGGTATATCACATGGTGTTCCACTTTTTGGTTTTCCCTTTGCAAAAAAGTAGATAGTTTGTTCCCCTCCACCTTTTAAAATTACATTTCTCTTATGTAAAGTCCAATCTTTATAGGAATAAACCATATATATCTCCTCAAAATCAAATACTAATTTCAATTATAAATTTAACTAAAAATCTAATCAAGATGTTTTGGTCTCCCCTTTTTTGGTAGAAAACTCCATCTTCAAAAGTAGTCTACTTGTGTAAGTTGGTGACAAACACAATAGGGGAGACCGCATAAACCAATACAGTTAGTTTTTAAAAATATTCGCCAACTCTAATTTTCCAACCCTTTTTTACCAACGCTATATTATACAGAACCAATTTTTATTAGTTTATAAATTAATATGATTTAATTGAAATATCTTCCGGTATTTTAGAAAAAAAGAGAGAAAAGGGTTTTAGTGAGTTGAACGCAAAATCCGAAACACCTAAAAAACCACAAAGCTTCGCTTAAAATCCCTTCGAGAGAAAGCTTCGAATACCTCCAAGTCCGTTTAGCAATTAAAGAAATATGCTCAATAATCCTTAATATTGATTTATATTTTTAATTCATTCATTAGATATGTTTTAAAACTATCTTATTATTTAGATTCTATATTAATACTTAAAAAGTAAAATATCGGTGTTTAATATTAGAAAGAAATGTCCAGAATGTGGATCAAAAGCTGTTAGATTATACCAAAGTAAAACAATAGATGGAAATAGAAAATGGATCCCGACAGCATGGTTCTGTACAAATTGTAATTACGTCTATGCAGTAGCTTCTGACACCCTTGTGTACTCTTTAGGAGGGGAAGAGTACAAAGAAACTTTTAAAAGAAAATGCCCAAAATGCGACCTTAAATTAACAAGGATCTATCGACATAAAAATCCTGTTCATGGGAAACAAGAATGGATATCTACTGCTTGGTATTGCACCAGATGTAAATATGTTTGGATGAATAAAAAATAACAAATAGAGTAGAAAGATATTCTTCTACAATTAAAAAAATTCATGACTATGGAATTGGTGCTTTAGGGTATTTTATGTTTGGTTTAGAAACAGATCATTTAGACATATTTGATAGAACAATAGATTTCGTAAAAGATATTAATTTAGATTTAGCACATTTTATGATGTTAACTCCTTACCCGGGTACACCTTTTTATGATCAGTTTGAAGCAGAAAATAGGATTCTAACTAAAGACTGGTCAAAATATGATTTAGACCATGTTGTTTTTAAACCTAAAAATATGACTCCTAACGAACTTTTAGAAGGTACTCGTCATGTAGCTAAGGAATACACATCTCCTCTAAATATTATAAGACGTATTTATAAAAGTACAAGGATTGGTTTCTATCCGTTTTTATCTACGTCAATTTTGAGTTTATTGAATCGTCGATGGGCTAAAAAATTCATCTATTCTAAGGAATATGATTATAATTATTAGATGTTTTATTGGGGGATAATAATCAATGAAATTTCTTCTTCTAAGATCTGCAGAACAGATAGATTATGCTAATACAGGTTCATTCTATGGATCATATTATTCCGCATCAGTTTATCCTCCTCTTGGGTTAGAATATATTGGAGCATCATTAGAAAATGACGGCCATAAAGTTGAAATCATCGATCTATGTTTAGAGAGTGTATCAAGAGAACACCTGAAAAATTCACTGATGTCATCCGACGCTGTTGGAATGAGTGTATATACCGATAATTTCAATCGAACATTAGATGATGCTAGGATGATTAAGGAATTAGATTCTGAGATTCCTTTGATTATCGGTGGTCCACATTGTACCTTCTTTCAAAGCCGCTCCTTAATTAGTATCCCTTATGCAGATATTGGTGTTGTTGGTGAGGGGGAATATGCAATTATTGATATAGTTAGACATCTACAGGGGCATAAGAAGCTATCTGAAATTCATGGTATATATTACCGAGAAAACAACCAGATTAAATCGGGTCAATCTCTTACGGTAATTAATGATTTAGATTCTCTTTGTTTTCCAGCACGTCATCTGGTCGATAAATATGATTATGGAAAGATGAACAAACTGTATCTGTATAAACCAAGATTAACATCTATGATTACGAGTAAAGGGTGTCCGTTCAAATGTCGATTTTGTGCACGATATGGTAATGTCATAAAGAATTGGGGATTTAGACAAAGATCTGCAGAGAATGTCGTAAAAGAAATTATAGAAATCAATGATAAATATGGTTCAGTTATGATTACCGATGATAACTTTTTATCCGATAAGAAAAGAGCCTACGAGATAATGGATAGACTTATCGAGAATGGAACAAATATTGATTTGTTGATCGAAGGCGTTCGTGTTGATGCAGCAGACCGTGAGTTATATATGAAGATGAAGAAAGCTAATGTCAAATTCATTGCATTTGGAATAGAATCCGGGAATCAAGATGTTCTAGATTTTTATAATAAATGTATCACCTTAGATCAGATACGTAAGGCTGTACGGCTTAGTAAGGAGATGGATTTTATTACAGCAGCCACCTTTATACTTGGCGCTCCAATCGAAACGAAAAAACATATTGAAAAAACGATAGATTTTGGTTGTTCTTTACCACTTGATATTGCACTTTTTATTCCTTTTAATTATCAAATGGGATCAGAAATATGGTTTGAAGAAGTAAAGAATAAAAAAATCTCAAAGGATGAATATTTGGTGCCCTCTGATTCATATCGAGGTTTAGGAAATCTCACTCAAAAAGAACTAGAGGATTATAAAATAAAAGCATTCAGACAGTTTTATTTAAGACCCAGTTACATGCTTGGCCAAATTTATAGAGCTTTTTTACGAAAAGATTTCAGGTTATTAACAAATGGTTTGAGAGTTATCACTTCTTTTTAGGAAAAAATCCCTATTAAAAATTATTTTTTGTGCAGATTACCATTTTGCACAAAAAATAGGTATTAAATGTGCAAAGCCATTCTACCCTAAACTATTAAATATAACTATCTATTTTAGGGCAGCTTATACAATTCGAGGCATTACTAATGAAAAGGAGTTCAAGAGTCTGGAAAAAAAGAGGAAAAATGCGATGGAAATGGCGGAAAAAACGAATGAGACGTGAAAAGAGAAGTAGACGTAAGTAAATATGGGAGCATGGTGTAACCCGGCATCATTGTGGGCTCCAGTTAGGAATGATTAAAAGAGGGTCATCTGATCTATGATGAATAACTGGAGCGATGACCTAAGAAGAGACCCGCCGATCTGGGTTCAAATCCCAGTGCTCCCATCTATGAAAAAATGGTAAGTTGATAAAAATGGATAGGAAGAATATTAATGAATGGACGATATTATCATTGCTCGCTGTAATAGCAGGTTTATTATTTTATGTGTATTGGGGTCTAAGATATGGTGTTTGGATAGATGAAGGCATTTATTCTATAACTATATTTTTAGTCGTATCTGGAATATGTGGTGTACTATTATCAAGGTATATAAAGAGAGAAGAGTAAAAAATATTAACATATTTTAATAATAGTTAGCATAACATTTATATATAATAAATAGTAATTGATGTGAGATGGAACAGGAAGAGAACTTTAAAAAATATTTAGGTGAATGGATTTTACTATTCAATGATAAAATTGTAGATCATAGTGTTAATTTAGAAGATTTATTTAAAATTGCAGATGAAAAATATCCTGCTGATAAATTTCCCGATGATAATATAAAAATATCAAAAGTAATGTCGGGTTCATCCTGGGAATATAAATGATATAATGGACTAGCTAATCATTACTGAATTTTTCTAACTACTTGATATTACAATTATATTTCCTCTTTCATCTTCTGGTATGTTAGATATATCTTTAATAACTCTACATCCTTTAATCTTTCCAACAGCTACATCCTTGTATTTTACACTGACAATAGGTATATATTCATCATCCTCAAACTTATAATCTTGGAGTCTCCTTTTTAACGGTATCAATGTATAAGATGAGTCATTTGGTATCCCTACATCTCTTCCTAGCAACTTTTCACTCTTAATTGTAATATAATGATAATCAACGCCAAAATTACATTTATGGCACTCAATTTCGTTAGATTCTGTCACTGGATGGTAAGATGGAGCATATATTCGAATATCTACACCTTCAATGGTAATTGGATTTCTATTTTCAACCCAGATATATAGAAAGTCAGAATCATCCTTAATATTTGAGTATCTATTTAAGAAACCACTTCGAGATAATTGTTCGTCAAAGATACGGTTTTCAATACGTTTTAATAATCCTTTCTTTTGAGAAATCACTCCCTGTTCTATTAAAGCAAATCCACGGTCAATTTTCTTTATCTCGTTTAGAATTTCCTTATTGTGTATTTCCCAATGAGAAAAAACTAAATCTTCATAATTTGGTTTGTAATAGATGTTACGAGGGTAATTTTTTCTTAAATATTCAATTGATTTTTTATCATATGTAAGTCTTTCCTTAATTCTTTCTTCCGGGATAGGAGGAACCGTTTTTTTTACACAGATTTTTCCTGTCTTTCCTAATTTTAGTAATAACTTTTTTAATTTCTCATCACTAATATCTAATTTCTTTGATTTCTTTTTAAAATCAATTCTAATCAAACCTTCTTTATGTTTTTCAAGTAAATGGAGAATTATTTTTTCATACATTTATATCCTCCAGGAATATAGTTTAAACCTTGTGCTCCTGTGCATCTGGACTAGATATTAATGATTAGGAATTGATATATTTTATGTTCGGTGAAATAAAAATGAAAACCGAACAAGAAGTAAAGGAAAAAGAAGTTATTGAAGAGGAGGTAATCCAAGTTGCATCTCCTGAGGCAGGTAATACCAAAAGTACACAAGTCGAAATGATACCACTAGAGAAGTTACATCCACATAAGATTTTTTATAAAGGTATCAGAAATCAGGAAAGGTTTGATTCTTTAGTTGATGACATCAAGAAAATCGGAATAAATCAACCTTTAGTTGTACGACCTGACAACGGTGGATATGAAATCGGCATCGGTCATCATAGATGTGAAGCTGCTAAAATACTTGAAATGAAGAAAGTTCCGGCTATCGTCAAATATGTTGAGGCAGACAGTGAATGGGATGAAAGGTGTGTTTGGGATAATCTAATGAGAATTGATTATTCACCCGTACAGAAAGAAGAGCAAATTCATCTTTTATTTGATAAAGGTAAAGAAACTGGTAGATACAAGAATTATTCAGACATGGCAAGAAAGAGTAAATATTCTGATGTTTGGATTGGAAACTTAGATAAAGGATATTATTATCGACAGAGAATTAAGGATGAATGTGAAGTCATCTTAGACGATACAATCTCAACTCAAAATATCATAGATGCAACGGCTTTATTGAAAGATAGAAAAGACGAGAAACGTGCATTAAATGGTATGGCACAACTACTGAAATTAGTAATGGAGAATGAATATAAATCAGGTCAAATTAAGGAGATGGCAAAGACACTCCGAGACTGGGATAAGAAATACAGGGAACAGGTTCTCTATGAATATAAAAACTACAGATATGGAACTATTAAGAATGAAATAATGAAACAGGTAAATACCTCAATTCCTAAACCAAAAAAAGAAATTATAGTCAAAGAGAGTACAGTCAATAAAAATCTAGTAATCGAAACATATAATGCAATAGAAAAATTTGGTACTTTTCTACAAAATCTCGAATCTAAAAGTGAGAAAGAAATAACTATTAGATACGTCAAAGTCACTTTGAAATCACTATGTGAGGTGTTACTGAAAGAGAAAGTAATAACGGAGAGACAGTATAAGCAAATATCAGAGGATATTCTTGGAGTTTTAATCTCCCCACACAACTATGATGGAGGAAGTGATTTACAGAGACTGAAAAAATTCTTGGGTGATGATGCCTCAAAAAACGACTCAGCTAAAGTAGAGGAGAATCATTCTCCCTCTCCTTCTAAGTAACTTAGAGGGCTAATATTATCAGGTTGAACCAAAATTATCGAGTAATACTAGTATTGAAACTCATTTTAGAATAATGGGGAGACCTAATGCATCTAGTTGATGAAATATTACAGAGCCCAAAAAAGAAGAAAGACAGGAAATTAACACACAATCAAATAAAGCACTTAAAGGAATATGATGATTGGAATAGAATAACTAAAGGGTGTAAACTAAAAACAAGGCAAATGGAAATTCAAAAATTCATGCATTTCTTTGAGAAGGTAGGGAAAGATTTCGATGATATAAATATTGAGGATGTGAGGAATTTCCTTTCCAACAAGAAAAAATCAGAAACTACAGGGAGAGAAATTTCACAATCAACTATCGAATCTTGGAAAACATATTTGAAAAAGTTTTTTCGTAACCGACTAGATATTATTGAAGATGAATTCTTAATAAAAAGCAATTATAAGTACCAATTTAAAAAACCATCCGAAATGCTAACCGAAGAAGAGGTTTTACATCTCATCAAATCATTAGGAGATAACACTCAACATAAAGCATTAATTTCTCTACTGTGGGATGCAGGACCAAGAGAGGGAGAATTAGTTAAATTAAATATTTCAGATGTGGTGGAACGAGGAAATAGATGGTACATAACTTTTGAAGGAAAAACAGGGATACGGCAAATTGAAATAGTGACATCGGCACACTGGTTGAAGGAATGGATTAATGTTCATCCTTGGTTGAAGGATAAAAGATTGAAAGAAGAATCAGAAATTCCATTGTTTGTATCCTTTGCTAACCAAAGATACTTAGAACGTATAACTGAAGGAGGAATTTGGGAAATAATCAAAGGGATAAAACTCAAAACAGGATTCAATAAACACCTTACTCCCCATTTATTCCGTCATTCTTCTGCTACGTTCTGGGGGCAATATCTAACTGAATCTGAGATGAGAAAAAGATATGGATGGTCTCCTACATCAGCTATGCCATCCTATTATATTCATCTATCCCAGAAACAAGTCAACGATAAGGTACATGCTATAGCTACAGGTAAAAAACCCGAAGAAATACACGAACCATCGAAACTATTAGGAATACCCTGTCCCAAATGTGGGGAAATCAACTCTCCAGAACGAGAATGGTGTAAAAATCCCATTTGTGGATTACCTTTAATCCCAGAAAAGCAGAAAAAAGTCAGAAGGGAACGAATGATAATGGAGGCTTTTAGCAGTCCTTATGCATCAAAGTCACTTAGAATAGATGTAGACAAAATTGCAGAAGATTATCACTACCTACAAGAGTATTTACAGGAAGTTTTACAGTTTAAGGAGGCGTTTAAGGAACAAAAAACAATGACTCTGTATCAGTTAAGAGAAAATCTGGGTTGGACAAAACAAAAATTCAATGAATTTATTGATTGGATTAGGGAAAGCGAATACTTCAAGTTCGATGATGAAGGGAAAGTAACGATTTTAGAATTTAAAGACCCATTAACTGGTGAGATGACGGATTTTTTCGGGAGTTTCGAATTTTTGTATAAAACTTTAATACAAGGTCGCAAATCAGATACAAAATGAACTAATAAAAGTATATTAATCCTATAAGTAAACGTGTTAAGGAGGTTTTAAAATAAAGATAAACAGAGGTACAAGTGTACATTTAACCCTATAGGTCAATTTTAAAATTATGTCACTGAAAAACTAATCAGGAGAATTTTTACATCCACATTTCCCCACCTCACTCTACCCCACCTCAAGTGTCATTCATTATAGTAACTAGTTCCAACTCGTAACAACTCGACACATACAGGAAGATAAAATTCTCCTCATTAAATTTAAATATTATTACAAGAAATATTGAGCCTAAAAAAAGCCCTGACCACTCAAAAACTCAGTGGCTTGTTTTTTAGAAAATGCTACTCACAGTAGCGAGAGCCAGTAATGGCAAAAAGGTGAGATAATATGAAACGAGAAGATGTGAATGCCTTTCAAGGCAAAAATGTGAAGCTAGTGAAATCAGACGGATACGTGCTATTTGGAATCATCGATATGGTGAATGAAGATTCAATTTTATTTAGCACAAAGCAAGCACAGAGCCTCATAAAATTCGAGGATATAAAAAACATTGTTTTGAAGAAAAAGGAGGTGAGTTATTGACGAAAACATTTAATCTGAAAAAAGAAAGAACCACAACAAATTGTGTATTCTACAAGAGTTTAGAAATTACAGGCATGTATATCAAAAAAGAAATTTTGCCAAATCCACCACCTGATATGCTCAAAGTGACTTTGGAGGTGAAATGATGAACAAACAAAAATATAAATACAAATACAAAGAAATCCCTTTACCATTTACAAAAATTACTACAACAGGTGGAAGTCTCTACATCCTAATTAAAAAAGCTATTGCTAAAAAGTATGGACTAAAAATGGGCGATGAGGCAATCCTAATACTTTTCTTATCGCCTGAGAAAATAACTAAGATGGAAGCAATAAGATACAAAGAAGTCGATTTTCCATTGATTAAAATCACGAGAACAGGAGAATGTCTTGCTATTCCAGTTAAGAAAAAAATTGCCGAGAAGGAAGGATTAAAAGCAGGCGATAAAGTCCGTCCAGTATTACATAAAAGAGTTCAGAAATTTCTTGTCTCCTAACTTGCAAGGGGCGGGACAAAATCCTGCCCTAACATCTTCTTCTGAATATTGAAATCTTTTAAACCTCAAAATGTGTAGTTATTGTCAATCCTTTAGTTATACTCTAAAATTAAAGGATGTAACATATTAGATATAATTCTAGTTCCTCGTAGATTATATTGATTTTAAAATATCCTTTAGTCATTAGAAAAATTAATGGATTTTTGAATTCTGTAAAAGGTACCTTTATTAAAGCCCTCGGTTCAAAAAGATTTTAAGCCTCCCAACTCCCGAGGGTTTTATAAAATTTGATATACTGAGAAGAGGTGAGATTATAGAATTTTATGAAAGCATGTTTGATGATATTGTAAAAACTTTTCCCAACAAAATTAGTTCCAATTTCAAACCACGTCACAAAAACGAAAGTAAATTCTTAAAAATCCTCAAAATGTGGGCAGCTAATCACTTTCATAAACAGGGCTACAAAATACAGTTTAATTACAGTATTCAAAAATACTTCTTTGCTAGTATTATGGCAACTCGTGGGGATATTAAACACTGTATAGAATTTCTAGCAACCGTTTATCCAAAAGCAGATTATCCAAATAGTTTAACTAACAGAGTTGCCAAGATTCTACGGCAACGTTGTAAGTTCGAAGTCACTTTGGTTGTCCCTGAGGTTATTTATATTTCTGATGCTGAAGAAGATAGGAAAGATATTATGAGAATCGAACAACTCCCTCAAATACTAGAATATTATGATATAAATCTGCTTATTGCTCCTTACAATTCTCCTGAAAAATATAAAATTCCGTTAAGAATAAAGACTATAGAGTAGATTTTAAGTTACTCGCTAATCCTTAAGAAAATCAGCTAATATAAATTATAATTAACTATGTTATTCTAATTTTAAGTTAGATTAAACATGCTTAAATAATGAGTTCTACTATGATAATATTATACTATAGTATAATATTTCAAACTTGGGAGATAACATATTACAAATAATGAAGAGGTAAAATTTTATTTGTGATGAACATGTTTTTTTAAATATTTAACATTTTGAGAATAGAATTTATATATCATTACATCTATAAAGATAATGGGGAAAGAACATGTGTAAAAAGATACTCATCGGCAGTATCATAGCAGTTGCTATCTTGATTGGTGTATCATTCACCTCTGTCGTTGGTTATAGAAGTGTAGATTCTGATGTGAAAGCATCACCCCTATTCAATATCAGAAGTAGCAGGGCGATAGATGAAGAGAATGAGGATTTGAGTTGTGAGTATATTGGGAAGGGAGAAGAAATCAATATTCCAATACCAAAAAGAAATCATTATGGAACTCCACTTACTCAGGTTTTAAATCATATAAAAAGAATGGATAGTAATGATGTTAAAAGACTTCTTGAGAAGTTTATGGGACATCGTGAAGTATGGATGGATAATCTAAATAATATAAAAAAAGATGATGAAGCAGATATAATTGATCATTTAAGAGAAAATCCATTGATTATGAATTATATTAATAATTCTCGTTTAAAAGCCAATACAGGTACCTTTGATAATGACTGTCCAAGTTTTTTTGTTCTATGTCCGACAATCCTTGAAATTTATCCAGGTTGGTGTCTAATTGATGCAATTGTCTTGATTTTAGGGGCAATATTTGTCCCACCTGTAGTTCTTGCAGTTAGTCTTATCTTCCTTATTTTTGTTTCCTTAGGTATCTTTTTTGCAACCCTTTTGTTTGGAAGTGTGCTCCTTTTATCTTTATTTAACAGATGTGAAACATTACGGTGTTATCCTTAAACAAAATCTGGAGTAATTATTTTAAGTAATTAAAAAAGGAGTTATAGTTCAGAAGAATCCTGAGTATTGGAAATGCCCGTGGATGATTATCTAAAAAACTTAGATATAATCTGTTAATTTTTTGTCGGTTCTTTGGCATAGTAACTTCTAATATTGACCAATTGCTTTCTTCCCCTAGAACATCTTTTGCTTTTACTCGTATTGTATAGTTACCTTGGTCAGACCACGAATGTTCAATTTTTACTGGTTCACCAGATGCATATTCACGAGTATTTTCGTTATTTCCATCTCCCCATTCAATATATAAAGAAATAGGATTATTGTCTTGGTCATTCCCTATAAACGTATAATTGTATTTTGTACCTGCTCTACCAGATGTCGGACCAGTAATTCTTGGTGCATCTGGCGGTAAATTAGATCCAACCGCTCCAAATGCATGAATATAACTCGTCTCCCAATCTAAATCAAAAACTCCTCCTATATATACAGTTCCATCTTCTGCTATACTCGGAGATGAATCTACCCAATCATTTGCTATCTTTTTACGCCATTTCTCAGTGCCATTAGGACTAACTGCTATAATATCACCACCAGAAGTTTCACCGATATTTGTACCTATATATATGGTTCCATCAGCAGAAATAGCAGGAGAAGACTGATGAATATGTCTGTTTGTTCCTAGGTCAAAATTCCATCTCATTGTACCATTGGGATAAACAGCGTATAGTTTGTCACCACCGACATAGATAGTTCCATCATTTGCAATAGAAGGATTTGTTTCGGTTCCAGAACCAACCTTGCACTTCCATTTAATAGTTCCATTAGGATACAAGGCATAAAGGTAATCATCATATGAACCAATATATATTGTTCCATCTTCGGCAATTGATGGAGAACCCTTGATATAGTGTCCTGTTTTGAAACGCCATTTAAGTGTCCCAATGGGATTTATCGCATAGAAATATGTGTCACCTGAACCAATGTAAATGGTTCCATCGTCACCTATAGCAGGACCACCTGTTATTGAATAATTAGTTTCGTATTTCCATTTCCTTGTTCCATTTGGATGGAATGCAATAAGACTATTTCCAGAGCTCATTGTACCAACATAGATAGTACCATCTTGTGCTATTGCAGGAGAACATGCTATTGAACCACCTGCACTGGACTTCCATTTAAGAGTTCCATTAGCATTAACTGCATATAATTTTGCATCCCATGAACCAACATAAATAGTTGCATCTTCAGCAATAGCAGGTGAAGAACCCATAATTGCACCCTCTGTTTTATATCGCCATTTCAAAGTGCCATTTGGATAGATAGCATAGAGATACCAAGGAAGACCACCATATCCACCTCCAAAATAGATGATGCCCTCACTATCTATAACTGGAGTAGTATCGACCCAATCACATTCAAATCTCCATTTTTCAATTCCAGGATTGCTAGCAGTACTATAGGGACTCGTACTTGTATGATAAAGATCATGGCATTTCATCGGCCATGGAGAATCCATTAGTCCACCAGATATTATTACTGCTAATTTTTCATTTATCATTAACTTTTCTGATTCAATATCAATTAAGCTTTCATTATGTGTGAGTTTTTCATAATGAATCCATTTAGAGAAATCATATTTATTATAACCATAGAAAGCAAGATTATCCATTAATTCCATATTTTTTATCTTTACAACATAACTAACCATAATAGGAGTTGTTATTAAAAAAATGAATAGGGTTATTATTCCAAATGTTAAAATAAATTTTAAATACTTATTTTTTACCAGATTTCTATCCCTATTTATCTACGACTTTTTTGTTTATATAACTTTCCCCAAAATTTAATCAATAGGATTGTTTATTTATATCATAGGAAATTATTGCTATAATGAAAATTAAGGGGGAGAGAGAATTTGATAAATAATAAAAAAGTAAAAGTATTGATAATAATTGGTATATTAATTCTATCTTGTATAGTTCTAACAAATGAGAAATCTATTGTAGAAGCTACTCCACCAGAAGATATTGAATTAGACTATCAGTATATTTATAATATTACTGAAAATTTATCTAATGTAATATTTAATGCCTATAATGAATATAATGGAGAAGATATTGCTAAAGGACGAGCATTTGGAACAAAAGGAGAAAAATATGCAAGAGATATTATTATAAAACCTGAAATGATAAATTTAAATCTATATAATCCCAGCCTAGATCCACCATATCTGGATTAAATTGAAGATAAATGGTTTCCATTTAAAATTATTTTATCTGGAAATGAAGGTTTAGATGATAAAATTGATATATATGCAAGAAAACTAATAATTAACGACGCTGTTGAAGGTCCTTTTAAAGTTGACTGTTTTATAAAACCAATAACTAATGGGACTCGTTCCAAGTGTACTATTGATAATGATTTACTCAATTACAATTTTTCTTATACAGGTCTAAAAATTATTAATCAGTCAGATATATCAAATTATGATCCTGTAAAACATATCAACGAGACCATTAATAATATATTTTTAAATTTTACATTCGACGATGATATCAATGCATCATTAATTGATTTCCTTGAACCTATATTTGAAAACTATTATAATTTTACATTTGAAAATATTGATCCAAATGATAACTCAACATGGCCAGATTATGCCATTGATAAAGGCAATATAGTAGGGGAATTTGTATCAATCGGGGAAAATCCTAGTTTCCTCCCGGACAATTATGCACGATGGAAAGAAATAATGGGCGTAAGTTTAATTTGGGAAGGAGCCAAGATGGGAAGTAAAGTTATTGGTGCATTTATTCTTAATATAATTAATAATATTTTCGAATTTTTTTTCCAATTGAGTATGAAAGAGTCTTTTAGTCCTTATTATAAAGGAATCATTAGATACGATTATTCGAATAAATCTTTTGATAACATTGTCGTTGGTGATGCTGTAATGCCCATAATTTTCATTAATGGATCAATTGGGAGAACATTGATAAAAAATCTAAGCAGATATACAGCCGATGTTTATATTAATCAGAGTTACAACGACTCCGTTATGAGATACAATGTTATCGGTCAAATCAATGGAACTGACCAAGATAAAACCGTGATAATCGACTCTCTCTACGATTCTATGTGGTGCCAAGGTACGGCAGATTCAGCAGTTGGCTGTGGAATTGTTCTTGCATTGGCAAAAAAAATGAAAAAATTAGAAGAAAAGGGAATTATACCAAAGTATAAAGTAAAGTTTATCCTATTTGGTGGTGAAGAATGGGGAATCAAAGGCGCAAAATACTATGAAACGGCTCATCCAATAGAAAATATAAAAACTGTTATTGATTTAAATCAACTGGGCATGAAACAGCCCAATCCCGAAAAAGACCCTCCTTTATATATGAACCTTATCACGAATCGGATATTTATCCAACATATTTTAGAAACAATCTACAATCGAAATAAGTACGAAGATAAAACCGGATACGAACCTCAAAGTTTATTTTCATATTGGGGGAGTCTTAGCAACGATAACGCATTTACTTTTACTACACTTCTTAGAAACATCAGAACAATTTGTTTATTGAAAGGTTGGGGTTGGTATCTTCATCATAGGGATGGGAGAAACCATAATGAGGGCGATGTGATGGAACATATCGACTGGTACGATGTAAATATTACAGCTGATCTTGCATGGAACATTACGAAATTCTTTACCTATAATCCCGATGTGTGGTTTGAAGGAAATCCAACGTTTACGTTACATGATATCTCAAACGATGGTGAAAATGATTGTCTCAATATTACATACACGCTCAATACCTCATGGCTAGGTGAATACGTGACTGTCAGAGCAATACTTTTTCCAGAAAAACAACGTAAACACCCTTGTTTCCCAATTCTTTACAGGTTGAGAGAAGAGAAAAAGTATATAAATTACCCTGGAGAAACAAACGGTTACATCAATTTCTCCCTTCCTGAAAATTATCCTAAAGGAAGATATATTGCTCAAATATATCTCTGTAATTCATCTGGGGATGTTATCCTTGATTCGGTTAATTTAATCGGTTATAAAACGCCTTTTAATGGATTAGAATTATTGAAAGCTTTTGCCCAAGATTTACTCATCAATATCCTTGAAAAACTGAAGTTAAAAAAAGATGAAATTAACGATAGACTCGGAATAGATGTAATCGATTTTTTAAAAAGAATACCGAATCTCAGAAATCATAGAAATCGGAAGTTAATTTTAGATTTTTTGGGTTACAATGTGATCGGAGATAGCAGCTGTATCTATACTGGTTTCACTATGCACCCACCCAACAGAAAACCTAATGCACCAGATCAACCCACAGATCTTGGAAAATGGTGGGGAAAGAATTGGTACGAAACCAAAGCAACCGACCCTGACTCAGGAGACAAAATGCGATTTCAATGGAATTGGAGCGGGGTAAATGGATTCTGGAGTAAATTTAAATTTAACTCAAATGATCCGCATATTAAATCTCATAAATGGTTGAATAAGGGACAAAAAACAATTAAGGTGAGAGCTAAAAATCCAAGGAGCCCAAATGTTTTCAGTAACTGGTCTGATTCTATTACTGTAAATGCAAATGAAGTATGCTATTACAATATAGTTACAAGTCAAACCAACCAACCCAACATAAATAATCCATTCGTCCAAAACTCCTTTGATCCGAATGTTGTTGTCGTGAATCAAGAGGATAAATACCAAGGATATTCTTATGGTTTTTCAGGCTCTCCAACGCACCAATATGATATTGAGGGGGAATCATTGGAGGATCATACTGGGAAAATTACATATCATAATTTCAGCGACACTGGTGATAAGTACGTCAACTTCACTGCCAAATTAAACGGAATAGAAGCTTATGATAACAGGACTATTAAAGTGGTAAACATCAGCGCTTATTTCAATATGAGTCAACTCGGTGCACAACCAAATCAAACAATCTATTTCAACGATACGACCATTAGTAACCAGACTATTGATGAATGGCTGTGGGATTTCGGAGATGGGAATACGGCCAATACCTCTTACACGAACCATAGCTATAATGCATCAGGAGTATATAACGTGACTCTAAATGTCACAGACACCAATGATGAGATGGCAACTTTTTGGCAATTAGTTCATATTGAAACAAATCCCCCAGAACTAATAGATGCTTCCTACTCCCCGATTCTCGGAACATTAGGATGCAATGTCACTCTTTCTGCTGAATTTTTTGATGACAACGGGAGTGGAATAAATACTGCTAGTGTCAACATATCGAATCCAAATGGCACTAAAAACAATTTCACCATGCATGAAAACGAGAATAGCTCATATGGTTATGAATATGTCTTCAATGATACCATGCAGGTTGGTTGGTACTATTATACTATTTGGATAACTGACAATGCTAATAATTCCAATAATTATTCAGGATTTGCTTTCCAAATCCTACCCGCATTCGGTTATTCAACTATTGGCAATTTCAGTAAAAATATAAAAGACAATATATCTGGCTCGAACTTTACCATGTTTGCTAACGGTACTGCTGATAGTATCACTGCATATATCCAAACTAACCTGACAACGCCACCGAAGACGAAGTGTATGATTTACAGAGTCAATGACTCAAAATTAGTTGGAACAACAGAAGAAAAGATCTTAAACACTGGGGAAGACGGGGCATGGATTACATATAACTTTTCAGGTACAAAACCCAACCTTACCACCAATACAAATTACGTAATGGCATGTTGGAGTAATGATACATGCAATCTATCTTATGATAATGCATCAAGTGACTCATTTGGACGGTACAAATACCAAACCTATGGAAATCCACCTTCCCCGTATATTACATGGGATGGAAATGAGGCACGGTTATATTCAATTTACTGCATGTATTCAACCGTTCCAGAGGTAAAAAGTTCGTCTGCTTCTCCAGACCCCATTGGATTTGGTTTTAACACCACGATTACTGCAGAAATAGAACACTACTATACGCTTGTTGAAAACATAACGGTAAATATCACCTACCCGAACAATGCCACTGTAAACCATACGATGACAGAAGTGGATGATGACACCTTCCAATATATCTTCAATGATGCCTGGATTGTTGGGCAGTACAACTATTCGATATGGGTTCAGGATAGACTCGGAGCAAATTGCACCAGTTCTGGATACAGCTTCAACGTCTCAGCAGGTGCAACCATCAAAGTGTGTACAATAAAGGATTCATATGGTAATAACGAGACGATTAATATCACCGATCCTCCTGGTAATCCACCGTTGATCGGGTACGAGCTTCTAGATGATGGCGATGTTTTGCACATGTGGAATGAGCATAATAGTTATTATTTCAACACATCTAGTGGGATACAGCTAACCAATCATTTAGACGAGTACTGGTCACATAATGTGTTGATGCTTGGGTATTATAATAATGACAAGTGGAATCTTATTTATCGCACCGATGAGCTTAGTGGTTTCAACAAGGATATCGATACGGATAACGAGACTTATGTGAATGCTACACTCTGGAAGGATTTATCCTATAAGGGATATGATTTCCGCCTTGCTATTAGATACCACCTTGATGCTGATGATCCCGATCTCACCGTTATACCGTATATCAAGAATCTTGGAAATGCGATTCCGTACAACCTTACTTTTGGTTGGGAATTAAAAGACATTAAAATAGCAGATACGTATGAAAATGATGCAATCGTACTGTACAATGGTACAGATTGGGTAAACTACAGTTTAGACCAATCCCTAAACAATACCTACGATGATATGGATTACAACACCACATTTATTCTTGAAGGATTGAACGAAGGCAAGTATTTCAGGAGAACTCTTTATCTCAAGTGGAATCACACATTAGATTATCTTGTTCGTGTGAAAAGTAGAGAAGGGCAGTACAACGCTCCTGTTACGTTGTTTATCAAGATAGGTACTCTTGCCGTAAACCAAGAGAAATATACGATGATGAACTGGCTTGACAGCGATGAATGGCTTGGAATAAACAGCATGAATTATCACTCCTCCTGCGGCTATGAAGGTCCCATTGGTCCACCAGGTGCACTGGATGGGGTCGATGCATGGGCACATCTATGTACAGAAAACCACTGGCTAATTATCGATCTTTCAAACCCGTACAACATAAAGAAGCTCCGTGGGCGGTCCGATACAGGGAACGACCCGACATCTGTGGATATATACATCAGCAACGATCCGAATAACTGGGGATCAGCGGTGCATACAGGAATTACCACATGGCAGGACACAAGTACATGGGCTGAAGTGGATATAACCGATACGGTAGGAAGATATATCAACATCAGTATTACCTCTACCGAAAGTGGTGCGGGTACTGATTATCTGGAATTTGGAGGAATTCCGACGCCCATGACCATTTTTGATGTCTACGGAGACAAGTTGGCTTCTGCTACGTATTATTTCAACACCAATTATGATCTTACTGAACAATGGGCAACAAATCCCAGCTACATGGTCGATGGAAATACAGCCAACTATGCATCAACAACGATTGATGGAGATATACAGCTTTGTATGACCAATACGTGTCCCAGTAATGACATTGGTAAGATATTAAAAGTGGAGATGAGAGCATATGGATATTATGCAGATGATCAACGTGATATAATCCTTCGCCCTGTATTTGCTGGAACGACTGATGGTAGCAATTATAATTTTCAGACTACCACGACACGGGTTGGTCACCTTGGTTCGATATAACAAATGATAACAGCGCTCCACAGAGCTGGAGTTGGATTGATGTTAAAAACCTTGATTGTGATGTAGAAGCAGGAACTGGTGGGATACCGTTTACACTCTACTGTTCAAAAATTGACATACTAGTGACATATGCTACTATACCTAAGATCTCCAATCCATATCCACCGTATGGTAGTTCTGGAATTTCGCTTAGTCCAACATTGAATATCACAGTTGCCGATTCTGAAGGTGATACGATGAACATCACATGGTTTAGTAACAGCAGCGGTTCTTGGCAGATATTCGATACGAACAACAGTGTGAATAATGGAACTTATCGTCAAGTATTCAGTAATGCAACCGAGAACGGTAAGTGGTGGTACTGGAAGGTAAATGTGAGTGATAACACCTCGTATAATGTGAGCAACATATACAAATTCTACACGGGTCACCAATCAAAGATAAAGAATACCGGTTCAACCAACATTAAAGGGTATCTGTTAATACAGGTCCAGTACTACAATAACAGCAGTACTTGGATTGTTGCTGATGATACCATCAATGAAACCACTCCAAGGACAATCAATTCGGGTGGACAACTTGCGCTTGATACCATTTTCAATGGAAAGGTGAACACGGCAGATTTATCATCATTCGGTAATGGCACATATCGTATCTATGCTGCATTTCGAGATCCAAATGGCAACATCTTAAAGTGTGATGATGAAACCGAGTTAGTAGCAACATACCAGTTCACAATCACCTTTTAATAAGTGTAAATACTAAATAATTATTAAACTGAGTCAGGCAAAATAAAGCCTGATTCTCATTTCTATTTAGAACGAAATGAAAATTTTATCTCTTTAGAATTCTAGATCTTTCGATATCTGAACTACTACATGCTGGACAACGATCCTTTCTATCATTTTGATCATATTCAGGGTAAGCAAAAAGAAAACCGCGGTCCTTACATCTCCACAAGAAATTTATCTCTCCCGCAATTATCTAAATTATGTTTGAACTTATAGTTTTTGTGAAATATCTTTATTTTTTTACCTAGAAAAACTAAAAGAAATTAATAAAATATTCCAATACAATACCATCTGTTAATTTCTTTTTGATTCCATTTTAATCTTCCTATTTCACTAGATAGTTTGAAAAAGCAACTTTCAGATTAAAAACAAATCTTCTCCACACTCAATAAAAATAATAAATCTCTACACGATGTTTGATGTATGACAGATGAAAGATTTTACTATAATATGGATCTCGAAATGGCTCTTCGAACTTTATTTGGTAATAAATACAATCAGTTTGCAGGATTGGCTCAAGATCCAAAAGAAATAAAAAAAGCGATGAAAGATTGGATTAAGAAAGTTGAAAACAGAATTGATGAGTTAACCAACTATGACCCAAGACTGAAGGAAATATCAGAAATCCATCTTGATTCATTAAAATCAGCAATATTACAACTTAATAAGGAAAATAATGATTGGATAATTATTGCAAGATTGTTACATTTAATATCATATCTTCTTGGTTATGATTTTGTTGATGGTAAAATATATAGACATGTTATTTTCTTTCGAGATAGAACTCAAGAAATAGGTGTGGCGCGGAGAAAAGGAAAAATCAAACCTGAAGACTTTAATTGGATTTTCAGAAATAAAGATGATTATAGAAGAGAAATTGCAAAGCAACTAAAAGAAAAGCAGTTATCAATTTTTAAAATATCAAAAATAATGAATATCAGTCAGAATAGGGTTAATAAATTACTAGAAGGGAAGTAATCTTGATAGGTTTAAGAAAATTCACTCTGATTAGTTAAACTCCCACGTTAATATTCTCCAAATTAGTTAAACGAGTTTAACAAGGTTTAAACGAGATACAATTTTTCTAATATATTATTATTGGTTACATATAGAACAGCAGTTTTTGAGGCATAAACGAGGCAATTTCAAACTAACAATTTTGTAAAAATAATAAAATTGAGTGACTAATGCCTCAATTTATATTCTGTTAAAAAATCATACCAAAAACTAGTGACATCTTACCTTTTTGAAAACTAATCTACAGCTAAAAAAAACCCAAACTCAATCGAGTAATTTTTATACTTTTAGGATAATTTATTTAACTTGATTATTGAAAATTAGGGAGGGAGAGTCGGCTAATTGCTCTTCTTTCCTATTAAGGTGGTGAAAGCTAGTGAGTTGGAGAGCAGAAAAGTATGCTGATGAGATAGAAACCACTGTAATATGTCAGGTATGTGGTCATAGAGTCCCATTTATTATAGATGAACATCTTCAATCAAAAGACTGCTATGGTGATGTACGCACTGTTGAAGAATATAAAATCAAGTATCCATATGCCGACATTTTTCCTAAAGGAGTACCAGTAAAACCAAGTAAATATACTCAACCCAGAAGAAAGACGTATTTGAAAGGTTGTCACATCGGATGTAATAACGGTGGGAAATGTCTCGAATGTTGCTATAGCTCAGATAAAACCATTACTTCTGCTAAACTTCACTGTCACAAGAGAGGGGCAATAGTTCTTTGGAATGATGAATCTTGGATTTGTTATAATTTCGACTCACTCAAAAATTACACTGATAAATTACAAATTCTAGCTAAAAAAAGCAAGATTGAAAACAATGCCAAGCAATTATGAGATATTTCTCCAAATTCAAAAGCAAATGGAGAAACAGCAGGAAAGTAAATTTACACGTCAAAAACTCGAGACTCGGTTTAATAACAAGATTATAAAACAATGGCAATCAATTAATGACCAACCTATTACCAAAAATGGTAAAATTAAAACATCTCGAGAAATCATCAAATCATTTTCAAAAAATGTTAGCGATTATTCTTCAAGATTCCTCCTAAATAGAATTGTTGGAATGTGGATTGCCCAGATATATTATGATAACAATTTTGAGGTNNCATTTATAGATATTATAGTATCAAATAAGGAAAGTACCAGATATTTCATAATAGAAACTGAATTTAGAAAACCTGAGAAACTAATTCGAAAATTACTTTCTATACGAGTTTTTCCACTTGCTCTTGTAATACCTAAAAAAGTTCCAACACTCAAAAGACTTATTCCAACTGTTAAGAGTATTCCATCTATTTTAAAATTGTATGATATTGAGGTTGTATTTGCCCCTTATTATCTATCTAATAAAAATCTCCCTAATGGTTTCGAAGTAATTGATTTTAAAAGTCTACCATCACAAGAATTTAATGAATTGGTAGATGAGAAAGAATTTGCTGAGTTGAATGAATTAAAAAATAGAGAGGAACAGATCCAAAAAACTCTAAATAAAAAGAAACAGGATAGTCAAAACAAAATTAAATTTCTAAACAGAGAATTATTTGTGGAAGATGAAATTAAGAAACGCATCAATTATTGTAGGATTTGGAACCGCAGAGAGGAGATGTGGAAAGTTGTTCAATTTTTTGCAGAATTACCAAATTTCAGTTTTAAAGTGATTAAAAAATTTGATATTTCTGTAATGCTAGATGGTAGAGAATTATGTGTAATAAGAACCTCAAAACAAGGATGGACAGCATCAATCAATAGTGACGGATTTAGGAATTATACTCCCCTATCACTGATAGAGAATTGCATAGAAAGTATCGGTGGAATATTACCAGAAGAAGTTAAAAGAAATCTCGATACCGATTTACCAATTAAGAAACTCACAAATGGTGTGGAATTAAAAGAATTAAATCCTAAATTAGAAAGTAAGAAATTAATTAATCCAAATCTGGTAAAAAATAAAAACGCTAGAAAAGAACTACAAGATACACTATGGGAACTGTTAAAAATTGATGGTATAACGGTCAATAAAGCAGGATACTATAACTTCTCAGTAAAATTTTATGGTACAACTATACTAAGAATAAGCCAGTTACGGAAGGAGTGGAGTGCGTTTTTTAAGGGTGAAAGAACAAGAAGATACAGTAAAGAAAGATTGTTAGAAACAGTAAATAAAATTATTAAGCCGAACAGATATGTATAATTTAGATTTTTTATCATCTATGTACCTATGTAGTCTCCTAAGTTTTTCCTATCCTAAGAATAATATATTCCTAAACTACTCTCTTATTACTACTGATACAGAAAATTTTTACTGCAAAAAAATTCTTAGGTTCTTGTTCTACTCAATAGATACATTCATTATAAATTTTGAGTAGATATATACTAAGTTTAAAATCATATCAAAATTCTCAATAGAAAATTTTGTTCCGAAACAAGATTTTAATTTCACCTGTATAATTCCTCACTGTACCTTTTTCTATTTCGTCTATATAAATTTTGAGCAAGATAAAATCATAGTTAACAACTCAACAAGAAAAATCTATATAAAATTTTGTTTACTCAAAGCATCTTTAAGATGGTGAACCTTAATTGATATTTTACATATATGATAAAAATCCTCTATAGAAAAGCGGTTCTTATATTATATAATTTATACATATAATATTATTAATTACTATAGTATTAACTGTAAAAAGTAGCGGTACATAGAAGTACCGCGATACTATTTTTACAGGAAAAGGAATGTGTAAGTTTGAAAAGCAAGAAAATTAATGTTATCAATGAAAGTCAAAATTTACTCTCATAAAGGGTTAATAGAGGCATGTTATAAGGTTATCAAAGAGGATGGGGTGTTTTACAATTGTTGAGGGTTGATTAAGATAATTATATTCTAAAATTTGTTACAAAGCATCTCCTTGTATAACTACTTTATTAAAAATCAACTTATACTCCTGGAATAATTAGATATTAGGCGTAAAAGCCAGGAGGTATTTTTATGAAAGGACTAAACCAAGTTAGTGGTAAAAAGGCTGATGTAACCAAAGAAATCCAGAAATTCGTAGAGAAAAAAGAACAGGCAAAGAACTCAACAAAGTTGCCAAAAGTTGATAATAAATACCAAGAGTTAGCAAATCTGCAATATGTGAGTGATGCTAATGCAAGAAAAGAACTAATGGAAATAATAGATGAACTGATAAAGATTGAGGGATTATCACTCAAAAAGACAGGTAGACATGACCTATCAGTAAAACTCAAGGGAAAACAGATTGTAAAGATATGTCCACTTAAGAAGAGATGGAGTGCTTCTCTCAATGGTGGGAAGATACAGAGCTACAGCAAAGATGAGGTGTTGAGTAAGGTGAAAGAGCAAATGAAGTCAGAAATTAAAGAACAAAGTAAATCCTCAACAATACAGGATGATAAATCAGTTATAAAGAAGTTAGAAGAACGAATTGCCAAGTTGAGCGAAGGAAGCAAAGGGATTAGTATCAAAGGCATCAAAGTCACTTCGGAGATAAAGAAATGGGTTAAGACGAAGGGATACACATTAACTGGAGAAACACTGTTGGTAAATTAATTTTTTTTGTTTGTATGAATTTGGTCCATTAAGGTAATCGTTAAGTTTTTTTAGTAACAACAACTATCTGAAGGTGTGGAAGAAATCGATATCGATGAGGAAGAGAAAATAATTAATCAAGAATTTAATAGATTGAACCAAGAACCTAACACTTTGGGTATCATTTTTGGTGTTATTGGTTTCATTTCAAGTTTAGGATTGAGTTATTTTCTAGATGTTATTTACATATGGATACCTGCATCATTTCTTTTAATGATTGTTTGGTTCTCTTATTCAGCAATTAAATTCTATCAAAAAGGATTAGCAGGAAATAAACCTAATACGAACCTGAAGATAATAAAAAAATTCAGTTCAGATTTTGAATTATATGTTTCTAGATTGTTTATGAAGAATGTCATTGCTATGATGAAAGCAGTAACCGCAATATTTGCTGTAAACCTTATTATTGTAGTTGCTCATTTATTTGAATTAATTCATATTCCTTATAATTATTTAGAAATAGTAGTAATAATTATTGTTTCTGGTGTTTTCTCGATTGGAATTTTTTGTGTTGACCGTTTCAATCTACTGGTAGATAAGGTAGTATTACCATCTATGAAAAGTCTAAAACAATTCACTCTACCTATGATTATCTGTGCTGTTCTCTTTCTGATTATATCGGTGTTAGTTTTAGTTATATCTTTATTTATAATAAGTTCTTCAGTTTCAAATTGGAAGTTACTAGTGAGCATAGGAATTCTGCAATTTGTTACAATAATTTTCTTACATTCATATATAAGTTTTAAAGATGTAAAAACAGAATTACATCACGCTCTTAATAAAATACGAGATATCAAAGATGGAAAATTTAGTATTGAAAGGCTACCTGAATTTGTACAATTTACTAGATATGATATACAGGATTCTCTAAAGTTTATTCATATATACGTTTTTCAACCTCATCCCATTTATGTTAAACAAGTTCTGGTTTCAAGACGAAAACGAAGAAGGATGAAGAAATAACTGGTTTCTAACCTACTTATTCTGGAGCATATTAATTTTATGTATGTGGAATAATTCAAGTGAGTACATACTCAAAAAAATACCAACGTTGTATGAAACCGAGGGTATTGAGGCGAAGGAAAAAAAGATTTTTCTGCATTTTCTTGTAGCATGAATTTACGGCTATTAATATCTGTCATATGTATTATAAGAAGTTTATTAAAAACTCCCTCTGGTGGAAATGGAAAAAATATCATATTTCTTTTTTTGTAAAAACTCATTACTTTTTCTTTTTAAGTAATCTTCGTTTGATTCTCCTCTTTCTTTTTTACCAATCCAGTTCTCTAGTTCATTAATCAACTCATCTTTAATATTATCATTCTCAGTTTTGAAATCAATTGCAATTTTACAAATTCCTATATAATTTTTTATTTCAACCCAATATTTTTTACTTGTGGTAGGTCGTAATCGTTCTAAAAATGTTTTAAATTCTTTGATAAGTCTCCCCTGAACATCTGAGTCTGCCCACTTCTTTAATTTTTCTCCATGTCTAAAAAGATTTCCTAATTGCCAAGATTTAGTATCTCGAACTTCTTTAATTTGATTATTATATAAAATTGGTGCTCTATCCCAAAATCTATATGTTATTTCATAGAAATCTGCTGTAGCTATTGATTGCATTTTTTTATCTGAATCCTCTGCTATCTCCTTTGATTCTTTTGATATACCAATAGAAATTAGGGCAATACCAATTGAAATAAATCCAATACCTATAGAAAAGCCAAGATTTACATAATTCCCTCCAACAGGAGATATCATGCTTGGAATATGATAAAAACTATATAAAAAAATTACAAATCCAACTGCAATAAAAAGTAGCCCAATTCTACCAGATAAACTCATAGAATAATCTCTTTCTTCATCCATTTTACCTCCTCCATATTTTAGTTTTACAATATCTATTTCTTTAAAAACGTTCTCGTATAACAAAAAGTCACTTCGGTCAAATAAATAATATTCACATACACTTAAAAAATGTATAAGCTACCCAATCTTTTTGATAAACAAATGGAATCATAATCTTTTAATGAAAGTATATGATATATAGATGGTTTAAGAAAAGGAAATGAATAAGAAAATCTTGAAAATTTTAAAAAAATGTGATAAAATAAAGCAAGATATGTGGATATCCAGGGAGGATTTAAAGAATAAATTAAGTGAAAATAATGATAAACTTATAGATAGAGATGTTCGGGAGTTAACTGAACGTGGATTTGTTGAACTAAAAAAAGGTATAGGAGCATATTTTCATGATATAAGAATCACAAAAAGGGGACGTGATTTTCTAACTATACCTATTAAGAAACGAGTAAAAAAATCAAGTGAAAAAATTTCACCATGGTATAATAATCTGGAGTATAAAAAAGCAATCAAGTGGATTATATCTATCTTGATTGTAGCGAATATTATTTATTTTATTGTTATTCCGATAAGCAATCAACCAACAATTACAATATCAAAGATGTATGACCAAAATAGAAAATTTTTCCCAGATGAAATTGTTTTTCAGCCTGATTTTGAAACTAATAGTTATATAGCCACTTTGAATTTCTATTTCACAAAGATAGGAGGAAACCCTGCAATTTTTTATCTAACAATTCTTAATGCTTCAGGAATGCTAAGTAAACCTTATGATGGAATTGAATTAAAAGAAAAAAGTGAAGATTCAAAATGGTTTCCAAATGAAAAAAGAGGAGCTTTACGTATCGTATTACAAGAAAATCCTGAGTTAGAAGAATTTACATTACATATCAAATGCGGAATGAGATATCCGATTTATCCAATATTTGGAATTCAATCATTGCCTTGGTACTTAGGTCCTACTCATAACGAGTGGTGTGAGTATGAGAAGGTTGATGACCATGAATATCAATGGAAAAAAAGCTCGTTAGTTACCTGATTGTAGTATTTAACTCCCATGTTGTATTATTTTGGATTAGTAATAGTTATTACTTAATTTATTTATTCCTCGATAAGCCTCAAAATTTATAGATTTTTTCTCGGTAGTTATTAGTACATAAAAAATATTTATTACCTATGACTGTAAATTTTTGGGTTGTTTACGAAAAAATACTTACTCTGATGAATATAAAGAGAAGATGAATAACTATTTCAAATATATTATCAGGCTAAAACTTATATTATCAAAAGTATTATCTGGTATTGTTCATTTACGTTGAGCGAGATGTCTGAACCACAATTCATATTTGAATATAGAGATTTTCCTCTCATCCCCATAAAATTTTGTACTGAAAAAAGAGAAACTCCTATTATTGATGCATTATTAGATTCAGGAGGGGATTTTATTGTTGTTCCTTATGCAATTGCGAAATATTTAGGTTTAAAACTATTTAAAGCAGGTCATGTGGATACTGCTGGTGGTGAGACAACACTTTCTAAATCATTCGTTAACATGGTGATCAATGATAAGGATAACAAATTTACTTATGAGAACTTAGAAATACACGTTTCTGATCGAAATGATATACCGGTTCTTTTAGGAAGAAAACCAATATTTGAAGATCATGAAATCATATTTAAAAAATATAAAAATAAACTTATTTTAAAATCAATAGATAAAAAATAATAAATATTGTACAAAATATTTAAAATAAATGTTTTTCTATACTTATTATGGAGGAATATAGGAGAAAATTTAAATTATAGTTAGTTTATTCGGTTATGAGGTAGAGTATGGCATACACATATGAAGGATGGACATTATATAAGAGAGATGTAACCTTGAAGGGTGGAAGGAAGCAAACTATTTACTTCTTTAGTAAAAAATCACCAAAAAGTGGCACACCATGTGATAAACCAAATAATATGGTGGTAGGTGTTAATAAGAGAACGGGCCTTCCTTATCTAAAAAAGAAATAAATCGTCTCTCTTTCTTTTTTTTTTTCACTATTTGTTGAAATATTTTATATACGTGTAATAAGAGTACAATTTTTACGTACCATCATATGAATCATCATGTTCTAACGATTCCTTATTTTGTTTTGAACTTTTTAAAATTGATCTTAGGTAATATCCAAAAGATAAGATCATACCACCAGATATTGATACAATTGTTACCCTTAAATGAGATGCAAATATTGGAGTCAATATTATTGCTATAAAAAAAACTGAAATTGCTAGTATTAAAATAGTATTTGCAATTAGATCTGTTTCATCGTCAATATTATCATCTATCATACACTTTCAGGTATAATATAATTAATATTAACATTTTTTGAGTCAAGAAATGGATAATCGAGATAATTTTATTAAAAATTATAATCTGTGTTTTATTTCATATTTATGTTTTATGTAAAAAGGAAACTATCTGAAAATTCCTAAATGGGCCCGCCGAGATTTGCAATAATTTCTCGGAGGGATTTGAATCAATAGAATCCCATTTTTTGCTCTATCGATTTTTTAGGACTTTCGAATCTATCTCATTAAAATGTTGTGAGAATGGCTTTAAACTATTCTCATTCTCTTTTTTTATAATTTCTTGTGAATATTATTACGATCAAGATTTTTTTAATTTAAGAATTATTTCTGACGATTTTAAACGAAGGTTTGAGTATAAACGAGTTTTCAAGTCTTTTGGGACGTTGGGAGGTGAAGTTCCTTTTAAGGAGGCAACGCCTGAAAGGACTTCACCCTCTCATTTAGGACGTGTTTTTTATTTTAACTCCAAACCGATTCCTCTTAGCCTTAAACAGGTTCAAATGAATTATAGACATAAAAGAATCGATTTTAACAAAGCTGTAACTGATGTTTTACTCTGGAGGGAATCAAAATCCTATCTTTGTTTTGAGATTGACGATGGTTCTGATAACATTACATATGCTTTTAGTAAAGCATCAAAACGAGGTAATGATGTGTATCGATGGCGTGTTAAGAACCGCTTTAGCAATCTTCTTACGTTTTGCAAAGAACACGAAGGTTTATCGTTAATTGAAGGAAATGAAACAGATGGCTTTTTTACTCGGGTTTTTAAAATAACGTTGACTGTTGATAGGAAATTGTATTCTGTTGATGAATTTAATTCTACAGTATGTTCTTATGAAGTGGATAAGTTTGTAAAGCGTATTCGGAATAAGTTTGATAGAGAAGTAAAGGTTTCAAGAACATATGAGGTTCATCGTGATGGTTATTTACATGTTAATTTGATTTTGTTTTTTCCTAATCGAGTGTTTAACGTTTTTTTCTATCGTAGATTTCGGCAGAGAAGCGGTAAAAATAATTATGGTAGTTGGAGATTGAAGGAAAAAAAGCAGGTATCTGATTTGTGGACCATTGGATTTTCTGATGTACGAGCAATTAGCGATGTTCATGATTTGATTGAATATTGTTTGAAGTATCAGATTAAGTATTTTCATAAGAAAGCGAGCCGTGAGTTGCAGGATAGAACCATGAGTGTATTGTCATTGTATAACAAGCGTTCGTACTCAATTCCAAAATCGTTTGAATACGCAGTTTATGAGTATGTCAACTATCTAAATAGGTATCTTGAACAAGAACGGCACGAACGAAGTCCACGCCGTTCGGTGCAAGATACCATCTCTCCTGAGAAAATGCATATGAACAAACGACTTGATACTAATAAGCATAATTCACTAGATTCGGGAAAATCCAATGATTATAATGGTAAAATTGATTCGAAAAGTGAATGTGTTTGTATTTTTTTAGGTGTTTTTCATGAAGCTGAACTGGAACATGATTATGATTTTGATTTTTCTTGTGGATGGTATTTTTATTCTGATACACCTCCTTCGAATAAGAGAAACTTGAAAGCAGAATTTATGGACGACCCGAATTTTCATGTGTACATAGAATTGTGTAAACATGATAGTGGTTCTCGATTTAGTAAGAATGGTTCTCTTATTGACAGTTCTTGTATCTGGAAGCCATATCGTTTGCCTCGCCCTTGTTTTAGGACTGGTTTTTTTGCTGATAAACCACGAGTACGAAAATGTAAAAGGATAAATAAGTTACGAGAAAAGGATAGAAAATTGAGTACTTAGATGGTTGTAAATGTGCCTTTTGTTACAGCAATTATTGAATGTTCTTAGGTAGCATTTATATACTCAAGCATCTATAGATATATGTAAGGGAGGCTATGATTAAACAAGGTTTAGCATCTGGCATAATCATTCTATTGGTTAGTACTGCTCTTGTATCAGGTATTACTTCAGATGTGGATATAGAATCAAGTGGGTCAATAAGACAGATTGGTGTTATTGGAGGTAATCACCCACCTATTTACATAGATGGTAATGATAACTTTACATCTGAGAATGGAATAACAGGTGGCAGTGGAATAGAAGAGGACCCGTATATTATTGAAGGATGGATTATTGCAGGTAATGGTTCGATTAGCGATGGGATATTCATTAACAATACCAATGTCTATTTTGTAATAAGGAATTGTACGGTTTATGGATTCCATCATCCTGATGAGTATTACGATGGTATTGAATTTCAATATGTTGAAAACGGGAGAATCGAAAATACCAGGGTAAACGAAAGCCACTCATGCATTCATTTGAGATATTCAACAAATATTACAATCAGTAATAGCACCCTTTGTGACTTTCCCAAGCTATATGGCTATGGTATACTATGTTATCGATCCAAATATATTACAATAAAGTCATGCGAGTGTTACAATTTAGATGTGGGTATCGATTTGACAAAGAGTTCAGATATTGTAGTTGATAATACCAATTGCTATGATAATAATAAAGGATTGACTACATGGACTCTTGAACCAATCACTATGCGTCTTGTCGTAACAGATTGTAAGTTCTTCAATAATAAATACCATGGAATTTGCCTAGAAGGACGTGAATTTCATCCATCGTACTCAAAAATCATTAATTGTGAATTTTACAATAATGGCATCGGTGGTAAAGGAGATGGTTTAAGAATTGAACGTCATTGCAATAATATAATTGAAAACTGTAGCTTCCATGATAACTGGCAGGGAATCGATATTAAATCTGACAATAATATTATACGAAATTGCAGTATTTACAATCATAGGAAGGAGGGCATATCTATTGTTGGCTATATAGGTATCATGGCACTTACCAAGAAAAATAAGATAATAAACTGTGATGTGTACAATAATATGATAGGAATTCTTTTTTGGACATCGGTTGGTTCGGTGGTAGAAAAATGTAATATCTATAATAATAGTTGGCATGGAATATATAATGGTATGTTCAGTATGGTCCGAATCAAACATAACAATATTTATGATAACGGCTACAACGATATGTATGAGGTTCCGTGTGGACTGTGGTCCATGTGGTTCTGTTTTGTTGATGCACGGAACAACTGGTGGAATGCTGAGAATGGACCACGGCGATATAGATATGGTTACCTTGGAATAATTCCAATCAAATTCTGGGGTAGTGAGAAGATAATTCACTCAAGGTCAATTGTACATTTCCGTCCTTGGACAACAGAACCTATTCCAGATGCTGGGGTGCAATAGGATTTATATAACACAACTCTGATAGATATATGTCCGAAAGGGAGGTATCATTTTGAAGAAGGGCATAGCAGTCGGTATTATTGCGATGTTCATTATCTCGTTAGTTAGTCCTATAGTGATTGGATTAGATATTGGGGAATCTGATAACATAGAATTTGTTTCGAATTATGATTGCTATAATGTATATGAGATTTCAAATCCTGAATATATTCGTTCGTTAAAAGAGTATAACAAGAATGATACCGTTGAATCAGAGATAACTATCAATCTAATTGAGACATCTAAACCATTAGATGGTCTTATGAATTCATCTTGGCCTATGTATTGTCATGATACACGTCACGCTGGACGAAGTCCGTATAGCACAGTTGATATTTGGGATGAAATATGGAATTTCGAAACTAAAGGTTGGGCTACAAGTGGTCCAATTATTGATGAAAATGGAACCATATATATATAGGGTCTTATTATCTATATGCTATTTACCCGAATGGTACCTTAAAATGGACATATTATTCACCTCATGTAGTTGGATGTATACCAGCTATTGATAAAAACGGAATCATTTATTTTGGAACTATTTATGGAGATGATAGGTTATATGCAATTAATCCAGATGGGACATTAAAATGGAAATACTCTGCGGGTGGTGATATTTTTTCCTCTCCTGCGATTGGAAGTGATGGAACCATCTACTTCGGCAGTGGAAACAAGTACATCAATGCCTTATGGCCTAATGGAACTCTCCGATGGAGGTACAGAACAGGGCACGTTGTATACTCCTCACCCGCAATTGGAGATAATGGTACTATATACTGTGGTTCTCATGATACTTATTTGTATGCACTTTTTCCAAATAATGGGACCGTAAAGTGGAGGTATAAGACAGGACATTGGATACGAACGAGTCCGTGTATCGCTGATGATGGTACTATCTATGTCGTTTCGCTTGATAGTTATCTGCATGCAGTTTATCCAAATGGAACATTGAAATGGAAGACAAATGTTGGTGCAGGAACATCTCCAACAATTGGATGGGATGGAACAATCTATGCAGGTTATAGAACTCTTCATGCTATATATCCAACAAATGGTTCAGTAAAGTGGAAGTTTAAGGTAGACGGCACTATTGAAGGAGGAACACCATGTAATTCTATTGATGGATTTATTTATATTGGTACTGGTGACAATGGCCATATCATTTCTATAAACCCAGATGGTACTGAACGATGGCGTAAAAAAATTGGAAAATACATAGATTCTCCACCTGCTATTAGTGAGGCAGGGACTTATGTTATTAGGGTAACATGCCTTGATGAAAGCCAGAATTTGGGTGAAGGGACAACGACAATAGAAGTTACGGATTGAGATTAAAACTTTTTTCTCTTCTTTTTAATACATTAATATAAATTATACTTATCTTAAATATCGCCAACAATATTCCATTTTTATGGGATATAATTCAAAAAACGCACTAAAGATAAGAAAGCAAGGACAAGGGCGGAGTTTATATATCATAACATCCATATTTATAATAACGGTAAGAAAATTATGCAAAAAATCCAACTTAAAAAAGGAGTTACCTTGGCTGTAATTGTTCTATTTATTGGAATAAATATTGTTCCATCGGCTGGAAGCATTGTAATAGAAAAACCTAATTTAAGTAAACATTCCGACAATAGAGTAACTATTTATTTTGCTACTGTTCAGGTTGAATATTCAAAATACAAAACAGGTCCTTACATTATATTTGGAAAGTATACTCGTTTTCATTCTAGTGTAACTTACCGTAATTTCGATGCTAATCTGGATGAATTAGTATTAGAAATTGTCGTTAACTATACTGCTGAAATGAATTTTACAGCTGGTTTTCCTTATGTTATATTTGCTCCTATAATTGCTTTTGGATTGAAAATTGAAAATTATTCAGATTATGTATGGCAGTCGTTTAAATTAAAACATGATGGGTATGCAAAACGGGAGGGGAATGTCTCTGTTGAAATACCTTTTGATATGGAGAATATTGAAAGCGGAGATAAATTTCTTCTAAATCCCAAAGTTGCCGCCGTCGGTGATCCACTTGTATATACCTCCAAAGATTTACAGTTCAGAAAATTCACATCGCTTCTACTACGTTTCGCATATCACATATCCCCATTAAACAAAACTCTGTTAGAGAAGTGGATATTACCATTTATTGCAGAACACGATCGTTCGGGGATTCAAGGTGGTAAAATCTATATTCTTTTCGAATGATTCATAATCATTTTATCCAGAAAGAAACATATAAATACCAATAGTGAGAATATTTAAAAGAAGGAAAAAGACTATGAAAAAGGTAATAGTACTATCCGTTTGTATTATTCTTTTGACTATGTTATTGAGTGTATCACCTAATGGGAGTTGTAGCATTATAAACAATAATATCGTCTACGTTGATGATGACAATACAGAAGGTCCTTGGGACGGGACGATTGAACATCCTTATCAGCATATTCAAGATGGGATTGATAATGCTAGTTCTGGGGATACTGTGTTTGTCTCTAAAGGAACGTATCGTGAGCATGTTCTGATTCCTGGAATATATCATGAGTATGAACTTGAAAACAAAACAATTAACTTGACTGGTGAAAATACAGAGGATACAATTTTGGATGGCACAATATGGATCGCTGCTGACAGGTCGAATATAACTGGTTTTACTATTCAAAATAGCTCATGGGGTCTTCGAGGTATATTTGTCACTTCAAACTATAATACGATTACAAAAAACATCGTTGATAATTGTGGAGACGGTATATGGCTATGTGACTGGTATGAAGGTTCGAATAATAACAATATTTCTAACAATACAATCATAAATAACTGGCGATGTGGTATAAAGTTGACAGGTTCATCTAACAATATAAAAGATAATATCATCACAAATAACTGGGATGCTGGAATTGAAATTGGATTTGGTTCATCTACAACATATTGCAATAATATTTCAGGGAATACTGTCACCAATAATGCAAAGGGAATCTATCTATGGAGTTCAAATAACATTATCATTTATAATAATATTTTTAATAACAACGGTGTGGGAATATTCTTAAGAGGTTCAGATAATTATATTTGCAGGAATAATATCATAAACAATAAGGGTAAAGGTGTTATCCTTAAATCCAGTTCTAACAATACTATCTATAGAAATAAAATATTAAACAACAAAGATGGCATTAGCTTGAGATGGGTGTCTGAAAACAACAACATTACTACTAATATCATTTCAAATAACACATATGGGATATGGTTGGTAATAGATTCTGATAATAATATCATTTATAACAATAACATTATTGACAATAACTGTGGAATTTACCTTAGTGGCTCTTCTTACACTCAAGTAATGTTTAATAACTTCAGAAACAACAAAATAAATAGTTTTTTTGTTAATTGTAACAAGAATTCATGGAACGGAAACTATTGGAATCAAGGGAGGGCATTTCCGAAACCAATTTTAGGAATTAAAAAAATATTGGGATTATGGTTTCCTCAGATTAACTTCGACTGGCGCCCTACAACTGAACCATATAACATTTAGATAATCAGTATATTTATACAAAAGAACTATGTTGAAATTCATTAGATATCATCTCTATTTTTGATTTGAGGGGCACACACGGGGGGAAGCACGGGTGGGCCAAAATCAAATGAGATATAATAATATTTATTTTTCATATTTTTCCTTTGGGAATTTTGTTATTGTTGGTTTTTGTTTATAAGGAGTGTTAAGGTTATAGCTTAACTCCTCCTGGACCAACAGGATGTCATTTTTTCTATACTGTTACAGAATCACTATTAGGTAATTGGTTAGTATATATTATTAACGTTTACAGTATAGAAACGGAAAAATGACATTACATAATAATAAATGATAAAAATGAATAATAAAAAATTAATATATGAATCAGTATATTTAACTCCGTCTCGATTTGAGATAGGGGTTGATATAGAAAGAAAAGGAATATACTATTTTTTGGATAAAGGCAGGAGTTGTTCAAAACTATTAGAATTGATAAATTCGAAAGGTTTGGGTGATTTGAAAGATGTAGTGTATTTAGGGAATAATAGATTTGAATGTCCTTTTAGATTGAATCCACAGACTTCAACGTTTGCTGATGTAGCTTTGTATGCTCGTATTAGGTTACGGCTTTCAGATTCTACTATAGAAAAGCATTTGCGGTACGCTCGCTTTATGGAGATGCATATCATTCCTGTTGATTTTCGTAATCCTGCATTTAGCAACTTTATTCGCCATATGGATTACAGAGAACAGACTGAGCACGCTTCTCCCGATGCATTGAGCCATGAATGGAAGGTCATGAAAATGTTTCTAAGAGCATGGGGTATTTCTTTTGGATAAGGAACTGAATGGGATTATAAACCTCCGGCAAGCCCTAAAACTCGATTACGTGTTTTACCATTTCCTGAGACTGTAAATAAGTTCTTCCATTTTCACTATTCTAGTGATAAATACGAAACCATGCTGTATCGTTATCTCTTTTGCCATAGTTTTATGATAGGTTGGCGTGTACCAAGCGAAATTGTGAATATGAAAGTCAGTGATGTGGTTCTGGATGGTCGTAGGAGCTACATTGTTATTACAGAGACAAAGAAGCATTATTTAAAAAGAACATTGAGAGGCATTGAGACTGCTCTTCTAACGTCCTCAATTCATTTATCATTGAAAAATTGGATGGATTGTTGGCGAACAAAGGTTGAGAATCAGTATTCAGGCGATGCTTTGTATCTTCAACCAAACGGGAGACCCTTTACGGTACGACATTTAGGTCATAAGCTCAGTCAGTATGGTAAGTTGGTTTATCCATCGTTTCGACCATACGATATGAGGCATTGGTGTGCTATTGCTCGGTTGATTCAAACAAAGGTAAAGACAGGGAATTATGACTGTTATACCGTGAGGAATTGGCTTGGACATGATAGAATAACAACGACAGAAGGTTATATTCGTGATGCTGAAAGCTACTTTAAACAGGCATCTGTGGATTGGATTGCCTTTGCCCTTAAACCACGTGTGGGAGGAAAACAAAGGGCGATTAATGAGCAAAAATTGTATATGGAGAAAATCAATAGAACGCCATTTTCGGCTCTATCGAATCGATTTTCTCCTGTAAGAGACAATGGGCCCGCCGAGATTTGAACTCGAGTTACCAGCACCCCAAGCTGGAAGGATTCCAAGCTACCCCACGGGCCCAAAGTAGAATATGCATTATAATTTTCATACAAAAACTTATTCTCATATAATTAGAAAGGTTTAATATCTCGTTGTAAGATGAATTGTAAAACAATGAGTTACGATGCAGGAGTAGAACTTTTCGGAGTGATAGCTGGAGCTATTACGTCGATGGGATTCATTCCTCAATTAGTTAAAGGATATAGGACAAAAAAATTGGATGATGTTTCCTATTTAATGCCAATAGTTTTAATCATTGGTATGACTATGTGGTTTGTTTATGGTTTGTTACAAAGTGCTTTGGCAGTAGTTATTGCTAATACAGTTGGGGTAGGATCTTGTTGTGCTCTTTTACTCATGAAACGCATATATTCCTAAATCATAATTTTGTACAATGATGCTATAAATTATTGAAAAGAAGAGAATAATGATTTCAATCGCAATAATTAGATATATGATTATCGTATATAAGGATGAGAAATGTCAAAATCAAAGAAAGGTTATTCAAAAAATACACCAAACGATAAATCATTTACTCTCGAAGAAACAAAATTTTACCCAAAAAAGGTCATATCTAATTATTTCTGGAAATTCGTAGATTTAGTAGCATGTAAAAATAGAATAATTGCTGAAAAATATGAAAGAATTATAGGAGAGGAATACAAAAAAGAATATAAAACATTTAAAATTTTTAAATACAATAAAGCTCTACATATTGGATGTGGAGCTTATCCTTTAACTGAAATAACTCTTTCGAATCTACCAGGAAAAGAAATAGTCGGTATAGATAAAAATCCCAAAGCAGTAGAATCAGCTAAAAATATAATTCGAAGAAAAATGTTAGATAAAAAAATTAAAATAAAGCATGGAAATGGAATAAATTATTCTTTGAAAGGATTTGACATAATAATAATTTCAAGTTGTTCTACACCAAAGCAGAAAATTTTAGAAAATATTTTTAAAAATGCAAATAAAAATTGCATTATAATTGTAAGAGAAATAAATTCTACCATAAATATTATCATGGATTATATTAACCGACAAAATCTAGTTACATATGTAAAAAAGGTTCAGTTCAGTACACTGTTTATAATTCCATTTTTTTGGAATGCTATTTATCTAATCAAAAAAGAAAATATTGACAAAGATCACATTTAATTTATTGAATTTAATATCTCAATCAAGCGAGGTTATTCGCTATGGCGGTTTATTCAAAACCAAATTTCAAGATAAAAGATAAGCTATTTGCTCATCTTGAAACCTGGAGACCATATACAGTAATATGGTGTGGAATGGTTAGCCTAGCTGGTTCATGCTTGGCTTTTGGGCGATTCCCTCCATTAAAAGTATCTATATTGGTTTTTTTTATTCCTATTTTAGGATGGATTGCTGGATTATATTTATCTGATTTTCTTGATAGAAAATTAGATGCTATAGAAAAACCTCATAGACCAATTCCATCTGGACGTATAAAACCAAAAGAGGCTTTAATAATGGGAGGATTATTAGCTACAATTGGTACAATTTTATCTTTTTATTTAAGCATTAATAATTTCTTGTTAGTTTTCATCGTAGGATTTCTTGTTTTAGGATATTCAAAATTCTCAAAATCCAAAGGGATTATCGGTAATATCAATCGAGGTTTAGTTACTGTTATGGCATATTTTTTTGGTGTAGTTTCCATAGATAAAAATTTATTAATTGTACCAGTTTATATCTGGTTATTATCGATTGTTTTTCTTTTTCATGACACCAACAGCAATTTAGTTGGAGCAATAAGAGATATTAAGGGTGATAAAAAAGGAAACTATCAAACAATTCCTGTTAAATATGGAATTAAAATATCTTTTGTAATATCTTTATTTTTAACCATAATATGGTTATCACTGATTCTATTTTTACCATATTATTATAAATTTCTAAAACCAGAATTTTACTACATTATGATAATTGATGTAATTATTCTACTCGCACTTTATATCTACCTATTTAAAGCAATTAAAAAATATACTCGAGAAAAAGCATTAAAATTCCATGAATTTTTTGTTGTAGAAAGAATAACGTTAGCTTCGGCTTTAATTTTTGGAATTGCAGAATTTTACCTTGCTTTAGTAATATATGTTGTTGCTTTGACAATTACCATTATTGCTCAGTTTACTCTTAGAAAAGGATATGAATTTGAGGAGATATCCAGATGAAGTGTTTTATAACTGGCGCTACAGGATTTATAGGTGGTTCTCTATTAAAAAGACTTATTGATGAAGGTTATGAAGTTCGAGGTCTAATACATGAAAAAAAACCAGCTACTTTTGAGGAAAAAGCAGAGTATGTATATGGTGATATAAGAAATATAAATGCAATTAGATCCTATTTAAACGATATTGATTTTGTTTTTCACTGTGCAGCTCTTGTTAAAGATTATGGTTCTCGTAAAAATTTTTATGATATAAACGTTGAGGGAACGAAAAACCTGGTAACTATTTCTAAAGAATGTGCAATAAAGCGGTTTATTTTTTTAAGCCATATAAATTATGAAGAAGATAAAAATATTAGTGATTATAGAGAGACCAAATTAATAGCAGAAGAAATTTTAAAGAGAGAATTTAGAAATAATGGCTTTCCAATGATCATTTTAAGACCTGGAAATGTTATTGGTCCAGGTGCTACAACTTGGGTTCTCAGACCTTTAGAAGCAATAAAAAAAAATCGCATAGCACTTATTAATCATGGAAAAGGAATTTTTCATCATACCTACATAGATAACCTGCTAGATGCAATAATTGCCTCATTGGAGATTAAAGACGCTGTTGGAAAATCATTTAATATAACCGATGGTGACCATAATGTTACATGGGAGAAATATTTTAATGATCTAGCTAAAATTGCTGGATCAAGGCAAATAGAACGTAATTTATCTAAAAAAAACGCACTTTTAATCGGAAAAATTATGATTTTGGCACATAAAATTTTTAAAATAAAACCTTGGATTACACCTTATGCTGTTAACATTTTAACCAATGAATATAAGGTTTCCATTGATACAGCAAAGGATGTATTAGGATATGAGCCAAAAATAGATTATTATGAAGGTATAAAAAATATTAAAAAATGGCTTAAAACTGAGAAGTATATTTAATTCATTATTTATCTCTTAAAAAGTTAAGATGTGAAAAATATATGAAATATCAGGTAATGATTATAATATTAACTTTTATTTCAAATTTTTTAAAAAATTTCAATGAATCAATGAACATGATAAAATTAAAAAAAATAGGAGACTATACTTTTTATTTAGCAGAAAAAATTATTTTAAATTACAATCAACTTATTCCGTTTTATATTAAATTTTATGAAGAAATGGTAAAAGAAGAAATAAAAATGGCAAATATTTCCTCAGATGATAGAGTCCTTCATATCGGTTGTGGTTCCATACCCGCAACTTCAATAATTATTGCCAAAGAAACAGGAGCAAATATTATTGCGATTGATGTCGATTCTAATTCTTCACAAAAAGCGAAACAATTCATAAAACAGAATACAAAATTAAATAACATTATAATTAAAAATGCGGATGGAGCTGAATACCCTGCAGCAGAATTTGATACAATTTTAATTTCAGATGGAGTAAAGAAATTGTACAATATATTACAAAACATATCAGAATCATTAAGAAAAAATACTAAAGTTATTTTTCGAATAACAATTTTAAATAATGAAAATTTTAAACTGGATGATTATAATCTTTCATCCATATTCGAGATTAAGGAAATTAAAACTCATAAATCATACGGTAAACTTTCATCAATATTGCTTATGAAAATAAAATCAATTAATTCAGTAAAAGATGATTAATAATTTAATAGTTATAATTTAGATATGGAGAGTAATGAAAAATGCTTGAAAGATTTGGTCCATATGTTGAATCACGCTTAATTAATAATCAATTTGATCCTGAAAAATTTGAGAAATTTGTTTCTAAAAAGATTATTAAACATTATATTGAAAAATATAAACTATTAAAACTAAAAAACATAGTAAAATATTGTTTTGATAACTCTTCTTTTTATCATAAATCTTTCAAGAATAAAAATATTAAACCCAGTGATATAAAATCTTTTAATGAAATAAACGCGATTCCCTTAACAGATATAGAAGATATAAAAAAACCCGAATCTTTTTTTTGTGTACCTGCATCACAATTTGTAAAAATTTTTTCATCTACTGGAACTACAGGAAAATCCAAAATGATTTTCTTTACAGAAGATGATCTAAAAAAACAAATTTCTACTATTAGAATTGGATTAGGCTTATTGTATAACATCTCTAAAGAAGATGTGGTAAGATTAACCTATGATCATGGTTATGGTATTTATGATTGGGGAGTTAGATTTTGCATAGAACGTGCTCTTGAAAGGATCGGTTCTATGAGTGTTTTAACAGGGTCACGTTTATCAGCTGAAAACGAAATACAACTTTTTAACACATATAATATCTCTGTAATGATGGGTACAACCTCCTATATTAACAGTATATCCTGCGATATGGAAAATCTAATAGATTTAACCAAATTTAATATTAAAAAAATCATTGTTGGTACTGAACCATTACCTACATTATTAAGAAAAAAATTAGAAAATATCTGGAATACAGACGTTCTCCAAGGATATGGACTAGCTGAGATGGGTACTTCTGTAGCGGGTGAATGTAAAGAAAAAAATGGTATGCATATATCAGAAAGCGATTTCTTTTTTGAAGTGATTGATGCAAAAACTGGTGAAGTTTTAGTAGATGGAGAGGAAGGTGAGATAGTAATTACTACGCTTAGCAGAGAAGGAATGCCATTATTAAGATATCGAACTCATGATTTAGGTGTTATATTACCAGAAGAGTGTTCTTGTGGTTTACCTTTTAAAAGGATTAAAATTAAAGGTAGATCAGATGATATGATTATAATAGGTTCAGGAGACAATATTTATCCCAACTCTATTGATAATGCTATTCTTAGCATTCCCTCAGTCATAAATTATCAAGTAATTTTAGAAAGAAAAAATGATAAAGATTTTTTTAAGATTTTTATAGAATCAAAACAAAAAACAGATATTTTTAAAAAACAAATAGAAAAAGCAATATTTGCAATTCCGCAGATTCATAATGGAGTTTTTGATTCAAAAACGATTTATCGACCTGAGATAAAAATTGTGAAACCATATACTATTGATAAAAATTCGATTAAAGCTAGAAAAATAATAGATAATAGAGATCTATATGATTAATTGTTTTTTCTCATTTTGTTGCGATAATCACATATCTCCAATCTTGTTTTTTCTTAGAACTGTTTATCATAGGTTGAATTATATCTATTTTATTAAATCCTACTTTTTCTAATATATTTTTTAACTCAATGGGATTCTTAAAAAAGATTTTCCCTCTGCTTGTAAATTGATCGATTCGTGAAAATAATCTTTTTAAAAGATTATCAGGTTTTGCCAGATCAATTATAAACAACTTACCCATTGTGTTTAATATTCTAAAACTTTCTTTCAAAATCTTTTCATGGTCCTTTTTATTTATATGATGTAATGTATTAATTAATAAAGCAATATCATAGATATTGTCTTTTATCGGCATGATTGTTCCACTACCTAAAATCAATGAAATCTCAGGACAATTAACATTCGAAAGAAGATTGGTAGAAGGATCTAATATACTTATCATGTCAATTTTTTTTACCATTGTTTTTGATATAATTCCAGTTCCACCACCTATATCAATTACTTTATGATTTTTATTATAGGTTAGATATTTTTTAATTAATTCCATTGATCTTTGATGATCTTTTAAAATATATTTTACAACAAAATCGTAAAAAAATGCACCTCTGTCGAATGTCGAGTATTTCATTTTGCCACTTTATTTTAATATTTATCAAATCATATGAAACTCATATATTCCATGATTCCATAACCATTAACCTTTTGTTTAATTCCCCTGCCTTTAATCAAACCATACACTGTTCCAACACTATCCCATTGACCAAATGGTGGATTTTCATCGTAAAGATATTCGTTGATACTTGTTGCATTATAATAGAGATCTAAAAAAATTGGAGATTTCGTTAAATGATTATTTAAAGGATTAATTTTATATGTTTTGATATTCAATTCTTTAGGTATTTTTGAAGTAGATATTGAAGATTTAAAATATTTTTTATAAATTATTGGATAAAAAAAAGTTTCTAAAATATTATCTGAATTTGAAACTATGATAAGATTTCCAGGTAGGATTACTGGAAAAATATATCTTTTTTTAGGGTAAATTTTACCGATAAAGAGATTCCATCCGTTATTGAGTCTTATAAGTAACCAATCCCAAACACTTCCATAAAAATTGAAATTTTTGTCTTTCTCTTTATTTTTTTTAGCAAATGGTAACCATGTATGATCATAATAACCTATTCCTTTTACATAATGTTTTTTTCCTTTGAATATTATACTTCCTTCAGCATCAGAATTCATCACGAAGTAGTATCCTCTATAAGAAGTTGATTTGTTGTGTCCTGTGTTTTTAAAAATCCATATAGGTTTAGATTTTGCTTTAAAATTTAAATCAACTATTATTTCAATATCATCCATCTCCGTATTTTCAATGTGAACATGCCATTTTGGGTACATTCCTTTTATAAATGATTTATCAAATTTTGTATTGATTCCAGGCCCACTTACAATTGTTGTTCCTTTTGGTTTTTTATATGTTGAACCATAACTTTTATTTTTATTATCATGTAAAATTAGTTTAATACCATCACTATCTATAGCTCTATTAATCGAACATTTTAAAAACCAATTTTTTAGGTCACTTTTTGGATCATTGAAAAAAACGTTGTAATACCACCACTCTCTCATTAAATATTTATCGTTTTGATGGGGACCTTCATCGTGTTCTTTGATTATATTGCGAGGGTTTGTAAATGACATTGAATTGATATTTATCATATTAAAGATGTTATTTAATACTTTTATTTTAAAACTACTAAAACCAAATTAGAAGTTAAAATCTTTTTGATAATATTTTCTAAAGGAATAATTAGTTGTTGCAGGAATAATTGCACCTAATTTTTTTATTGTTGAAAATATCTTTATATCTCTTTTAATTATATCTTTCCATGAGTAAAACTCTTTAGCTACCCTTCTGGTTCCATCATACAACTCTTGTACTGTCATATTTTTTGGCTGATAAACAATATCTACTTGATTGTATCTACTCCAATCCTTAGTTAAAATTCTACCTTCTTTTTCTAAACGATTATACAACGGCGTTCCGGGGTAAGGTGTTAAAATATTTATTTCCATAACATCAATCTCTAGCTCATATATTTTTTCAAGCGTTGTATCAAAAATATCTGGTGTATCTTCATCAAATCCAAATATTATTCCACCTTGGACTGTCATTCCATGATCATGTAAACGTTGAACTAATTTCTTGAAATCCTCTACTTTGTTATGGGTTTTTTTAATATTATTAAGTGCTGCTTGACTTACTGATTCAAAACCTATGAACCATTCAACACATCCGGATTTTCTCGCAAGACTTAGAAATTCATCATCGGCCTTTAAAAGGATATTGGTCGTCCCATTCGCTACCCAATTTTTTCTTATTCTATGTTTTATAATTTCTTCAAACAATTCATGTGCATATTTGCGATTTATTGTTAAATGAGGATCATGAAATATAAAGAATTTATTTGGCATATTTTTAATTTCTTCTACAACTTTTTTTATTGGACGTTGTCGCACACCATGTTTACAAAAACTAGTAATGGCACAAAACTCACATCGATTAGAACAACCCCGCGTCGATTGTATAGCACCTAAAAATGGATTATGTCGAATTAAATCCCTTCTTAGAGGAGGGATATCAGCCATATTAAAATTTTGATTTGGACCATAAAAAGGTTTCAATTTGCCCCTTTCTGCATCTTTTAGTAATTCGGGCCACACAGCTTCTGTCCAACTTAAAACTATACTATCAGCATGTTTTTTAGCTTCTTGTGGAAGAGCTGTAGGATGGTATCCGCCAAGTACAACCTTTTTCCCTCTTCTTCTAAATTCGTCAGCAATTTCATATACACGAGGCGCGGTCATTGTATATGATGTTATACCGACAAGATCGACATTTTCATCGAAATGAATATTATCATAATTTTCATTTATTATTTTTACATAATGTTTTTTAGGTGTTATTGCGGCAATATGAGGTAATGTAATTATAGGATAACCAAATAGTATCGAAGTCCATGAGCCCTTATCTCTATATGTAGTTATTCCATGTTCTATTCTAGGAAATACAAGTAGTATATTCATTTCCGCCTCTTATTTTCAGTATCAGATACTCAATTTTTCATTCTTATAAAAGGATCTATTAGCCAAATTTAATGTAAATTTAACGACCGATGTTATAGGGTTGATATTATTTTTATTGAAACTTCGTGCAAATGATTTTTTAACTGAAAAAAATTCTCCAGCGACACCTCTAATTCCCGCAAGAAGCTCCTGTTCTGTCATTCTCTTTGGCTTAAAATTTACATTTCCTTCTGTATATTTCGACCAATCATAAGAGGTTATTCTTCCTTCTTTTTCCAGTCTTTCGAATAACCGCGTACCAGGATATGGTGTAACTATACTAAATGACACTTCATCTAGTTCCCATTCATAAATTGCCTGAAGAGTTCTGTCAAAAATATCACTAGTATCATTATCAAAACCAAACATAAAGAATCCTGTGATACTCATACCATGGTCTTTTATTTTTTTTATAGCTTTTGCATAATTTTCTACTTTATTTGTTCCTTTTCCAGCAGCGTTTATATTCTCCTGAGAAATTGATTCAATACCAACATACCATTTATAGATTCCAGCTTCAACCGCTTTTCTTAAAAGTTCATCATCCCGAGTTAATACATTTATATTTCCAAAACATTGTGATTTTGCATTTATTTCTTTCATCCCATCAAATAAAGATTTTGTATAATTTGGATTTATGGTTAAAGACGCGTCAGCAAAAAATAACGTCTTTGCTCTAATAGATTTCATTTCCTCTATTATATTTTTTACAGGTCTTCCTCTGAATCTTGATCCTTCTATTTTTTGCATCGCGCAAAATTCACATCCAGTTGGACAACCTCTTGATGCTTGAATCGCCTCAGCGAATGGGGTATAAATCCCAATGTCATGTCTTGCAGGTGGAATAAGTTCAGGTTCAACGAGCTTATCAGCGTAATAGAATGGTTTTAAAACACCCTTTTCTAAATCATTAAGAAGTTGAGGCCATGTAAATTCAGCTTCTCCAATAACAACGCTGTCAGCATGTTTTTTCGCTTCTTCTGGTAATAAAGATGCATGGTAGCCACCAAAAACAACCTTTGATCCTTGTTTTCTAAATATATCTGAGAGTTCGAATCCGCGAATTGAATTATATGTAAGACAAGAGATTCCTATTAGATCATAATTTTTATTAAAGTTAATTCCTTCAAACCGCTCATCAATTATATCAACAGAATGTTTTCTCGGTGTTATTGAAGCAATTTGCTGAAGAGTTAAGGACGGATAAGTAAATCTAGTAAATAAGCCTCTTTTTGCATTGTTATGTGGCATTAGTAATAATATTTTCATAGGATCCATCTATTTCGATGATTATTATTTATATTAACATTTTCTTGTTTATATTTTTTTTATCCAATATTCTATTTTGTTAAATTAATAGATAAAATCTTTATGGATATTTCCTTATGATATAAGTAACTATTTATAACTTTCTAGATTTAAGATAAAAACTAGGGGAGATTTTTTTCCTTTGGACCTGTATAATCATACTCGATGGAAAACATTTTTCTCATTAATTTTTCTTGAGTTTGTTCTTCGTAAACATGAGCTGTTAATCCTGCAACCCGTCCAAGTAAAAAGAATGCTTTTCCAAGTCGCCAATCAAATCCCATATCAGAGATGATCGCTGCTATCGCACCATCTACATTTATTGGAAGTTTTTTTCCGTGAACCTTTTCAAGCTCGAATTCAATTGCATTTGAAAGAGCCATATGATTTCCAGCGATTTTCAATTCATCTGCTAATGTAAAAAGTCTTTTTGTTCGAGGATCTGAAGTATGAAATCTATGACCGAATCCAAATATCCGTTTATTTTGTATTTTATAATCTTTAACAAGAATTTCTGCAAGTTCATTTATTGTCTTGTTTTCTTTCTTCATCCGTATAATACCATTTTGTAGGAGTTTTGCACCTTTTTCTATTGCACCACCATGGGCGTCTCCAATAGATAGAATTCCTGCTGCGACAGCAGTTGGAAGTGGCACTCCCCCCGATGCTACTGTTCTTGATGCTATTGATGATGGAGGCGTAATTCCATGGTCGATACAAGCAGTAAGGATCGCATCAATCATTCTTCCATGTTCTATAGTTGGTAGATTTCCCTTTAAAAGTAGATAAACAACATGTGAATAAGGTATGTTACCAATTAAATCTTCTTGCCTATAACCACGTGTAACCAAATGATTAGGTTCAACTTTCGTAATTTTCGTATTCCATCTCATTTTACCACTCTTTAACTTGTTTTATTATATCTAATAATGATCCATCAATCCATTTAGTTATACCTACGATTTCTTCACCAAGGTTAAGTTCTTTAGGTCCACCTGTTAATTCATATGCCATAGACCTTAATTCTTCAATTGATTTTAGGTTTATATCGTTCCGAACTTTTTCAATTATATCTTTACGACGAGGATTAATTGCAATTCCTTCATTAGTTACAATCGCATCAACTACATCTCCGGGTGTACTAATTGTGGTAACTTTTTCTCTTATAATTGGATTAGTATTACGAAATAATGGAGCGGTTATAATCGAAAGCGATGCTCCTGCCGCTGTATCTTGATGGCCACCTATACCATGCAACATACGACCATCACTATGAGTATTAACATTAACATTAAAGTCGACATCTAACTCTGTGGCTCCAAGCACCACGGTGTCTAAACCATCAATCGTTCTACCTTTTGACGATGGATCAACATAATGGCCGGTATCTGTTGGTAGTCCAAGATCATCTTGAATAAATTTCACCGAATAATCATCAAAAACCTGAGAATAGTAAAGATTTTTAATCCGGCCAGCTTTGTAAATATCAACAATAAATTTTGTAAGACCACCAGTTGCACAAGATGCAATTATATCTTTTTCTTCAAGTCTTTCACCAAGAAATTTAGTTGCAGCAAGCGAGATACCACCAGCACCTGATTGAAATATCATGCCATTTTTTATTATCCCAGCTACATCCATTAGATCAATACAATCACGAGCTATCTGCAGTTTCAGAGGATCTTCTGTTATCTTCAAAGAACCTGATACAATTTCATTTGGATTGCCGATTTGATTAACCTCAACGACATAATCAACATATCTTTCAGTAATTTCTTGATATTTACACGGATAATCAACAATATTATCTGTAATAATTATTACATGATCTGCATTCATTGCATCTACTTGCGAATATGATATTGGTCCAAATGCATTTTCTCCAATAATGCCGTACAATTTCCCTGCTCATCAGCAGAAGATGCAGCTATAATAGCTATATCAACATGTAATTCACCAGTTTTTACAGCAGCCCATCGACCACCATGAGAGCGTAAAACAACTGGATACGGGAGAGGATGCTTAGAAATAAAATCCCCAACAATACCATTAATACTTCCTTCTATACGGTTTATAACACCTTCTTTTATAAAATCTATAACAGGTTCATGGACGTTAAACATAGCTGTCTGTGCCAATCTAATATTTTTAACACCAAGATTATAAACTGCATTAAGCGTCAAATTAAGTACATTATCACCATTTCGAAGTTGATGATGAAATGAAAGTGTATCCCCATCCTGTAAATCACATTTTTTTAAAGCATTAGTCAAACTAGTAAGTTTTGAATCCCATTTATATTTTGTAGTCCCTGTAAAAGGTTTTATTGGTTTACCATCAATAATAATATTACTTGTTTTATCAGTAACTCTCTCCAACTTCATATATTTACACCATCGATTTCTTTATCTCAAAATCAATAAAGTCACAATGATGAACAATAATTGCCTCACGTGTTCTCTCACTGTTATCTCCTTCGTGTGAATGAGCGTATATTATATGTACAATCTCATCTGGTAAATCACATTCTATGGCAAGTTTCGATCCTGAAACTGGATGGCGCAATTTCTTACCATATTCGCTTTTTACCACCTTAGCACCACTGGATTCATATTCCATTAGCTTTCCAACATCATGAAGAAGTGCACCAGCAATTAAGTAATCTCCATTAATATCCTCTTCTCTTGTTTCCATTATGTTCTTTGCTAATTTTGCTATCCGTTTTGTATGTTCGGTTAGTAGACCAGAATTTTCAAAAATAAGTGTAAATGGAATATCGTTGAGTGATTTCCATTTACCTCTATCTGCTGCTTTTTTCCAAACTTCAACTACCTTTTCTCTTAATTTTGTATCTTTTATCCATTGTAACTCCTGAAAACAATTTTTAATATCATCTATTTCTATCATGATCTTACCTGAAATAATTTTTTGGGGTAATCAATCACTCTTTATTAAAACCTGCTCTTTGGAGAAAATGGTAATAAATGTAAAGAAAAATATTAATAAGATATATTTTAAAGAGTTATATAAAAATAAAAATCTGGTGGAGAATGAAATTAAAATTAAAAAAGATTGATGCTATCATAGTGGTAGTTTTGATTATAGTTGCAGCACTTTTTTTGCATAAAGCTGGTTATATTTCACTCCCCCTATTAGAACCAGAAGAACCTCCACCTAAAGATAGAAATGAAACACCTCCTCCACCAGAAATTCCAACTCCACCAAATTCTTTTATTCCTTCTTATAGGAGGGATGTTTCACCAGATGATGAAGGGGTGCATTATGATAAAATTCGTATTTCAAGAGAGTGGTGGTATTTTGGAGCAGTGTTTAACAATGAGGATAGTGATCTAAAGGACTGGACGGTATCAATAAGTTTCAATCATATGGCTCAAGGTGACTTAATTGGAACATTAAAACCAGATCTTTTAGTAGTAGTTCTAAATGGTGAAAATGGAGAAACATATGGAGGTATGATTAATAAAAGGAGGTACCTTGGGATTTTAAACTCTGGTACACTTATTGCGAGTTCTCCAGGAGTAAACGTTGAATTTGAGGATTCCTGGGCAGAAGGAGAATATCCTAATTGGCATGTACATGCTGAAGATAAAGATATAGATAACACCCACGAAATCATCATTGATTTAGATTATAAAACAACCTCACTTCCAATTTGGACGATTGGTACAAGAGCATTTGATAAATCAAAGAGCAGTCTTGCAAATTATTTATTTATTGGATGTGAAGTTAATGGTACAGTAGAGATTGATGGTGAAGTATTTGCAGTAAAAGGAACCGGTCATCATGAACATGCATGGTCTCCAAAAACCGTAACAAAGGGATTAATTAACGGATGGGATTGGTTTCATTTAACTCTGGATAATGGATGGAATATCTATGAAACCAATTATTATCCAACACCTCAGTATATATCAACAAAATCATCCAGAATAAATCCGTTTGGAACCTTACTCATAACAACGGATAATGGAGAAACTCTAACAGAATTGAAAAATGTCGATCTTAAAATAACAAGAGAGGATAATAAGATATTTCCATTCGTAAGAATGCCTGCAGACTTTGCAATTTCCGCTCAACCTAGTTTAAATCCTCTGTATGTAATAAGCCAATCATTATTGTATGGAACGAATACTAAATTGGATGCAAATATTAAAATTAAAAATTCATACAATAAAGTATGGAAGTTTCCAACTTATATGGGAATGAAAATAGGAACTTGTAATATTGAAGGTACACTTTCATGGTCTGATGACGAAGGGGACCATAAAATCCAAATATTTGGTACTGGCGTATCTTGGAGTATGCGTGCTTTATTATAAATATTATATAATCTCAACAGTTCCATTATCAGCATCTAATAAGATTTTTTCTCCATCTTTTATCTTTTCAATTTCTATATGATCGACACATGGAATACCAGCCAAAATTGCACCAGTTGCTACGATTGTTTCTGTTTCTTTATTTATAATACCACTTGGAGCTACTCCATTTTTCTTTAATCCATAAATAACATAAGATCCAACTGTAGATCCCTTTCCACACGGGAAAACAAGTATTTTATCTTTCACAGATCGACCTTCTAACTGGTGTCCTTTTTCAATAAAAACGCCAGTTTTTATATCTATTCCACCATAAAAACCAATAGGTTCATTTGTAACAACAGCGATGTTCTCTGCTTTTCCAGGAGATATCATCCTTCCTTTCATGATTGCACCTCAATCAACTTATTTATATTAGCAAAAACAACCTCTTGTTTACAAAAACCTGGTAAATAATTTGCTGCTTTTCCGGAATTTACACCTGTAGTTTTATATCCCATTTTCTCGATAGGAGAAACAACCATACAGGTGTCGGCAACAACATTACCTCCTGCTTTCTCGATTATATCAGTGAAACCCATTCTATCTGCTGCTTCTTTTATAACTCTGGAAGTACAAATCCAAATAGGTTTTTTCAAACGTTTGCTTATAAGTTTGTTAGCAAGAGTCGAAATTTCTCTAATGGATGCATGTGGACATCCTAAGATCACAATATCTGGTTCATTCCCTGAATTCAGTTTCTCATAGGTTTCATTAAGTTCTTTATTACTAACATATAAGGTTTCTAAACCATCTTTTTCAACTAAATCGGCTTCTGGTGTTAATCCCTCAACATGGTACAAGGCAACCGCTCCTGAAGCAGCCATTGCGGCACCAAGAGCTTTTAATTGATCTGTATTGGCATTTTTTATACCTGTAAAATACGGTATTTTATTCTTCACCTGTTTACCAACATAATATCCAAGAGCACCAAAATCAGCATTAAAATCTAAGCTAGCATCCACATTGATTGTAATATTAGGTTGACGTTCTTCCCAAAGGTGCAATCCATAATTAGGTGTTTCACCACAAATAGCAGCAGCAAGAGCAGAAGGTCCACCTTCCCTATTAGTTCTTGCTCCAATAACTGAATTTGAAAAAGAAACTGCTGAAGATTCTGACCAAGCAATATGCTCTCTAAAACGTGGTAAATTACCAGCGAGATAGGGTGTGCATGTTGAGGTCACTATAATGCCCATTTTTTTAAATGAATTCATGATTCGAAGCTGATTTTTAGCAAAATTTTTTGGAAAACCAATTTTTTTCCAATTTTCAAGGTCCATTCCTGCAGGATTGAGATAGGTAAGTACCTTTACCTTACCCCCTTTTGAAGACATATCTTCCAAAAATTCTAATCCAGGTTCACCAATAGATTTGTAAGATACACCTGCTACTTGAACAGAACCAACAGGTATCATTTTATCTGCTCCATAGATATCACCCAGACGAACAAGTAGTCTGAAAAGTCTTTCCATAACTTCACCTTTTTCGCCACTAAGAATTTTTTCTTCGTCATTAGTTAAATACATTTTACTAACTCCTTACAATTTTTGACCAATAAGTTAATTTCTTTTTCAGAGGCATTATCTACATGAACTCCACCAATAGCTGCTACTCTCTTCTTGTATTTTTTACATGCAGCTTCTGCAATAGGTTTTAACACGATATCATCAAAATGTCCTTCTAATCGGATAATCTGAGATTCTTTGTTAGGTTCACAAATAACTACACCACCAATATGAGACCGTTCTCCTCCCCCAATGATATAAATTAGATCGTCATCTATCTTTTTCTTTTCAAGAAAAACTTTATATTTTCCCTCACCTGAGGTAATCATTTGGATCAACTTTTCTATATTTCACAACTTCATATTTACTCTTATCAATATGTGATGGAATGGAAGCATCAAATCCAATCTTGGTTGTAAGTGTTTTTTTACCAGGTTCATGTTTACCTGAGGGATCAAGAGAACTACCAGGCTGATCAGTTTTTATTATCAAATCTTTATCACCCTGAAATCTAGTAGCTATAGCCCATTCTACAGCGTTAGGATTGAAAATATCAACATCATCATCAACAATTATGACATGTTTCATACTTTTATGACCATTAAATGCTGCTTCTATTGCTTTTTTCCCATCATCGGGATTCATCTTCTTAATTTGGACGATACCATGAAGCCATGAGCCACCGCCCATTGTTACTTGCACATTTTTACAATCTACAACTTTGCTAACTTCATTATAAATCGTTGGTTCTTTGGGCATTCCCATAAGTATCTTATGTTCTAATTTTCCAGGAAGTAAAGCCTGATACATTGCATCTTTTCTACGGGTTATACAATCAACTACAAAAACAGGTTCCTGCCTTTCAAAATCTCTAGTTTCTGTTAGATCAACAAATGGTCCTTCACGATCAAGATCGCGGGTGAGTCTTCCTTCAATAACAAACTCTGATTCAGCTGGCACCTCAAGATTCTTTGTCACACATTTAATTAAAGGAGTTTTATCAAGAGCGTTAGCGATATGAAATTCGTTAACACCAGATGGTGGACTCAAAGATGCCGCAATCATCACAGGTATAGAATTACCTATGCATACAGCCATTTCCAAATCGCCATCAATTTTGTCATACGTAGTACGAGTCTGACGTTTTTGTATTAAACGAGCTGTAAATTTATTTATTCCAATTTCCATTAGTCGATGATAAGAAACATTGAATCCAGTATCAGGATCCTTAATTGTTGCAACAGTTGCTGTAGCATATCTTCCACCATCACCCTCAAGATGATATAGAAGAGGAAGTTTGCGTATATCAGGATTTTTAATAATAACTTCTTGACAGGGGGCCTTATCAACCATTTCAGGTTTTGTTGGATTACGGAGGGCATGAACTAGTTTCAACAAAAGCTTATCCTTTGTTGTACCAAGCCCTTCGGCAATAATATCACGATTTGAAGTAATGCCAGCAAAAATGGGAAAATTATATCCCTGTACATTTTCAAATAAAACAGGTTGTTCATTTAAAGAATAAATTATATCAGCTATCTCATGATTCACTGTAACTTCTTTATTAATTTGAATAAGTTTATCTTCTTTTTTAAGCCTCGTAAGAAAATTACGAAGATTCATTAATCAATACCGCCCCAAGATGCTCCTATGACCGTTTTTAACGTTTGAAATCCTTCTTTTTCAATAGCAGTTGCCACTTTATCTTGCAGTTCTTTCCCTGGTGTTAGAGCTATCATATTACCTCCTAAACCTCCACCAGTTAGTTTAGATCCGAGAGCACCATATTCCCGTGCAATATTTACGAGAAAATCAAGATCCCTAGATGATACTTCAATCTGTTGTAAAAGTTTATGGTTTTCATTCATAAGTTTTCCGACTTCTTTATAGTCAGCTTCTTGTAATGCTCTTTTTGCTAAATATGCAATATTTTCAGTTCTATTAAATAGCTCTTGATATTTTTCCGGATTTTTTTCTTTTCTTTCTTTAACACCTGCAACAGCAGAGGCTGTATTTGCAACAACTCCGGTATTACCAATAACCACCTCAATAGGATTAGAAATTGGAATTTTTTCAATTATATTTTTCTCACCTTTTTGAAACCAAATAACCCCTCCAAAGGTTGATGCCGTGTTATCAACTCCAGATGGATTACCATGATAACCTTTCTCTCCCTCATATGCAATATCATTGATTTCATCATCTGAAAGATTTAGATTAAAATATTCTGATAGGGCCCTTCCGATAGCCACACAAGAGGCGGCACTAGCACCAATACCACTTGCTGCATACAAGTTGCCATTTAATTTAATTTTAATACCATTTTTTGATACATCAATGCCCATCTTCTTCAATATTCTATTAATTGAATCCTTTTGCTGATTAAGTTTTTCCTTTATATAATTTGGCGTTGCATCTCTGTTATCTTCTAGTATTAGCTTATCTTTATCATTTGGTTCAATTTTTGCAATGGTATATTTACCTATTGCAGAAACAATTGATGGTATACCATATACTACAAAGTGTTCGTTAAATAAAATGGCCTTTCCAAAGCCAATGCCTTGACCTTTCATGACTATCCCATTTACTAAATTAAATTTTTTTGATTACAACATCAAAAGGGTATATTATTTTTATGGAATTAGATGTTCTAATATTGGTTTTTTTTGAATAAATATTCGCAAAATTAGGTGGTTGTGAAGTATGCAAACACCAGTGCATTTATTATTGTATATAAAGAACTGAAATAAAATTTTTTGTATCGTTATACTTATTTTTAAATGAAATAGTTAAGGTCTATATATCGGCAAAGTTATACTTACTCAAAATGAAAGAAATACTTCGGCAAAAAATGTTGGACAGAAGGAAAAATTTTCCGAAATCATATATATTGAAAAAAAGCGATCAAATTAAAAAAAGACTTTTTGAAATGAAAGAATTCATTCAAGCTCAAACAATCCTTTTTTATATTTCTTATAATAATGAAGTTTTTACTCATAATATGATTAAAGAAAGTATATCTATTGGTAAACGCATAATTGTACCAATATCTAACAAAGATAATAGAAGATTAATTTTATCAGAATTAAAAAATTGGAATATCCTTAAACCAGGTTCTTATGGAATTCTAGAACCTTCAATAGAATCTATTAAGGAGGTAGACCTAGATATAATCGATATGATTGTTATCCCTGGAGTAGCATTTGATGAGCAAGGTTATAGAATTGGGCATGGGAAAGGTTACTATGATAGACTTTTAATTAATTCAAAAAAAGCTATTCACATTGGATTGGCTTTTGAATTTCAGTTAATTGACAAAATACCTATTGAAGATCATGATAGAAAAATAGATAAAATTATAACTGAAAAAAGAACGATATCGTGTTCAAACGCTATGTGATGATATCTTTTAATCTATCCATCTCTATTGCTTTTTTTATCTCTATTGCAATCCTTTCTCCATAACTTATTGAATCACCATAAAGATAACCCGAATGAGGTGTAAAGCGAGTCAGAGGGCTTCCAGGTATCCTCATAGAAACATCAAAAACAACCATTTCTTCTTTCCCTCTATCGGCAGCAATAGCACCTTGAAGAGCAAATGGACCAATAATTCCTGGAGGACATTCTTTTTTGGTAGTTTTTACAAACTTTTCACCAAGAGTAAAGTTTTTCTCAATAATGGATTCTTTAGTTGTTGCTGCAATATGCCCAGTTTCAATGATTTTCGGTTTTAAATATTTGAGAACCTCTAGTTGTTCATTTGCAGGTAATCTGATAAGACCATCAAGATTTGTTTGTCTTCTTGTATCTGTCCCCATAATCTCAAGTTCATCGTTAATAACTGAGTAGAAATAGTTAAAATTGATTTGGGCTCCAATAATATATTCTTCAATAATTGCCTTATTAAGTGCATCTTTTGTTATAATCTTTTTAGTAAGTAATTCCTCAGATTTTTTCTTAAAATCATTATAATTATTTGCATAAAAGAATGCTCGTTCATATCCACGAATAGCTTCACTTACTTTAACTATGACCAGTCGATCAATATCTTCAGGTGATTTTATTATCTTAGGAAAACGTATCCCTGCTTTTTCTAAAAGATAGTATTGATTCTTTGGAACATCCCGCTCTTCAAGCTTCAACATGCTCCGGGTACCAAAAATGGGAACGCTAAAATTATTTTCAATATCCTTGAAATTAAAATAAACCCAAAAATATCTATTGTGAATAAAAATTGTATTTTTATCTCTTAATTCTTCTTGAACTTTTAATTTTGTTATGTCTGCAAATTTATCAAGTACAATAGTATCATCAATGCAGCCACGACCGTCTTTTCGGGTTTTATAATATTTTGTATATGTATTTTCCCGACCTTTCTGACAAACAGCTATAGTGTTAAATCCGTATTTTTTAGCTCCACGACAAACATCAAGACCTGAGTGTCCACCCAAAACACCAATTGTGATATTTGATTTATCAAATGATTCTACTAGCTTTTGGATATCTTTTCTCTCAATCATAATTAAAGCTCTCCCACATAAGTAACTAATATTTGAACTTTGGCCTCTTAGATAAGTTTATAGATAATGGTATTCTTTGCTGAGGAAAACCAGATGTACTATCTTTGATTAAATTATATAGATCATCTAATTTATAAGCATGGCTATCATCACCAATTGTTTTCACTCTAAAACGTGGTTTAAACGATTTACTTTTACTTTCTTTTTCACCTACAACAACAATAACAGGCGTCCATTCTTTTTCTGCATCACGGATCTTGCGACTTACACTTTCCTCACGATCGTCAATATCTGCTCTTATGTGAACGTATATATATTTTTTATTTATTTCTTCAATGAATTTTTCACATATTTTTACAAAATCACTTTTAACCGGTATGAAACGGATTTGAGTAGGTGATAACCACATTGGAAGCATAGGTTTTTGACCTTTATTTATCTTTATTGCTTCTTTTTCCAGTAAAGCATAAATAACTCGTTCAATAGCCCCAGAAGGACTGCAATGAAGAATTAAAGGATGTTTTTGTTTTCCATCTTTATCGGTGAAAATAATACCATATCTTTCACCATTTTCTATATCAATTTGATCAGTGCTCAAAGCTGATGCTTTGTCTGACATATCAACAAAGTTAAATTCGAATTTTAAAATAAAGTAGAAGATTCTTTCATCCCACATTTCTATTAAAATCGGTTTTCCTAATTTTTTTACCAGATCCACTATAAAATTTTTATTTTTTTCATAGAAATCTTTAGTTGTTCGTAAAGCCATTTCTATATCAGTATTAGTTATACCTATATTTTTTAAAACACTAAGACATAAATCAAATCTTATTTTAAATTCATCCATAGCCATGTTTAAATCAGAAGTAAAGGCATGCACATCTGGCATGGTAAAAGCCCTCAGTCTTCTAAGTCCAGTTAATTCTCCTGACTGTTCCCTTCTGAAAGAATATTTTGTTAATTCATAGATTTTTAGTGGTAAATCTTTGTAACTTATTGTTGCATCATGAGCCATTAGAAATTGTCCAAAACAGGCAGCAAACCTTAGGAAAAAATTTCTCTTATCACTTTCAATCTGATATTGTCTTGCAGGAAACCTCTGTAAATATTTAGAAAGTGTAGGATGATCCATATCATACATTATTGGTGTTTCTACTTCTAAACCTCCATATTCAACTACTCTTTGAGTTACATACTCTTCAATTAATTTTTTAATAAATCTACCTTTTGGGTAGAATCTCATGTGTCCTCCATCAGAAGCAGGTTCATAATCTGCTATTTCTAATTTTTGCATTAACTTAACATGCGGTGGTTCTTGTTTAACCGCTCTTGATTTTTCTTTCTCATAAAATGAAAATTTCTTTAAATTTTCATATCCGTTGAAATTAAATTTTCCAACATCATAGAGCTTACCCTTTTCTGTCAGAATATACCAATCACTACTAAGTTTTCTTTCCTTTTTTAATGAATCTACTTCTTTTCCTCCTGGAATAATTTCCCTAGAAAGTTCGGATAGTGGATGACCTTTACAAGAAATTTTAAAAGCTTTATACCAACCAAATGGTGAACGTTTCACATTAAAATTTTTACTTTTCAACTCGTTTTCAATTTTAGTTAAAATTTCCTGAGCCTTTTTTGGACTTGCAAGATCTGGGGAAAGGTGGGCATACGGGTAAAGCATAATATTTTTAACTTTTAGTTGTTCAGCTGTTTTTTCAATCTCTGATGTTGCATCTAAAACGGCTTGTTTAGGTGATTTTTCATCAACCTTTTCAACAGCAGTAAAAGCGGTTAGAACCTCTTCTAATTTATCTGTTTTTTTATCAATTTCTTCGGGTCTTTGGATTGCTTTATCCTTTACTTCATATTCAATGTAATCGCTATGAATAAGCAGGAGTTTCATGGAATCGACCTGTAAAACAAATAAATGTTCTTAAAGATAGTGGATATGTGTTATGTAAATGGGGGAGGCGGCGGAGGTGTTTAACACCGCACCTAAAAAATTTTTAGTTATACTAGCAATCCCATCTCTCCGCCTGAAAAATGAATATGTTTTGTAATATAAGAAAGTTTCGGAAAAGTATATAAAACTCATAAAACTTGATATTTTCTTACCAAAAAAAACTGTTTTTTAAAAGGAAATTACCTTAAAATATTTCAGTCTAAAAATCCCAGAGCTTCTTCGATTCTTCCCATCTCAATACCTGTAGTAAGATTACCGATAATTGCACCCTTCGTATTTGCAACAAGCCCACTTCCAATCATTGGTACACCATGATTAACTGTACCAATCATTACATTGACATCAAATAAAATTTCCAACTTTCTCTTCTCTTCATCAGTAATTTTAGGGTGACAAAGACAGCCTTTATTTGTAACTACCGCAGCCATGCCGATAGTTTTAAGAGAAGCGATAGTACCTTTTTTTACAGAAACACCAAGAGTTTCCCCAATTTTCTTCATTGAATAATCCCTAATATCAGGGTGTATGAGTGCTCCGTAATCATTTGCCAATATGTCATTACCTGCTGCATTAATTACATCTTTAATAATAAAAACATCAAGTCCTTGATTCTTTATCTTATTTACAGTTTCTGTATCTGCAAAATTAGTAATTATTGCTCCTTGTGAATTCAGTGCAAGTAATGAACCAACAATAGAAGAATCAGATACACTTAATTCAATAATGTTTGCATCCAGTGCAGAAGTAATTTTATTTTTTACTTTTTTTTGTAGATTTTTTTGTAGAAATACAACAGAATCATTTGCTTTACAGTAAACACCTATGTTCGGATTTTCATTGAAATCTAATATCTGGAATTTGGATCTATATTCCATATTGGTATCTGACACAGAAAAACGAAATGTTTATATAAGATTAACGGACAACGATTAGCATGGATATGATTTATTTAATTAATTCTATGTATGATGAAAAACTCCATCTATCCAGTATTTTCCAATGTATCCTGTAAAATCGTTTCTATATGTAAGCCATTGGAATATATGAATCCCCATCCATGGATATCCTAATCCCCTACTAAATGCAAATATTGTAAAGAATGTTATTGTTTTATTAGCAATCTGTGGATATAAAATTATTCCTTTTAATTTATTATCGTGAGGTGGTATCCCTATTCCTGGCTGTTCCATGTTTCCTGCATCATCATATACTTCACAATGGTAAAAATGTCCTGGTCCATATCCTTCTACAATCCATTCATATGGATCCTTGAAATCGGTAAACCATAGTTCAAAATCAAGCAAAAATTCGGTTCTATTTATTTCACTTGTATCATCTGTACATACTACAGTCATTTTACCTTTATTTTTTCCTATTTTCTCATAGATAATTTCAACTATACTAGGCACTGTTTGATCTATGTCAATAGTAAATATATGGTGTGTTTCTTCATTTCCAGCATTATCGATTGCATAGTATTCAATTAAGAGGTCATCTCCATCCTCATTTATTATGAATGTGCCATTATTGCCTGGAATAGTTTGCCAATTCCCATCTTGAATCCTGTATTCAATTCTATTAACTCCAGACAAATCATCAGTAGCATTTAAAGTGACTTCTACATCACTAACATACCAACCATTATCTCCATTGGGTTCCGGAGGGTCAAGCGAACAAGTTGTTATTGGAGGAATTGTATCATCAAAGGATATGATGTTTCCAGATGATGGATTAATCATCAT
>JABAOC010000225.1_pt1 | contig 66731 bp, 110 predicted proteins | sample 7062161 | NCBI WGS metagenome assembly JABAOC01 (sample SAMN14538625, study PRJNA623070) | marine sediment metagenome | biome: marine biome [ENVO:00000428]; feature: marine pelagic biome [ENVO:01000023]; material: deep marine sediment [ENVO:00002113] | place: India: Gulf of Khambhat ... | reverse complement strand
CCTTGTCTTCTATTAGATACTGGAGGTTCATGAATAACAATATATCGTTTATCTGAACTGGAAACATTCTGACTTCCTATAATAATCTCCATTCCTACATCTGAATAATAACCTATCCCTGTTCCTGTAGCACCTCTATAATTATTCTTCAAGGTTAACATTGTTTCACTATCTATAGTAGATACTTGTCCCCAATAATTTTCACCTAATCTAATATAACTATTGACTTGAATAATACCATTAGTAATAAAGTCAGTTCCAGTAACCGTCTTTGAACCATTAGTAACTGTAATAGTTCCTATACTTGTAGAATTATTAATAACAAATTCTAACCAATCATATACAAAATTATAGACATCAGTTAAATTAGTCACTAAACTCATCCTTTGTTCTTAACTCTGCAATATACTTCCTATGAGGTAATAAAGTCCCAGTATGATGATCTAATTTTATTACTTCATAATAAGCACTATCATATATAATAATATCTCCTGTATTCTCTTTTCCTTCTTCACTTATCGTAAATACTTGATCAGTATATATTTTAATCTTCCCTAAATCTTTTCTTCCAATATCTAAAGAATCAACTTCCTTTTGAGACATTGGTTGAACATTCCCACTAAAAATAGTGGATGAACCATATCCAACTGTTACTCTCCCTTTTACTTTCGTAGATGAACTATATGGAAGATAATTATAAGTTTGTGGGAATAAAACACTCATAATTTATCCTTTTATCACTATTCTATGTTTAACACTATTAACCATAATAGCTTTATCTATCAAAGGTCTTGAAGATTTCTTCCTTCTGACAGTCTCTTTCCTTAATGGTGTCCATCTGCCATACTCACCCAAAATACTTAACTTAATCTGATCAGAGAATAAAACTCCAATCTTATTCTGCAAATCTTTAAATGAAATCTTTTCATTTAAAAATAGTATGTACCATTTCTTTATAGCAGCCATATTTTTCTTTAAATTTGTATCAAAAGCTCTTCTTTCAAATGGTCTTGCAACAATACCCATTTTATTACTTCCAAATTCTAATACTAAACCTCTTGCCGCTACATTTCTAGAAGGATCTCCTACACCAAACAAACCAGCTTTAATCTTAACTTTATCAAGAAATAGATGTTCTTTCTTAACCTTATCCCAATCATCTTTTTTAACTATTAACTTATGTGTAATTGGCATACTATGTCACTCCAAGGTAATCAATATCAGTTTTATTTTGCCAAAGAACAGTCAATTCACTGAATTTTACAATAGGTTGGTTTACAAAAGTGGTTTTATAAATCTTATCTTTTATATTCCACTCAAGAAAAGTAGGTTCAACATCTTCAATTGACATTACAAATTCAAAATAACCTTCTGGATTTGTAATTTGAGAAATAAAATCGCCTGTTATTATAGTTGAATCTCCTATTATCCAAACAGGTCTTACTTTTATTACCTCTCCATTGATTGGAGAATCTAGATTACGTAAATAACTCCAAATAGTAACTTCTGTTAAAACTGGGGATTCACCTGCAAAATCAAAAGTTACTTCTACATTTGATAATGTTGGTGTTGTCGATCCATCGTCAGAATGTTTAAAATCTACAATCTGTAAATTTACTGGAGTTGTTGTAAATGTTGCTGCATTCGTATTTACTTCTGTTACTGTATTTGATTGAGAATATGTCCCATCACTAATTACCCATGCACTTCCATTATGATAATAATCTATACTATCTTTTCTTAATATATATTTAATTTCATCATTCCCCGACTTAGAAGATGTTTCTGTTAATGAAACTAATCCATCTGTCCTGATAATCGCATTGTAAATAGTTGTTGGATTTGCTAAGGAATAAATTGTTTCGTAGATATTAGACCAATCTGGTGTATAATTTGCTGTATGTTGAACCGTACTAAAAACTAAAATTCCTCCTAATGTGAAAAAAGAAGTATCGCCAGCATTTAAATCACTGCCAATTCTAAAAAGAGCAATATTTGAATCTCTAGTTCCTACTGCTGTATTTGTGGCTCCAAATTGTACTCCATTTATAAAAAGTCTTGTTGCACCAGTTGTTATGTCCCAGTTTATTTCTATATCATAAGAAGTACCCGCTACAGGAGACCACGCTCCCCATGTAATTGATGCTATTATATTTCCTGCTGAATCTCTTATTTGAGTATTTAGATTACCAGTACCACTAAGATGTTTAATCCAAATTGCATTATCATTATCACCCGCTGCTTTTGTTAGTAATACAAAATTTTGTGTAGTTGCTGGGATTCCACTATAACCAGTTCTTAAATCATTTAATCTTATACAACCTGTTTGTTGACTATCAGCATTAAGATCTGCATCGTAATCTACATATCTTAGATCATTCCCTGCTAAGTATAAACGTCCTCCAATAGTAGAAGCTCCTCCAATAGGAGTCCCTGTTAAAACTCCATCCCCCCAATTCCCATTTATATCAGATGTATAACTTGCATAAAAAGTAGAATTTGGAGGTCGTCTATCTAATAATTTTTGTTCTCCTCCAGATATTTCAATTTCATCTGCATTATATGTATAATTATTAGGATTATCAAAAGGATAATTTATACTTAAACTCATCTTCTCTCCTTAATTGAAATGAACTACAGTTTTTGCTAATCCAGCTCCAACTCTACTTTCAATTGGATGACCTATTTCTTGGAAATGCTTATCTGTAGTAAAAGGAGGAACTGGTAAAGCTTCATTTATAGCAACTCCTGCACTAACTCCATCCGCAGTAACTGCCGCTCTCGAAAATGTTCCTCTTGTAACATTCCCTGAGTAGTATACATCAGTAATTCCTGCAATAACAACCCACATATAACCCCCATCTGGGATTCCAGCACTATAAACAATACCTATAGGATCAGGACTATCAGCAGGAATATATTCAACCCCATTATCTACATTATCATCTGCTTTAACAATATAACCTTTTATACTAGGAGCTCCAGTCTTATTTATTACTCTAATAGCAATTCCACCTTCTGGAGTTATAAATGTATTCTTTTGATTCTTCCAAACGCTCATATTATTCCTCTAATACATAATTATAAGGTAAATCTCTATTAGCTCCCTCATCTACACTCTCTTGATAGGTAAGTTTAAAACCACCACCAATTGGAATTTTAAAAATAAAATTTGAAGCCATCACTTTTGCTGGCTCTCCTGATGCTGCTGTAAAAGCAATAGTATCAGATAATCGATAGTTTGAACTATCTATTTTATTATATATCTTAAAGGTTCCATTTTGAGTAAGTGCATTAGTATCAATGAAAATACTAGTTATAAAAGAAAAATTTCCAGGAAGGATTTCTATTACTGTTTGTTCCCCTCCAGCATCAAGATATGTAAATGTTCCATTGGTAGGGATGTTTGTCTTTTTCCATACACTCATCTTCTCCCTCCTTTAGAAAGCAAGCAATTCTAATACTACTGTCCCAGAAGTATTAACTACCCTTACTCCATTTACTCTCTCTGCAACATCTTGAGTAGTTACAGATACATCTCCAGAATCCCAATCTATCCAATTGGCAGAACCCGCTTTAATAGCAGCAATAGAACTTATAGAAGTCTGTATTTTTCCAACTCCTGAACTAATAACAAGATTAGCAATTATCTTTCTTACATGAGTAGGGATAATAACAGGATCACTTGTTACTGTAGCAGCAACAGATTCCGTATATCTATAGACATCATAATCTAATCTCGATTCATAATCAGAATTTTTCTCTAAAATCATAGTATTAAAAGCCATATTAACTCCTTATATTTATTCAACAAACTGTCTTAAGAATATTAAGACAGTAGATAAAATAAATATTATGTTCTTGTTACTTTCATTTCAACAGCTCCATCTGCATATTCAGTACCACCACCATCTACTTGACTAACATACCAACCAAGTTCATCATTAGCAGCGACACTCATAGCTAAATCTGCAACAGCAGAATCTTTTAATGCTTTTGTTACTGTTAACTCCTTAGCAGCGCCTGTAGTAAAGTTATATAATACTAGTTTAGTATCAGCAGTTCCTGTTGAAACAGCATCCCAATTAAATCTACATCTTGAAATAGTACAAGCATATGGAACTTCAGAAGCATTAGCATCACTTGGAATCTGATGTTCTTTACTATTTGTTAATGGAATAGTAGTAATTTGAGCTGCACTTACTCTTGCTCTTATCCAGTAAGCTGCTTGAGAATCAACAGTTGTTGAAGCCCAATCAGTAGGAGCACTAAAAATTACATAACCATCTTGTTGAAAAGGTCTATCACCATCTCCATCATCTGCATCTGTATTATCCCAGATTATAGTTAAAGTTGACCAAGCTGTTCCGTTCCAATATTCCCATGTAATAGCATCAGCACCATATACTGCAACAGTTGCTGACATATCAAAGTATAAAGCTCCGAAAGGAGCAGTAGCACCAAAGTAAGCAGCATCATTGACAGCTTCTGTATCTGGAAATAATTGATAATTCGCAGTATAACCAGCTCCATTACTTGAGGTTGCTAGATTCTCAAAAGCTCCCCCATCTTCTACTTTTGCATAAGCGGCAGCAGCTTCAGTAAGTGTAACAGTATTAAAAGGAAATGTATCAAGAGCAACAGTTCCTTTTAAACTTAATGTAATCATATCAACTAAGTTTTGGATATTTGACGCTTGAATCTTAGAATTCCCTTGTGGGGATATATTTCCTTGGTTATCTATATTAGAGTAATTTCCATTCTCAATATCACCGACTTTCAGAGTAGTTAAATAGCCAGCTCCATTGAAAATCCCTCGAGTTAATCCACTCATATAGATTCCTCCTTATTAAAATTTTTAGCTAGTACAACAGAATGTTACTGTCTCATGACCTTCTACACATCCAGTATACCCCATTCTAGCAACAGATCCATTTCTAATACTAATAAGTTCCTTTCCATAAGCCGTTAGACTTAAGTAAGCATCACTACTATCAATTCCTATATTATTAGCAAATGAGATTGATTGATCTCCTTCTCGTTTACTAACAATACCTCCTGCTGCTCCTGCACCAGCTCCTTGCTCGATTTTACTGACAGTATAATCATGACATGCCCTTAGTGCAACTGCCAAATTATATTTATTTCCATAACAGTCTGCATCTATAGATAATTGAGCAGTTTCTACCCAAGTAGCTTTATTAGCATCTGCGGATAATAAAGGGCATTTAATAGCAATAAGTTGATCAACAGTTGCACTCATATTTCTTCCTTAAATTAAGATGTTTTTAAGTGAGATTTTGGATGATCAATAGTCTCATCCACCTTAGCATTTAAAATCTCATCAATTCTTTTTTCAATTCTTAATCTTATGTCAGCCCTTGTCTCTTCCTGTAGAAATCTTTCTAAAGAGCGAATATCAAAAGTTTCTTTAATAAGAGCATTCTTTTTCTTAATTGAAAAAGAATTAAATTCAGAAACTAATGCTTCAATCTCTTGTAGTTCTTTTTCTAACCCCTCTTTTGATTTACCTAACTCTTGCTCCTCTTTAATTTTATTTTTAAGAGATGTTTCATCTTTCTTTATTTCTGTTTCTAATTTCTTTTTCTCAGTATCAGTTTTAGCATCTTTCAGAAGGTCTTTATTTTTCTTGATATTCTCTTCAAGAGAAGGGATTGTAGATTCTTCTAATTTTCCTTTTTGTTCATCTACTACTTTAATCTTTTCTTTAACCTCTTCCACCTTTTTCACAACTTCAGGACTTTCATTTTCTACTTCCTCCAAAACACCTAGTTCTAAATCAAGTTTTACCATCTCATGCTCTTTGCACTTATCCCAATATATTTTAGGGATATAATTAATTCCAGCAGTCAGATGGAAAACACTATGCTTCACTTTCCTATTTTTTTGTTCTCCATAATATTCTCGGATTTCTCTTTTTATTCCAGGAAGAATAGGCAAAACTTTAATATTTTTTGTAGTAAGTTTTACCATAACTAAAGGCAATTTTTTTTGTTCAATACTCATATAGGTTTCTCCTTATATATGAATTAAATTTAATTTTTAGATTCCATCTCCATAAGCAATAGCTAATGGATAATAAACTAAGATACCTGCTGTTCTCTGTTCAGCAACAACCTCAAACTCCATTCCTTTCTGTTGTGGGGGTTCTTCACGATACATCTTAGGTATTTCAACTCTAACAACGTCAGGAGTTTTTGGATATACCATAAATCTATCTGTTCCACCAGCACCAGCAGCATTAAGTTCAACTGACCAATCAACTGTTTTTATAACACCATTTGTCTTTAAGAAAAATGATAATATAGTTTCAGAATCTGAATCAGATAATCTTGTTGTTGCTATCAATCTCCACTGATCAATTGGTATAAGCATAGTATCTGGAGCTTCTATACCATTAGTTGTACTAATAATAGAAGTTACAATACCATTCATATCCGCAAGTATCTCATCTGGAACTTTACTTGCCCAATCTGCAGTTCCAGCTACACCATTAGGAACTGTATAAGAAGTAATTCCTGGATAACTGATAAAACCCTGAATACCATAGGTAGTTTCTCCATTCCAGATAATGTCATCTTGAAATTCATCAATAGCTCTTCTACAAGAAGTAGCCCTTTCACGATCTAAAGGTACACCTGTTTGTCTTGCTTGTAGAATTTCATTCTTTGAATAACCATAACTTGAACCAAGACCTTTTACTTTGATTGTAAACTCTTCTCGGTATACATCCGCTCTTGGAAAATCATGAGCATAATCTGTTATTACTTTAGCCAAACCTACTCGAGTAAGTCGTCTATATGTAATATACTCTGACCATTCAGGAGCTTCTGTACTTACAGGAATTAACATCATTCCTTTTAGTTTTTTCTGTTTAGTATCTCTTGTTTGTCTTTGGATATACTCAAGTTCTCTTAAAAAGAATATACTTGTATTTACATCTGTAAAGACGTTTTGAGACAGATGAAAACTAGTTAGTTCATCATTGTTAATCTGGATTTCATCTTTCTTTATAACTGATGTATCCACATCATTATTAGAGACTGCAGCAAGTAAACTTGCTAATTTATTTTCATCTAATATAATTTGTCCCATAATATTTTATCCTCCTTATCTTAAGATTATGACCATGCTATTTCAGTATTTAATTTTACAGCTCCTCTTAATTCGACTACTGCTAAGTAATCAGTTAAAGTAGGTTGTGTATAATTATCTGATCTGAAAAGACAGTTAATTGTATCACCAGCAACGTTAGTGAATTTTCCTTTATCAGCTCCAGCATTGTCAATATTACAAACCTGCTCTGATAAAATAGTTACATTATTGATAATACCCCAATAGAAACCTCTTTCAACAATACTGACAGTATCCTGAACTTCATATCGATTAGTATTATCAGTAAGGTCTGTATATTTTGCTTTATGTCTTGCCATACCTCTAAATACTTGGTCAGATTGATAAGTAATTGTTTCTGCAGGTGGAGATCCAGCATCATCTGTCATTGTTGTAGTATTATCAAGACCTTTAGTTCTAACAAAAATTGTTCTGTTATTAGAATCATTTGGATCTAATGCAGCATCAACATCTACTGTACCTAGTACAGAATCTGTAATGCTTAATGCTGTAATAGCAGCAATACATAAATCCATTGTATTATCATGACTTGTAGCATATACAATAGAAGAAGTTGATTGACCATTCACTGTAAAAGTAACTGCGTCTCCAGATGCAAAATCACTATCTAATACAATTTTAGCTGTATCTAACTTATAGTTATATACAGATTCCTTATCTCCAAGATAGGAGAATACCGGCATACCAAAATCAATATCTTGTTTAGCACAAGCTGATTTTAATACTTCCGCAAACTGATAATGCTCTGCCTTCATTCCAGCAAAAGCATTGTCTATTGTTCCATACTGACTCATATTATACCTCCTTATTAGTTACTTATAAGAACCTGACCATTTTCAACTCTGGCGGCTCCTTGATAGTTTTCTGACTCTCTTTTCACCTTCTCAACAAAGTCATTGTACATATCTTCTTTAGTTTTTTGGTCTGAAGAATCTTTAGGATTTTCTCCTGTTCTTACATCTGAAAATACTTTCTTTTTGTTTTTCTTATCATTATCTTCCTTAATGAAAGATTTGATTGTATCAAAACAAGCATCAATATAACTTTCATCCTTGTCTTTTAGATCAATCTTATCATTCTTTTTAGTAATAATAAGAGTTTTTAATTCCTTGTTAGAAGTATCTTTATCATACTTAATCTCAAGAGAATCTGCAATCTGACAAATCTCCATTCTTTGGTTAACTGCCGCTTGAAGATCAGCATCAGATAATTCATTATCTTTAGCATCTTCTTTCAACTTTTTAACTTCTGCTTCAAACGCATCTCTTTTGCCTTCAGCATCAGATAATGATGTTTTAGCAGTTGTTAATTCCATAGACAAATTATCAACTTTTGTCTGTAAAGCGTTAATATGCTTTGCAACATCTCGATCAATACTATAATCTACTCCATCTATTTTGATTGTAGTAGTTACAACATTGTTTGAGTTTGTTTGTCCATCCATATTATCCTCCTTGGATTGATTTTCTATATATTGAATAGCAATATTATCTGCTATTATATCCATAGAATCTAATGTTACTTGAGCTAAATCTCCAGCTCTTCCTTGTTCAACTAATGCAATATGGTTATAAAAAATATCTTTCTGCTGAGCATCATATCTATTATTTCCAAAAGCATATCCTGATTGACCAAAGTCAGTATTAGCTTTATATCCACAACTTAAAGCTCTTTTCTCTCCTGACTCAATCTGATCAATTGCATCCTTATCAGTTATTGTCATATCAATTGATACTGCATGATTATCTCTCCTAGGTTTTGAACCTGTAAAACCTATAATAACTCCTTTTTTCTGCAACTCTTTAATATTATCCGCAGTAATTAATTCTTTTGGATGTCCCATTGTAATTGGGATATTCTTTAATGAATCTAAACTCTCAAGTTTAAATACTTCATCAGTATCTCTTAGTTGTCTCGATATTGAAGTTTTTCCTGTTTCATCTTTTACAAGATAATTAAATATTCCGGTATTCGTTACTATATCCCTTGTCTTTAAGAATCCTTCCGGTGTTTTTTCAGCTTTATCAATAAGCCATAATTTCTCATTATCAAAAGCATCTAGATACAATATTGAATTATCTTGAGAGGTGTTATCTTGATTATCTTCCATCTCTAACGAACTATCCTGCTCAATGTCACCTATTTCTATATTATCAATATTCTCTTCTAAATCATCTTGATCCTTTTTCTGCGCTTTTTCAAAAGAAATAGTTTTAATTTTATGTTCTTTTAACCAAGCTTTTGCTTGAGCAACTGTAAACTTAGATTTCTCAAATCTATAAGCTTGGGTTGTCATAGTAGTTTCTCCTTTCAATCTACCCATAATAATATTTATTCCAGGAGTTATCTCTTTTGTCCTAAAAGAACCTTGCTTAAATAAGGTAGGAGCTTTAACCCTTGCAGCATGTTGGTTTGGAAAAGGCATATTATTCCCTCCTAATTAGATAGAAATAAAAAAAAGGTGATAGATAGAATTAACCAAGTAATTCTTATTTATCACCTATGCTTTTCATTCGGTTTTAGAATGTATATTTTAATTATACAATAGATTAGAGATATTTAATAGATTTTTTTGAAAAAATGATAAATTTCCTTAAAATTTTCATTATTTTATATAACTAACTCATATCCCTACTATCTATTCACTTAAATTGTAAATTTTTATTAAATATTTAATTATTTTCTTATTAATTTTATCAAACTATAGTATATATAATGAAATCTTTATAGGAGGAATAAAATGAGTTTAGCAAATTCTACTATTAATGATCATCCTAACTTCCCAGATGGAGCAAAAATAATTAACTACTATAGAAATCAGAAAGGAAAAGCTTTAGAAGAAATTATTGATGAATATCTAGACAAGGCATATCAACTTGGAGTACATACTAGTACGGAAAGAATGACTAATAGTATTAAGAAAGTATTTGAAGATATAAGAAAAAAATGATGAGCGTATAAAAAAGGAACCTAATTATCCTCTATGATAATTACTTTTACCATCTCTTATTCTAACTCTATCTTTCTTTACTATATCAATAACATCACCATTCTTAATTACTTCAATAGACCCATATTTTCCTATATCATTAGTAGCTTGTTCTATTTTTCTTATTTCCTCTTTAGTTAGATTAGAATTATATTCAATAATCTTCTTTGTACTCATTCTTCCACCTTTTGATAAATTTTACTAAAAAATCTTTCATGTAGGATAAATATATACTTCTTATGGAATATTATAAAATGCTCTTTGGTTACTCTTATTTTCTTAAGAAATCCAGCATCACTCGCTAGAACATAAGGATTTCCTCTATCATCAAACCCATCCTCATATCCGAGATTATATCTACAAGCCTTTACTACTAATCCTGTTTTCTTATGTTGATAATCATAATAAATTCTTTTCATTATTCATTCCTCGCTATTGAAGCATTAGCCCACATAACAGTTTCTTCCAATTTTGTCATTGCAAGAAACTTCTCTCTACTCTCAGGACATAAATCATCAATTAAAAGAGCCATACTCTTTCCCATAGCTCTTATTTGCTCATATCTCTGTGCTTGATTACTCTTAGGAGGATGATATGTAAAATTATTATTAATCCTATCAACATTCCCTAGAGAAATTTCACTCATATTATTCTCCTTTTACCTCTTAATCTGGCCGCTCATCCAACGGATAAAGCAGCCAAACTAAGAAGTAACATATGAAATAAAGGATACTAATCTTCATTGATAATACTCCATGAAACAAGAAAACTCTTTATATAACCTTGGATGTTTTCTATCAAATACTCTCTACAAGAAGTTTTAAACTCTTCAAGATTACTCTTTGTAATTTTCTCAAACTCTAATTCAAAAGTATATAAACTTATACTTTCTTTTGTCTGACATTCCATTGTAACAAAATATAAAATTTTATTTTTCATTTTCTCCTTCTCTAATATACATCTTAATTATAGGTAAAATAATAACTATAATCTTAATAATTAAACGATATAGAGGATCAATTTTGCCATCTTTTGTATTCTTTATAAGTTCACATTCCATCATCTCTTCTAACTCTTTATTACTCATTATTTACTTCCTCCACTAATTCTATAAAAATAGCTTCTCCAAAACATCTACATTGAATATCTTGTCCTGGATGTAGTTGAACAGCCCCAATTGCTGATCGACTTTTCCAGTTCCCTGCTTTAGCATCCTCAATACTATCTGCATACACTGTAGGATTATCCCATCTACAAATTTTATTATGTAGTGGTTTATGAGTTGATCTCACTCTTTCATCAGCAGCAGTATGCCATCTATACCAATCTACACCAGCATCCAATTGTCTTCGTCTTGAATAGATTCCATTTAACTTATTTATTTGGTCTCTTGCAATCAACATTGCTCTGGATTGTTTTCTTACTTTCTTACCTTTTACTATCTTAAATCCACCGGTACTAAAATTCTTATTTATATTTGTAAGTTGCTTTGCTAATTCTTCTGCAGTAGTTCCTTGTTCGAATGCTTGCAAGACAGTATCTCTAATCTTTTTTCTATATTCATCAGTTAAACCTCTTATAAGATTGACATTTCTATTTACCCAAGCTCTTAATACTGGTTCTTCCCAAGGTTCCTGGATAATAAACTCTGCTCCTGTAGCTCCTTTAATTGACTTTTGCCATTGTTTCTGATTGAATACTCCAACCCCAATTCCTAAGGTAAATAAAAGATCATTGAGATTATTCTCATTTCCTTCTCCAAATAATTCTGTTCTAAGTCGTTCCCATTCTTTATCTATCTCATTTAAATCATCAGAAGGGTCATCTACTTTATAACCTTTATCCCTTATCTTTTCTAATAATCTCTTCTTAAAACTTTCACTAGACTCATCTTCTCTTTTCGATAAGTTATATCTCTCTAAATCTTGAGTAAGATAATTATCTTCATCATAGTCACTATCTAATGGTATAGCAAAGAAATAATCCCCAACTAATATCCTATTCTGTCTATTCCACTCTCTTAATAAAGGTTTAATTTCTTGAATAGTTACTTGGATAAATTGATTAATAATATTTCTAATTTCTTTTGCATATGTTTTCTCATTAGTAATTGGAGGTAATTGATTAGGAGTTTTCTTTAACTTGAGTTTTTTATCTTTTCGTTTTAATGCTTGTTGCTTTAACTGAAATTTGAAAAGTTCTTTATTAAAATTGGCTAGATTATTATTCTGATCTGATACTTCTATAATTGAAGTATCATAAAAAGCGGCATAACTAGTACTTGTTGGTTTCTCATCAAACAAATAATCAAAATAAATTGATATTCTTCTATCCATTAGGTTCTTCCTTATTCTTTTGGAACTGTAACTGTTAATCCTTCCTGCTCTTCAAAACTTTCAATAGCCATTTCATAACTATATCCATCAACTAATCTATTCTGTGCTGCTTGCTCTGGAGAAATCATCTGGTCTTCTATTTGCTGATGATCAATATCACTCTGAGTCTTTCTATTTTCAAGTTCTTCTTTCTGGGTTAATTGCCATGGACTATTATAACTTACAATAGGATCTTTTACCTTATTTGCAAACTCTTTACTTATAGAAATATAATCAATTAATATCTGAGTTATAGGCTCCAAGTCATTTGCTTGTCTTGCTTGTATCATATCATAATAGATTCTTGTTTCATTCTGTCCCTCATTATTTAACCCACCTAATTGCTTTCCATATAATCTACTTACTGGAACTTCCGACTCACCAGATAAGATACTCATAAATACTTCTAAGATATCTTTAACTCCACCAAAATTCAAACTATCTCTCTGGAAACTATCTTCAGCATCTTGTATAATAGCATGAATTGTAGATTTTGACATATCTACTGTATTGATTATTGTTTTTATATCATCCCATTTCTTTTCACATATCATCTTTGCTAAATCTTTTATCTTATAAATAGCTATTGTTAATTCATAGAGTAACTGATCTATATTTTCTAATGCTGCTCCATTCTTTTTTAATGTCTCCCATAATGGCTCTACTACTGACATCCCCCAATAATATCGATAATCATTATCCAATTCTGTAGGAACAGGTAACCCTTTAAATTCTAATACTCTTGTATAATGAACATTGAAGGGAGTAGTATATTTTGGAATAATAGTATAAAATTCTGGTTGTCCATAATTCTCACTTTTTATATCCTCAGTAAAATTAATAGTAGTAAAGAAAGTATCTGTTCTTGAATAAACTTTTAACCAACTAATTTCTTTTATTGCATTTGGACGAACTTCCTCCCATAATTCTCCACCATCATCTATACCCATTACAATAACAGCTCCACCAAAATGTCTTCGATATTTATCTGCTTCGTTTATATTCTTTAATCCACCTAATTTCTTAAACTTATTAAGAAGAAGATGTTCCGAATCATTTTCTACAGAAATTCCATTTCTTGTTGAGTCATCAGCAACAGCATTCACAATTTTTCTTGACATTCCATTAGATGTCCACAAAGCATATAATACACTATCCGTTATTGCAAAAGAAGTTCTATATGTTGTATACTTGTTTTTTGCTGTGGAACCATCTAACCCAGCTAAAAGATTTCTCCATCCATCAGCAAGATATCGAAAAGTAGGTAAAATACTATTTCTTGAATCATTTAAGGTAAGCTGTCTTATGTCTTTATTTCTACTGCTCTTTGCAGTCTTGACAAGCAAGGAAGCATCTTTTATATATTTTGTTTTATCAATCATATAATTTCCCTCCCTATATGAGTATTATATAATATTCTAAAACAAAATAAAAGCATTATTTTTTAGGACGAATTATTTTTATTCTAATATTCCATTGTTTTAAAAGCTTGATGTAATAAGCTCCCAAACAAACCAACAAACTTTTCATCTTTTTCCAAATCATTTCCCATCTTATACAAAATCCAATGAACCAGTTCATGAAAAAAACATTCATTTTGGCACTTTCTCCAAAAATCAGAATCATCTAAAATTATTTTATCATTTACATAATCTGCAAATGCTATATGTCCTTTCTCATTGTTTAATGATTTATCTAATTCTACTTTTATTAAATCATCAATCAACTCAAATTCTTTTGGTATTTTCACTTTCTCCCTCCTCCTCTATTTTCTCATTATTAATTACTTCATACACCCATTTATTTTCTTTATTAAATCCCTTTACAGTAATTGTCCACTTATCTATCGATATTATAATATACCCAGAATGTTTCATCTTAATTGAATCCGCTTTTCTTAATTCTCCATTTTTATTTCTATAATATACTTTACCAGATAATTCTATCTCAAATTTATAAGGGATTCCTTCTATCACTAACTGTGGGAAATATTTATAAGAATTATTTATTGCTCTACTCTTTAGTTTTCTCATTTTATCTCCTTCAATCATAATGACTCATTAATATATAAGAATCAACTTCTTTACTTTTTAATTCTCTTTTTAATTTTAAATTTTCATAAAATAAATGAATATTAATCCATACTAGAAGAATATCTATACCAATAAATAATATTAATAATAATATAATCATAAATCTCTAACCTGCTCTTTAAAATTATTTATTTCTTGTTCTAATTCTGTCATCAATAAATCCTTTCCTCCAAAAAAAGAATCATGGTCTAATATGCTTAACTTTTTTACTTTTTTATATTTCTCTAATAACTCATTAAATAGCTCTTTTAGTTTTTGGTTGATTTTCTGATAATAATCTCTTGCTTCCTTTAATGCTTCTAGCCTAATTTCTTTACTATTATCCCAGTTTTTATAATTTTTTAATACTTCTAATCTATCAATTATTTCACTAATTGTTCTTTTAGGCATAGGATTTTGCATTATATTTTTAAAATCTCCATCTGGTAAATTATCAATCCAATTATTTTCACTCATCCCTTCCCTCCTGTAAAATATTTTTAATTATTTGTTTATGTTCTTTCGATAATTTTATATAATTAGTTTTTACCCATATATCAGATTCAGCAAAATCAAAAACCTTTTTTATTATTTCTTTTATATCATCATTTTTTTTATCAATAACTGTTTCATAATAAACTTTATTATATTCTATATCATATTTCAATTTTTCATTTCGCTGTTTCAACTTTTCATTTTCTTTTCTTAATTGAATAATCTCTTGCTCCATACTCAAAATCTCACTAGGTGTCTTCATATTATTTCTCCTTTAAGAATTTCTCTTCTATGTCTTTAATTATTCTACGATAAAATTTATTATCTAAAAATAAAGAAAAACTAATCTTTTTTGAGTCAAAAAATCTAATCATTTTATCATATGTAGAATTAGTATCATAACAATTCCCTTTTATCTCAGCATATAGACAATCTTTACATTCCTGATGACTATCTTGTATAATCATACAGAAGATACAAGTATCTTCATCAATTCCATCTACATTATACTCAAGAATATTCTCTTTTAAATCATAATATAAAGATTTCGCTAGTTTATTACTTAATTTCATAATAATATCTTCTATTGCTATATCCATATATAAGTTAAAACCAGCTTTCTTTATTTCCTTATCTTTTATCCACATAAAATAAACTAATGCTTTTTGATATTTTTTATTCATTTGATCTCCTCACTTCAATAAATATCCCTGCTTCTTTAACCAAGAATTCCATGATAACTTTTTTGAATCTTTTTCTTTATTCTTACAGTAAAGATTATACATTCTCTTAATCATACCTTTATGATAATCACTTAATAAATTAAAATCAATTATTTTATAATCTTTTCCCACCAAATGCTCCTACAGTCACTGATGGGAAAGATTTAGAAATATTCCTTTTCTTTCTACACTTTTTATTCCATCTCATACTACTTTTAAAACTCTTTTTATTTTTCTTCTTCTTTTTCATATTTTAGATCCTATACTATATATACTACAAAATGATGAAATTTCTATGAATTTTCTCGCATTGTTGCCCATCTATTTGTATATACTGAACTTACTTCAGTTATTAATATCCTCCCAATACTTGCCAATGAGTCGGGAGCATCATCTGGCTCTGATCCTTCTATATAATCTAATATCTGGTTCATATACTCTGGATCCGTGTCTGGATCAAAATCTATCAATTCAAAAAATCCATTTTCTAGTAAATGAGTAACTATTTTTCTATGCTTATTCATCTTTTCATGATACTCCTCAATAAGAAGACCCCAAGACCTCATAATATCGGAATAACCTCCTTTATCATCATTATTCTCATTATGTATAGTTCCTATTCTATATTTCTCCCATTTTGATAACATAAATTGCTTCTTTGTCTTTACATGTTCATTCCATACCCATCCAATCACTTGAAATCTTCCATTATCTTTCTTAGCACAGAATGTAAAAGCACAAGTATCTTTCCCTGTATATTTCTTATCAATATGACCAATTCCATTCCTATATCTTCCTTCCCATCTCTTATAACTTGGGTCCTTAAATATAGCATCAGAATGAGAAGCATGTTTTAGTAACATATTTGCTGAGAATGTAATATTAGTTGTTCTTGCCTTTCTATCATTTATCTCTTTCAGAGACAATAATTTTGTCATATAGCAATCAAATTTAAGAGGATTAGGACAATTTATCCAAGCATCATCCTTATCCCATGGAGTTCCAACAAATGCTGATTGCTTTTCTGGATCCAGAACATGATTGACAACCTCTTCTATTCTTATCTTTGTTTTTTCTCTTTCAGCACGACTTATCTTGTCATCTATAGTTACAAAATCATCAAACACAGTAAAATCAAGATGATCACCTGTTATACTCGCATGTATTCCATAAGCATTTATATTACCTTCTGGTGTAATAGATTCTTTAAAGTTAAATGTTAAGATATTATCTCTATCCTTTATTGCTTTTGGTTCAAATCCATGAGCAATCTTAAAAAGCTCTTTCACTTGTTTTTTCTTCATTAATACAGATATATTCTTTAATATCGCAGAAGCTTTAGTAAAATCCTTTCTTATAAATCCTATTCTAATATCAGGTTCAAATATCATCCTACAGATAGCTCCAACAATTAGAATTGCTGTCGATTTATAAGAACCTCTATGTCCTTGTAATGATCTATGTTTATTCTCTAATAATTCAAAGAATCTTTTCTTATTTAACTTAACTCTTTCAATTGTCTTACCATCTTCTGATAAGACATCTAAGGTGGCTCCCATTTTATTAAAGAATTTAACTGTATCTTTCCAGTTATCATTCTCTTTAAAATACTCTATAGGATACCATAAAAATTTAATCCAATGGGAATGTAATTCGGTGAGCTTTGTCTTACCTAGTAAATGGCCTAAGCGATGAGGATGATCAATAATCTCTTGTAATAATCTTCTATCTTCAATATTATGTTCTTCATTCATATAAGAATATTATATATTTTCTCTTTCTAAAAAACAAGAATAATATTAACTTCTCAATTTATATAATGAAAGTAGTTGTATTTTATTAAATCTATTATTATGCTTCTCTTTTTCTTCTTTCAATATTTTCTCTTTCAATTCCTCCATATCTTGCTCAGTATTAATTCTCTTAAAATAAATATATCTATCTTTCACTTTACTTGTCTCTAGAATATAACCATTTATCATATAACTTACTATAAAACAGACAAAATAATTAAACATTTGACTTCTCCATTTTCTTCTGCTCCAATATCTCAAAAATCAATTCACATGCTTTTTGTAATGATAAAATATAATCTTTTTCTTTTATCTCAGCATAAGAGTATTTGTGTTCTCTGTACTTAATATAAACCAAATCACTATTTATATCCTGATGTCTACGAATATAGTAATCTGTTTCAGTTTCAAAATACATTGGTAATAAATTTAATAGTAACTCGTTTGATAAAGTCTCTCCAGAGTAAAAAGTTTCAAAATCTTCTGTATCAAAATGAACATCATACTTTTCCAACCACTCACAAAAATCTCCCCATGATTTTTTATATTGACTCATTTTTTCAAACATCTATAACTCCTTTGTTATCATATTATTATTTATTCTATCAAAATATATTAAAGCAATTGCATTCCATATAACTTGTGCTAGATGTAATACATTATTATCTTCTTTATTAATAATCTCTCCTTTTCTCCAAGAGCTAATATGTCTCATCAAAGCAGCATAATATCTCTCTCTACCATTCTCTACATTCTGCCAGGAGTTAGGTTTATATTTCTTACATCCAAATGTATATACTTTTACTACTTCTTCTACAATATCTAAAGGAAGTAAGTCCCATCTTAATTTATTTTCATCATATTTTAAACCATTATTCTTCATTCTCTCTTCCCCATTAAAACATTCATTAGATTATTCTTAATATTAACATTTATAGTTGTGGATCCGGATTCACCTTTTTCTTCTATCATTCCTATATATTTACTTAACTTCTCCATTGCTTTATCTCTATCAGCTAACTTTGATACTACTACACAGACATCCGCATCTTTTCCATAATATTTTCTTTCTGTTCCATCTACACAACATCTCCATTCTTCTGGTATTTCACTTAATGGTCTCATTTCTCCATCATCATCTTGGAATATTGCAATATCATAAAAAGCTCTTCTCTTTAACTGTTCCACTATCGCTGGTTCAAGCATTTCCTTAGAAACCTCTATATACATCTCCTTCCATAACTTGAATGCCTTAGAGATGTGAGGTTTGCGAAGGGTGTAGCCCCCTTCCGTCTTCGCTGCTTCTTTACTTGTTCCACTTCTTGCTATTGAGTTCAGATATGCTTCCGTTCCATTAAATCCATTATTTATATAGATAGTTAAAAATTTAATTTCTTTCGGTTTTAGTTTAAGTTTCTCCCATTCCGGGATAACTTTCTTAGCAACTGTTAAAGAAATCTTGTTTTTTTCTTTATTTTCCATATAATCCTTCTAAATGCTGTTATATCAAGAGTTTACAATCTCAGTAATTTCTTGCTTATATTCTCTATATACTTTTGAGCAAGGAATTAGATACTTATGACACAAATCTCCTTTACTATTAATAAAGAAGCATTCTTTTATTATATTTTCTAATTTTTTATTTTCTAAATGCAATTTTTTTAATTCTTCTTTATACAATTCATTCCAATTTTCTAATATTTTATTATTTTCTTTTAAACTTTCCATTATTTCTTGCTGTGTTGGGGACATACTCACTTAATATCTCCTCCTCTACAATAATCCTTTCCATTATGAAGATATACAAATACTTCTGTCATTAGCCAATATTCGTAATTATTCTTTATCTTCTTAAATATCTTCTTTAATAATTTACATTTCTTACATCTTTTCATTTTAATATCCCATCAATTATAATACCTGCCATAAAAACTAGACAACTGATACAAAAAGCTACTCTTACTGAGTTATTTTCACAATAATCCTTAATCTTTTTAATCATTTGTTCCTCCTTTACTATAAATTTCTTACATTTTTCATATTTACAATACAAGGAACTTTCCATCCTTTCTTTTCTCCTAAAATTATTGTATCCCATTTTATATCAGATTCTTTTACTTTATTTATATGATTTAATGAAAATTGTCTTGGGTTCTTTTTTACATATTTCTCTATTAAAAAACTTATTTGCTCAGGATTAAATCTATTCTTCCATATTTCTGCCATTATCATCTCAAACTGAATTCTTGTCATTCCTACTACTTTAATTTTCTTTTCCATTTCTTATATTTTCTCTTTAATCTTCTTTTTATAAATTTTAGTATAAGTTTAAATAGCATTTTTCACCATCCTAAATAATAAGAGATCTTCTATACTATCATTACTTGATGAATAATAACTAAAAATAAATTTACCTTTTTCTTTCTTTTTCTCTAATCTTACATGTCTATCTTCTATACTCATTTTATCAATCTCTCGATTGGCATTTAAGTGGTAGATTTGTAGTTTTACTACTATTTCACAATCTTCTATAAATATCTTTTTGAAAAGATAAGCGTTTTCTATTGCTAGGTAAGTTGATGGCATAATTCCTACTATTAATATTGCATACTTAGGAGAAGGGTCTTTTCCTAAGAATAAATCATTTGTTTTTTGATTCTTTGACTCTATTATCTCATACTTATCTATTCTAATACAACACTTATAGAATGGAGAGATTATAAAAAAATAATCTAAGATATCTAAGTATGTAATATTAATATCCCTGTCCCATTTTGGAGGGGAGGACAGGGATAAAGAAAAGAAAAATGCAATAAATAATATTATCTTATATATAATATTATTTCTCATACTAATTCACTTTAACCTCATTTTCTGAGACATCAGATGGAGGAAGGAATAACTGAACTATTTCCTGAAAAGCTCCCACCATCTTTTTTGGCATATATTCTCTTGGGATTTCAAATCCTTCAAACTCTATTTCCTCTTCTTCATATGCTTTTTTCTTATCCGAGATTACTTTAACTTTTTCTTTGAATTCTTCTGGATTGTCAAACTGATAATTATTATCTATAATTATCGCTTTTCCATTCTCATCTTTTTTACAGAGTTTTTCACATAATTCTACTCTATCAAGATCAAATTCTTGGATTTTGATGTCATAGTCAATTTTGTAGTTTTCCAACTTATCCTTATTTCTTATAACAGCATAATTAAATTTAAATTCTTGCTCTCCACCTGTTTGTAAAAATTGATTCAAAACTAGAAAAGCTTTAACAATCTTTTTTCTCTGTAACTTAATCTTCATAATTAAATCTCCTTGTTATATTTATTATATAATAAAATTATAAAATCTCTAAGAAATATTTTTATTTCAAATACTAATTGTAAAAGTTGCAGTTCCAACTACTTCTTCTTTTTCAAATTGATATTTTCCTTCTTTTAAGTATTGATATGCTTCTTTCTGTATCTTAATATGTTCTTCTCTTCTCTGAATATTTTCCTTACATAATAAAATCTCTTCATCTATTAATGAAAAAAATAAATCTATATTTTTCTTTCTCTCTTTATTCTTACATTTTATTCTCTTTTTTAACTTCTCATACTTAGATGATTTTCCTTCTTCTCTTGATATCTCTTCTTCAAGTTGCATTATATTATTATGTATTTTCTCTTCCATAGCTACAAAAATATCAAAATTATAGACATTCGTAGATTCAATAATATTCTTAAACAATTTCGCTAAAAATTGAAGATAAATACTCTTATTTTTATCTTCATTTTCATCTATCTTTCCTGTTTCATCATATCTCTTTCTCTTAATAGGATCGGAGAGGACTAAGTAATACTTGTTTGTCTTTTCGAATTCTTCTCTTTTTTCTGGATGTAAGTCAGGATGAGTTTTCTTTGATTTTTTTCTATATGCTTTCTTTATCTCTTCTTTCGAAGCTTTCTTATCAATATCAAAAAATTTATAAATATTTTCTGTCATTTTTTTCTCTTATTATATACTCTTTATCTTTATATTCAAAATAACCTTTTTCTATCTTTTTATTCAGCCATGTAAAATGAACACAAGTTCCTACCAAAAAAGAAATAAACATTAAGAAACATTGTAAAAGTATATCCACTTTATTCTCCTTTTATAACTTTAATATTACTTACTTCATTCTCTATAGTATTCTCAAATACTCTATCTGCAATATCATAAAAATCATTATTCATTCCTACTATAATAAACTGAATATTTAATTTCTCTGATATTTTTCTTACCATCTCACATACACTCTCCATCAGATTTAACTTTTTCTCTGGATCATTAATATTTTTAAAAGGTTCATCTAAAATTATTGTATTTGATTTATTTTTTGACTGTAAACTCCAGCAAGCAATTTGGAGAGCAAAACTTACAATATCTAATAACCCACCTCCTGAACTTAGTACAGGATTCATTTTTACTTCATTTTCTATAAAGAATAAATCACATTCTGTCTGATTTCTTCTTGTTACAAAATCTACATCAAAATAGTCAGGTCTTTTCTCAAAAGGAATACTATCTATTGCTAAATTTACTATATCTGTTATATGAATTCTTACTTCATTCTGAGTTTGTCTTGCTACCTCTTGTATAACCTCTTGAGATTCTAGTAACTCTTGATACTCTTTCTTAAATTCTAGTAATGTTGTATTCTTTCTCTTTTTTTGTTGTTTCAATAAGTTCTTTTGACTAAACTTATCATTAAGAATTTTTCTATAATCTTCAATTCTCATTTTTATTCCTTACTATAATAAATATTATTTATGGCATTCTTTTGATTCTCTGTAATATGCTCATTCTGACTTACCCAATGCTGTATTCCATCAATAGTATCTGCTGCAAACTCGTATTTTTCATCCAATAACATTTCATCCATAGTTTCAATATAATCTTCCCATTCACAACTAGCACACATATTAATTCCTCACTCAACTCTTAATCTAAACTTTTTCCTACACTTAGGACAAGAGGTAATATCCTCAAAAGGGTCTCCATCTTCCAATCCTTCTATCTCAAAATCATCTATAGTACAACCACAATAAGGACAATCAAAAGAACAAAGATATTCAATTCTCTCATGCCAACATGTTTCAACTTTCTTATGTTTTGGCATATTACTCCTCCCAATCAAAATCAGATTCTAATTTTCCTAACTTTATCTCAATTTCACCACTAAGCTCATCTAACTCTTTTTGCTTCTTTTCTAATAAATTCTTAATATCTTCTTTCTCTGTAACTCCAAATTCTTTCTTTAATTTTTCCAGAATTGCTTCTCTTTTCCCCTCAATATTCGCTTTTTTCTTTTCATCCTCACTTATCTGAGTTTCAAAAGATTCAATCTTGTCTTGAACTTCTTTTAAATCTACCATTTTTATCTCCTAAATTATCAGTAAATATTTTATTTAATCTATCACAAAGAATCCGCATCCCTTCAACTACTTTATAAATAGCTTTTTTAGCACAGAAAAAGCCATAAGAAAAATCGGTAACTATAAGCTCCTTCTGAGCTTGAGTTAAACTTTCATATTTTAAAGGATGAAGAAATTCTTTACAATAATCTCTTAATAAATTTTCATTAATCTTTTTAGCTTCAATTTTCATAACACTCCCTTATAACATTATTTACACTAACTCTAACATTCTCAGGAATATTATTCTTCTCACAATAAGATTTTATATTCTCTTCAAAGTTCCATGTAATTTCTTTTCTGGATCCAGCTAATTCAATAAAACTATCTATTCGATTTTCTCTTTCTTCTCTCTCTTGTTTTTTTAAATCCTCTCTAAAGACATTATCCTGATCATCCAATAAATATTTAATCTCATATTTTCTTGTCTCAGTATCATATATATATACTCTCGGCTTATAATTCTTTTCTGTTAATGATTGTCTTGTAATAGTTCCACAATTCAATACTAACTGATTAGTCTCCGGATGAAGATACTCAAATCCTTTATGATTATCCCCACAGATAAATAAATTATAATCAGGAAACTTCTCACATAAATCTTTTGCTTCTATTCCTACTCCTTTCATCCAAGGAGGTAAAGGTTGATCAGAGACAAATTTATGAAGCATCATAATTTGACATTTTTTTGACTCTAATCCAGGTTCTTTCAATTTCTCATTCCAATTAAAACTCCATAATATCGCTTCCCCAGTAAATCTAATATCCCAACAATTATACCAATTAGAAAATCTACTAACTACTCCAATACTTCCTTTATCAAAATTTCCCATAGAGTGATTTACTAAATCATGCTGTCCAGCAACAAAACATACTCTAATATCTTTAAATATATCAAACAATAGATTCTCCAAATATTGAGGATTCAAAGGCCTCGCTCTATGAAAAATATCACCTGATATTAATATAAAAGCTTCTTGTTCTACTGCTATAAATTTAATTTGCTCTAGTGTAGCTCTCTGAATGTCCATAAAATTATCAACTCTATTAACTGGTCTATCATATCTAATATGTAGATCAGAACAACATAAAAATTTCATTAGATTACTCCTAAAATTTCCAACATTTCTTCATTTATAAAAGGATCTTTATGATCCAATACTTCTTTCTGAGTTTTCATTAAATTTATTATAGCTCTATACAGATTATTCTTTTTCTCATTCAAACTCGCTTTATTTTGACTAGCAGGAAAAGGAAGTGCTCTCTGAATAGATGTGCTTTCCTCTAATCTTTTCAATGACTCCTCCAACTCTTCAATTGGGATTGCATTCATCATAATTTGAAGAGGAAATAATATTGCTTTTATATATTCAGCAATCTCTTGACTTCTTTCTAAACTTGGTTTTTCCATTATCTACTCCTCATCTTACAAATTGAACAAGGATCCACCTCTTTAATATACTCTTTCATATCTCTTTTATTATTCTTAATAGATTCATCAAAAGAAGAAATATCATAATCATACTTACAGAGAGAGTATAAATAATCACATAATTTAGTATTTTCTCTATATTTCTCATTTAATAATTTTATCGAATTAAATAATTTCTTTTTATCTTTCAATTTCTTATACTTTTCCAATTCTTTCTCTTGCTCTATTAACTGAGAATTAGAATCATATAAAACATGACAACTTAGAGATTTATCTGCAAACTCTTTATAATTAATTCTTAATTCTTCCACTCTTTTAGCTTTCTCTTTAATATCTCTATATTTCTCCAATTCTTTATCATGAAATATAAGATCATTATTGTATAATAATAAATCCCTATAACTAAAATCTTTTTCTTTAGTATCTTCAAATAAAGAAGATAATTGAGAAGTTTGTTCTTTTTTTAATCCTAGATTCCTAAACTTCTCTAATTGAAAATCAATATTTAATAATTCAATTTCCATCTGTTGTAACTCAGAATACTCTTTCTGAATCTTATCTTTCTTCTGATTTAATTCTTCAATCTCTTTCAAACTCTCATTGGCATTTTCTACCCAATTAAACTTCTCAATATCTTTTGTTATATCTTCAATCTCTTTCTGCATATACTTAATATCTTGACTTCTCTTAGAAACTTTACTCTTTACTTTCTTAATCGCTTCATCCATTATCTGAAGCTCAATAATCTCATTTAATTTTCTAGCTACTTCACCAGGATATTCTTGTAACAGAAAGAAATTATCAAATTGTCCTTGAATATTTAAATCAGTAAATTTGGTTACTTCTTTTACTTCATCCGGAACCGATTGTCTTATAGCATCAAGTGTCTTCTTATTAACAACATATTTATTCTCTTTACTACTTTTAACTTTTTCTATAGAGTCATTTTCATTAAACTTTCCTATAACTGAACAAGATTTTAATTGGTGGTTGATCATCCCCTCCCCATTTGGCAGATTATCGACCAACCACCGTATGGATTTAACAATACTGGACTTGCCAGTATTACTAGTCCCTATAATTAGATTTAATTTATTATGAAATTCTAACTTAGAATCTTGATGACTCTCATATCCTTTTAATTCTAATGATTTAATCATAAGTTTTTTCTCCTAGCATATTCTGCAATCAATAAAGAATCAGCATCTTTATGCTTAATTATCTGTTCTTTTAACTGAGGAAACAATCTACAACCAATATCTCTACTCATTTCTTTCAATTGAGCAGACTTCATTCCAGTTATCTTATCTCTCTCTTTTTGAGTCATTTTCTTATTAGTTGAATATTTAATACTTGGTTCAGGAAGTATCTCTTTTTGCCATTCTTTAGAATCCATATATTGATAAGGAATTAGATAATATTCCAATAATATTAAAGTGGCTTCTAAAAATCTCATAGCAGAAATAGTTGATTTAACCTGTACTCCAGTATAAGGTCTCTCAACTATAGCTAAAATATTATTCTTATCAGAATCTACCATGTCCATATCAATATGATGTAAGATATCAGTAAATCCAGAACAATCAAGTCTACTAATCATTTGCTTCTTTTTTGTATAACTCTGCTCCATTCTAATAGGAGTTTTAAAAAATAAATTTTTTCCTTCTTGTAATATTGCTATACTTCCTGTAGATCCGTTATCGATTCCGATATATATCTTACTCATTAATTACTCCTTATTAAAATAGTTGCCTGTCTTTCCAGGCTGTCAGGTTTAGTTAGCAACTTTCCTTTGCCACGGCCTCTCATTTTTTAACAACGCAGGGTCTGTTATCCGTGTCTTTAACTGACTGACCACGCCAGTTGAGGTCTTTGCTCTGACAGGAGTCGAACCTATATCTCCCTTCCACTATGTTCTGAGGAAGTTTCGCTAGTGCATTGATCCAATTATGCTACAGAGCAACCTAATGCAAACAAACCAAAGCCAAAAACTCAAAATTTTCTTTTTCTTTTGAGCATTATTTTATCTTCAATTTTCTCCCATAACTCAATTACTCTTTTCTCAAGTTCACCTTCTAGATTATTATCTTCGATATATTTAATTAAAGAATCAGTAGTATAACCTTTATCCTTACCTTCATTATTCCATTGTAAATCTTTACCTTTTCTTAATTCTCCTTCTGGAGTAATTAAATCATATAAAAAATAAATATTGGATTTGATATTATCAATTCCATAATCATATTCAGTAAATAAAAAACAACTTCGAAACTCTTTTCCTAATTTATTTTTAGTAACAAGAGCTTTTATTAAATTTCCTACTTTTCTTTCCTCAGTTCTACCAGAGATAGTAACTTTTGAATATAATTTTTTAACTATCTTTAATTCTACTATTTGAGAAGCATAAAAATTGAGAGCTTTCCCTCCTGTTCTCTCTTCCTTTTTTCCAAATAAAACACCAATTTTATCTCTAAACTGAGAAGTTATCATTAGATGTAAATTACTCTTATTAATATTAGCATTATTCTGCCGAAAAAATTGACTCATTCCTTTTGCTTTTCCTGAATAATCATTTTTGATATTACTCTCTGTATCCTCTTCAATAGATTTCTTAATCTTTTTCATATCCTCTTTATGTTTCTTCTCTTCTCTATCATCTGACAACCCATCAAGACTATCTAAGATATAGATTATATCTTGATCATTTTTTAATTTTTTGAGAGTTTCTTCAACATTAAACATAAAATGTTCTACTTTTTCGGAGCGAGGTTCAATAAGATTAATATCAAAATTCCAAAGATATTTTGTATCAAGAGTAAACCCAGATTCAGAATTGTCAAATTTATGTGAGAATTTAGAATTATTATTATGATTAAATCCTAATGCTTCACAAGCAACCATAGTTTTTCCTGTTGACTCCCATCCTACAATATTTGAGACATAACCTTTCCCCCATCCTCCTCCAAGACATAAATTAAGTAAAGTAATACCGGAAGGATAAAATTTAATATCCTTCCGGGTTGTTCTCTGAGGAGGTGGACTTATTGCTTGTTCTGCAATCTTATCACTTTCAGATTTCATGATGAATCCTTCCTTTTTGCAAAGTTTTATATAAAGGAGTTCTCATTAAGTTATATATATTCTCATAACTAATCACATGAGTAGTATTATGAGGAGCATGCTTGATCTCATCCAAATATCCATATCTTCTAGCATTTTCAATAATATTACTAGGTGACTTCCAAGATACACCCCAAATTTCTAAAATAAAATCTCTAGCTTTTGAAAAGCTTATTTTTTCATACTCATCTTTTATATTAAATTTTAATCTAATCTCTTCGCAACTTCTCTGCTTTACACAATTAAAACAACAAACAGAGTCCCAGTAGTTGACTCCAAATAATAAGTTATTTGGACAAGATTTAACCTTATTCATAATTAATTTCCTTTAGATTTTTCCTTACAACTATCATAAATCTCTTTATGATCTTTTATGCATGTATCACAATGCTCATACTCATCCCAATCTTTTCCAAATTGAGTATTATAAGGACATTCATCTTTCTCAACCTTCTTCTTTTTCTTTTTCTTCACTGATTCTTCTTCCTTTTGCTCCTCTTCTTCATCTTGCTCTTCTTCAGTTCCCTCTTCATCTCCTTCCGCTTCTTCCAGATAATCATCATACTCACTATTATCTTCTTCAGTTTCCTCTTCATCTTGAGTTTCAGAAACTTCTCCAGATAATATTTTCTCCAACTTCTCTTGATCAGGTATTATAAGTAACTTTTCAAGAGAAATAGTTTTCTCTAATACCTTCTCATCATAATCCTCTATTTCTGTAAAATCAAATTGGATATATCTCCCAATTCCAGATTTATCAGTTGTAGAGAATTCAAGAGAGCAACATCCCTCTTCATTCAAATAAACTGGGAAAATATCTTCTCCTTTCTTCTTTTTCTTTTCAACAACTTCAAGCCATAATTCCTCAAAAATTTTAAAAGAGGTATCATACACATATATCTTCTTTTTATATCTCATAAGATATACACATCTTCTTGATGGAGTAAGATGTTTAATATCATCCCATTCCATTCCCTGATTCTGAGATTCCAAAAATTTCTCACAAATTTTACATGGTTCATCAAAAGTTTTCTTCATACATAGATAATGACCTTTCTCTAAACCTATACTCTTGTGAACCCAGATATCCATATTATAAGCCGTCTCCCCTTTTTTATCATTCGGATGCTTATTTGTCTCAATCTCATAAGGAATAATATCAATTAAATAGTCTTTTTTATTCTCATCTTTAAATCTTTCAACACCATTTCCTTTAAAATCAAGATATCCAATGAAAGTAAATGCTCCTTCACTTCTTGACTTATAAGATTTTTCTCCTTTTTTCTTCATTTTATCTTTTAAAGATATTTTTTTACTCATTCTTTTTTTCCTCCATAATTGAATCTAAATATGATTTATGCCAAGCTTTTCCTATCTGATAAGTAATTTGATACCCAAATACTATCAACATAAGAGTGAGAAAACTTATAGAAAAAGCTATAATTCCAATAATAAATATAAAAGTATTACTATTCATCCTCTTTCCTATTCAATCTTGATTTAATTGCATCTTGAGTTTTCTTTGCTGAATCTTTCTGCTTAACCTGACCATGATAACCACAAATCCAGAGATCAACTCTTTTCTCAAGAGCATTTTTTCTCTGTTGAAATGACTTAACTACACCATCCAATACTTCTGATTGTTTAATTATTTTATTTAGTTTCTTTGTCTCATCCCATAATTCCTGTAATTTTTTCTTATAATCTTTATCAACAAGAACTGACTTATCAGCAACACCATCAGAAGGAGCTTTCCCATTAATCAAAACTTGCTTATACATAAGAAAACAAGCAGCATATTTTTCTTTCACTTCAGTTTCTTTTATTTTCACAATACGTTTCTGTTCATTCAGTTCTTCATTTTTATCAGCAAGCAACTCATGATACCTCATATTAATTATTGGTTGTTTATCTAACTCTTCATCCAATTTATTAGAATCATAAGCTAAATCTTCAAAATAATTTAATTCTTTATCACTCATTCTTATCTCCTATTAAAATAATAATGCAGTAGGTAAGGATTTGACCTGTGGTTAATTTAATCCACTTAGGTGTTAGTCACCCTACAGTCCTACTCTAACCTATTAAACTTCTACCCTTCTTTGCATGTCTGCTCCAGTCCACTTAATAAGTGGTGTCTTCGGACTTCCATACACCTCTCAATATACGTCTCTATTCCGCCACTACTGCATTATTTTTGCTTCTTGAACTATGTTATTACTAACATAATTCTGTTATACTTAATATACTATTAAACAATGAAATTTCTAAGAAAAAATTTCAAAAATATTTACACATAGAATAGCATAATCATAAATTACTTCTCTCAATCCATCTATAACTATAGCAGCACGTGTACTACTACTATCCAACAAAACTTTTTGCATATATGATAATATTATTTTTCTAATACTCTCAGGATTTTCTCTTTGCAAATCTTTAAGAATTTCTCTACAATCATTCCAACTACCATTTAATAAATGTCTACATAAATCAATTACTTGCTTTTGATCATCTATTCTCTGTTCAGCAATCTTATTTTGTTTCTTCTCATCATCTAATTGAAGAACACTTTCTAATATCTTTAGAGCATCTCTTACATGACCATCACTTGTTTCTGCAATTTTCCTAGCCAAATCTTTTGGTATTTCTTTTCCTTCTCTAATACTAATATCAATTAAATAAGGATACAATAATCGGTTAGATATAATCTCCATCTCAAATTGTTGACATCTTGATCGAATCGTTTTTAGTAATTTATTTGGTTCTGTAGTACATAAAAAGAAATAAGCACTTTCAGGAGGTTCCTCTAGTATCTTCAATAAAGCATTTTGAGCATCATTAGTTAATTTATGAACTTCGTCCAAGAGAAATCCTTTATACAATCCTGAAAAAGTAGTATACATACTCCCCTCATATATAGTTTCCCTAACAGTAGAAATCCCTCTATTATTACTATTATTCAATTCAATTATCTCACAATTAAACTTTTCTGAAAGTATTCTAGCTATAGTTGTCTTTCCACAACCTCTCTCTCCATAAAACAGATAACTATGAGGATGGTTTTCTTTATTAATAAATGAAGATAAAATTTCCTTAGTGTTCTCATTACCTATAATATCTTTTAATTCTTTTATTCTATACTTAGTTGCAAAATCCATTATTTACTCCTTTTTAAGATTTAACTAAACAAGCTTTAGACCCATCAGAAACTCTAATAACATGTTCACACTTCATATATTTTGGTAGATTACACCAATTATTGGAATCCCTTTTACTAGCTTCATATAGACAACTATTATTCTTAAAATCATATTTACTTTTTGATTTTCCTTTTGGCATATAAATCTCCTTATATTTCTAATTCTTTTTTAGTATTCCATGACTGATCAATATCAGTAATCTCTGCTTCAATAGTCATTGGAACATTTATCCATTCCCAATGTTCTCTAACATCTTTTGAAGAAATCTTTTTCATAACCCCAATAAGATGATTTAATTCGGATGGAAATAAATCTAAAACTAGGGAGTCATGAATCTGTCCAATTATTCTGGTTTTCATATTATTTCTTCTCAAATAATTTTCAAATCGAATAAGACACCATAATAATACATGAAAAGCGGAGCCTTGAATAGGATAATTATTCACATCATTATAACTCATAAGAGAAGAACATCTAAATCCCGTCTTTAGTTCCACATACCCATTCTCCTGATAAAATTCCCAATTAGATTTTTTCCACTCCTGATAAATTTTAAATCTTTCATTCCAGAATTTATCTTCTATCTGTTCCACATGCTCCTGGAAATAAAAAACATCACTTAATCCATTTTTTGCTAGATGCTCCCTAGTTTCTTCTTTCATCATCTCCCAAAGATTACCTGTTATCTCACCAAAACCTCTTCCTTTTAAAGAATTATTCCACATTCTACAAGTTGAACCATAAAAAGCAGGGAAGACAAACCCATTCTTCCCACAATATCTCTCATATTTTGTAAGAGATTCCTCTGTCTTTAAAAATAAATCCATAGCAATATCTCTATGCATATCATTCTTAGAATTTTCTACATAACTTATCATTACTGGGTCTTGATGATAACAACAACTCATTGCTACTTCCATTCCCTTAAAATCAATCTCTAATAACTGATTTCCTCTACTTGGAACTAAACAACTTCTTGTTATATTCCTCGCATATTTATCCCTAACTGGAATATTTTGAAAATTAGGAAATTGACTTGAACTTCTATAAGTTCTTGGTATATTTAAAGAGAAAAAAGGAAAAATATAATAATTATCTTCTATTAATACGGCTTCTCTTATAAACTGAGCTAAATAAGTATCTCGTATTTTCTCCATTTTTCTTACTTTTAGAATATTATTAGTTAACTTTCTATCAAATGACTGAAGAGTTTCTTCATTTACACTCTTTAATCCAGAAGTAGTTCTATTCTCAGTCTTCCATCCACAAGCCTCATATAATAAATCTCTTAATTGCTTTGAAGAATTATAATTAAAATCCTCTTTATTTTCTAACTTATTAACTTCTCTACTATTCATAATCTCTTCATTAATAGCAGATATATTATCTGTTAAATCTTTATAATGAGAAGAATATACTTCCCTATCAAATCTAATCCCAGATAACCTTGATAAAGTAATATTTCCATCTAAGAATAAAGAAAATCCTTTTTCAAGATGATTGTCTAATTTTTTACTATGATCATTATATAGTAACATAGTAAAATATGTATCATATCCATTATATCTCATTAAATCTTCAATTGGACAATCATAAATAGTATTATACTCATTCCCTCCTCTAGTTGTACTATTCAAATATTTCTCTACACTCTTTTCATATCCAACTATTCCATAATTAACATAAACTTGAAACTTTAAACTTGTTATATTTGGACGATTATCTAGAATATGAGTGGATAACTGAGTATCAAACCAAATATTCTTAATATTAACTCCTAATATTTGTTTAGTCCACTTATACTCAAACTGGAGATTATGAAACACTTTCCTTATTCTTTTATTCCTTAAAATATTATTAAGAAAAGGAATTGTATTATCATCTAATAGAAAAACAAAAGTAAATAAATTTTCATCTGTTATAGAACAGCATTTAATAAAATGATTCTTCTTATGAGGCTTTAATCCGGAGGTTTCATAATCAATTGCTATAGTACTCTCTTTTAAACTATCAAGATTATATAATAATTTTTTAGCTTCTTCAGAATCACATATTTTTATATCTATATTATCTTTAATATACTTAAATTTCTTACTCCATTTTAGAGCTTGTAATAGAAAATTATTGAATTTTCTTTCTAAGACAACATCTCCCTTATTATAATTTAAATATTGTGGATGAAAATTAGGAAAAATATAACATTGATAATCTTGATCAGGTATTTTCCATCCAACCCACTCATTAATTGATGTTACAGAAGTCTTATCTCCAATTAAACCTTGTAATGCTATTTTACCAAAAGTTAATATCTTCTTAGGTTTTAGTAATTCAACCGTCTTTTTAAGATTTCTTCTACAATAATTTACTTGAGCATTTGTAGGAGTTTTATTTCTCTCAGGTCTACATATTATACTATTAGTAATCCAACAATCTTCTTCAAAATCAACAGAATACTTTTTAAAGGATTCTCTCAATAATTGACCTGACTTCCCTATAAATTGCTTGTTTTTCTCATCTTCAGTAGCTCCAGGAGCTTCTCCAATTATAAGAATCTCTTTCTTACCTTTCCCAGTATATTCCATCTTTGGATTAATACAATTTTTATATAATCCACACTTCTCACATAGATCAATTTCTTTAGTTTTTCTCTTCTTCTTAGGAGAACCTGGTATATATTTTCTTTTTTTCTCTTTAACTTCTTCAGCAAAAAAGAATCCTTTATTCATAACTTTCCTTCTTTTTTTATTCTAATAAGATTTTCTTCATATTGTATAACTACCTTATTTCCTTTTTTTACTTCTTCTACAATTATATCTACTATATTTTTTACTGTAGTTCGTTTATAAGGCTCTTTTCCAAATTCTTTAAATACTGGAACTATAAAATCACTAGAATCAGGTAAAGAGTTGGCCATAGGCAACTCATCAATCCTTCTTCTCATATTACCTCCCTTAATCAAAAAATCCTTTATTTATAATCTTTTGTTGTTTTATACTTGAAGAATCATTTACCTCATTCCCCCAGCAATCCCATCCATCATATTTCTGTCTAGCAAATAATTCAATTTTTAATTGATAAGGAAACATTTTTGTAATTCTATTCCTAAACTCATCAGGTTTTTTACTATGAACTGTTCTCCTCTCAGAATAGAATTGAGGAAACTCTTCCAGAGTCTCATATAACTGCTTTATATTTCTAGCTCCTCTTGGTTTTGGGATACTTCCTCCTTTCTTCTTACCAACTAGACATAACTCAATTTCTGACATAGTATAAAATCCAGGATTAACTGCCAACTTATTCCAAACAAAAGCAATTGTCTTATACTCAAATCCCCAACATTCTAAAATCTGAATCCCTTCTTTCATAAAAGGACTTGTTACCCATATAAAACAAAGACAATTCTTATCTGATAGATCATAAACAGGTAAAGCTTTAATCTCCTCTATAGACATTGTTGAATAATGATCACAAGCAGAATCCACCGGTTTAAATGAATTCTTGTACTTAGAGAATTGTTTATGAAAATTCTTTCCAATATATTCATAATCCCATGGAGGATCTGGATAAATAATTTCATATTTTTTATCTGGGAAAGGAATCATACTACTCCTCAATTGTCATTGTAACAAAGGAATAAGTTTCATTTCTAAAGAAAATTCTCTCTAACTCATTACTATAATAGATATTAAAAGATTTATCTTTCAAAACATCTCTTAACAAAATAGGATTGATAATAAATAATATTTCATTCTTATATTTTACTCCTAATTTTGACCTATACTCTACCTTACCTATCTCAGATTTAGAGTAACAAGTTAGTTGATTCTCTTTTATATATACATAAACCTTCTTATCATTATCATGGAAATCATTATTTATTATACTACAAATATCCAAACTTTCTAAGATTGAATGATGAAAACTTATATCAATATTTTCTTTTGGAATCTCTAAAAACTTAGAATACTCAGGAATCTCTAGTTGTTTATTAAGACATTGAATAATTAAATCATTATCAGTTTTAAAATATAAATGATCATCTACTAGAGCATACTTAGTAATATTAGGTATTTTTAATAAAATATCCGCTAAATTATTAGAAATAGAAAAAGCATGTTTTAATTTTGTCTTAAATCTATATTCAGATATTTTTTTATTATCCGTACTAAATAAACTATTACCTTTATAGAATAAAATATTTATATACTCATGAGTTTGATTTACTTCATTCATACTTGTAGCATATAAACCATACTGAGTTGCTTCATAAAAATCTTCCGGTAAATCTTCCCACTCTTTTATATCCACCATTTCTATTTTACTATCTGATTGTACTGTATTCAAATGAAATTCAGTATTTTCTGCCTCAAATGATATCTGGTCTTTCTCCATATTCATATGGAGTTCCTCATCTTTAATCTTTTCCAGATACTTAATTGTCTTTTCAAGATTAATATAACAGTTAAAATCAGTTTTATAAGGATACCTAATTATTATCCTTCCATCAGTAGTAAATAAGTAATTATCATCAAAATAAAGACATTTAAACTCCTCAACAACTCCTTTACCACTTGTTGCAAAAGATAATTTCTTTAAAATATTTAAAAATTCTTCTCTATTTATCTTCATTATTTAATCCTCCAAATAATTATATATTTAATCATCTTTTTAATAAAAGAATCCTTTTGTTTCCTTATAATTATATTTAACAACCATAGATTGATTTAATATATATAATCCTATTTCTGGGTTAACCATATTTCTTAATATTTTTCTTTTTGAATAATTTATATTATATTTCGATATATTATAACCATATATTATTTCATTCCCTGAAACTATTCCATGATGTTTTCTGCTTTCTTTAATATTTTTATTACCAATAAAAAAATTACACCAAAAATAATGTCTATTGATTTTTACACTTGGAATAATTAAAGGATTATAATATGGAATAACATTCTCTATTATCCATTTTGTTTTTTTTAAAGCAAAATATTTTAATAATATTATTTCCTGATATAATGACATATCTGGATAAAAAGCATTTCTATTATAACAACCTGCTCTTTTTGAATCTGATAAAACACTCATAATTTGAGTTCTGCTATGAGAAGGACAAGGTGGACTTGACCATATAAAATCATATTCTTTATAATGTTTCAATAAATATTCATGAGCATCCGTTATTATTACTTTATCATTTGGAAAAAAATCTTGGTATATCTCTGCTATGTCTTTATTTATTTCAATGGCTGTAACCTCATGCCCTACCCATAATTTACGATTACCACCAATACCAGCATATAAATTAAGTATTTTCATTTTACCTCTTAATCAAAAAATCCATTTTTTAATTTTTCAGGAATATAAGTTTTATTTATTTTACTCTTCTCTATTTCAAATCTTTTTTCCTGAGCATCGAAATAATCCTTGTCAAGTTCGCATCCTGTAAAGTCAAAGCCTAATTCATAACAGGCAATACGAATTGACCCACTGCCAACATGGCTATCGAATATACTATCGCCTTCTTTGGCATAGTTAGTTAATAGCCATTTATAAAGTTTAATTGGTTTTGCACAAGCATGCCATTTAATTTCATTCCCAACAATTCTATAATAAAAATATCTTATATTTTGCTTTATACTACACCATGCTAATTCACATTCTGAAAATCCAGCCCCATAATTATTTTTATGCCATACTATCCAATTATTATTTGATTCCAAATAATCAGTAAAATAATTACCTCCCCAAATAATTTGATTTTTACTTATTCTAAATAGTTCTTGAAAATATCCTTTGCCAGGAACTGTATTTAACCAATCTTTTTTTTCATTAAATTTCTAAATCGACCTCCACCTTCTATTCTTATAGGAAAAGGAGGATCAACAATAGAAAGGTCGAAATGTTTATCAGGAATCATCTCCATAAACTTCATACAATCAATATTTCTTACAATATTTAACATCTCTCTCCTGTTTAATAATATATTATTAAAATTTCTCAATCTCTTTTCTATAATTATTAATTTTTTTATCAAATAATTTTATAGAATTCTTTCTTATTTTTTCTTCTTTTATGTTTTCAAGATATTTATATTTAAAATCTTTATAATATTCTTTCAAAATACTTAATGATATTTCTTTTAAATCACTCATATTCTTTTTTCCTTAGTTCCAATTCTCAAATCTTTTATATCTAATAAACCAGATCCATATTGATTTAATTTTTCTAATACATCTAAATTTTTAAACTCTATTTTTCTATTTCCATTTTTATAAATAGTTAATATAAAATATTCATTTTCAAATATATTTTGATTTTCAGAATTATTTATTTTATCCTCAATAGTATTAGGATATTGTTTTTTTATTTTCCCATCCAATAAACAACAAGCAATTTCAATGTCATTTATACTTTTTCCTAACCAAGAATAATGAGATATATTACTTCTATAATTTCCTTTCCAATCTAATTGTATATTATAACCACAAAATCTGAATATTTTTTCAATTTTGTTTATATTATTTTGTACAAACTTGTGTCCTTTTCTATATTTAATACAAATTAAATCATTATACACTTCTTTTATTGTTTGTTTAATACTATCCCCATATTTTTCACTCATAAAATCAAAAGTAATATGAGCATCCTTTTCTGTAAAATTCATTTTGTTTTCTTCAATTTGTTTATTTAAATCCAATTCAGCTTTTTTAGTCATTACCTTTTTTATATTAGAGATATTTATAAAATATTTCCAACAACTAGCATTTAAATCATCCTCAAATTTACCATAATCTCTTTTTTCAAATACTTTTCTGCTTATTCTTGCATATAAATATTTCTCAATTATATTACATTTTTCTTCTAATCTCTGTTGATAATTTTTTATATTATTTATATCTTGAATAATCTCATTTTTCAAATCCTCAATTTGTTTAAATGTTAAATTTTTAATTAATTTATTCATATTTCCTCCTACTATTTATATACTAAAAACTAATAAAATTTCTAAGAAATATTTCATTAATCTAGAAAATAATCTCATTTAAATTAAAAATTCTTTTTTTAGTTCCATCAGAATAAAGAATATCACAATAATGAGAATTATGGGTTTTATCATAATATCTTATCTCTTCTATATATTCACTAGCAAGAGAAACTTCAGAAAATTCTTCCCCAAGCCTTTGTGAAAAAAACCAATTCCATTTAACTGATCTGATATTTTTATAATCAAGCATATAAACCTCCTTATTCTTCATTCGATACACTTTTTATCAACTTTTCTTTCATTCAAATTATCTATTAAAACTTTTCCAATATCTCTACATTCCAGACTAACAAAAAATTCCCCTGGATTAAAATCTTCATCCCTATTATGTAAGATATTTAATCTTGTAATCTGTTGCTTTTTCTCATCTTCAGTCTGATTTAATCCTATCATATGGGTAATATGATTCTCTTTTCTATAATCCTCATTCACATCACCTTGACCCAAATTCTGCTTGAAATTTTTTCTTGAAGTATGACTAACAGTTCCAACAGCAATATGCTTCTCCTGAGCTAATCTTCTTGCGCTATTCCAAATAAAATCAATACTATGTCTAAATTCTCCTCTATTTAAATTCTTTATATTATCCAAAAAATCAAATAAGACAACATCTGGAACAAAACCATTAAGAACACTTTCATCTAATACTTGGTTTATTTTTGGAAAAGTCAATGAATTACTTGGAAAACTTCTAATTAATATTTCTCCTCTTGATGATATTTTCTTCCTTTTAAAGATTGATCTAATCTTTTTTCCATTCAATCCTTTCTTTTCTAACTTTTCATATCGAATAATCATTTTATCGGAATTATCTCTCTTCTCAAAATAAGGAATTCTTACTATTTCTCTGTCCTTTCCATCTCTTAAGAATTTAACATCTCCCGCTAGATTCTGATAAAAATTCCTTAAATATTTTGAATGACTCATCTCTAAATTAAAAATGATTACTTTCAAATTATACTCAAGACAACATATTAGAGCAATCTCTCTTATATAAAATGATTTTCCTCTCTTTGCAGGAGCAACTAAACTGAAAAAATCCTCTCGATATATCCAGCTTAATTTCTTACCTATATCTCCTGGTAACTTAAAAAGTCTATCATTTATATCATCATTTAAAGCAAAATTGCAAACCTTAACCGCAGTATCTACGTCTTTCATTAAGAAAGTTTCTTGTTTAATCTCAGTTTGCTTTTCTAATTTATTATATGAAAAAATATGATTTTCTGCTTCATCAATATTATCTAGTTTCTTTGCTTCATTTATCTTATTTTGTAGAATATTTAAATTAACTTCTCTTAAATATTTTAATGATTGATCAATTACATAATCTTCATTATAATTCTCTTCTCTCTCATACTTACTGGATAGATGAGATAAAAATTTCTCAATTAACTCAAATTCTTCTTCATTTAATTTATTTTTATTATCAAGGAAGATATCCTCAATATGACTATGAATAGCTTTATTATATTGGATAAAATAATCTATACACCATTTTAATACAATTTTATAATAATCCGTGAAAGTTTGATAGATTAAACTTTTGTTTTCCATTAATATTGGGACAATTTTCTCACAAAACTTGTCAGAAACTATCAAACTAATAATAATTAATTTTTGTTTATTATTATCAATCTTTTCTATCTTCACATATTACACCTTTACTTTAGTAAATCTGTCTCAAAAAATGATATTGTGCCGTAACTTATTTTGAATAAGACGAAATTTTAACTAACCCTTTGTTAAAATTTCCAATATTACCTCCAATTCCTTTTCTTGAAGGATTGTGTCCATTTCTATATTCATATAATTGACAATTCTTTTCCTTACATAAATTAGCTTCAATAGCAGAAGTAGCACAATCAATACATCTAACTTTAATACTTTTAAGAGACGTTAATCTACTTTTTTTGAGTGTACGACCTAATCTATAATTATATAAGGAACATTCAGAACTTGTACAAAGCCGGACTTCACCAGGTTGATTATTCATACAAAATTCTACACAATACTTTCTTATCGCTTTAATTGGTGTCATAAAATCTCCTTTATATCTGTATTTACATCTATATACTATCAAATGATGAAATTTCTATGATTTTAATTAAAATTTTTCACTCTCTTGAAGTTTTAATTATATTTATCCTCTACAAATTTATATAATTTATGCTTATATAATAAATCTTCCTTTGATATATAAAATTTAAGTTCATATCTTCTATAGAACCATTCTTGAAATTTCTCCCACCAATATCCACCTATATATAATTTATCAATATTCATAGAAAAACCTTCTGGATTTGCTTGTTCATTAGCCTTTAGATATTCAATATGATTGTTAACAAAACTATTAATTCCTTCTAGATATAATCCAAAATAATCATTCTCAAACTCATGTCTAAAAATTTTTCTTTCATTTATAATAATAAAAGCATTTACAATCTTACTATGATTCTCCACTATCTTAGATATATTAATAATAAGTTTATTATGACTTTTAGTATCAAGATTCTCAAATACTTTAAAAGATTCTATATATTTCTGAGTAATTTTAGGATACTTGTCTTTGCGCTTTACTGGATCCACATTTAGTTTTTTAGGAGGATTAAATCCATTATATAGAAAATAACTAACAAAAGATGGAAATGAATTATATAGGAAGTCTGACAATCTGTTTGGTAAATTCCTTTTATCATCATATCCATATTCTTTATCATATATTTTTATTGCTTTTAAAAAGTATTCTCTAAAAAGATTCTCATCTTTAAAACCTATCTTAGAATTAAAATCTATATTCTTCTGCTTAATGAAAAGTTCTAATTTTTTAAAAGATCCTTTTGGGAAACCTTTAATAAAATATTTTATATATCTATCTACTTTTTCTATTTCTTCATTACTAAAAACTTTTTCTTTTTTTACTCTTGGTTTAATAATATGCAATTTATTATAAAATAAATTAAAGCATTCTTCAGTAATTAACATAGAATTTTCAAAAGGATTAGTAAGTTTAGAAGAAACTTTCTTATTATCTTTAGATAATAAAAGATCTTTATTATTAATTGTATTATTATCTTTATCATTTTCTAAACACGTGTTTAGAATACTAAATACCTTAATAATCCTCTTTTCTATCTCATTGGTATTCTTTTTATAAGTATATTTTATATTTATATATTTCTTCTCTTCTAGAGATTTTATTATCTGACTACATCTTCCTTTTGATAGATCAAAGAAAGAAGCAAAATAATTATTAGAAGCAAAACATCCATTATCATTATCAAGACTATTAATTTCAGTTAAAAAGAGTTTCTCCATCCATGATAATTCTTTATTCTCCCAAATCTCTTTAGGGATCCAGACACCTTTAAAAGCTCTATTAAAACTTTCTCTATTCTCATATGTAGTAACCTCAAAACTTTTATCGTCAACATTCATAAATTCTTTAGTTTTCTTTATCATTAATTACTCCTTTATTTTATAAAGTTTCTTACATAATTCTTTTGTTGTAATTGGAATTGCTCCTTTTTGAATTGCTAATTTTCTTTTATTTTCAGTAATATCAAAATGAGAGTCACATTTATTAGGTTTCTGAATCCATTCTTTCTTTAAACCAATACTCTCTGCAAATTTTATTAATTCATTATTATTCTTAGGAATAGAAACTAAATGATACCATTTTGAAGTTATATTTTTTACTCTCGCTTGTAAAGCCATATTATCTACATAAATCATACTTTCCTTTATTAATCAAAAAAAGGTTCTATAGCAGCAACCAGGTGTACAGCCCCAATCGCCACTATAAAACCTTCTTTCTAGTGTCTGTACCCACCTGCTTATAAATAAGTGAGCATCATAATACTAAAAAAGTATCCAAAAAAATATTATGATGCTCAATTAAAAAATCATCACCAATTTCATTATACAAAATTTTTAAGAAAAATAAAACAATTTTTTAAGAATTGACAATTTTTTTGATTTTTTTCCAAAATAATTCAATATCTTTATTTTTCATATTATCTGGAGCAACTGAATGTTCTATATTATATGTCTCTATCCCAAGACTATCTAATTCGGATACAATTTTCTTAGCTTTATTCTGCCCATATATATCAGGATCAAAAAAGACAAATATAATCTTAAATCTGGATAATAATTTTAATTGTTGGATAGTATAATTTTTTCCAAGAGCAGCACAAGTATTATCACCAAGTTTAAATACTTTAAAAGCTCCCTCTGTGAGTATACAATAATTTTTTCTACAATGATCTAAGTTATATAAGATATGTTTTATAGGGATTATCTCTTTATCCGGATCACAATTAATGTATCTATCTTCATTATTTAGACTTCTTGTTTGAAAAGTTACTAATCTACCACCAAAGTAGATAGGTATAATAATTCTATACCTATATTTACCTACTGAAGTAGTTCCTTTTAGTTCGTATTTATTAATTAGATAATCTGGCTCAAATCCACGTTTTATAAGATAATTTCTATGGATTGTAGTTAATTTATCTCCTGGTAAAATGATCTCATTTATAACCTTTTTATTTATCTTTTCTTTAATTCTATTCTGAGTAATATAGGTAGTTTCATATTCTTTTTTTATGTGATCTATATCTTCATATGGAACTAGTTTACTAATTACTTCCTCTATTGAGTGATACCCTGGATCACATTTCCAACAATGGAAATAACTATCTTCATAATTAAATCCAAGATGATTGGCTGAATCGTCACAGAAAGGACATTGAATATTTACCCAACCTTGTCCTGTATTCTTAGTTCCTTGTGGGATTGGTATATTAAAATCATTTAGAAATCTATAGATATCAAACACTTATAATAATTCCTTTATCTTTCAGATTATCTAAGCATTCTTGTAAGTATTTATCATTATGCTCCCAATAATAATCCCAATTATCACTAGCATAATCTATATTTGGGAGATCTTTCCATTCACAAAGACCTATTTTCTTTCCTCTATATATATCATATAACCATAATCTATCAACTTTATATCCTCTTTTTATCATTTCCTTTATTACTATACTATGATATATACAAAGAAGTAAATAACTATGAGAAAAGACATAATTAACAACAGAATGCTTCTTCCCCCATCCAAGACCTCTTAGAGCACAACACTCCCTATGCTGTCCTAATAGTTGTTGTCTTGGTAGATGAGGAATTAGTTTATAATGCCATAATCTCATATTATCCTCCTTATTTAATATTATATTTCTTAATATCTACTAATTCTGATAATAACATCCCACAAATAGCACTCTTTTCTTCATGCTTGGGAGCAAAAGATTGTATAAATAATCTATAATATTGTGTACAATATTTTCTAAAATCTTCGTCTAATCCTTCTTTAAAATGAAGCTGCCCTCCATCAAAGAAAAATATATTTGCTAACTTATTATATTTATCATAATAATCATAATGACCTCTCTTCTTTGCCTCTTCTAGTAATTCCTTATTTGTTGGTAAGTCAGTAAAAGGACTAATTCCTTCTTTTTCTACTATTTCTTTAAAATTAAATTCTTGTAAATTCATATATTACTCCTATAAATAATTAATATTAGTAAAGCCTTCTTTTTTATAATCTTTAATTCTCTGTTGAGAATGTCCATATAATACTTTATTCATATTATCATTAAAATCATAAATCTCCACAGTATCTTTTGTTCTTCCTCTCAATCCTCTACCAAGCATTTGTATAGTTTCATAGAATGAAGAACCTCCTCCAGCTAATATCAAATGATTGATATGATCAATAGATACCCCTTGTTTCAATACCTTACAACCAATCAAAACAAAATCATTATCACCTTTATCAAATTCTTTTAAAGCAATTTCTCTATCTTTTTTTGGGGTTCCCCCATATAAAAATATACTATTAATTCCTAAACTTTCTAAGATTTCTTTTAAAATATTTCCATGAACTACCTTCTTAACTAGTATGAGTTTCTGACCCTTTTCACTCTTACATATATTAGCAATAATATTATTTCTAAAATCATTATGAATTATACCTAGTTTTTCGAGTTCTCGAAAATTAGTTAATATATGCAGATTCATATTATCAATATTATAGATATTAATATTTGGAACAGCTAAAATATTCTTTTCTTGTAACTTCTCTGGATCCACAGTATAGATTATACCTCCAATAAACTGTCTTGTCACTGCATTTTTAAATTTATCTTTTCCAAAAGGAGTAGCAGAAAATCCATATCTGTAAACTATATCTTCATTACTTAGTACATTATGATGTTCATTTATTCCAATTTCATGACACTCATCAATAATAACCATCTCATATTTGTTCTTTAATTTATGACTACTTTGGACAGTAGCCATTACTACTTGATGATTCTCATTAAGATTTTCTCCTTGGACAATACCTACATCTAAATCTGCTTTTATTCCTCTTTCATATGTCTGTCTAGTTAAGTCAATACTATTTGTAAGAATTAAGGTCTTTATATTAGTTAACTTACATAAAGCTAAGAATATCTCCGTCTTTCCAGTTCCAGGTAGTAATTTAATTATTCCCATAGTATTCTTTAATATATTCTCAAGACATTCTATTTGATAATCTCTTAATGTAATATATTCTAATATATTAGGATCAATAGTAAACTTCCATTTTCTTTTCTTTCGATTATCAAATAAGTAATTAAAATCAAATACTACACCTCTTTTTATAATAAATTGATTAAGTTCTTGCAGAAAACCTACAGGAATGTATAAAATTTCGGCATTATTTTTAAATAATTCAACCTTTTTTGCCTTTCTTATATCAAATTTTCCATAACTAAAACAAGTTGATTGATCAAAGAAAGTAAATTCTTTTTGAATGATATACTTAGATATCTCATCTGCTGTTACTATAATAATATAGTTATTTTCAATATATATCTGTCTTATTTCAATTGGATAAGTATTTATATCTAATAAGATATTAAATCCAACTCTTCTCAATGAGTTTAATATTAAATCATTATAAGGGAAAACCCATACTTTACTATTATAGAGATATAATCCTCCTTTAATTTTCTTAATATTTTCAACTGTAAGTTTATTATAATCAAAGGATACTAATATTTTTTTCTTCTTTGTCTTTTTCTCTATATATACTTCTCCTATCTTCATATCGTTACCTCTCCAGTTTTAAGCATTTGTCTTATGGAACCAAAAGCCTTCTGTATTTTGTAATAACTATGATTATGTTTATGATAAATATATTCTTGGATAGCATATTTAAAGTTACTTGATTTATATTTTGTATTTTTCATGAAAGGTCTTAATAATTCTCTGAAATTAGGTTGGATAACTAACTCAAAAATATCATTAATTACATTATTTTTATCATTAATTTTGAATTTTTGATTAAAATTTGATTCATTCTGTATCAAAATTTCATTTTTTATTAAGTTTTTATACTTAATTTGTTTAATTTCTTTCCTTTTTTGTTGTTTATAATACGTTTTTATATCATTTATTAAATTATTTGACATAAATTTGATAAAACTGACCTTAAAATAATGATAATTGTTATAACTTTTCATAAAACTTTCATTAGATAATGATAATAAGTCATCTTTATCTAATTTAAAATATACACTAAAGATAGAACAAATCTTTTCAATGTAACTCTGACATTGAAGATAATACTCGGAAGCTGATTTTTTCATTTTATCCCTCCAATAAAGTTGATGTTACTGACTCCTTATATATTAAGGAGTTTCAACTATTAAAGTCTCATCAGAGTAACTATTCTAAATCTCTTATAAAGTCATTAAAATCAACAAACTCTACTGGAATCATTTCAGCCATATCTAAATCATATGCTAAATTCTCTCCATACTCATCTGGGTTATATTCACAAGCATTCCCAAAGAATGTTGCATATATACCTGGCTTATGCTTCTTTTTAATCATACGTACTCCTTAATTATATATTTTATCCCTCTATTTCTAGAGGGATTAATTTAATCTTATTTTACATATTCTACTAAGTAGAAATAAGTTTTAAAACTTAATATTTCTTCGATTTCCCATTCTTTCTCTTCTTTTATCCAATTAAATTTAAAATTATATTCCTTTATATATACAGCCTGATGAGTAACTTTTCCTTTTTTAAGTCTATAAATATAAGGTTTTAAATCTAGATATTGATAACATAACCAAGAAAAAACAGCAGCATGACCTGCACAATCTGTATATCCAATTTTAATTACTTCTTCTGGATTAGGCCACCCTTTTACATCTTTAAAAGGAATATTTAAAACAAAAAATAAAAATTCATTAATATTATATAAATCTGATTCTTCTTCTTTAAAATTATCAAATTTAATATTATAATCAGGAAAACCCATAATCTTAATTGGTGCTTGTGGACATACACACGAAAAAAACATTGATAATAAAATTAAAACTAAAAATAATCTTTTCATAATTACTCCTTTAATAATTCCCTCCTTGAGCTTTATGCTTACTCATAATATATATTGTGATCACCCAAGGAGGGTAATAAAGATTTCCATCAGTAACCAAGCAAACAGCAATGGTTACTTAAATATGATAACCACAGTCAAAACACTCAACTCCATTAAATGCATAATATCCACAACATGGACATTTTGAATAACTACATTTGGAAATGATCATAAATACCTCCTTAGTTTTAATTATTTTCCCAATACTGTTTAAAACCTCTATTCTTTAAGAATATATAAGCTGTTCTTATTCTATTTATAGCTCTCATTTTTAATAAATATCTTCTATTTTTCCCTTTTAACTTCTTATCATCTTTCTTATAGTTTGTGAAAATTCCATCAGTCACATAAATCATCTATTACCTCCTGATTTGTTATTATATATTCATCTTGTTCAATATCATAATAACCTTCGTTTATAACTAATCGTCTTAACTCATCAAATAATAATATAGGTTCATCATAGTCATTATTTCTCATATTTACCTCCAATAATTTTTATTTAATTTTGCATATACCCTAATATCAGATTCTGGGTATTTTTCATAAAATATCTTAATTGCTTCTTTTGGAGAATTAGCTTTTATAGTTTCTAAAACTCCACCTAAATATATAATATTATATTCTTTCATATTAATCCTCCTTAGTTTAATGTATTCTTAGTCAACCCGACCCAGTGCTACGCACCAAGCCGGATAAACTAAGAAGTAACAAATGAATTATATCCAAGCATATAATAAATGATTTGACTTTACAGCAAAAGTATTACTATTAGAGTCAATGAAGACAATCTCGTCTTTATCTGGGTCTAAAGAAATCCTCTCTACTTTCACTTCGCTATTATTTTCAGGAAGTGAAAGATGCTGTCTTGTATCAAAATCCCATTCAGCAAAAATTGTTTCACCTACTTTAACTTCATCTGCTTTTTTAAGATTTTTAGTTGAAAATTTGTTAAAAAATTGTTCAAAATGTCCTTGAGCAGCTTCTAAAGCTCCTCTCTGAGTTTCGTCTATTCCTATTATATTTCCATTATAATAGATTTCATAAACGCCTCTAGCATAATTAAGAGAAATAAAATATTTGTTTCCATTACCTATTCTAGCAGTATAGGTATCATCATAACCTCTTCTAAAATCTAATTCTTTCATATAATGCTCCTTCTTAGTTTATTAGGCTATCTCATCAGTAATGCTTGCCTAAGGCATCAGACTGCCATTGCTGGCAGTTTCGAATTATTATTATATTATTTTATAAGTTTCCAATTGATATTATCAATAGCATCTTCCTTTAAAATTACATAATCATATTTAAAAGGTTCATCTAATTCACAATAGTAAACATTATCTCCATGATAAGGATTATTTATAGATTTTACTCTATAATTTTTACCTGAATGTAATGATTGTACTATACTACCTTTTTTAATATTATTTGTTGTTGTCATAATCAACTCCTTAGTTCAATTTAACGATGTTTTGTCATCGTTATGATCTTATTATAATTCAGTTTAATAGTTTTGTCAAGCAAAAATGCAAATATTTAAGCTTTTTTTACATTTTTTTTGATATTTTTGCTAATCTTCTATGATATTCACAAGTACAAACCTTTTTATTGTATATAGGACTGTATTTTTCAATATAATATTCTTCTAATTCTACTAAATTTTTACCGCTACATTCAATATAACTAAAAGAATCAAACTCTTTTTTAACTTTATCTCTACTCCCATTACAATGTTCACTAATTCTTGGTATAATATTAATTGTTGCTCCAACATAGACAATCTCTTTACCTCTAAATAGAAAATAAACTCCCGTTATTCTGCCTTTTGGATATACTTTAATTCTTGTCTTTAATAATTCTCGCTTAGTCATTTTTCCTCCAATAAAAAAGACTGTCTATTGCAGGTTTGACCCGAATTAGAAACCACTACAATTTATAATTCAACCTGCAACAAACAGTCTTATGTAGTGTTATAAGTATAGCAAGGGTCAATTGCACTTATTTAATATAAAATATAATAGTTTAATAATTTTGTCAAATAAAATAATTAATTTTTTAAAAAAATCTTAAAAATTTTATGTTATAATAGTATATATAGTATATTATTTTGGAGAAATAAAAATGAATAGAGAGAAAATACCTATTGTATTAGAATATCTTAACTCATATGCTAACTCCCAATTAAGCCAAGGCAAGAGAAATACAAGAGAATTATTTCCTTCATTTGAACATATTAGAAAAAACTGTAATATGAAAAAGGTAGATGATGTTAAAAAGATTATTGATATACTAGAAGATAAAGGGGAAGTAATAAGATTCACAAGTCAGAGATATCTTAGATGGGTATGGGATAGATTAAATAAGAAACCTTCCAATCCTATTGGTTCCAATATAAATGGAAATACTTTTTCACATATATATAAAGATGACCTTGCAAAACTTCAAAAAAAATTAAAAAAAATTCGAGTTTCTTCATTATTAATAATCAAAATTTTAATCACACTTCCGGCATTGATTGCTACTATAATGAGTATACATTATACTCGTATATGGTTTACTAATTATTTACCTACATTCTTAGCAAGCATCTCAAGTGTAGCTATTGTATTATCTAACATTGGAGCATTCGAGAGCTTGTTCCTCTTTGCAAAGAAAAAACAAGTATTACAGATAATATTAGCTACTTTTATATTCCTTATTACATGTAGTTTTTCCATTGGAACCACACTAGCTGGGCAGATGAATGTTGAGTTAAAAAATAAAAATACTTTCATTATTAATAGATCAAATAAAAAACATATCCAAATAGAAAGATATAAGCAAATGATCTCATCTTCAAATGAAGATTTAGAGAGATTAAGAAAAGAATATGATCATAACATTGAGCAAAAAGAATTAAATCAAGATAATACTAGAGATTATTGGAATTTTAATTATCTCGCATTTCTTAGAAAGAAAGAAATGAATAAACTAAAGGAAGAGATAAAAGAATATGAAACTAAGATTGAAAATCTAATAAATAGTAATGAAGATAATATTACTAATATATTCTTTTGGTTAAGAGAATTATTTAGTTTTGATCCAGATATTACAAAATTTATACTATATATGATTCCAGCTATCTTCTACGATATAATTAGTCCTTTTTTCTTTGCTATCATCTTTTTCTATAAGGAGGAGAGATGAAATATTATTTATTATTAATTATTATATTACTTCTTAGTTGTTCTATGGAACATATGACTGAGGAAGAGTTTAATCCAGATGACTATGAAACTCCAACTTATAATGTTAGATTTGACTATTTGGATAAAAAAGTTAATTTTCTATTATCTATAGGATATACTTTAGATCAAGCCGGTTACAAAAAAGCATTTATCCATATAATAAAAGATTTTGTATTTGAATATATTGAATATAAGATAATAAAAGGAAGTTATAATCCAGAGCAGATAAAAGAAAGAAGACGAGGGGATTGTTGTGAGTTTACAACTTTATTTAGCTGGTTATGTTATGAATATTTAGGAATAAAAGATATAATAATTTATAGAGGGAGAAATGAACTAGGGAAACATAGATATTGTTATATAGAAGAATATGATTTCTATTTTAATAGAATATGTAATCTTGAGATATTTGAAACTTATGACTTTGATACTTACTTTAAGTATGTAGAATATAAATGGAATAATTATGACTAAGAAAGAGATCAAGTGTCAGAAGCATGGCTATAGAGGTTCTGCTAGTTTCTGTCCAGATTGTGAAATAGAGAATCTATTAAAGCAAGATGATAAGTTCCAGAGGGAACTAAAGGAGAATAAGTATATAAAAGCAAATCTTAGGAGAAATAATGTTAACAGATAATACAATTAAAAAAATGAAAGAATATCATAATAATATAATTCTCCATGCACTAGATAATCTTGATAAAGCGGTTATCTCTAATGACTCAAGAGAAAGTACTTTTTGGGAGAATTTTTATATAGATTTTTATGGCTTTACAGAGATATTAGAAAAGAAGAATGAAAAACCAAATGTTAGTAAACCAAAAATAATTAAAACGAATATGGAAGACCTCCCAGATGTGCTAAGAGATATTATAGAAGGAAATAATTAATCATTCAATATTTACAGAGATTCTTTCCTCATCAGCAGCAATAACTTGTTCTACCAAATCTTTAAATTTTGTACTTAATTCATTAAAATTCTGATCTCTTATCTGGATTCTCTCTTCACAAGTTAATTGAGATTCATCTTCTATACAGATAAGTTCAGGTCTTTCAATATCAATCTCTTTCGAAGATAGACATGACATCATTAAGCATATGATTATAAATATTATCAGCTTGCTTAGAAGTTTTGGCATTAATAATTTGTTTCTCATAATCTTTTCCTTCTTCTTTAATTTGTCTTCTTTTTTGTCTTAATTTTCTATCTCTTTCAATTTTTTCATTGATTACTTTTCTATTCTTAGATCTTATTACTAAAGATAATATGACAATTATAAGAATAGCAATAGCAAGTAAACTATATGAAACTAAATAAGATATAAAAGTTGCTGACATTACTTACCTCCAATCTTTTTTCCTAATCCATCCAATACACCAACACCAAGTAAAGCAGCTCCTACCCATACTAGAGTAGTGGAAGCTCTTAGAGCTGTATCTGGATCAGCAATTTTGACAAATAATGAAAGTAATCCAATAAAAACTAATAATGAGCCACCGGCAACCATAAAGATAGTCCCCCATAGTCTCTTACTAGATTTATTTCCTGTAGCTTCATTTGTTAAGTATTCTTTCATATTTTCCTCCAAATATACTCAAATTCATGAATTTTTGTAATCTCATCTGGTTCAAATCTCTTTATCTTTCCATCTTCAACGTCAAAGCACCAGAAGTGATTTTTATGTTTCTCTAAGATATTAATATAATGTCCAGTTTTTGTTTTCTCATGAATAACCCGAGCAATATATCTCTTTGAGAAATCATTTTTAAACTGATCAATTGTAAGATTTAGATTAATTATTAGAGTGTTATGAAAATGTGCTTTTATTACATCCCAGATTAGATTAGATGCTTCTGCTTCTTTACACTTTGGATTCTGTAGATAGTTATATGCCTTATAAATTCTAAAAGTTTCATTCAAAATATTTGGAGTTAGTTCCTGCTCAAGAAAAAACTGACTAATATTTGCAATAGATGTTAGAACACAACCCCATCTTCCAATTCTATCACTCCATATCTTACCTTCCCAATTAGGAGTAAGACATTCAGTCATTATCTCGTCTCGCCAGCGTGGATCTGTTTGAGTATTAAATAATAACATATTTAACCTCCTCTAAAGACAAGATCAAATATTGTTGCTCCAACTAATAGAAATATCTGAACAATCATTATCCATAATATTTTATTAGTATTTTTGTTCGCCTTTTCAGCAGTATCATTAGCTGAAGAGGCTTGTGTTAATGCATCTTTTGAGGTTTCCATAGCTCCTCCTAAGTTAGTTTCAAATTCTCTAACTTTATTTCCCATCGCATTTATATCTTTTATACTATTCTTAATTAAAAATCTATTGGACGAGGTTCTCTTTAACATTAATTCTCTATCCTTATTTCTAAGCTCATATAACTCTTTTTGAGTATCTCTTACTTCTTCTCTAAATTCTCTTGTCTCCTCGTCCATAATAGATCCTTGTTACTAATAATCTCTTCACAAGTTAATTTCTAACACTAGGTTTAGCTGGAAAAACTTTAGGATCTTCTTCTAATATTTCTTGAATAGTTACTGAAGATAAATCAATTGTTTCAGGTAAATCCCTTAAAGCTTCCCAATATAATAACCAATTCTTGAAATCATCTTCAATTAAAGACATCTCCTTCTGTGTCCAATTATTATCTCTACCATATTTTTCACCAAGATGTCTCTCGAGAATCCAAATTGTAGACATTATTAACATATCTCTTTTGTATCTTAGTTTTTCTAGTTTATTCTCATCTGATTCTAGAATACTATTAATTTCATTATTATAATCTTCTTCTGTCTTTTTAATTACTTGACCATTCTCATATTTATACTTATAGAAGATAATATCGTTTTTTAATTCCATTAAATCTAGATTGAAGTGTCTATCTCCATCTTCATTTACTAAGATACTATCTTGATCAGGTTCTTCAAAGGCATCTGTAAATGTCTTAATTATATTATTATCTTGGTCAATCTTAATAAAATGTCTTGTCATAAATTCTCCTTTAATATAAAGATAATGGAGGGTCTATTGCTTCTATAATATTGGTATATGTCTGACTTAATGGATTCAGGTTATATACATCAATTGTCTCATCCATGGAATCACAGACAAATCCTATTCCTCCAAAAGATTCATAGTAATAGATGCTTAAAGCTTTTATATCATCCGTTGTATCTGCTCTTAGATAATAATTATCTTTGCAATTCCAAACATATTTTGGATGATTAACAGGAAAATCACAATAAATTTCTTGATAAGAACACTTTATATGTGGGTCTCCAGAACAATCAGAATTTTCAAAATAAAAACTTCCAATTTTCCCAGGGATAATTCCCTCTTCTAAATCAATTAAGAATAGATAACCACTATCAATTAAGACCATTACAAATTCTTCATATCCACCAACAACTCTCCCGAGATAAGTATCATTTTGATCTTTAATTCTAATTGTTTTATCTTCATTGCCTACTAGAATCAAAAATACACATAAAAAAACTAGTAAAATAATAAAAAATTTCTTCATAATACCCTCCTTTAAATTATCTTATTAAAGTTCAGCATCAATAGTGTAGTGAGCAGACATTACACTAGCGTCTGGAGCACCTGGAGCAGAAACATAAGGAATTCCAGATGAATATTCCCCAGCAAATAAAGTACTTCCTACTACGTGATCACCTGGAACAGTATTATCATAGACACGGTTTGCAGTTCCAGTATTATCTGAATACCATACAACTGTGGGGGTAACTCTTTTTTTAGCTGCAAAAGCTTTCTGTAAAGTAATATACCTACTTAATGAAGATTGACGTCCAACCAAAGCCCCTACACTAGTTACTGTTCCTGGATATACATCATTATTATAAGATTTCTCATAATATCTTTGACATCTTACAAGTTCTAATCCAATATTTACTCTACTTTCAATAATAGGAACCTTTCCAATATTAAATGTAATTCCTGCAAGATAAAAATCATTTGCTGTATTATCACAAACATTCACTTGATTAGAAGTTGAAAGATAATTACTACTATTCCATATATCTTTTGTTCCATGCCAACTTGTTCCAGCGGCGAGTGTCCAATAAATTTTTAATCCTATTCCATTAGTATAATTCCAAGTTCCACCTGAGAAATTAAAAGGAGTCACAATTGTTTTATATTCCCATGTATTAGCAACACTCACTGTATATTCTGAAATGTAACTTCTATTGTTACCTGAATTTATTACAGAAATACAATGAACTCCTGTTTTTGCACTTTTCACCCAAAATCCGAGTGTTCCATAATTCCCTACATATTTTTTGAAATTATATCCTTCTATATAATGCCCAAGAATACAATATTCACCAGCAGCAATTGAGGTATCTGCAGTAGTGCAGTCTACTTTTAAACTATATAATAAATTAGGAGCTGAAGAAGGAACATCTGTACTTCTTGTTATATCATGAACCATAACTCCTGACTTATCGTATCTAAATCTATCTCCATGATAAGATCCTGTTGTAATTCCTGTAAAAGAAATTTGTCTCTGCCATATATTTAAGGATCCATTTATAATATCATTTCGGGAGTCCCAACTTCTAATAAGATTTCCTACTGTTATCTTTTTATCTAATACACTTGCTCCATCATAGACATGAAGAAGTCCTTGACTATCTAAGATTGTTTGTTCTGTTGCTTCAGTTAATCTTTTCATTTTTTACTCCTTCTTGTTTTATATTGAATTTTATTATCTTTAATATAAGGAACTTTCTCAATATTTTTCTCATCTATTCTTTCAAATAATAAAATATCTTCTTCTTTAATACTTAATATTTTAGAAGCTTGACTTTTATTTATTTTACTTGTTAGAATAATCCTTTTTGGTGTTTTATCTTTTAAAAATACTTGATAATAATTCATAATATTCTCCTTTAAGCTATTATTATCCATTTTACATATACAGTAGTACTTCCATCATCATCTAAAGTAAAACCTGTATCAGTAGCACTTTTTGGTAAAGCAGCTTGATTAGTAGTTTTTGTCTTTGTCCATATATTTAGATCAGCAGTACTAGGATCAGAAATATATTCTAATACTTGCTGACTCGAATAAGTAGCTTTATCATCAGTTAAAGCATCATGAGTTGTTACAAATTTAACTGTTGTAGATATATCAATATACTCACTTGAGGTTTCTGTAAAATAAACTTCTAATTTACCTCCAATCCAATTTCCACCGAGACTAACAGTAACATCTCCTCCTCCTCCTGTAACAGTCACAGTTCCATAAGCATATTGTAGATGCCAATCACTAGTAGTAGAAGTTCCTGTTGCTATATATCTCCAACCATTTGTAGTATCAATATAGATTTGTCCCTTGAAATCTGGAGCAGAAGTAGGAATACCAGCTCCTTCTTTGACAATTCCGGACATAAAATTTTCATATGACATCTTCTTATCATAAGTATCATCCTTATCATAACTTTGGATTTCCATATCTAATTTTGGAGTAGTTAATTCTGTTAATTGTGTTATTCTCTTAGTCATAATAATCTCCTATATAGTATTTTCTAATTTTTCTAATTTAATCTTCCAATTTATAGTTTTGGCTGCTTCGCCAGTAACTTTTGGTACTAGAGCATTATTTACAACATCTGCTTCAAAATTAATATCCCAAGAAAATCCTGAAAAAGCATATTGATATACAGTATCTGTATTATCACCCCCCATATAAAAATACACTCCATAAGGATCAAAAAAACATCCTTGTGGGTCAGGATCTTGGGAATTTACAGAGAGAGTGGACCCAGTTGTAGCTCCACCTGTTAATATCCAACTAGATGGAACTGAATATTGAATAAAACTATTAGAAGTATTATCTAAAGTATATAATGTTTTTCCATCTGGCTTAAAAAATAAATCAGTCGTTCCTGCAGAAACAGATAAACTAATACTATCATAAGAAGATCCAGTCAAACTCCAAGCTGAACCAGTTGAATATTGATATATAACTCCGCCACCAACAACATAAAATTTATTTCCATCTGGTTTAAAAAATATGCCAACTGGAGCTGATGTTTGACTTGCGGTGGAAAATGATACTGAATCATAACTCCCTGTACTTATATCCCATGGAGTACTTAAAGTATATTGATATATATCTCCCCCTCCTGCTGCTCCACAGACATAAAGTTTTGTTCCATCAGGCTTAAAAAACATACCACCAGGAGTTCCTTCTTCAGTACTTACATCTAAACTTTTAGAAGCATATACTGCTGTACTTACATCCCATGGAGTACTTAAAGTATATTGATACACTGTATCATTAGTATTTCCTATAATGTACATTTTAGTCCCATCCATAGAAAATTTAACACAACGAATAGCGCTTTCCTGTGCACTTATAGAAACACTCTTTGAATCATAACTTCCTGAAGCAATATCCCAATTTCTATTAGATAAAACAGTTTTATTATTAGTTTGTAGATAAATACTTCCATTTCTTATAACTTCACCAATTATTTCCCAAGATTTACTTTCATCTGAATTATCTCTAAAAGCACTAACTATTGCCTTAAAAATAATATTACTATTATCAGCAACTATTAATCTACTATTTGCAACTCCATTTAAGAAGATTTCAGTTTCAGTAGCATCAGCAGTAACACCAGAAAAAACATCAAAAAACTGATTAATAAAACTTGACCATAAGTAATATCTATATTTTAAGTAGTTTTCATACTCTCTTGGAGGTTTTTCTAATCTATTATATCCATTATTTTTCTTAATAGTAGGAGGTTCTACTTTATTATTAATCGCAGTTATAGGATCTAAAACATCCAGTAAAGCCCATTTTATTTCATCAATATCTGGTTTTGTTATTAAAGCCATATTATTCTCCTTATGTAGGTTCAGTTTGTCCTATTACACTTTGGTATTCTCCTCCTTCATCAGAGAATCCACCAATTGTAATATCTGTAAAATTTATTAATAAAGATTCTTCACCAGAACCAAAATCTATTAAAAGTAATTCTTCACCAGAACCAAAATCAATAGATAATTCATCTATACCTAACCCCCAATGAAATATCGTTAGACTTTCAGTTCCAGTTCCAGGATCAATATCTAATAATTCTTCTCCTGATCCATCTCCTGAATCGATTGCAAGTTCCTCTCCTACTAAATAACTATAACCTGCTCCATCTGGATCATCAAAAAATACAAATGGATTACCAGAACCTTCCACTAATATTAATCCAACACCAGCAGCTAATATTTCTAATATTTCAAGATAATCCGTACTTGTTAATGGTGTATCCACCCAAATTTGTAAGTTGGCATTTCCTAAGTATATTAAATGAACCTTAGTTGCTCCATATATTCCAGTTAATGCACTAATAACAGTTTCATGTTCTCCTGAACCACTATTAATTATTGCTTTTACTTTAAGGACTTTTCTATAATCCACATCTGATCGTCCATCTCTATCAATTTCTAACCATTTTCCAATAATATCTAATGTGTCTCCTGTTCCATTATCAATATTAAACTCATCTATGAACTCAAAAATAGCATCCTCAATATCTTCACATTGTCTTGCTAGAGCATCTTGTAACTGAATAAATTTCGTCTTATCCTTAAAAAACTGAATAAATAAACTATTGTATTGAGTATAATCAGTAATCTTTACTAAGTCATTAGCCATTTTCTATCCTTATAATGATTGTACTAATATTCTATCAGTTGCAAAGACAGCTTTCTGTCTATCATTTATAGATATATTTACTGCTGAGTAACTAGGAGAATAAGGTAATGTAGTACTTGAATCCAATGCTAACTCAATATCTTTAATTCCAGGAACTGTATAGACAGGATCTCCTAATCTTTGCCTAATTACATCTTTTCCTATTGTAATATTGGATGTTAATAAACTCCAGTCAACAATTGCTTGTTGTATTAAAGCGTCTCCTGTAGTTGGATAAGTCTCTTCCGTATATAAGTTTCTCTTTACTCTTACATATAGATAAACATTCTCAGGCCTTGAAAATTTAATAACTTGAGTATATCCTTGACTATCAACTACATTCTCAGTTGTATTTCCATAACTCTGGATTCCTGCTGCTTGTATTTCAAGTATTTTTTCTGCAATATCAGTATCCAATCCTCCTTCCACAACTGCTTCAAAAGAATGAGGAGGTCTTCCTTCGGAATCTGTTACATCACTTCTATTACTTCTTACAATTACATTTGTAACATTTGCAACATCTTGAAAAATACTACTTCTTATCGCTTCATCCGTAGCATTTCCTGTAAATACGGATTGTTTTCTTCTCAATCTTAATTCTGCATCTGTTTCTAATTCTCTACCTGTTGCTCCTGCTTGTGGATTTGTAACAGAGTCCCACCCAACTACTGCCGTTACAATCTCAGTTAATGAATTAGCAGCAAGTGTATTTGCTCCTGTAGTATCTGCCTGAAAGTTTCCTTTAGAATGAGTTTCTATAATTAACATATCTGAACCAATATCAAAACTAAAATTATTAGTCAAATCTAATAATGTCAATTGTTCACTTGCAACAGTAGCAGCTCCTGTCCACGTTCCAGCATCAATTAATGTCTTAATTTCATTAAGAATATCAGTTTTAGTATCTCCTCCACTTGCTATATAACTATAAGGAATAGCATCAATTGTAACTGTATATGTATTTGATACAATAACAGTATCAACTTCAATTAGACCTTTAGCTGCTACTGTTTTAGTAATTGTAACATTAGCAAGTAGACTATACTCAATCGTATTAAAAGGTTGTTTGGCTTTCTTCCCAGCAGCTACTAAAGTTCCCTCTGAACCTTCCAGTAGAACATTATTAACAGAGGTTGCTGTAGCAGGTAATTTTGTAATATTATTAATTGCTACTATCTTTTGTAACATAACACCAGAAGCAGAATCAGGATCAAAGCTATTATATAACTCTGCCATAGCTTCCCAAGGTTGTGCTAATTGTTTAGAAAAAATACCTATCTGTTGAGAAAATCCAGAATCTGGATCTAAATCTATATCATCTCCAAAAATAGCTTTATATTCAGTTTCTAATTCTGCTATAATCTCATTCTGGGTCTTCCCATTGAATCCAGTATCTGTTAGATAAGTTCCCATTATAATACTCCTACTTGTAAGATATCTTCATAAGATGTCCCATCTATTAATAATACAGTATATTGAACTGTAAATTTTCTTATATTAGTATCTAATGAAGTTGAAAATGCTAGTACTGATTTAATCGTACTTATATCGTTAAGTTGCTGAATAAATTGACTATTAATCCATGGAATATTAGGATTCTTAACAAACATATTCTTAGTATTATCATCTCTATCATTATTATTCTGAGCAAGATATGGAACTCCAACTGTTGTATTTAAATACCATTCACCTAATAGAAAACTTAATTTTTTTTCTATTTTCTGTGCTGTATATTCATCAAGAGCTCCTGAGAATGCTAAATCTTTCAATGTAGTTAATGTTAAATCTTTCGTAGTAGGATCATAATAATAATCTTTCAAATTATTCTCCTTTTATCTTTGTACTTAACATGTTTGCCAATTGAGCAGCAAAAACAGCAAAAGCCGATTTTATAGTTTCAATTCCAGAAGCATTCTGAGCAGTAGTACCAGAAGTTGCTGTTTGGACAGTTGAGTTAAATGTAACCCAATTTGTTTTCCAAGTATCTCCTAATACAAAACTTTCAGTTGCTCCTAATAGATTTAATAATCCTGCTGCCGTTAACTCTATAGTTCCTGCACTATTCTCAATAATAATATCATTGGTATCCTTCTTCATCTGGATTTGAGCATTCTGAAATTTTAAGAACATATCATTATTATTTATTCCAGTTAGTGTAGGAGCATTTTTAAATGTCCATAATCCTGGAACACATATACAATCCTGTAGATTAAATTTAGTAGCATCATCTGCTTCTATAATCTGTCCATTACTGTTTAAGTAATTCCCTAATGAAACTTCACTAAAAAATAAGTGACACCCATCATCTTTCTCCAATGGAAATAATAGATTAAACTTTGAAGTACTTGGAAATCTTACTGGAACTGAATCAATAGGATCAATTGGATAGATATTATTTTTCAAATCTCTTAATTTAATTGAAGGCTGAACTCTTGCTTTTCTAGTGGTATGTCCTTCGTAACTAACTATTTTACCTGGAATACAAGTATGTAATTCAAAAAATTTAGTATCAATAAATTCATTTAATGCTCTATTGATATCCTTATTCGAACTCATTCAATAGCCTCCACTTCAGAAACAAAAGTCCCTCCCATATTATCTCCTACATTTCTAACTTTAGTAACAATAAATGCTCCATTAACCTTCTCTGATTTTATATTTACAACTGTATTTGGTTTTAATTTTGGATTTAATAATGAAGCAAAGCTAACTGTCTTGATAGTTTTAGACGCTTCATTTTTTTCTTTTTCTTCAATATCATCAATAATCTCTTCAACTTCTCCTAATAATCCACTCTTTGGTGAAATATTAACTACTCCAAAATGAGTATCTTGCTCTCTTTTTTTATAAATAACCATTTCACCTTGATCAAAATAAATCCCTATATTATTTATACCAGCTATCTTATTCAATTTTCTCAGTGCATTAGTTATACTTCCTACAAAAGTAAATCCATTATTTAAAACAATATCAGCAATATTTTCTTGTCCAATAATAGGGACGGCAATTAGATTTGCCATATCAACTACTACTGAACTCATAAGTGTTCCTGCACTATATTGGAAAGATTTTTTTGATTTAATAACTACATTAGTATTACTTCCAAAATCTCTAGTTAAAACTTCAGTTATTTGATTAGCTCCCTCTTTTCTAGTGCTTGCTTCAATAATAATTCCAAAGAATACCATAGCAAGATTATCTTCATCTTTATATCCACATCTTAATATTAGATTATTATTCTTTATTAAGACTTTCTGCCGAGTCTCTTTTCTTGCATTATATATAATAAAATTTCCATAATTCCCTTCAAAGTTTGTTGATCTTTCAGTTTCAAAAGAGATGTTTAGATTACTTACTCGTAATCCTGTATTATTATTTCTACCTACATCTAATTCAATAATTCTACCAAAAGCCATAATACCTCTTATAAAATTTCATTGGTTTCCTTATATACTGCAACTTCAGCTTCTGTCATATAGTAAAATGCCCAATCTGTTCCAAAATTGTCATAACTTAATTCTGGATTTTCAAAATCATTATTAACTCTTTGTATAATAAAATCTCCTTTTATTTCAGGAAGATTTGATTTAAAATTATTTAAAATCAAGTAATCAGTTACTAAAGGAACCACTTTAACTGAATTACTTGTAGTTGAGAATTCTCCAAACCATCTATCAACTCGAGTATTATAAATTAATCTTATAGTTACAGTTACTGCTTCTAAGTCAATAGATAATTCAAAATCAGCACTCTGATCCTTAAAACTTACAGGAATCTCAGTCATCTTAGGACTCCTTGTTGCTTCCCAACCTCTAATTTAGGAGAAGCTTGTCTATTATTTGCACTATCCATATTTGCTAATTTAACATTTGCAACAATTACAATCTCTTGTAATTGGACAATATTTGTTTCTTGGAAACTAATACTAAATTCAATAGCTTCTCCTGCTCCGGAGCTTCGAGCTGTACTAATATTAGTTATAGCAACATCTTTAAAGACATCATAAATTACATTTATATCTACAAGCTCTTCATCAAGCCATAATTGTTTTAATTTATCATATGCATCTTGTGCTCGATTAGTAATTAATTCACCTTGTTGTAAACTATGATTAGTTACCTTCGCAGTCAAAGAACCCTGGAATAAAAGTCTTCTTAGATGATCAGATATAATACTTCCATCTTCTATGTTATATTGTGTTATTTCAGACGAAAAGTCATGACTCTCTGATAATAATAGATCAAATACTACACTACCTGCTTTATATTGACGATTATTTTTAAAAAATAAAGTTGTTGATAGTACTGCCATAATGTACCTCTACTTATGTATCAGCGAGAATCTTTTTTATTTGAATTTGAAAAGGACTTCCTACTGCTTGAGAAACCCCATCTCGAATCCCACTTCTATCCATTCCTGCTCCTGTAATATTAAACTGATTCTTCATTTGTATATTATTTATCTTATTATTAGTAGTAGTAATATCTCCCTTAATATTCTTAACTATCTCGTCTGGATCCAAAGGCTTTAATTTCTCTTTTACAAAAGGAATCTTATTAACAATATCAATTACATTATTCAAGACAGTAATGAGAAATTTAACTCCCTCAATTATCTTTTCTATAACAAAATTAAAGACACTTGTAACAAAATCAGTAATTCTCTTTATAATCTTTTCCAAAAGTTCAAATGCAGGAACTAAAACTAACTTTAATAATCTCACCACTGGTTTTAATAATTTAAACATTAAAGTCAACCCTTTACTAATAACCTTAAAAAATAAAAAGAATCCATAAGTATTCATCTTTATGAAAAGTGCAGTTAATTTAGCAAAAATCTTTATAATTGGACGAAGAATAGGCATAAGTTCATTTAATAATTCTACCATTACTTCTAATAAAGGAATAAATATATCAGCAAAATCTCTTATTAAATCAGAAGCAAGTCCTCCAAATATCTCTAAAATATCTGTAACAATAGGCATTAATATATTTACTATTTCAAGAATAGGTTTCAATACATCCAAAAGTGCCTGGATTATAGGTTCAGTAGCAGTCATCAAAGTATCTACAATTGAAAATACATTCTCCAATAATGGAGTAATTGTTGTAAGGACTCCTTCGATAATTCTTCCTAAACTATTTTGGAATAAATCTGTAATTTTTAATATTACTTTTGTTATGGTAGGAAGTAGTTTTCGTCCAACTTCAGCTAAAAATAAAGTAATATTATCTTTCATTGTAGAGATCATTCCTGCTGCTGTTAAACTTAACTTCTCCATTCCTTTAAAAGCGATACCTCCTTCCGCAGTCATTTTTCTTAAAGAGGAAATTATAGTATCAAAACTTATTTTTCCTGTTTCTGCCATTTTAAATATTTGTTCTTTAGTAACTCCAAACTCATTTGCTAATGCTCTAATAATAGGTAAACCTCTATCGGACATCTGAAGTAATTCTTCTGTCATTGCTTTACCTTTATTTTTTATCTTTGCAAAAATACCAGACATATCTCCTAATGGAATATTAGCAATTGCTGCTAAATCTCCTAAGACACGCAGATTATCTTGCATATCTTCAACTGCAACCCCAGCAGCAAGTAATTGTCTTGCTGCTAATGCTACATCAGGAAGTTGGAAAGGCGTTTTAGCAGTAAATTGTGTAAGGTCTTTTACTACCTCTTTTGCCCTCTCTGCACTTCCTAACATAACCTCAAACTGGACAGTTAAAGTTTCCATATCAATAGCAGCTCTTACTGCAAGAGTTCCTATTGTTATAATAGCTGCTCCTACTGCAAGACCTACTTTTTTAAGTCTTCCCATAAATTTTTGAGTTTTCTTTTCAGCATCTGACATTTGTTTCTTATCAACTTTCCAGCCAATAAGATTAACTAATTCTCTTACAGTTACTGCCATAATTACACCTTCGGTTTATCTAGTTTTTTCATTCTTTCTTCCATCTCCTGAGTTTGAAGTTCATCTGTTGCTTTTCTATAATCCTCATCCATCTGTATTATTGCAAAAAGTTTCTGCAAAGTATTATAAGTAATTGTATCCTCATATTGAAGAATCGATGGATATCTTCTAACTACTGCCCAAAATATCCACTCATCTTCAATCTCTGGGTCTAATCTTCCAATATCTCCGATTCGTTTGAGGATTCCATCGTTTCGCTTATTATGTTCTTGAATATACCAGTTATACTCCCTATCCCACCCAATCCTTCGATAAAAGCAAATTTATTTACTTTCATCACTTCTATACACAACTTAATAGCCGTGATAGTTTTTCCATGAAAGCATTCGTTTATATCTTGCTCATTATCAAGTAAAATCTCTTGAATCCCATTTTTATTTTTCTTTGGATAATAACAGAGTTTAATCATCTCTGTAATATAATCAAATGGATCATCAAGAGCCATTAGAGCTTTTTGTAAGATCCCTCCTAAATTATCTAATTTTAAATCCATGAGGGAACTAGTCTCCTTTACTCCTTTTAATTCTCCTAATAAATCTAATATAGGAGCAAGGATAAAAAGAGACTTCTTTTCCAATCGTAAGGATTCTTTCCATACGAATTGCATAATTTTAAATTTAATACCATCAATAGTAACAGGTACTAATTCTTGTATAGTCATTTTTTATGTCCTTATTTTTTATCTTCTAAACTACTATCTGTAGTTTCTTCCTTTGTTTTCTTCTTTTTTTCCTTAGGAAGCTCTTCCTTTTTAGGTTTTAAAGATTCCTTTAATTCTTCAAAATATTTCAAATTCTCCTCTGTTAAAAATGTTAGATTCTGAAGACTTTCTTTTGACCTTTTTCCAATCATACTCCCTAATGAATTTAATAATGTCCTTTTTCCTTGAAGTTGATCTTTTTCATAGAAAAAAACTCTCTTATGAAAAATATCAGTCCTTCCAATTCTTAATTCATTGATAACAGTCATTAGTTGAATATAAGGAAGTTTGTTAGGATTCTTCATGTTATTTTTTTCAATAATAAAATAATTATCAATCTGTCTTTGTTCATCTTCAGAAATATCTTTTAGTAAGAATCTATGTTCATTCTTACTATCAAGATAAAAAATGTATTTCTTTATCTTTCCTTCCATTATCTTCTCCTTATAGATTATTTCCTACATTATACAAAGCATTTGGAGCTTTAAAAGTCCAAGTCACTGCTGGGACTCCTTTTCCTAGAGTCACATCAGCATACTTTGTAATATATGCTTGAGGTGACTTAGCAAACATTGTTCCTTGAGTATCAACAATATTCAAAGAACCTTTCCCAGTATTAAACTGCTTATCTGCTAAATGAATAGCTGATAATGCAAAGTTCACAGGACTTGTCTTTTTCAATGTGATTTCAATATCAAGAGTATTATTATTTAGATTAACTCTATCATGAGTTCCATCTGCTCCATCCTCACCAGCAAACCCTTCCGGTGCTGTAATACTTAAGAAATCTCCATCAGGTAATCCTGTAAATATTACATTTCCTACTGGTGTATTGAAACTCATTGCTATTCCTTTACTATCATAAGTCCTAACAACAGGATCTGCCATAATATCCTCCTTTAAATTATCTTGTTAAAGTTCCAGCTATCTCAATTGTATGAATAGCTCCCTGTAATGTTGCAGTATAAGTTACATCTGACAGATGTCTATTGTTCTTATCTGCAGTAGTTCGATCTGCTTGTTCTGGAACTGAAGTAGTCCAATCTGTATTAATAATATATGTCTCAGCTCTACCTAATGAATATTCTAATTTTCCTTGTATTTGAGATATTCCTAAATCATTTCCAGGAACTTTTTCTACAGTTACGAGTAATTCAAATAAATCTTCTTGTATCCATGCTTCTAACTGATCAATACCTCTCAGTTCATCAATAAACCATCCATTTCCTACAGTTCCTTCTTCACTCATATCAATACTAGCTCTTTCAACATATAAATTAGCTGCTTTAGTCAATGCTGTTGTTCTCTCACTACTTGTAAAAGTATCTGTAGTAATTCCAACTAGCGTCTTAAACATCCAAGTTCCAACAGCAGCATCTTTTGGATATCTCTCACCCATTGCAGCACATTCAATATAATTTGTAAGAGCATTATCACTATACCAAACTGAACTTCTATTATAGTTATTATTATTCACATAGTAAGCTATATCTTCAGCTCCGTCTACAGGAGTATCAATTGTTGCTGTATAATCGGCTCCTAATGCAGTAATAGCGGCAAGTAATGCAGTTCCAGTACCTGTTCCATCAGCAATAACAACAGTAGAACTTTCTCCAGTTGTAGCAGATGTTATTTGAATCTTTCCTGCTGTAATAGTACATGTTTCAGTAGAACTTGTTGCTGCTTGTAATGAAGTTTGGATAGCAGCAGCAATATCATTCCAATCATCTGCAACATTAATACTAATATCATCTAACTGTTGTAGAGTACCTCCATCAATTGTAACATCAAGTGTATAATTGGATAATGTTGCTAATCCAGGAACTGTAGTAGGATTAAATTCTCCCAATGTTCCTGTATTACTTACAGTTGCAATTCCTGCTGTAGGAGCAGCAATAGTATAGACATCAGTATCATTCGTTCTAATAAAGAACACATGAACAGGATCACTTTGGGTTTGAACCCAATCTGCTACTTCTTTTTGATCTGCTAATGTAGTTGATTTAATTGAAATTCCATAAAAAGCAGAATCAGCATTTCTTATTGCTGTCATTGCAGCAGTCCAAGAAGCATCAGGAGTAGTAGTTATATATTTAAGTCCTACTTTTAAACTTGATACTTTTGGATTCTGTGAGAAAATTTTCCCAGCAGCATCATAAGCATAATCCCCACTTGAATAATTATCTGTTGCCATTTCTACTAATGAAGCATAAGATTTTGTTCTACCTGTAAAAGGTGGAGAAGCATCGTCTTGCTCATCAACTAATAGAATAATCCCAAAATTTGTTCTTGCTACTGACTCTGCTGCTAAAGTAGTTGATATTGTTACTATATCACTAATAGGTTGACTCATTCTAACCTCCTCTATTATAAGTTCCAGTAAAATCTACTGTTTCAATATAATCTCCATCATATTGACTCTCTATTGTATATAACAGGACAACGTCCTGGATATATCTTTTTTCAAAAAAATTACCTGTCTCAGAAGTATTTTGTGCTCCTTCTAACATCTCCTCAAATGAAATATCTCCAGAAGCTTTAAAAAGAGCAACAACATTCTCATCTTCAATAGTATCCTCTAACTTAGATAATAAATCTTGTCCTTGTACTTCTTCAAGACTTATACTACATCTATAAGTATTAGATTTAGATACTCTTCCTTTTAAAACACCTCCGCCAATATCCACAGAACGAATACTATTATTCTGTGTATTG